>Ga0182016_10004464_pt1 | contig 15456 bp, 11 predicted proteins | sample 712S2MmetaG_FD_120491 | JGI IMG/M metagenome (GOLD analysis project Ga0182016, IMG submission 120491) | Permafrost microbial communities from Stordalen Mire, Sweden - 712S2M metaG | ecosystem: Environmental > Terrestrial > Soil > Wetlands > Permafrost | place: Sweden: Stordalen | collected...
GCGGACAACGAAGGCGTGGACTTGCGCTTCTATCAGGTCATCTACGACATCGAAGACGACATCAAGAAGGCCATGCACGGCATGCTCGCGCCGATCGAGCGCGAGGTCACCCTGGGCCGCGCCGAGGTTCGCCAGATCTTCAAGCAGAGCAAGGTCGGCATGATCGTCGGCTGCTACGTCACGAGCGGCAAGATCGTCCGCAATTCGAAGGTCCGCGTCCTGCGCGATTCCGCGGTCGTCTTCGACGGCGAGCTCGAGTCGCTGCGGCGCTTCAAGGACGACGTGAAGGAGGTCGCCGAAGGCTTCGAGTGCGGTCTCCAGGTCGCGCGGTATCAAGACATCAAGGAAGGCGACGTCATCGAGTCCTACGTCACCGAACAAGTGGCGCCCGAACTCGTGACGGCGTAAGGAACGACGACAGTGAAAGCTCAACGCATGGCGCGGATCGATCACGAACTCCAGCGCATCCTCGGCACGCTCATCACGCAAGAGCTCAAGGACCCGCGCCTGGGATTCGTGACGGTGACGCGCACGGAAGTGACCGACGATCTGCAGCACTGCAAAGTGTACGTGTCGATCATCGGCGACCGCAATCGCGCCCGCCAGTCGCTCGACGCGCTCAAGAATGCCGCCGGTTTCCTGCGCGGCGAGCTCGGTCACAAGATCGACTTGCGGCACACGCCGCAGCTCACGTTCGTCGAGGACCGCTCGGCCGAGCGCGCCATCGAACTGGCCAAGACGCTGCGCGAAGCGCAGGCGAAGGCGATCGCCGTGGAGGAAGCGGAGTGATCGAGAGCCGCACCGCTCCGGTGGCGTCCTCCACGCAGGACGTCGCGGCCGAGCTGCGCGCGCGCAGCTGCTTCGTGATGGTCAGCCACGTCAAGCCCGACGGCGACACGCTGGGTGCGGGCCTGGGCCTGGGCATCGCGCTCAAGCGGCTCGGCAAGCGCGTGCATTACTTCCAGCAAGACCCGGTTCCGCGCAATCTTCGCTTCCTTCCCGAAGCCGAGCACGTGTCGCGCGAGATTCCCGGCGATCTTCCCGCCGACGCGCTGTGGGTGTTCTGCGACATGAGCGACGTGGGCCGCGCGGGCGAACATCTGCCGCCGATCAGACGCGAGAACATTCTGGACATCGACCATCATTTAGGCAACACGCATTTCGGCGCGCTCAATTACGTGCTGCCGGCCGAGTGCTCGACGGGAACGTGCGTGATCCGGCTGCTGCGCGAACTGGACGCGCCGGTGGACGCGGCGATCGCGACGTGCCTGCTCACGACCGTCATGACCGACACGGGCGGCTTCATGCACTCGAACACGACGCCCGAAGTGCTCGAGCTCTCCGCGGAGCTGATGCGCGCGGGCGCCGACAAAGAAGCGATCACCGAAGAGATCTTCGCCAACAAACGCGTCGCCGCGACGCGCTTGCTCGGGCTGATCGTGGATAAGATGCAGTTCCGGCTCGACGGGCGATACTGCTACTCGTACGTGGACGATGCGATGCTGGCCGCCTCCGGAGCGGACGGCGAAGACACCGAAGACACGGTCAACGTGCTGCGCGGGCAAGAGAACGTAGACGTCGCCGCGCTGTTCAAAGCCTACGACGGCGAGATTCGGGTGAGCCTGCGCTCGCGCGGCCGCGTCAACGTGCAGGCGGCCGCGGGCCGGCTGGGCGGGGGCGGGCACTTTCGCGCGTCGGGCTTGACGTATAACGGCACGCTGGACGAGGCCGTCGCCGCCGTGGAGGCCGCGCTCGTCGCCGAAGGCCTATGATCGCCTCGATCGTCATCATCGCCGTCGGGCTGGCCAATATCTGGATCGCGCGGAAGTTTAACGCAACGTGGCTGTCGCGAGGGTCCGTCATGCTGGCTCTCTGCGGCGCCGCGCTCTTGGCGATCCAGGTCTTGCACGTCTCGGCCAAATGGCCGGCGTTCTTCGTGCTCCTCGCCATGCTCGGCCTCGCGATGGCGTGCATGCTCGTCAGCATCGTGAAACGCGAGATCCGCGTCTCGCTCAACTCCTAAGCGCGGCGATGCTCGGCTTCGTCAACGTCTTCAAGGTCGCCGGCCCGACGTCGGCGCAGGTCGTGGCTCGCGTCCGGCGCCTCTACGCGCTCTATGCCGACGACCGCGACTTGGCGGCCGGCCACCTCGGCACGCTCGATCCGCAAGCCGGCGGCGTGCTGCCCGTCGCCATCGGGAAGGCGACGCGCTTGATTCCGCTGCTTCCGGTTCAAAGCAAGCGCTACGCCTGCACGATCGTGTTCGGACGCACGACCACGACGCAAGACGCGCTCGGCGAGACGGTGTCGGAGGCCGAGGTTCCGGGCGACTGGCGCGAGCGGCTCGCGCGAGCGATCGCGCAGTTTACCGGCAGCATCGAACAGATTCCCCCGATGTTCTCCGCGGTCCATCACGAGGGCCGTCGTCTGTACGAAATTGCGCGCGCGGGCGAACGCGTCGTGCGCAAACCGCGCACCGTCGAGATCGCATCGCTCGAGGTTCTCGGAACGGACGAGGGCGCGCCGGTCGCGCGGCTGCGCGTAACCTGCGGTGAAGGCACGTACGTGCGCACGCTCTGCGAGGATCTCGGTGCGGCGATGGGCGTTCCAGCACACATGGGAGCGCTCGTACGCGAGGCCTCGGGACCGTTCGAGCTGCGCGACGCATTGACGATCGAGCAGATCGCGGCCGATCCGCGCGCCGCGGTTGTCGCGCCCGAGAGCGTGATTCCGTTTCCGACGATCGTGCTGGACCTGCGCGGGTCGGCGGACTTTCGCGCCGGCCGGGCCGTTCCGATGCCGCTGGCCCCCGCCTCGAAGCACGTCTTCGTGCGCGACGAATCGCGCGCGCTGGTCGGCGTGGGCGAGGCGCACGGCGCCCTGCTCGCACCGCGCAAGGTGTTCGTGTGAAGATCCATCACGAGATGCGTCGCGACTCCGAGCGCCCGCTCTCCCTCGCGATCGGATTCTTCGACGGCATGCACGCAGGGCACGAAGAGATCGCCCGCAGCACGCGCCGCATGCGTAAACCCGGCTGGCGCTCCGGCGTGCTCTCGTTCGCCAAGCATCCGGCGTCGTTCTTGCGCCCCGGCCAAGAGCCGCCGATGATCTGCACGCCCGACGAACGTCTCGATCTGTTCGCGCGGGCGGGGTTCGAAGAATGCTTCGTTCCGCCGTTCGACGAGCGAATCGCTACGCTCTCGCCGCAGGCGTTCATGGACGCCTTGATCCGCGACCTGCACGTCGGCGCGGTCTCGGTCGGCGCGACGTTCGGGTTCGGCCACAAGCGCGCGGGCGACGTCTCGCACATGGCGTCCTACCTTGCCGAGCGAGGCGTCCGCTTCGAGCCGGTCGAGAACGTCGTCGCGGACGGCGCGCGGATCTCCAGCACGCGCATTCGCGAACTGATTGGCAAGGGCGACATGGAGGCGGCGGACCGGCTGCTCGGACATCCGTACGAACTGCGCGGAATCGTCGAAGTCGGCTTCGGGCGCGGTCACGACCTCGGTTTTCCTACTGCGAACGTGCGCGTGCCCGACAAGCTGCTTCCCAAAGACGGCGTTTACGCATGCGTGGCACGGCACGACGGTCGGGACTATCCGGCGCTGGTTTCGATCGGCACGAACCCGCAGTTCGGCGGAGAGAAACGCACCGTCGAGGCGTGGCTGCGCGATTTCAACCAGACGATCTACGGGCACGAGATCTCGCTGCGCGACCTGCGCTACGTGCGCGCACAGATGGCTTTCGGCAGCGTGGAGGAGCTCGTCGCGCAGATGCAGCGCGACCTCGAAGCCGTGGCGTTCCCCGCGTATGGCTAAGGCTCGGCTCGCGCCCGGCGTAATCGGTGCGCTGCTGCTGGCCGCGTGCGGCGGCACGCACGGCACGCAAAGTGCCGCGACATCCGCGAGCGTGGCTTCCTCTTCGGCATCGCGCGTCGCGCCCGCGATTGCGACGGTGGGCGAGTTGGCGCCGGCGTGGAGCGGCCCGGCACTGGGCGGCGGAACGTTGAGCAGCACATCGTTCCACGGCAAGCCCGTGTATTTGAACTTCTTTGCATCGTGGTGCGAGCCGTGCAACGACGAAGCCTCGACCATTGAGGCGCTGTCGAAAAAATACGCCGCGAGCGGCGTGACCGTCGTCGGCGTGGACGTCGAGGAGAACGCCGCCAAGGCGGGCGGCTTCGCGCGCGCGCACGGAATCACGTATCCCATCGTCGTGGACTCCGGTTCGATGCGCGACGCCTACGGTGTGAACGGCCTACCGCAGCACGTCTTCATCGACCGCCGCGGCGTCGTGCACGATCTGGTCCCTGGCGAAATGGACGCCGCCGACATCGAAGCGCAACTCAAGGCCATCGCAACGCCCTTTGGCGCGTAACTGGGTTCCTAAGCCGCTCCGGAGATCGGCTTGATTTTCCTGAGGGCCGGCGAGTTTGCCGATTGCTGCGCTTCGTAGAGGTCGGTCGCCATCTGCGCGTTGAGCCAAAACTGCACCGAGGTGCCGAGGGCGAGACCTAGGCGCATGGCCGTGTCCGGCGTGATGCGGCGCCGGCCGTGAATGATCTCGCTCAAGCGATCGCGCCCCACGCCGATGTGCTTGGCGAAGGCCGTTACCGTCAAGCCTAAGGGCTCGATGAACTCCTCGGCAAGAAGTTTCCCGGGCGGTGTGGGCGGGCGATGCTTCGGCAGCCGAATCTCGCGTGCCATAGTCTGGTTCTCCTAATGATAGTCTACGATTTCGACCTCAACCGCCTCGCCTTCCGTCCAACGAAAGCAGATTCGATATCGGTCGTTGATGCGGATGGAATATTGCCCGTTCCGGTCTCCGCGAAGCTTCTCCAAGTGGTTGCTCGGAGGAGCGCGCAAATCTTCAACCGAGTCGGCGAACGCTAGAAGCGAGAGTTTGTTTTGCGCTTTTGTGTGCAGGTTCGCCGGGAGCGCCTTCCGGGCGCGTCCTGAGTCGAGCCCGTCGTAAATGTCCCGTGTAGCCGGATCGGCAAACTCCATCCTCCTAGCAGTGTAGTGCGTGGCACTACGGGCGTCAAGGGGCTCGGCCGGGCTAACGGGGAGGGCGGGGGTGTGCGCGAAGGGGCGCCTATGAGCGCGATGGCCGATCAGCCACAATCCGGGGCGCTTCCTACCGGGGCGGTGACGTTCGTCTTCACGGATATCGAAGGCAGCACGCAGCGCTGGGACCGGGACCGCGCCGCGATGGAATCGGCCGTCCGGCGGCACGACGAGCTGATTCGCGCGGCGTTGACCGATCATGGCGGCCACGTCTTCAAGACCGTCGGCGATGCGTTTTGCGCGGCGTTCAACCGGCCCAAAGATGCCGTGGCCGCGGCCCTCGACGCGCAGCGCACGCTGGCAGACGAAGACTTTTCCGCCGTCGGCGGACTGAGCGTTCGCGTTGCGATTCATACCGGCACCGCAGACGAGCGCAACGCGGATTACTTCGGGCCGGCGGTCAACCGCGTCGCGCGCCTGCTGGCCATTGGCCACGGCGGGCAAGTGCTCGTCTCGGGCGTGACGGCCGATCTCGTGCAAGGCGAACTTCCGTCGCAAGCCGGCCTGCGCGATCTGGGCGAACACCGCCTCAAAGACCTCGCGCGGCCCGAATGCGTCTATCAACTCGTCGCCCCCGATCTCACCACTGAATTTCCGCCGCTGCGTTCGCTCGACGCGCAGCCGAACAACTTGCCCCGCGCGCTCAAATCGTTCGTCGGGCGCGAGACCGAAATCGCCGAAATCACCGCCCTCATCGGCGCCAATCCACTGGTCACGCTGGTCGGATCGGGCGGCGTCGGCAAGACGCAAACGTCGCTCCAAGTCGCCGCACGCACGCTCGACCAATTTCGCGACGGTGCGTGGCTGATCGAACTGGCGCCCCTCTCGAGCGGAGAGTACGTTCCGTCAACGGTTGCGCGGGCGCTCGGTCTCAGGCTCGAGCCCGAGGGCGATCCGGTTCATAATCTCGTGGCCGCAGTAAAGTCCAAAGACATACTGCTGCTCTTCGACAACTGCGAACATATCTTGCCATCGGCAGCGCGCGTCATCGGAGCCATCCTGCGCGGCGGTTCGAAGATCAAAGTGCTGGCCACCAGCCGGCAAAGTCTCGGACTCGAGGGCGAAGCTGCTTACCGAATGCCTTCGCTTTCGCTGCCGGCGCCGGCGACGCATCTGACGACGGCCGCTGCCGCGGGCTTTGCGGCGGTCGCGCTCTTTGCAGAGCGCGCGAGCGCGGCGGATCGTCGCTTTACTCTGAGCGATGAGAACGCGCCAACCATCGCGGATATTTGCCGCCGGCTGGACGGCATTCCGCTGGCAATCGAACTGGCGGCCTCTCGCATGAAGATGCTCAGCGCGCGGCAACTGCGCGAGCGGCTCGACGAGCGCTTTCGCCTGCTCACGGGGGGCAGCCGGGACGCATTGCCGCGCCAGCAGACGCTGCACGCCATGATCGACTGGAGCCACGACCTCCTCGACGAGCGCGAGCGCGCGCTGTTTCGCCGGTTAGGAATCTTCGTTAACGGGTTCTCGCTCGAAGGAGCGATCGCCGTCGGCTCGAGCGCGGATCTCGACGAACTGGACGTCCTCGACGTCCTCGCATCGCTCGTGGACAAATCGCTGGTGCTGGCCGAACCCGATGGTGATGCGCTGCGCTATCGCTTGCTCGAATCCACGCGGGCCTACGCGCTCGAGAAACTCTCCGAGGCCGGCGAGCCTGACGCGATCGCCGGCCGCCATCTGACGTATCTGCGCGACCGGTTCGTCGAACTCTTCGAACGCACGGAGCGCACGGCGCGACACGGCGACATGGTGGGCACGATCGCACCCGAACTCGACGACATTCGGGCGGCGCTCGACGCTGCGCTCGCGCGACGGGAAATCCGCGATGGAAGCGCGCTCCTCGTCGCCGCGGGCTCGGCGTTTGCGAACCTTGGACTTCACGAAGAAATCGTCGCGCGCTGCCGGGCGTTCGTCGGTGCTCTCGGCCGGGACGAACCACTGCCGCGGGCTCGACTGCGCATGATGTCCTCCTTGTCGCTCGATCGTCTTGGCCGCATGAAACTGGCGGACGAAGCCGCGGCTGAGGCGCTCGAGATCGCGCGAGGGAGCGGCGACGCTCCTACCCTGGCCGCCGCACTCGACCAATATGCGTTTTCCTCCATCCGCCTCGGGCGATTTGGCGATGCGGAGGCCGCGCTAAACGAAGCCGAGGCAATTCCGACCACGTCGCGCCGGCTGCATCTGCGTCTTCTCGGCAGGCGGGCCTTTCTGCTACAGCGTTTGGGCGATCTTGAGGCAGCGGCGAGCATTTACGAACGCCTGCGCAACGAAAATCGCGCCCTCGGCAACGTCCAAGACGTCATGGTGGGCAGCTTGAATCTCGCGGAAGCCGAGCACGCTCTGGGCCGGACGGAGCGTGCAATTGCGATCGCTCGCGAAGCCCTTCCATTCGTTCAAGGGCCTGACGCCACGCTTCTCAAGGCCAATATGACCGGCTACCTCATCTCGGTGGACGATGTCGCCGGAGCCGTGGAGGCTGGCCGCTCCGCAATCACGGCCGGTGACGCCGATCCGGGGGGCGTACAATTGGCCGCAGTGCTCGAACACCTCGCGCTGGCCTTCGCGCTCAGGGGCGATTTTGCGCGCGCCGCGACGCTGGAAGGCTATGCGTCCGCCGCGTTCGTGCGCCATGGATTCCTGCCCGAGGCAAACGAGACGAAGACGCTCGACCGCCTTACCGCACTCTTGAAGGACGGGCTTGCGGCCGAAGAGATCGAGCGCCTCATAACCGCCGGCGCAGCGCTCGTGCCAGACGCCGCGGTCGCCCTCGCCCTGGAGGACGCCTAACGTGCGGCGCGGTTGCTGACGGAGAGGATAGAATCGTGCGCGAAGGGGCGCCTATGAGCGCGATGGCCGAACCGCCCCATCCCGGGGCGCTTCCCACCGGGACGGTGACGTTTGCTTTTACGGACGTCGAGGGAAGCGCGCAACGCTGGGACCACGACCGCTCGGCGATGGAGAAGGCGCTGCGCCGCCACGACGAGTTGATCCGCACGGCGATGACCGCGCACGGCGGCCACGTCTTCAAGACGATGGGCGATCAGTTCTGCGCCGTGTTCGCGCGCCCGGAAGCCGCGGTAGCCGCGATCCTGGACGCGCAGCGCGCGCTGGGGAAAGAAGATTTCTCCGCGGTAGATGGCCTGAAGGTGCGCGCGGCCATCCATACCGGAACCGCCGACGAGCGCAACGGCGATTACTTCGGCCCGGCGGTCAATCGCGTCGCGCGCCTGCTGGCCATCGGGCACGGCGGACAGGTGCTCGTCTCGGGCGTGAGCGCCGATCTGGTGCAAGGCGAACTGCCGTCGCAAGCCAGCTTGCGCGATTTGGGCGAACACCGCCTCAAAGATCTCGCGCGGCCCGAATACGTCTACCAACTGCTCGCTCCCGATCTGACCGCCGAGTTTCCGCCGCTGCGTTCGCTCGATTCGCTGCCGAATAATCTGCCGCGCATGCTCACGTCGTTCGTCGGGCGCGACGCGGAGGTCGCCGAGATCACGGCGCTGGTGGAGAACAATCCGCTCGTCACGCTGGTGGGCTCGGGCGGCGTTGGCAAGACGCGCACGTCGCTGCAAGTGGCGGCGAATATGCTCGACGGTTCGGGCGACGGGGTGTGGTTCGTCGAATTGGCGCCGCTCTCGAGCGGGGATTACATCCCGTCCACCGTCGCGCAGGCGCTCGGAATAAAGCTCGAGCAAGAGGGCGACCCGGTCGAGAATCTCGCCGTCGCGCTAAAGTCCAAGCAGATGCTGCTGATCTTCGACAACTGCGAACATTTGGTCGAGGCGGCATCGCGCGTCGTCGGCGAGATTCTGCACCGCTGTCCGAAGATCAAAGTGCTGGCGTCGAGCCGTCAAGGGCTCGGGCTGCGGGGCGAGGAGACGTACCGGATGCCGTCCCTCGAGGTGCCGCCTGAGGATGCGCCGGGTCACCTGGTTGCCGGCGAAGCGATGCGGTCGGCGGCGGTTGCGCTCTTCGTCGAACGAGCGCTCAGCGCCGACAAGAAGTTTAAACTCACCGACGAGAGCGCGCCGATCGTCGTAGATATTTGCCGTCGGCTGGACGGCATTCCGCTCGCGATCGAGCTGGCGGCCTCGCGCGTGAAGATGCTCAGCCCGCGCCAATTGCGCGACCGGCTCGACGAGCGTTTCCGCGTGCTGACCGGCGGCAACCGCGACGAGTTGCCGCGGCAGCAGACGCTGCGCGCGATGATCGACTGGAGCCACGACCTGCTCGACGATCGCGAGCGCGCGCTGTTCCGGCGGTTGGGCATCTTCGTGAACGGCTTCTCGCTCGAGGGAGCGGCTGCCGCCGGCTCGGGCGAGGACCTCGACGAGCTGGACGTCTTCGACGTCCTGGCCTCGTTGGTGGACAAATCGCTGGTGCTGGCCGAAACCGACGGTGATTCGTTGCGCTACCGCCTGCTCGAATCCACGCGCGCTTATGCGCTGGAGAAACTGTCCGATGCCGGCGAGCGCGATGCGATCGCAGGCCGCCATCTGGAGTATCTACGCGAGCGTTTTGTTGAACTCTGGAAACAGACGGAGCGCACGGCTCGAACGGGCGACCTGATGCGTGCGCTCGTCGCCGATCTCGACGACGTTCGGGCGGCGCTCGATGGCGCGCTCGTGAGAGGAGAGATCGTCAAGGGAGGCGAGATGCTCGTCGCGACGGGGTACGCGATGTCGCGCCTAGGACTTGACGAGGAGAAGGTTACGCGTTGCGAAGCGTTTCTTTTCGCGCTGGGTGGGGACGAACCGTTACTGCGCGCGCGTTTGGGCATGGCGCTCGCGTTCGCGCTCGACGGTCTGAGCCGGATGAATGAGGCGGGCGAGGCCGCGACGCAGGCCCTCGATCTCGCCCGGGCATCCGGCGACGGCCTGGCCATCGCCCAAGCGTTGGAGGGGTATTCGGCCGCCGTGAGCCGCCTAGGCCGGCTGGAGGATGCGTCGCTGGCAGTAGCCGAAGCCGAAGCGATTCCGGGCGCCTCGCCGTGGCTTCGGCTGCGACTTCTTGCGAGGCGGGGATACTTGGCGCTGCGCGCCGGCGACCACGAGAATTCTGCGACCATTCTCGAGCGGCTGCGCAAGGAACACCACGCTCTCGGCAACACCGAAGACGCCATCGTGAGCAGCTTGAATCTGGCAGAGTCCGAGCACGCTCGGGGGCGGACGGAACGCGCGATCGCGATCGCTCGAGAAATTCTTCCGTCAGTCCGCGGCGTTGACGGCGCGCTTCTGAGGTCCAACCTGGCCGGCTACCTCGTCTCGATCGACGATCTGCCTGGTACCATCGAAGCAGGGCGCGCCGCAGTCACATCGAGCGAGGCAGATCCGGGAAATGCTTATGTCGCCATCGCTCTCGAGCACGTCGCGCTAGCCTATGCACTGGGGGGCGATTTGGTGCGCGCGGCGACGCTGGAAGGCTATTCTGCCGCCGCATTCGCACGCCTCGGATTCCTGCGCGAGGATAACGAAACGAGGACCTACGACCGCCTTACCGCGCTCGTGCGGGAGGGACTCGAGTCCGGGGAAATCGAGCGCCTCATGACCGCCGGTGCGGCGCTGGAACCGAGCGCCGCGATCGCTCTCGCGCTGGAGGACGCATGACGCTCGAGCGTGGCGCGATAGCGGATGCATCGCAAGCCGGGGCGCTTCCCACCGGAACCGTGACGTTCGCTTTCACGGACGTCGAGGGCAGCGCGCAGCGCTGGGACCACGACCGCTCGGCGATGGAGAAGGCGCTCCAGCGCCACGATGAGCTGATCCGCGCGGCGATGACCGGGCACGGCGGCCACGTCTTTAAGACGATGGGCGATCAATTTTGCGCCGTCTTCGCGCGGCCGGAAGCGGCGGTGGCCGCAATCCTCGCCGCGCAGCGCGCGCTCGGCGAGGAAGATTTCTCAGCGGTGGACGGGCTGAAGGTTCGCGCGGCAATCCACACGGGCACCGCCGACGAGCGCAACGGCGATTACTTCGGACCCGCGGTCAATCGCGTCGCGCGCCTGCTCGCGATCGGCCACGGCGGGCAAGTGCTCGTCTCTGGCGTGAGCGCCGATCTGGTGCAAGGCGAACTTCCGTCGCAAGCCAGCCTACGAGATTTGGGCGAACACCGCCTCAAGGATCTCGCCCGGCCCGAATACGTCTACCAACTGCTCGCTCCCGATCTCGTCGCCGACTTTCCACCGCTGCGTTCGCTCGATTCGCTGCCGAACAATCTGCCGCGGATGCTCACGTCGTTCGTCGGGCGCGACGCGGAGGTCGCCGAGATCACGGCACTGGTGGAAAACAATCCGCTGGTCACGCTGGTCGGCTCGGGCGGCGTGGGCAAGACGCGCACGTCGCTACAGGTGGCGGCCAATATGCTCGACGGGTCCGGCGACGGCGTCTGGCTGATCGAACTGGCGCCGCTCTCGAGCGGGGACTACATCCCGTCCACCGTCGCGCAAGCTCTCGGCCTCAAACTCGACGCCGAAGGGGATTCGGTCGAGAATCTGGCCGTCGCGCTAAAGTCCAAGCACATGCTGCTGATCTTCGACAACTGCGAACATCTGGTCGAGGCGGCCGCGCGCGTCGTCGGCGCGATTTTGCACCGCGCTCCGAAAATCAAGGTGCTCGCGTCGAGCCGTCAAGGGCTCGGGCTCAAGGGCGAGGAGACGTATCGGATGCCGTCCCTCGACATCCCGCCTGAAGATGCGACTGGTCACCTGGTTGCCGGTGACGCGATGCGATCGGCGGCGGTCTCGCTCTTCGTCGAACGTGCGCTCAGCGCCGACAAGAAGTTCAAACTCAGCGATGAGAACGCGCCGATCGTCGTAGATATTTGCCGGAGGCTGGACGGTATTCCGTTGGCGATCGAGCTGGCCGCATCGCGGGTGAAGATGCTCAGCCCGCGGCAATTGCGTGACCGGCTCGACGAGCGTTTCCGCGTGCTGACGGGCGGCAACCGCGACGAGTTGCCGCGCCAGCAGACGCTGCGCGCGATGATCGACTGGAGCCACGACTTGCTCGACGATCGTGAGCGTATGCTGTTCCGCCGGTTGGGCATCTTCGTGAACGGGTTTTCGCTCGAGGGAGCGGTCGCCGTCGGATCCGGCGAGGACCTCGACGAGATTGACGTGTTCGACGTCCTGGCCTCACTGGTGGACAAGTCGCTGGTGCTGGCCGAAAGCGACGGCGATTCGCTGCGCTACCGCTTACTCGAATCTACGAGGGCCTACGCGCTGGAAAAACTGTCCGATGCCGGCGAGCGCGATGCGATCGCAAGCCGCCATCTGGAGTACCTGCGCGACCGATTTGTCGAGCTTTGGGAACAGATGGACCGAACGGGTCGGATGGGCGACTTGACGCGTGCGCTCGTCGCGGAGCTCGACGATATTCGGGCGGCCCTCGATGGTGCGCTCGCGCGAGAAGAGATGGTCAAAGGCGGCGAGCTGCTCGCCGCGACGGAGTACGCGATGTCGCGCCTGGGACTCGACAACGAGACGGGCGCGCGTTGCGAAGCGTTTCTTTTCGCGCTGGGTAACGACGAGCTTCGACTCCGGTCCCGTTTGGGCATGGCGCTCGCGTTCTCGCTCGACGGTCTCAGCCGGATGAAGGAGGCGGGCGAGGCCGCGGCGCGGGCCCTCGATCTCGCCCGCGTATCCGGCGATGGCCTGGGCCTCGCCCACGCTTTGGAGCGATATTCGAACGCAGTAGGACGCCTGGGGCGGCTTGATGATGCGTCGCTCGCATTAACCGAAGCCGAGGCGATTCCGGGAGCCTCGCCTTGGCTTCGGCTTCGGCTTCGTGCAAGGCGGGGATACCTGGCGCTGCGGGTGGGCGACCACGAGAATTCTGCGACCATTTACGAGCAGTTGCGCAAGGAACACCGCGCGCTCGGCAACACCGAAGAAGCCATCGTGAGCAGCTTGAACCTGGCGGAGTCCGAACACGCTCTAGGCCGGACGGACCGCGCAATTGCGATTGCCCGGGAAATTCTCCCATTGTTCCACGGCATTAACGCGGTGCTTCTGGCGGCCAACTTGGCCGGCTACTTCGTCTCGCTCGACGACCTTCACGGTACCATGGAGTCTGCTCGTGCCGCCGTTGCTGCGGTCGAAGCAGATCCGGAAAACTGTCTTGTTGCGGTCGCTCTCGAGCACGTCGCACTAGCCTATGCGCTGGGGGGCGATGTGGTGCGCGCGGCGACGCTGGAGGGCTATTCTGCCGCCGCATTTGCGCGCTACGGATTCCTGCGCGAGGGGAACGAAACGAGGACCTTCGATCGGCTTTCCGCACTTCTGCAAGAGGGCCTCGCGCCCGAAGAACTCGAGCGGCTCACCTCCGCCGGCGCGGCGCTCGAACCTAACGCCGCAATCGCACTTGCGTTGGAGGACGCCGAACGGAGTTAGGCGGCGCGCACCACGAGGATCTCGTCGTGGACGTCCACGTTCGCGGTCGCGCCGGCCGCGATCTCGCCGCTGAGTAGCGCGTTGGAGAGCGGCGTCGCGACGAAACGCGCGACGGTGCGCTGGACGTACCGTGCGCCGCTGCCCGCAGACGCCGATTCCTCGGCCAGAAATCTTCGCGCTGCTTCGGTGAGATGCATGCGCACGTCGCGCGCGCCGAGGCGCCCCGCCAGCGACTCGACGTGAATCGCGACGATGCGTTCGATCTCCGGCAATCCGAGTTCGCGGAACTCCACGATCTCGTCAATGCGGTTGAGCAGTTCCGGCCGCAACGCGAGCGACATGTCGCCTTCGTCGAGATTGGTCGTGAGCACGATGAGCGTGTGGCGGAAGTCTATGGTCCGGCCCTTTGCGTCGGTGACGCGGCCGTCGTCGAGAATCTGCAGCAACAGCGCGGCGACGTCGGGGTGCGCTTTTTCGAGTTCGTCGAAGAGCACCACGCAATACGGCCGGCGCCGCACCGCTTCGGTCAGCTGCCCGGGTTCGTCGTGACCGGCATACCCCGGCGGAGCGCCGAGTAAGCGCGACACGGTGTTTGATTCCGTGAACTCCGAAAGGTCTATACGAACGAGCGCTGCTTCGGTGCCGAACAGGGCTTCGGCGAGGGCCTTGGCGAGTTCGGTCTTGCCGACGCCGCTCGGCCCGCGGAAGAGAAAGCTCCCCAGCGGCTTGCGCGGATCTTGGAGCCCGGCGCGCGCGCGGCGCACCGCTTCGGCGACCGCGCCGATGGCGTGATCTTGGCCGATGACGCGCTTGCGCAGCACCGACTCGAGTTCGAGCAGCTGGTTGCTCTGCGATTCGGTCAGCGTCGTCTGCGGAATGCCGGTCCACTTGGTGAGAATGGCCGCGACGTGCTCGCGGGTCACCACGGGACGTTCGGTCGCGTCCGGGCTTTGGAGTGCGAGCGAGGCGGCCGCCTCGTCAATCAAGTCAATGGCTTTGTCGGGCAGGTAGCGGTCCGCGATATAGCGCGCGGAGAGCGCGGCGGCCGCTTCGATGGCTTCGTCGGAGATTGCGACGTTGTGATGGCTGGCGTACCGCTGGCGCAAGCCGCGCAGGATCTCGACGGTCTCCTCGACGCTGGGCTCTTCGACCATGACGGGCTGGAAGCGCCGTTCGAGCGCGGGATCGGACTCGACGTACTTGCGATATTCGTCGAACGTCGTCGCGCCGACGCATTGCAGTTCGCCGCGCGCGAGCTCCGGCTTGATCATCGCGCTCAGGTCGAGCGAGCCTTCAGCCGAGCCGGCGCCGATGAGCGAATGCATCTCGTCAATGAAGAGGATGATGTCGCGCGAGCTGCGCTTGATCTCGTCGAGAATGCGTTTGACGCGGCCTTCGAACTCGCCGCGATACTTGGTTCCGGCGACGAGCGGCCCGAGCGAGAGCGCGAGCACGCGCTTGCCGCGCAGCGACGCGGGGACGTCGTTGCTCACGATCCGTTGCGCGAGGCCTTCGACGATGGCCGTCTTGCCGACGCCGGGTTCGCCGACGAGCACGGGATTGTTCTTGCTGCGCCGCGCGAGAATCGAGACGACGCGTTCGATTTCGTCGTCGCGTCCGATGACGGGATCGATCTTGCCGTTACGCGCGAGATCGGTGAGGTCGCGCGAGAAATTCGCGAGCGTCGGCGTTCCGCCGGTACGCATGCGCTTGGTGAAATCGCCGAGCGACGGGCTGCTGCCGCGTTCCCCGTTCTGCGCGTCGCGCTGCATCTTGTCGACGAGGAGCGCACCGCCGGCGATGAGGCCCGCCGCCGCGATGGCGGCGCCGAAAAAGGGCAGCGAACGCGCGGCGGCCTGCCGCTGGGCGCATTGCATGCAGAGGTTTCGCGTCCCGTCGGGGGCGATCGTGGGCGGCCGAAGGCCGCAGGACTGGCAAAGCGTTCCCGTGGTCATACCCCAGACTACCACGCCGGGACGACCGCAGTTTCATTGAAAA
>Ga0182016_10004467_pt1 | contig 15449 bp, 12 predicted proteins | sample 712S2MmetaG_FD_120491 | JGI IMG/M metagenome (GOLD analysis project Ga0182016, IMG submission 120491) | Permafrost microbial communities from Stordalen Mire, Sweden - 712S2M metaG | ecosystem: Environmental > Terrestrial > Soil > Wetlands > Permafrost | place: Sweden: Stordalen | collected...
ATTTAAGTCTTCGAAGTCCTTGCGCGAGCCGACATAGATGCCCTGAATGTTCACCAGCTTATGCAGGATCGACCCGATGGGGAAGGGAACTGGATCGGCGCTGCCTGACAGAACCCCAACCTGCGCCACTGTGCCGCCCATGCGAATCGCTCGCAGTGACCGCGGCAGGGTTTGCAATCCGCCTACCTCAACGACCAGGTCCACGCCGACGCCGTCTGTCTCTTCGAGAGCCCATTTGTCCCAATCCGGATGGTCTTTGTAGTTCAGTCCCGCGTCCAGCCCGAGTGAACGCGCCCGCTCCAACTTGGCGTCGCTGGAAGAGATTCCCAGCACGCGTGTCCCGCTCAGCCGAGCCAACTGGAGGGCGAAGATCGAAACTCCGCCCGTGCCCTGGATCAGGACTGTTGCGCCGGGTTGAAGCTTTCCCGCTCGGATCGCGTTCCAAGCTGTTACGGCGGCGCAGGGCAGGGTCGCCGCCTCCTGGAAGCTGAGGTGCTCCGGGATCCGAACCAACCCGGACTCCTTCAGGACCACATATTCGGCCAGCATGCCGTCGGTGTCCCCGCCCAGGGCACCCTTCGACTTGGCGCGGTCGATGGGCCCATCCTGCCAGTTCTGCATAAAAATCGCCGCCACGCGGTCGCCGGGTCGAAACGTCGTAACGCCGTCGCCGACAGCGACAACTTCGCCAGCCCCGTCGGAGCAGGGAATCCGCGGCAACTTCATCTTTGGGTTGTAGATGCCCTTGACCATGAGCAAATCGCGGAAATTAAGAGAAACCGCGCGCACCCTGACCAAAACCTCGCCGGGCCCCGGTGCAGGGGTCGTTCGCTCAATAAACTCAAGAGAATCAATACCAAACGAGGAAATCTGCCACACCCGCATAGGAACTCCTGCCTCGGCGATCGAACCTTGGCCACGCTAAAAGCGCGACCGAAGCTTCCCAACCCCGTAGAATGAAGATAGGGCTCATGAACGGGAAAGTAAATCGAGGGTGGATTGATGGCTAAAGGCTTAAAGAGACCGGAACCCGAGGAAGCAAGCGGCTTGGTGAATGAAGAACAGCGTCGGGCTGCTGAACTCATTCGCGCCAACAAAGAACGCCAGCGTCAGGCTCTTCATTTGCAGCGTGAGAACATCCTCTCGCAGCGTACTTCGAATCCGAATCGCCGCAGCGCGCTTGAAGCCGCTCTCAGCCAGATCGAGTCGCAGATCGAGACGCTTGCCTAGGGTCAACCGGGCTTAAGCGGCTTCCCCAAGGCGTGCCTGTTCAGGCGGGCCATTCCGCTCTTACCCTTCACGGTGAAACAGGAGCGAGTTGGCCTGGTGAATCGTCGTCAAGCTCACCCGAGCAATGTTCACATGCGCCGGCCGGGTCACGGCCCACACAATCGTGTCTGCAATGTCCTCGGGAGCCAGCGGTGTTAGGCCCTTGTAGACCTTCTCCGCGCGCTCTTCGTCCCCATGGAAGCGCACCAAGCTGAAATCGGTCTCCACCATGCCCGGATCGATGCTTGTGACGCGTACGGGAGTTCCCAGCAGGTCCTCGCGCAGACCGTCGTTGAGAGCCTTTTCCGCGGCCTTGGTTGCGCAGTAAACCGCTCCATTTGGATAAGTGATCTCGCCGGCCGTAGAACCCATGTTGACCACGTGGCCGTGACCCCGAACCACCATCCCCGGCACAACGGCCCGCGTAACGTAGAGCAGGCCTTTCACATTGGTGTCGATCATTTCGTCCCAATCTTCGGGCGAACCCATGTAGAGCTTGTCCAGGCCACGGCTCAGTCCGGCATTGTTTACCAAGACCTCAATGTGCGCCCACTCCTCGGGCAATGCGTCGACGGCGTTCTGCACCTCGCGCATGTCTCGCACGTCGAGTTCGAGGCAATGCACCGCGTGTGCCCCGGATAGCAGCGCCTTTTCCGCTGTTTCTCTAAGCTTGGGAATGCGCCTTGCCGCCAGCAGCAGCCGCGCGCCCTCCTCGGCAAAGGCAAGGGCCGTTGCCGCGCCAATGCCAGAGCTGGCTCCGGTGATAAAGACAATCTTCCCTTTGAGATTTACATTCTGTCTGCGCATAAACCTATCTTAGAGCCACTTCGCGGTGCTTGCGGCGGTTGCCGTCACAGGTGCGTGGTGCAGTATTTGTCGATGAACTTCAAGTGTTGGCGTACTTCTCCGCCATGCGCAGCATACCGGCTGCCCAATCCTGCTCGGCTTTGCCTTCGGCAAGCGCCTCCTCAAAGACGACCGCCAAACCGTCAGCTAGCCTGAGCCGCTTGTTCTGCGCGGCAGCCGACTCACGCAGCAAGCGCAGGTCTTTCGCGCCAAGAGCTACCGTTGCCCCCGGGGTTGACGGCGGCTGAAGCATCACCTTGCTGTACGCCGCATAAAAGGGCGACTGAAACAGCGCACTGTTGGCGGTCTCAAGGAACGTTGCCGGATCGATCCCCTGGCTCTCAGCATAGACGCAGCCATCGCACAGCGCCTGGATCATGGCGCTGATCAGGAAATTCCCGCCCAGCTTCATGGCGTGGGCCTGCCGAGGCTCCGCTCCGACCACCGTGATGCCGCGCGAGAGGGCTTCAAGCAGGGGACGCGCCATTGATATCGCGTCCTCAGTACCGGCTGCCACGATCCACAGCCTCCCTTCCGCGGCGACATTGGGCCGGCCAAATACGGGCGCTGCAACAAATGACTGGCCTCGCTGCGAGTGCTCAGCTGCAAGGCGCTCGCTGAGGGCAACGCTGATGGTGGCAAGGCTAATGTGCAGCGCACCGGGCCGCATTGCATCGAGTACCTTGCCTCCGTAGAGAGCCTCTTCATAAGCGGCGTCGTCGAAGAGCATGGTCATCACGACTTCGGCTTCGCGAACGGCTTCGGCCGGGCTCGGGCTCGCGGTTGCCCCCTGTGCCGTGAGTTGCTCGGCCGGTCCGGGGGTTCGATTCCAAACCGTTACCGCATGGCCTGAGGCAAGCAACCGCCCAGCCATCGCTCGACCCATCTTGCCGAGCCCCAGAAATGCGATCTTCATATCTCCTCCCACTTATCCAGTTTGCCTCAGCGCTAGTGCCGCCTCCGCCTCCGGGTCTGCCTAATCTCAAAGCTTGCCTCATCGCAGCCCTCGCCCCTGTCCCGCTCAGGTCTTGCTGCATATTCTGCGCCATGCGGAGGCTCTCAGGGAAGAGAGATCGACAAGCCTTGAAGTTGGAGGCTGAGGTAGGAGAATGGCAGTCGTGGCGCTTGCAAAACCCGCTGGACATCAGGTTCAGCAGCGCTTAAACTGGCTCCTCCTGTTTTTCCTTGATACTCTACCATCGCCCGAGGAGAACCATCGTGATCAGGAAGTTTTTTATCACCGCGTGCGCGCTGCTCCTGTGTGCGCAGTTCAATTCCGAGGCCCGCTTGCTTGGTCAGCAGTGGAAGGCCCCAACAACGATGAAGAGGCTGGCGAACGGGCTTACGGTAGTGGTGTCGGAAGACCACTCCGCGCCCACTTTTGGGATTTGCGTAAGCTACGGGATCGGGTTCCGGCTTGAGCCCGAGGGCCGGACCGGGTTCGCTCACTTATTTGAGCACCTGATGTTTGAAGGGACGCCCAACGCACCCAAGGGCGTGTTGGATCGTGTGATTGAGGGCGGCGGGGGAGACCTCAACGGCGACACGCGCTACGACTTCACCGAATACATTGAGACCGCACCAATCTCTACGCTTGACCCGGCGCTGTGGATCGAAGCGGACCGAATGAAGACGTTGGACTTTTCTACCAAGAACCTGGACAACCAGCGAAACGTGGTTGAAGAGGAGGTTCGGGTCAACGTTCTTAATCGGCCCTATGGGCTTTTCTTTGCAATAGATCTTCCCGGCAAGGCCTTCGACACCTATCCCAACGCCCACAACTTTTATGGTGAGTTCAAGGATCTTGACGCAGCACAAATTGCCGATGTGCGGAAGTTTTACGAGCAGTACTACACGCCCGGCAATGCGGTGATTGCGATTGTGGGGGATGTGAAACCCGATGAGATCTATGCCAAGGTGGAGAAGTACTTTGGGGCCATCCCTGCGCGCCCATTGCCGCCGAAGGCAAAGTTGGATGAGCCATCGCAGACGGCGGAGCGCCGGGCCAGCGAAACTGACAAGCTGGCGAAGGTGCCCGCCCTGGCCATTGGATATCGCATGCCGGAGCGTCACTCTCCAGACGCGCTGGCGGGCGCGGTCACCGGAGAACTGCTGCACAACGGGCAGGCTTCGCGGCTTTATCAGGCGCTGGTCAAGGACAAGCAGGTTGCGCTCTCAGTAGATGGCGGCGTGAACTGGCCACTGGGAACTCCGTTTGAGTTCAACGGCCCAACGCTGATGACTTCGTTCATTGTGTATCCGCCTAACCTGAAACAGGAACAAGTGATAGCAGCATACGATGCGACGGTTAAGGAACTTGCGGACAAAGGGCCAAGCCAGGAAGACATCGATCGCATCGTGTCGAAGATGCGGTCGGATATCTACGGCAATCTCGAAATCCCGATATCTCGCGCATCAGCGCTGTCGCATGCGGTGCTGTTCGACGGCAGTTTCGACTCGGTTTATCAGCTTCCGGAGGACCTGGCCAAGGTGACACCCGCGCAAGTGAAGGCGTTTGCAGCGAAGTACCTTGTGAACAGAAATCGAACCATCATCGATCGTGTCCCGGCTGCGGGCGGCGACAAGGCACAGGGAGGAGCTCAATGAAGACTCTGGTTATCTCTCTTTCCGTAGTTTTATGCGCAGGTTATGCCGTGGCGGAGAAAGCGCCTCTTCCCAAGGAACTGCCGCCGTACGGGACAGAGATTCCGCTGACCGCGCCGGCGGTGAATTCAACCAAGCTCGATAACGGGCTGACGGTGTGGCTTGTGTCTGAACCGGGCTTCCCAAAGGTCTCGATTGCGCTGGCTGTTCACGGCGGGTACGCGGCCGATCCGGTTGATCGGCCCGGAATATCCGAACTCCTTACCAAGACAATTGACCAGGGAACGGCGACACGGACTGCCAAGCAAATCGCCCAGGACCTGCAGGCGGCGGGCGGCGACCTGACCGCGACTTCTACGAAGGATTCATTGATTGTCTCGACGAGTTTTCTGAGTTCGAAAGGCGACAAGGCTCTAAGCGCATTTGCAGACGTGGTTCGGAACGCTGATTTTCCTGATGCCGAGGTGACACTTGCAAAGCGCAATGCGATCGATGACCTCAAGGAAAAGGAAGCCCGATCATCCTTCCTGGCGACGCGCGCCATGGAGAAGGTGTTGTTTGGAAATCATCCTTACCACGTGTCATCTCCGACGGAAGAATCGATCACCGCCTCAACACCTGATGAGCTGCGAAGAATCTATGCCGACCGATTCCGGCCCGACCAGGCGTTGTTGGTAGTTGTGGGGGATTTCGAAAACGGGCGGATGCTCGCGGAGATCAAATCCCGCTTTGACGGATGGAAGGCTCCGACAACTGCGCCGGTGCATGAGCCCGAAGCGTTCTCAGCGCCGCCGCAGCGCGCCATCTTCATTGTGTCCCGGCCGGGCTCAGTTCAGACAACACTTCAAGTCGGGATGTGGGGGCCCTTACGAAGGGATTCGGATTATGAGGCTGCCATTGTTGCTAATGCCATCTATGGCGGCACATTCGGCTCGCGGCTGACGACGAACATTCGCGAAGACAAGGGCTATACATATTCGCCTTATTCTTTGTTGCAGCCCTACCGCGCGGCGGGAACGCTGGTGACTCACGCGGATGTCCGCAATGAGGTGACTGGGCCGACATTTAATGAGATCTCTTACGAATTGAATCGGCTGGTAACCACTTCTCCCACTGCGGAGGAACTAAAGCAGGCGGAAAGATACCTGGTGGGTATCGAAGCGATCGGTTTGCAGTCGCGCGACGGATTGGCAAATGAACTGGCGAGCCTGTGGATCAGTGGACTTCCGCCGGAGGAGATCGGGGTTTACGGACGCAAGGTAGCGAGCACAACCGCTGATGACGTAAATTCAGCGGCACGTAAATACTTTCCGGCAGCCAAGGCAGCGGTCGTGGCAGTGGGCGAAGAGAAGATTATTCGAGAAGCGATTGCACCGTTCGGGATTCCCGTTCAGGTGCTTCAATGAGCGAACTCGTAACGCCAACTTGTGGATCGAAAATGCTCTAATCGCGTTCCACTCGTTCAGGGCAACATCAGTTCCGCCCCTACGTCGGCTCGACCAGATGGTGCGCGATCGAGAACAACGCAAGTTCCAGACGCGTTGAAACACCCGTCTTGTCGAAGATATTCGACAGGTGGCGCTTGACGGTCTCTTCGCTCAGTGTGAATTGCTTGGCGATGTCGCGGTTGCTGCAGCCTTCAACAATGCAGCCCACTACTTCAAGCTCGCGGGGCGTCAGTCCATAGGTCTTGCGCTGTGGCACAATGGCCTGTTGCATCAGGTCGTGCAGCGCTGAGACAAGGTTGACCACGCGCTTGCCGCCGATCCAGTAGTCTCCGCTGAACACGGTGCGGATTGCGGTTTGCAGGTGGCTGGCCAGCGCATCCTTCAGCACGATTCCGCGAGCGCCGATGTGCAATGCCTCGATAATCTGCTGGGTGCTGATGGTCGAGGTCAGCAGCAGAATCTTTACCGTGGGAGTGCCGCTCATGATGGCGCGCATGGCCTCGATGCCCGGCAGGCGCGGCATCTGCACGTCGAGCAGCAGGATGTCCGGCTCGAGCTCGAGCGTTTGGGTGATGGCTTCGTCCCCGTCGGAGGCTTCGCCGATCACGTCGAAACCATCCTTCAGCGAGAGCATGTTCTTCACACCGATGCGTACAACGGGATGGTCGTCAGCAAGTACGATTCGAATCGATCGTTCCACGTGAGCTGGTCCTCTTCAGTGCCGGAATTCACCGGCATCTTTAGCTTGTAAATTCATCCTTCAGCATACGCTTCAGGCTCTCAGCAGCGGAGCGCAAATCCTTGAGTACCGGCGCATTGTTATCCAGATGGTTAACCTTACCGTGAGAGTTGGCAACCTCCAGAGCGCCTTGCTCAATCAGCGATCCCAGCCTTGCAGCCTGCGCTGCGCCAGCCATACTGCACCCACCCTTGATGGTATGGCCCAAGCGCCGTACCTCGGCTGCATCGTTGTTTTTAATTGCCGCATGAATCTCCTTGAGCCTTCGATTAATGTCGGCAATGATTGCCTCGTAGATCTGTTTCACGGCGCGCTCGGGCATCATGTCCCTTAGTTGGGCCAGGGTTTCAGGGTTCACCACGGGCTCGTCAGGCTGCGGATCGTGCACCTTCTTGACCACTGGTTGCGCGGTTGCACGCTTTTCCATGAGGACTTTCAGGTCCTCAGGGGCGAATGGCTTCAGCAGCAGCCCGTCGGCCGCGGCAACCACGTCTTTGGGGGGTGCGCTGGCACTGATGGTAACCACACTGGCGTCGCTGGCTGCGCGCAACTCCTTTATCAACGCCGTACCGCTCAGGCCCGGCATCTGGGCGTCCATCAGGATCACGCCCGGCTCGCATTCCTCGTCGGCCAACATCTTGAGAGCAGTTTCGCCGTCGACCGCTGTGTGAACCGGAAATCCGCCCATGGTAAGCACTGTGGCCAACACTTCGCGGCTCACCATATCGTCGTCAATTAACAATACGGTCGGCAAGTCGTTGTGATGAACCAGGTCGAGCATTGAGAGCGCCCTTCCGTGTTACTCGTTGACCGCTGTTACCTCATGAAGCCAATTGGGAGCCTTGAGCAGCTCGCGCGGTCGCGAACCATCCGCAGCGCCCACCAGCCCGTCGCGTTCCATTAAATCGATAAGATGCGCGGCGCGTCCGTATCCCACCCGCAACCTGCGCTGCAAGAGGGAAGTGGACGCCTTGCCAAACTCAAAGACCAGCCGCACCGCGTCATCGAACATTGGGTCATCGTCGCCTTCTGCGGTCGTACCTTCGGTATCTGGCCGCTCATCCTTGGGCGACTCGAGGAACCCGTGCACGTATTCTGCTTCGCCTTGTTCCTTCCAGAACTTCACCACTGCCGCAGTTTCCTTTTCGCTTACAAACGGCGCGTGGAGCCGCTGTAGCCGGCTGGTGCCCGGAGGCAGGAAGAGCATATCGCCGCGCCCCAGCAGAGCTTCTGCTCCGTTGGTGTCCAGAATCGTACGCGAATCCACTTTGGTTGCCAACCGGAAACTGATCCGCGTGGGCACATTTGCCTTGATCAGGCCGGTGATCACGTCCACGCTGGGCCGCTGCGTGGCCAGTATCAAATGGATGCCCACAGCTCGTGCCATTTGCGCGAGCCGCGTGATGGACTCTTCAACGTTGGCCCGGTCGAGCATCATCAGGTCGGCCAATTCGTCGATGATAATCACGATAAAAGGCAGCGGCTCGTTGTCTTCGCCGTCATCGAACAGCGACGGCATCGAGCCCTCAAAGAGCTTGTTGTACTGGTCGATGTTGCGCACGCTGCGACTGGCCAGCAGCTTCAACCGCCGTTCCATTTCGCGCACAGCATTGCGCAGCGCATTGGCCGCGAGCTTTGGCTCGGTAATGATCGGCGTGAACAGGTGCGGAACGCCTTCGTACATGCCCAGTTCCACACGCTTCGGATCTACCAGGATCAGCCGAACTTGATTCGGCGTCGTCCGGAAGAGCAGGCTCATGATCATGGCGTTGATCGCCACCGACTTGCCTGAGCCAGTAGAGCCGGCAATCAGAACGTGCGGCATCAGCGCCAGATCCGCGGTAACGATGCGCCCGTTGATGTCTTTGCCCATGGCCAGCGTCAGCCGCGACTTGGCTTTGGCAAAGGTTTCCGACTCGATGATGTCGCGCAGATGAATCGTTTCGCGCACGTGGTTCGGCACTTGAATGCCAACGGTGCTTTTGCCGGCCATTCGCTCGATCAGGATGCTTTCGGCGCGCATCGCCAGGCACAGGTCGTCGGCCAGCCCCGTGACGCGGGAGTACTTCACGCCGGCCTCGGGCTTGAACTCGTAGGTGGTCACCATCGGACCGGGGTTGATTTGGACAACCTGCCCGCGGACATCGAACTCACCGCACTTCTCGACAAGGACCCGCGCCTCTTCACGCAGTTCATCTTCGCGAATCGCCGCCGGGCCTTCACCAGGGTTGAGCAGCGTACTTGGTGGCAGCTTGAATCCGCTCACGCTCTTCGGAGCTACCGTTGCGGTGCGCAGGTCTGCATCCGCGCGATCGTGGATGGTTATCTCTTCTATCGCCGGGTGGGTTGGTGGGGTTGCCGGCTCAAAGTCAAACGTTGCCGGGCGGAACTGCGGCCCACGCGGCTCTGCGACAGGCTCGGCAATCGGCTGTTGCATTCGAGCCGCAGGAATTGAGGCAACGTTTGCGGCTGAATAGGCCGCTGCGCTGGCTGTTAGGGTTTCTTCTTCAGATAAGAACGGCGCATGCTCGGCCGCAGACCGCTCCCAGATGCTTGTCCTGCGATTCTGGGTTGCGCCTGCTGTCCGTGGCTCTTCAGCAAGCAACGATGCGCGCTGGTAGGCAGGGATATCGTCGATGGGATACAGGCCGCTGTCGTCTTCCTGCTTTTTTCGCCGGAAGAAGTTCCAAATGCTGCGCCGCTTTGGCTCGGGAGCAGGTTCCAGATTCAGCTCCAACTCCGCGTCCTGTTCCAATTCTTTGTTCTCACTATCGTGGTGCTCGGCCTTGCGTTCAGCGCGCTCCTCGCGCCAGTTGCGCCAGCGGTCGCTCCAGGCCACGACTTGCAGCCAACGCCCCTCCAGGCCTTCCTTGATCGCCCAGAAGCTGACGGCCGATGCGAAGTAGACTCCAGCCGCGCCCAGCACTCCGGCCACCAGCCAAGCGCCTTGCAGGTTGATATAGCCAACCAGCAGGCCAGCAACCAGCCGCCCGATGACGCCTTCAACTGGCAGCACATGCAGCCAGTGCCAGTGCCACGGCGCCAGGGCCAGCACCGCGGGCACAAAGGCCAGTGTCAGAATGGCGCCCATCCAGCGCAGCAGGGCCGAGCCAGCAGGCCGCGAGCGCATCCATGTCCAGCCAACGCCGGCAGTCCAGATCGGCAGCAAAAACGCGGTTATTCCGAGCCACTGGAGCAGCAGGTCGCTGAGCGACGCGCCAAAGATGCCGATCCAGTTGTGGACAGCCTGGGGGCCGGAAAATCCTGAGGCCGTGTCGAGTGACGGGTCGGTCGCGTGGTACGTAGCCAGGGAGAGGAAAAGGAGGGTCGCGACGAGCAGCATCAGAAGCCCCAGAAACACGTTCAAAGGGCGGCTCCGCGTTGGCGAGAGAACAATGCGAATCGGTTTGATCATCGGGCTGCTCCTGGTCAACCGCTGCTCCGAAGCTTCCATCGAGAGCACCGGGTGTAGGCCAACAGAGAGTCCCAGAGCAGCTTTTATTATCCGGGGCCGGGGTGGTGGAAGGGGGCAAAAGTTGGCGGGGGGAACCACGGTGTGGACCCCTTGATTTGCGCAACCATCGCGGTCGGCGGAACTCCTACGCCATCAGTCCCTCGATGCGCAGAACCTCCACGCATCGCATAAGACCCTGGTCGACGGTCAGCACATTGAACTCTTCATGGATGGCAACAGCACAAATGAGGATGTCCGTCGATCCGCATGCAACGCCTCTGGCCTGGCATAGGTTGAACAGGCGTGCTGCCTCTTCAAAATGGCATCTGGAGAGAGGTATATCTGGGAAGCCTTCGAGCGCGGCCAGCAACTTTTGGAATTGAGCCTCGTGCTTGATGCCCGACAAAACCTCCTGGCGTACCGGGCCAACGACGGCAACACGTTGGGCCAGAATCGCTTCTCTGAGCAACGCCACCGCTTCTTGCTGTTCAGCGCTCAGCACTGTGCCATACTTTCGGCGCAGCAGGAGTGACCAGACACAGGTATCAACCAGGAGTTTCATTGCGGATCTTCAGGCTCGTCGATCTCGATTTTGTCCAACATCCGCACCTTCTTGTAGTCGTAGTCGGGATGGTATTCGATTGTTCCAGCCAATTCCAGAATCTCCTGCTGCTTGTGCCACTGGACATACTTTTCGAGGGCCGCAGTCACGGCTTCCTTCTTGGTCTTATGCTGGCCAACAGTTTTGGCTTGATTGATGAGCTCGTCGTCGATCGCAAGATTGGTCGCCACAGTATCCACCTCACTCAATGTGTAGAGTATCACACATTGAGGTGTGTAAGTTCTAGCAGCTGGATATCTGCTTTTATAACAATGACTTGTGGTATGCGAGCGAGCGCCTAGCCCCCAATCAGCCTCGCGCCCCAGATCAGTAGCGCGATGCCAATGATGATGCGATAGAGGGCAAACATCGCGAACCCATGCCTGCGGACCCACTGAAGGAACCACTCCACCACGCCCAGGGCCACGATGAACGAGACCACCAGGCCGATGGCCAGAACGATCCAGCGTTCCGAGTTCATGACAACGTGGCCTACCGCGACGCCGTCCGCGCCGACGGTCTTGTTGAGGAAGACCTCTTTTACCAGGTCCCATCCAGTGGCGGCGATCATCGTCGGGATCGAGAGCAGGAAGCTGAACTCCAAAGCCGCTGGCCGCGTGAGGCCCGCGAGCTGCCCGGAGGCGATGGTCGACATGGACCGCGATGTGCCGGGGAAAACTGCTGAGAGCGTCTGGCAAAGCCCAATCCAGATGGCCTGGCCAAGGCTCATATCGTCGACACTCTCGGTGGTCGCTTCGCGGCGTTCGCTCCATGCGTCGATCACCCACATCACAACGCCGCCAATCAGGAGAGCCCAAGCAATTACCGACAGGCTGCTCAGGTGCTTGTCACTCCATTTATGCAGCAGCAGCGATGGAACCGAGGTCACCGCAAAGGCAATCAGCGTGAGGGAGATGGGATGGGTCAGCCAGGTGCGAGTTCCGTTCTCGCCCTTGGGGAAGGTCCGCAGGAAGCCGACAATCCGTCCCAGAAACAGCAGAACCAGCGCCCCAATCGCGCCCAACTGGATCACGATGGTGTACATCTTCCAGTAGGCATCGTCCAGCGGAATCTTCATCAGAGCTTCGGTGATGCGCAAATGTGCCGTTGAGCTGACCGGCAGAAACTCGGTCAGGCCTTCGACGATGCCCAAAATAATGGACTGAATGTAGGGATTCAAAACGCCTCCTGGGTGCCGCTTGCAACTTACCGGCAGACTGGGGCCGCCAAGCAGCCTTCATTGCAGGTCAATGCCATACACGGGGATTCCCTCATCCAATTTGTACACCAGCGCGCTGGCCTTCCATGAGGAATCCGTCTGGGGAAACTTCTCTTTCAACCGCGCTGCCAGTTCCTTCGCGTGCGCTCGCGCCTGGTCAGCCTTCTTCCCATTTCCGTCTGCTCCGTACAGGTCCACAAGCGACGCCTCGCGAAATACCACCTGATAAAGCGCCTGCGCTGTGCGTGGACCATCGGGGAATTCGGCCGCGTATTTCTCGAAGTACTCGGCCTCTTTCTCCGGGCATTTGTCTGAACCCTGCCAATCGCCGCAGAGCTTGTTATCGATCAGCTCATACGCTGCCAAAGCCGCCTGCCGCGTCCCAGGAAAGGTTTTGATGACCTTCTTCAACTGGTCTTCATCCATCTGGTCGCGCAGGTAGGGGTCCTTCTCATGGGCTGACGGCCGGCTCGATGCATCGTGCTTCTGGATCTGCCAGAAGATGTCCGCCGATCGCCACGCAGCTTCCGGAACCAGCGGGGAATTTGGGTACATCTGCGTGAGGCGATGGTAGAGAAGGCGAGCGCTCTGCGCCGCATTGATGGGCCCCTTGGGGTCTGCGGCGAGCGCTTCCTGGTTGGCTGCCTCGCCCATCAGGATCTGGTCGCCGTTAGGGTTGGTCTCAACCACCACGCCCTTGGCCTGCATCCATCCAGAGATAGGTGGTGGCGTCTCGTCGCGCCCAAACTCCGGTGCATCCTTGTCCTGCATCTCTTCAATGTCGGTGTTGGCGTAGACGCGAAGCCAATCGCCATTCTTTTCCGAAACAACCATCTCGCGCCCAATCTGAACGCGGTCCACCTTTTGTGAAGTTGTGTCGGCCGCAACGTAGAGAGTCGTGACGCGCAGCGGGGTAGCGCGCGGGCCAGCCATGGGCTTTACCTGTTGGTCCTTCGGCTTTTTCTCGCACATCGCGGGTATGGCCGCGCACCACAGGGCCAGCGCAACCACCAGAGCTTTTTTCATGCGATCAGTTGATGTCACCACGGAATGAATCATAGCCGACGGACGTTGTGGCATGGTAACGGTGAGCGGGCCCTGCTCGGCCGGGTTTTGGATAGGCATGGTTCAGGCCTTGGCCAGGACCTGACTCTGGCTTCGGTCAAGAGCCTAACATCGAGGCATGAAAATGCCGGTCGACGAATCGACCGGCATCGGTGTTGAGTGGATCAAGTCCCAGCCAGTTACGGAGTCTGTTTGACCAGGTCAACGAAGCCCGCTCCGTTGGGAGTGCCCACGCCCGTCACATTATCCCATCCAGGAGCTGTGAAGAGAGATGAGTCGGTGCCGAAGGTGATGGTGAGGTCGGGGCTGCCAGTTCCGAGTGATCCGGCTGGAATAATCGACTCCCAGAAGTACTCCGAATTCTGATAGGGCTGGGCAAGATCCCACTGGGAATACGAGACTGGAAGCCCGTTGTAGAAGACGGTTCCGTGAGCGTTGGCGCCGGATGAGACAGGCACAACATCGGTTATTGAGCCGGGGACGTTGGCGGCCGCCCAATAGACGATTGGCGCGGCATTGCCGAGGTTTCCGCCCGCTATCTGCGTTGCAATTGACCATACTCCGGTGAACAAGGGGCAGGCCAGGCTGGTTCCTCCCCAAACCTGAACGTACTGCGGATCGCCAATAACTCCATCCGGGGTGATGATGATCTCAGCACCTGTAAACGGATCGGCATCGAAGGCTACGTCAGGCTGCTGGCGGTATGCGTTGCCGAGGAAAGAGGTCTGCCATGCCGGGGCGGAAGTAATCAGGCTGGTCCCACCTCCTGCGCCTCCGTTGAAGCCGAAAAGGTCGGGAGGAGCGAAGTCCAGGTCGGTAATGTTGTTGCCCCAGCCATTTTCCCACTTGTAAGAGCCGTTGGCTGCAATGGCCAGACTGGTGCCACCCACCGCTGTCACATTGGGCGATCCGGAAGGGAAGCTAACGTCCGCGACGAGGTCCTCTCCAAGGGTCACATCGTCCCCTGAATCCCCTGTCGAGTAATTGTTGGATACGCCGAAGACCTGGTCAGCGATGAAGTTGACGAAGTACTGGAAGTCAACATCTGTGGTGTCGCCATAGTAGGTATAGAGCAACCACTCAGGAAAACCGTAGCTATGATTGGCCGAGGGCGGGGCAATGTTCTCCGCAACCCAGAGGTCAACGTTGGCAAAGTCGCTGAATTGCTCCGTGGGAGAGACGACCAGGTCAATGGTGGCTCCGGGCGCCATGGCATGGGCATATTCGACGTCGAGAGTCGTCTCGGTTTCCCAGCCGCATTGATTCGTGTTGCTTACAACGCAGTCGGGTGTGCCGCCTGCGGGGTTATAGATGATGTTCAGGTTTAGGGGCTTCAAACCGTAAACAGAATCGAATGTTGCCACGTCCTGGGCGAGGGTATTGGACCCGTAGGCGTCGACAATCACGATCGTCTGGCCGGTGCCGTCATAGCCCGAATTGATGAGCGTGTCGAATCCATAGGCATGCTGAAAGTTGGCCGGGTCGTAGCCGCACGCAGCGCTCGGCCAGCCGTTGCCGCTGTAAATCGCCTCAAGTCCGGCGCCATAAAGATACAGAGGCGCACTCGGTTCAAAGCAGTCGGAGGGGTAGAACAGCCCGTTGGATTTGGCTTTGCTCTTGAGTTCGATTCCGGGCATTGGCTTGCCGGTTTTCAGATTCATGGGCCGAACTGCACCGGAGTGTGCTGTCAGCGTCGTAAGTCCGCCGATGGTCTTTACCATGTTCCCCACGGGCCCGGAGATAGTGGGTGTTGTGAGCGGCTGGTTGTACTGCTGGCCGTTAGTCTCAAATAGGCCTACCTGGGTATTGAGCGCCTTTTGGATATTGGCCACGGTTCCAGTCGCCCTGACCACCATGTTGTATTTGTCGACGTATGTAATGGTGAGGCCCTGGCTGGTGAGGAAGTTCTTGACGGCCGTGGATTGAGCGGCGGTGGGCGCGAATTGATTGGCAAACTGCGCAATGGTCAGGAACTTGTGGTACTGGGCCGAGCCCTTCGTCTGAATCTGCTTTGTCAGCGCCTGGAGCTGGGCCTGATTGCGCATGTTCAGCGAGACGGTGACATTCATTACCTTGTTTGGGTTCTCGAGGCCCAGAGCCTTGACGGCCGGAGCGGCGGCCTGGGCAGGCACTGAAGCAATCCCCAAAACCAAAGCTGCTAGCAGGGAAACGGTGAACGGGCTCCCTGCAAATCTTGTTGTGGA
>Ga0182016_10004468_pt1 | contig 15448 bp, 8 predicted proteins | sample 712S2MmetaG_FD_120491 | JGI IMG/M metagenome (GOLD analysis project Ga0182016, IMG submission 120491) | Permafrost microbial communities from Stordalen Mire, Sweden - 712S2M metaG | ecosystem: Environmental > Terrestrial > Soil > Wetlands > Permafrost | place: Sweden: Stordalen | collected...
AAAGTTGGAGGAAGTGACCGCCAAACTAAAGGGGTTGGAGGAGGAATTCTGGAAGGCCAAGGCCGAGTTCATCCAACGCTATGCCCGGCTCAGCATGTGTGGATGGCCGATGGAGGATACGACCGGATAGTCGAATTGGATCAGAGCGGCAAGATTCTTGGCGCCTTCGGCGAGCCCGGGCACAAGCCCGGCCAAATGGCCTGGGCTCATTTCCTGGCGATAGGACCCAATCAGGCCATTTACGTCGCGGACGTGCTGAACTGGCGATTCCAAGTGTTCGCCCGCACGGCGCCGACCGGTAACATGACCAAATACATTCCGTCCGTCAGGATGTTTTGGGGCTCAGTGCCCAGCGTCGGCTGGTCCTCCAAACAGACGGAAATCCCCGTCAAGTAGCCTAAATACAAATCGGAAAGCGCCGTCCTGATCCAGTTCTAGAAGAGTTCATGCGGACATGATTTCTTAACCCAGCGCGAGGAACTAGACGTGCTCGCTCAGGCGCATACGTTACAACGTCACCTTCAGCCTGTTGGGTGCAGAAATTCATCTGCTCCCAACACGAACCGCAGAACGCGTTTTGAATTCGCGCCGTTCGTCTACGATGGTATGCTCTCTCGTGTGCCAAGATTGAACTCGGTCAGGAAAGGCAACGCCTCTCCGCCTTAATCCAAATAAACCGTTAAAGCACTTCATCCACCACGGGCAGCGCCTCTCTCAATCCTGAAGTATCACGTTGAAAAAGTTGTGTCCCTCAACGCCACGGCGCCGCCGCGGCCTCTGCCTGGTAGCAATGCGCCCGAAACGATCATCCCCTCCTTAACGGTGTTGTAGGTGACCTCGTCCCAGCCAAGACTCTGTCGCAGGGTCAAATTACCGGCCTTGCCACCTAGTTCACGAAGACAAGCAATCAATTGCTGGCGTTGTTCATTCGCGGTCGCAGGCACAGCCACCGATACTGGCGACGCCTCGACATCTGCGGAAGGCGGGGCAGGGTCGGAAGTAGCACTGGGGGCTGGCGGCAGCGGCGATGTGACGGTATTTTCCGCGCGCAACAGAATCTGACTGGCACCCAAGGCGGCGTAATCGGAGGGGTTGCAGGTCAGCACAATGATTTGCAGTTTGTGCGATGCCCCCAAATCAAGCATGCGCTGGAGAATTTGAACCCGCTCCGGATCGCTGTAGGCAAAAGCGTCATCGAAAACTACGGGGAGGCACCCGTTATGGTCAGCAGCGAGGACCTCGGCCATGGCGAGGCGGACGGCGGCGGCAACCTGTTCGCGGGTGCCGCCGCTGAGGCTGTCAAATGGCACCGCGCCTCCACCCTGCGACGGCCTCACAAACTGAAGGCCGGCGAATCCGTCGTTCCCCAAGGTCACCTTGGCTCGCGCGCCCGTGCCAAACAGACACTGCAGATAGGCGGAAACTTTGTCGGCCAACGGTTGGGTGAAATGTTCCGCCAAGACGCGCTGTTGATCGAGAAACAGTTGGTGCAGGAGCTGCATCGCGTCGGCCTTTCGCCGAACGCTGGCCAGGTGATCCTGTGCCGATTGGGCGCGAGCGCCAGCTTGAACAAGCGCCGCTTCGGGATCGTCAGTTCCGTCCAGCCGCAAGGCCGCCTGCGCAACGGCACGTTTGCTTTCCGCATCCCGCGAAACTTGGTCGATCTGCTTGTAAGCGCGCTCAAGCCGTTCGAGATCGGTGGTGAGAAAATCCGGTTGCAGATCGGCGATAAGCTGGCGTGTGCCGGCCAGTTGCGTTTCGCTCTGGGTTTTGGCTGAAAGCGCCGCGGCCAGTGCTTTAACTCGCGCCTCGTCGGCGCCATGCGTTTCCAGCAGAAGCCGCAGCTCAACCTCCAGATCATTTAACCGTCGGTTTTGCTTTTCAATGGAAAGCACATGTTCAGAAAACACCTCTTCGGCTGAATTCTGCACCTTTATTGCGGCATCCCGGCCCTTCTTGAGCCGCGATTCTGCCCGTTCAGAATCGTCCAATATCTTCTCTTCTGCCGCGGATTGTGTTTTTGCCATCGAAAGGTCCTTCGGCTGGATGAAATCAGGCAACTGGCCAAGCCGTCGGGAAACCTCAGCCTCTGCCGCAGTGGCGGCCTCGGAGGCCTCATTGAAAGACTGGAGCAAATTGGCGGCGTCCAAATCTGCCAGCGCAGCCTCTAACCTGTCGATTCCCCCGGATATTTCGTTGATCCGGGCGGCTGCTTCAGAGGCCTCTGCGACTGATTTGATGCCCAACGAATCAAGCACTGTGGTAAGCGCTTGATGAGCGTCCTGCGCGCTATGTCGCGCGTCCAAAAGACTGGTGCCCCCGCCGGGACGTATGCGCAATCGGAGTGACGGGCCCGCCGCAACTTCGGTTTCTTCTGTGACGATGCGGCTCTGCCCAACAGAGAGCGAAAGGTCGCCGAGTTGGACAGGCGCTTCTGCGGCGAGCAATTCGACGCCGGTGGCCATTCCTTGTAGGGCCGCTTCGGACTGGAGTATCTCTTTTTCGAGTTTGTTGAGTTTTTTGAGCTTGGCGGCATCGACCTCTGGTAATTTGGCCAAGTTCTGACGCAAGGTGGAAAGCTCGTGCTGATAGGCTTGCACTTTCTCCTGCTTGCTTTGGAGTTCTGCTCGTCGGGCTTCTTTTTCGAAACGACCCTCGAAGGCCACGGACAAGTCGCGACGCAGCCGTACGGTTCGGGTGTGGGTTGTGGCTTTGTCATATCCCTCAGACGCAATCACGGCCTGCCGATGGGCGCTGTCCCGGGCTTCCGTCAGTCGTGTCGTTTCCTCGTTTTTTGGGGCAAGCGAATTCTTCAACTCGCCGATGGCCTCGCGCTTCTTCCCAATCTGGTCGTCGTAGCGCTTCAACGTATCATAAGCGTCGATCGCCACTTTGGCCTCGGCGGCCTGGGTTTCTTCTTTCCGGAGCAGTTCCGCGACCTGAGCAAGCTTGTCCTTCGCGGTATCCTGCTGCCGGCGGAGCGCCTCAAGGTCCGTTGTTGCACGCGTGATAACCTGGTTGGCATCGGCAAAGTCCTGAACGGATTGGCGGAGTTTTCCGACCTTTTCACCCGCGGACTGGCGCTCTGCCTCGGCTGTCCGGGCAGAGTTTTCCGCTTTCTCCAGTTCGGAACCGGTCTTTGGTTTTCCCGCTTGGGTAAAAGTGGCCTCAGTGGCGGCGGCGAATTGCGCGAGAATTTTTGAATCGGTTTCGGACTGCAATGCCGCGGCGCCTCCGGTCTGCTGCAGCCTCTGTAACAAATTGTCCTTTTGAAGATTGGCAAATTCAGAGGGGTCGTCACCGCTCTGCCCCTGCCAAATCCAGAGATGAGACCACTGTTGGGCAACACGATTGCCAACACCGCGGCCGCCGTCGATCTCCTCGACTTTCAAGAGAGTCGTCAGGCGCACCTCCGCTTCCTCGCCAGCCCAAGTCTGCCCTCCCACCTCGGTCAGCCGGGTGGAGCCGCTGGCGCCGCTAAACCGCTTGAGCAGGTGATACTCCTCGTTTGCCGCAGTGAAACTCAACTCCACTTCCGGCGCGCCGGGATAGGCAGTTGATACCATGCTCTTCTGAGTGTCGCCGCCGACCTTGGATTTGAGAAAGAGCGCGCGGTGGATTGCCTCAACCAAGGTGCTTTTCCCGCATTCGTTGGGGCCGCCGATCAGCGTGCGAGAATCGTCCAGTTTGACAGTCAATTCCCGATGAATGCGGTAGTTGCGAACGGTAACAGATTGAATTCGCATGATTACAGGGTTGGTTTGAGTTGAACGCAAGCGGCATGCAGGAGGCGCAAGGCCACCCGGGCCACGGCGGCGCTCTCGTCGGTGGCGGCTGACCGTGTCACGAGCTCGGTAGCAACCCGGGCGATGAGGGGATCTCCGGCGCGTTGCGTGAGCGCTTGGACCTCCTGTCCAGCGGGCGCGACAACGGTGCGGTTTATTATTTTTACGCGCAGCAGCCTGGCTTCAAGTGATTCCAGGAACTGTTCCAGGAGGGTGGACGCATCCATCCCAAGGGAACCGCTCAAATCCAGACGAAGAAGGTCCTCGCCAGCGCGCTGTCCGACCAGGCTGGCGATACGCTCCTGGAAGTGAGCGAGGCCGCTATCGTCGGCAAAATCGAACGAAAAATCGTGCCAGCCAAAACGCGCGCTACGGACGGGCGTCACCTTGGGTGTGGCACCGCGGGAAGCCTCGACAACAAGAACGTTGCCTGAATCATATTCGGCGCCTTTGGGGAACCGGTCCAGTTCGGGAGTGCCGGAGAACCATGCCTTGGGATTGATTTGCTTGGTCCCGTGCCAATCGCCTAAAGCGATGTAATCGAATGCCTCCCCGGGCAGCCGCGACAAATCAATCTGGTTGGCGGCGGCCGCTCCGGCCTCGTCATCATTGAGCTGGCTGCCAAAACTCTGAGTGCTGCCGTGGGCAAGGATAATCCTGGTTTTATTGCCGTCTCCGAAAATGGCCGCCGACCGAAGCCACCCGCTGGTGTCGGATGATTCCGCTCGCCGCAACAGGGGGCACGGAAAGATTACAGCGGAGTCCGTCTCCACTGGTTCTGGCTTGAGGAGAACACGCAAATTGGGCGCAAGGTTCGACTGTTCACGCATAAAGAACTCCTGTTCCCACAAGCTGCCCGGACCGCCGTGATCGTGGTTGCCCGGAATGACAATGACTGGAATCTTCAGCTTCCCGATGGCGCTGCACGCTCCGGAGACCGTGGCTTTACTGGCAGTGGGCGAATCGAAGAGGTCGCCGGCCACAACTATGAACTCCGCCTTCTTTTGGGCGGCAATGGCGCCCAGCCGGTGGATCACTTCGATGCGCTCTTGTTGCAGCACCGAGCGCTTTTGCACGTCTTCGATCCCGGCAAAGGGCTTGCCCAATTGCCAGTCGGCGGTGTGCAGGAACGTTGTTGTCATAGAGGTTCGGGTTTGGGTCGTTGGATTAGATTGGGCCTTCAGCATCGCCAGGCGTATCCGGCGTTGGAGGGGGCCCGCTTTGCGAGAAGGGATGCGCGTCAGAACAGATCGCATCGGTTAATCCGGAAAACCGTTGCGCTCGCGTTTCGACGGCGAATCGCAACACAGTTTCGTTCGACAGAATCAGGACTGATTTCTTTGCGCGCGTTAACCCCGTGTAAAACAGTTCGCGGGTCAGAACCGGGTTTTCTTTTTCGGGGAGCACTATGAGAACGTGCTCGAATTCCGAGCCCTGGCTCTTGTGAACAGTCATGGCATAAACGGTCTCGCTTTCCGGCAACCTTTCGCGGGCGACGGCTCGGATGGAACCGCTTTCATCGGGGAAATGGACCAGTGGGGATGCGCCGTTCGTGGCCCAAAAGACCCCAGTGTCGCCGTTAAAGAGTTTTAGAATGTAGTTGTTGGCCACGACCATGACCGGTTTCCCTGGATAGCTCCCGAACCGGATTTTTTCGGCAAGCGCGGGCAGATCGTCCGACAGAATGTCCTCAACGAGGCGATTGACAGCAATGGTGCCATAAGGCCCTTCGCGCACAGCGCACAGGATGCGGAAGCGCCCCAGCGCCTGCAAGGCCTCCTGCGGAGACGGCGCCTGGAGCACGGGAAGGTAGAACGAACGCACGGTGTCTCGCAAAACGTTCTTGAGCTGCTGGCGGGGTGGCAACCCCTGCCATGAAACGGTTTTCCCGTCTGCCTTTCGCAGCAACGACACCACTTTGGAAGCATCGCCAACATTGACCGCCATGCTGACATCGTGCAGGGCGACCGCTTCCCCCGAACGGTAGTTGACGTTCAGTTGCACCACCGTATTGATGAGCTTGCCATTTGAGATACTTGCAGATGCCGGCGGAGTGTCGCCCTTGCAAATAGGGTAAGCCATGCTGAACGCCTGGTTGAATCCGTTGATTAAAGATGCCCTGCAAATGTCCCCCAAAACGCCACCCGGATCCACCGGCGGCAACTGATCCTTGTCTCCCACCAGCACGAGCCGGACGTCTTCCTTTTTGAGCGCGGACAGGAGCCTGGCCATGAGCGAGAGACTAACCATGCTGGCTTCGTCCACGATCAGCACATTCACCGGCAGCGGGTTATCCGTGCCGTGCCGGAATGCGGCCGAGTTGGGGATTGTTCCCAAGAGGCGATGAATGGTCGTGGTCAGATCTTTGGCCCTGAGTTTGGCTTTGATCTCCTCCGCACAGGCCAGAGTGTCCAACGACTGCAACAGGGACTCCTGTAAACGGGCTGCCGCCTTGCCCGTTGGGGCCGCCAGCTTGACTCTTAGAGACCCGCCGTCCGGCTGTTCCAGGAGCAATGCCAGCACCCTCGCGACGGTCCAGGTTTTTCCGGTGCCGGGACCACCGGTGATTACGGAAAAGCGCTGCCGCACTGCCGCAAAAGCCGCCATCTTCTGCCAATTAGTTTGTCCATGACTTGAGTCAAACAAACGTTCCATGCCAGCGGCAAGAATCGTCATGTCCAGCGCGAGCGGCCCCATGCTTATCCGGGCCAGGAGGTCCTGAGCAATTGCCCGCTCATAGCACCAGTAGCGATGGAGGTAAAGGCGGCCGGCGTCATCCAGAATCAGGGGCTTGGCGTCGCCAGGACGGCCCACCACGGAAGTTTCCAAGAGGAGTTTTTCCCAATCCGCGCGCGGCGGGCAGCAAATGGATTGTCCACTCTCCGGCCCGCCCTCTGGAATGGAGCGCCCAGAAAATGCGCCCAGGCTGAGGCAGGAATGTCCGCCGGCCAGTTCCCGGCTCACCAACGCGGCGGCCAATCCCAAGACTGGGCAGTCCTTGCCCGAAAGGCGCACCAGGCGGTTTGCCAAATGCCGGTCAACGGGATTGAACGCGTCGCTTTCCAGAATCGCGTTTAGTGGAGAATTTTCAGTCATGGTTTCTCCTCCGCAGCAGCGCCCAGAACCGACGAGAGGCACGCGATCTTCTGTGAGGAGGGGCGATCGTGGAAAACCCCCAAATCCGGGTGTCCTGGCGCAAGCCCCCGCAAAAAGACATAATGCGCCCCGCCGAAATGCTGGTCGTAATCGTAGCCGGTCACGCGCTTTCGAAGGTATTTGTCCAGAGCGACGGCGTAGATGTGATATTGAAGATCATAGCAGGCGTCCTCGATTTCGCGCTGCATCGCCTGGCGGTTGTAAGCCTCGACGTTGATGCCGAGCAAATTCGATTTCCAGTCGATGATGTGGTATCGCCCTTGGAACCGAAATATGAGATCGACGAACCCTTTAAGAAACCCTTGGAGCCGGGAAATCGGGATGGGTGCGGGTGCCGGCGATGAGGAGTCCGGATCGCGAATAAACTGCAGGATTCGTGCGCCGTCCAAAGAGCCGGTGGGAAAGTGAAATTCCATCTCGGTGAGACGCTCGCTCATGGGAACACCAGCCAGGGTGAAGGCGGAATCCATAGGGTCCAAGGGGATGTGGCGCAGCCGCTCCAGCATCTCGATAACTACCCTTGCTCGCTCTTCGTCATATAGATTAAACGCTTCGAGCTGCTGCCGCACCAACGACTTGACTGTGTCCCCGTCGCTAGCGGCAAAATCAAATTGCTCGAGAATTTTGTGGAGGCAGTGACCCGTCTGCGCGTTCGCCGGGAAGGCAAAAATGCCTGCGGGGGCATCAGCCGCCTCGTCTTCCGATACGGCGGGCGTGGCGCCGGCCGCAGCCACATCATGGTCCGGTTGGTCGGACTCCAAAGTGGAGCCATGCCGGATAGTGAGCCGGCTCGAAAGCCCGGTGAAACTGGAGAGAAACCAAGAAGCATTGATCTCTCTGGCGCAACTCCTGGGGGACGCCGTCCCTGAGGCTGGCTGCTCCGGCCGCCACGGTTGGCCGGGTTCCAATGGAAGGTCGTCCACGGAAATCCCAGGTTTGGTGCCAGTAGGATCTGCTAATTCCGCGATTTTGTTCCATTGAGATCTCCATCCGCCAACGGGAACAACGGCTTCATTTAGGGCTTCAACAGGGTCTTCCAAGTCGGCGCCTGGTCCATGCAAAAGCCAGGCCAGGGCGGTGGATTTATTCCGCGCATAGCGTGCGCTCACGAGGTAGCAGCGGTTGCAGGCGCGGGTGAGAGCGACATAAAGCAGGCGCACTTTTTCCGCAAGCTGCTCCTTGGTGGCCATTTTCTGGTGAGCCTCATCCGGTGCAGGGTTGAGGTCCCAGGTCAGATGCTCCGTTGCCGGATCATGGTAGAGAACAACGTCCAATACCTTTTGACCCCGCACCTTCATTTGCCGCAGCTTGGCATCTTTGGAGACAAAAGGGCAAAACACGACGGGGTATTGCAGTCCCTTGGATCGGTGGATGGTCACGATCTGCACCGCGTCCTCATCGCTTTCCAAGCGGAGCTGATAGGCGTCAGGAGGGGTTTCGTCACTGAGTCGCCGTTCCTCCAGCCATTGCACCAGGCGAGAGGGCCCCAGGTGGTCGGCTTTGCAGGCGGTTTCAAGCAGTTCAGCAACGTGCAGCAGGTTGGTAATACGCCGCTCGGCATCTGGAAAGCGAAGCAAGCTCTCGATCACCTTTTCCTCTCGGACCAGTTGCGAAAACATGAAGAAAAAACCGTCCTTTTCCCACATGTCACGGTACTTTCCAAAAGACTGGAGGCGCGCCTGCCAGTCGGCCTCATTGGAGACCAGGGCTTGAAGATGGTTGCAGTTAAGGCCGAGGGTGTCTGTCGTCAGCGCCGATTTAACCGCGGCCTCCCGTCCGGGTGCGAGAACTGCCGATAGAATCCATTGCAGCTCGCGGGCCTGGTCGGACTCGAAAACGCTTTCCATCGCCTGCTCGACGCTGGGAATGGCTAGTTCATGGAGAGACGATTGCATCCATCGTGCCTGCTTGTGCGATTCGACCAGAATGGCGATGTCGCGCGGCGCCAGTGTGCGGTTTTCGCCCAGGTGGACCTGCGTGTTGAGCAATCGCGACACCTCCGCCGCCACGGAAACCGGCAGTTGTCTCTGGGCCTGCTTGGATGTGACCGTCCCCGACTGGGGTTCCCAGAGCCAGACCTGGAAAGGCGGGGGGCGACGTTCTCCGCTGGCAAACGATAAGGGCTTTTCGTCCGCCTTTGGACCTGGGTTCACTTCCTCAAAAGAGATATTCTTGACCAGAAACGCCGTAGTCTTTCCGGCGCTGGAAAAAAGCGAGTTCACGCCGTGGACCAATGCGGATTCGGAGCGCCAGTTGGTATCCAATGAATAGTCTTGCTGCGCCGTTGCCGCCGCCTGTAGATAGGTGTTCACGTCCGCCCCCCGAAATCCATAAATCGCCTGCTTCGGGTCGCCAATGAGATAAAGCCAATGCTCCTGGCTGGTGGCGAACACCTCGCGGAAGATTTTCCATTGCAATGGATCGGTGTCCTGAAATTCATCAATCAAGGCGGCGCGATATTTGTTTCGCACTGACTGGGCCAACGCGGGGCCAGATGGACCGCTCAAGGCCCCCGCCAGGCGGGTTATCAAGTCATCGAAAGATTGCTGCTTGGCTTGCTGTTTTCGCTCTCCAAGCATTTCGCCAGCGCTCAGCAAGAAAGTCACCCGGTGGGCGGTGGTGTATTCCCTGCCCAAATCGGCCAGGGCCTGGCACTGGTCAAACAACGGCGTCGGTGGCGCAGGCCGTTGCTTATTTTTGCCAATATTTTTGACAATCTGTTTTGTCGAGAAGAACTCGACGGTCGGCCAAAGTTGGGAGGAAAGCGTCCCGACGTTGAGACATCGATCGAGCTGATCCATGTGCTCCTCCAACACGTCACGCTTGGCATAATCGCCATTGGCCCATTTTTTGGCTGGGATGAAATAATTCACCAACATCGTGCGATTGCCGGCCAGTTCTTTCCAGGAGCGGGCGCACACACCAAAGGAATCACGCAACTCCTGGGCGACCTCCTTGAGAGGTCGTGGCGGCACTTCCGGCAGTAACCGCAGCTCGGGATAGGTCAGATACTGTTTGAGCAGACGGGACAGGGTTTCGGGGTTGAGCTTGGCGTGGACTGCCGCGCTCGCCAGCACTTCGTCGCACCGGTGAAGCTGGTTGCGGCAGTAGTCTGCGGCCGTTTCATGGATCAAAGCATCCTGGTCGGCCACCAGTTCCACATCAAAGAGGATGCCGCTCTCAAAAGCGCTGTCTTGGAGCGTGCGCTGACAAAAGCCGTGGATCGTGTGGATGGAAATCAAATCGAAGATCTCCAGCGCATTGCGCAGGGACCTGGCCGCCGCGTCGAGCCTGCCCTGCACCCGCTGCACCAGCGCGGCCAGGAGCAGGTCTTCCGTGTGATTTCCTTCCAGGACCGCGAGCGCCTCGCTCAGTCTTTGGCGAATCCGTTCGCGCAGTTCGGCCGTGGCCGCCTCGGTGAAAGTCACCACCAGGATGTCTCTGGCGGGAATCTTCTCCTCAAGCACCAGTCTCAGAAAAATGCCGGCCAACGCAAAGGTTTTGCCGGTGCCCGCGCTTGCTTCCAGCCGGGTGACCCCCTTGTTTAAAGGCGTGTTAACCAGATCAAATGTCATGGCGTGATCTTGGTTTCGTTTGTGACGAGCGCCTTGACGACCTGATCCGCCAGACGTTGGAACTCCTCCCCCAGCGGGTCAGAGTGGTTTCTAAAGCAGAGGTTGAAATAGGGGTCTTCCATTTCTCCTTCCCCAAATTCGTCGTTTTCATTGCCCTCCCATGCCTCCAAAGCCAACTCTTCGGGAGACTTGGCGCTCCTGGGCCCGGGCCCAAGGGCATAGACAAAAGATGTTTTGGGGAAGAAGGGCAGTGGGGCAGCCAAGCCCTTCAAATAAACGTCCAACAAATCGCACAAAATCTCTTCTGCATTGGTCACCTCGTTGAACGTCCAACTTTCATCCTCGCCGATGAGATAACTGCGCTTGGGGCCGTCCCAGCCGGTGAGTTGCAGCAACAAATGCTCGATCCAGAGGCTCAGATGGGCCGCCCCCTTGCTCTTCCGCTCCACTTTTGCTGCCCGGTAATGGACCAGCCCCACGCCAGGAAATACAAGGAGTTGGCCTTCCAGCTTGAACTTGCCGGCGCTGAGGTCAAATCGTCTGGGAGTTCGTTGCGCTTGGCCAATCGCTTTTTGGATATTCGTTTCAACGGGCCGCGCTTTGGCGAATAGATCGTTGGCCACCAGGGCGCCGGCCGGGCCTGGCGGAAGCTGGCCGGAGCCTTTCCACACGGCCAGAAGTTGTGATCTGGATTTTTTATCGAAAATCGCATCCAGAACTTCCTGTTTGCAGCGGTAGGCCTCCAGTCCGTCAACCGAGAAGGGCTCTTCTTCCTGCAGGAGATCCCCGTCCTCCGGTAACTTGAACTCCAGGCGTTTCTCAACGAAGAAGCGGCAGGGGTTGTGGTAGAAGGATTGAAGGTTTTTTAGCGTGACGGCCTTCCATTCATCGCCAGCCACATCGAGGGGCAATGATAGAAATGGTTCCTCCGCCGAGCGGGTAGCCTGATCGGCCAGGGATTGGCTGATTTTGGCCGACGCCGGTGAATAACCGAACAGGCGGGAATCGCCGGCGGGATCCTGACGGAAATAGGCCGGGCTAAAGGCCTGCATCCGATGGACTGTCACCAGCAGATTCTTGATAATAGGGGACTCTTCGACCGTTTTGTGCTCTTTCTCCCCTTCCAGGCGGAATCGGCCATCAATAAAATCCAGCAGTTCACTGATCACGACCGATGGCGAGCGCGGGCTGTTGTCGCGTATTGACTGTCCCACGTAACTTACGTAGAAGCGTTCCCGGGCGGCCAGAAGCGTCTCAAGAAAAAGATAGCGATCATCGTCTCGCCGGGATTCATCGCCCGTCTTCGGGCGCTTGGCCATAAGATCAAAGCTGGGCGGGGCCGGGTTCCGCGGAAAGCTCCCATCCTGCATGCCCAGCACGCATACCACCCGAAATGGAATGGCGCGCATGGGATTGAGGCCGGAGAAGGTCACACGGCCTCGCAGAAAAGCCCTCCCCGGCTGATCCTCTGTGAACTTGGGCAGTATTCGTTCAAGGATTACCGCCAGAGGCACGGTTTCCTGAAATTCCGACGTGGCTTGCTCCTGGCGCAATCCGTCTACGATCTGGCGGATCGCGTTGGCGGCCAGTTCCTCGGCCGGGTCCGGCAGAAACAGGGTGTCCAGAAGCCGGTTGAGGGTTCTCACCCAATCACTCAATGTGCGATTGACGGACATTTCATCCATCGCCGCAAAAAGCTGCCGCTGGAAATCCAGCCACTGTCCCAAAAGACGGGTGGTCGTCCCTTCAATACCTTCACACGGCAGAAGGCCATGCACCAGTTCGTCTGTCCCGTCCGCCATCGCATACCCCAGCAGCAGCCGGCCGGAGCCATGGTCCCACGTATGCTCCGCGAATTCGGGCAGGCCGAGCTTGGCGCGATGCTCCGCGTCCCGGCCCCAGCGAATGCCCGCGTTTTGAATCCATTGCCGGATTTGAGAAAGATCCTCCTCGCCCACCCCGAACCGCCGCCGTACCGCCGAGGTCTCAAAAAAGTCCACCACCGCAGAAGTGGTCAAACGGCTGGTGGAAAGCTGCAACAATTCGGCAAATGCATCGACCAGCGCGCTTTCCTGCCGGGCACCCCGGTCGGCAAGCGTATAGGCGATCGCGGGAGATCCTTCCTCCGCATTCTCGAACACGCCTCGAATGAACGGGGCATAGACATCGAGGTCCGGCAGGATGACCAGGATGTCCTGCGGTGTTAACGTTGGGTCTGTGGCAAACCATTCCAGAAGATGATCCCGCAATACCTGAAGCTCCCGTAGCGGGCTATGGCAGGCATGCACCTGCACCGAACGGTCATTACGCATGACCTCCAATTTCTCCGGTTGCGGGTGTTCATCGTCCTCCAGGACGAAGATGCTTGATTGTATGGCTCCCAATAGCTGGGCCGCCTCGGGTTCAGAGTAGTCCTCAACTTCCTCTTCAACACCTTCCAGGTCGGTAATCAAGCGCTGGAAAGCGCGGCCAGTCCGCCCCCAGCACGCCAGGAGGGGATTGGCGCCTTCCAAGTGAAGGTCCTCGGGATCAATATTCCCATCCCCGGAACCGGCCTGGATCCGCTCCGCCTCGGCGGGTGAAGGCGTATCGCCCCAGTACTCGCGACAGGGGCACAGGCAAAAAAGATGAACCGGAATGCGGCGGGCCAGCGCCTCAAAGGCCGCCAGATAGATGGGCGGCAAATTGTTGGGGGAGAAAATGGACAGACGCTCCGGCAGTTTCGCCATCTCGCAAGCCGGGTTAATGAGAGCCTGGATCAGTTCATATACAAATTTGCCCTGGCAAGCCAGCCCATCGGTCATCACCGCGCGCCATAGGACGGCCTGCCAGTGTGTCTCCCCGCCCTGCTGCCAGGCCTCGATCCACTCTGGTCGATAAATGCTGTATTGGTCGAACAACCCCGCGACCCGTTCGGCCAATTGAAATTTTCGCCTCGGATCCTCGGAGGCCAGATAGTTCCTTATTTCGTTGAAAGCCGTCTGCGGCAACAGGGCGTCAATTCTGCCCATGACTCGCCAGGTCAACGCCTCGGGTTCTATGGCGCCGACTCGGGCATCATGCGGCAGCAAATCCAGCATCAACCTGGAAAGAAAAGCCCGTGGAAACGGAAACTCGACGTTGGCCAGGATGCCCTGGCGCTTGCAGAGTTCCAGCTTCAACCACTGGGCCATCCCCTGGGTCTGGACGATGATTTGCTCAGAGGCGAAAACCGAACTCAACGGCGATTGAAGAACGTCCTCTGCCAGATGATACACCAGTTTTTCGAGCCGGTTGCTTTTATAGAGGTGGAGGCTCATTGGTTCGGGTGGTTGAGGCATCGGCGTGCGCTGGAGAATGCCTCGCGGTGCCTGGAGACGGAACTGAACAACTTATGAGGCCCAGCCGGGGGCCGGTTTCCGGGCTCCTGGTTGCACGCTTTGCGCGGTCGGTTGTGTGACCCGGACATTTTGTTCAGAGTGTCCCTGACGATGAAACTCCGGCGTCCTTTGGTCAAACTGTTTTCGTAAGCACCAAATGATAGCCTTTTCTCGACCAGATTCTTATTCTCTGGCGACGCGACAAATTTATTTATCATCCTCACAGCCGACAAGATTACTCCTCTTGGTTGGACAAATGCTGTCCAACCGCTTTGATTGCGGAGAATATCCTCAATGACCACCTTGTGCGAGGGCATAGCTGCAACCACAAACGTGTTCGGTGCGTCGGGGCGGTACCCAACATCATCACGGAAGAATGTCGGAAGAATATTACGCCATCCTCGGTACCGGAGCCCCCGCCGCTCGGTTCGCCATCGGCTGTCTGCCGCGAGACCCAATTCATAATTCGCTCGGCGCGAGCTTGCCCGGATCGCAAACAGTAGTGGCGCAGCAATAGGACGTAACGACCTGGCATGGCGTGGCCATTCTTTGAGCGACACCAGCCTTGCCTGAGCCGGCAAAAGAGTTGTATTCCAAGTTCAACGAAGAAATCTCTAAATGCAAAAAGCCCAGTTGATTAAACAAATAGTCGCCAGCCTGATCGCGAGCCTTGGCGTTTTGGAAAAGGCCGCCCGGGCGTCCCATGCCGAGGCCACGCACAAGAGCAGCAAAGCGGAAAGCAAATACGACACCCGCGGGCTGGAAGCGGCTTATCTGGCTGGGGGCCAGGCCAGGCAGGCCAAGGAGATCTTGGACTCCATCAAACTCTACGAAACCCTGACGACCAGGGATTTCACCGCCGATGATCCCATTGATCTGACCGCCTTGGTGGACTTGGATGCCGGCGGCGCGCGCTCCTTCTATTTCATCGGACCAAAAAATGGCGGCCTGGAAATCGAACACCGGCACAAGGAGATCACGGTGATTACACCTCAATCTCCGTTGGGCCAAGACTTGATGGGTAAGAAAGCGGGGAAGCGTTGGACGGCGAAGCTGGGGGGTTCGGTTGTAAAATTCCACATTGTTTCGGTGTCATGATTGCCCATCAAACAACGGTTCCAGAATGAGTGGGCCGCTGAAAGTTCCATCAGCACCACCGCCGGAGAGCCTTTCGGGGTTGATAGAACGTGTCACATTTGCGAGTGAGGACTCTGGATTCAGCGTGCTCAAGGTCAAAGCCAAGGGGCATCGCGACCTAGTGACCGTGGTCGGCTCCCTGCCGTCCGTCAGCGCCGGAGAATGGCTCACCGCCCAGGGCCGTTGGGTTCAGGACCGCGAGTTCGGCCTCCAATTCCGGGCCGAAATGCTGACCAGTACCCCGCCGACCACCAAGGAAGGCATCGAGAAATATCTCGGCAGCGGGATGGTCAAGGGCATCGGCCCTGTATATGCGAAGAAGTTGGTGGAGAGTTTCGGGGAGAAGATTTTCGACATCATCGAGAAGGAATCGGCCCGGCTGGAAGACGTGGATGGCATCGGCCCAAAACGGCGGAAGCGAATTAAGGAGGCGTGG
>Ga0182016_10004469_pt1 | contig 15443 bp, 8 predicted proteins | sample 712S2MmetaG_FD_120491 | JGI IMG/M metagenome (GOLD analysis project Ga0182016, IMG submission 120491) | Permafrost microbial communities from Stordalen Mire, Sweden - 712S2M metaG | ecosystem: Environmental > Terrestrial > Soil > Wetlands > Permafrost | place: Sweden: Stordalen | collected...
GACTTGAGGAGAGTGAAGCCTGAGCCGCATCAAACGGCGAGTGCCTGCCTCGACTGGCCGGTAATCGTAAAGCGAAACGGTCGCAAGCGTGTCGGCGGTAAAGGCGTGAAAGTGAATGTCGGCGCGATGTTTCAAACTCCTGACGCCGGGCAGCAGAGAGGCTTCGACGTCGACGATCGATACGGAGGTCAGCGTGTCCGGAGCGACGAGGGTCTGTCCTCTGGCCACCTCGGAAACATCGATGCCGCCGAGGTTGAGAGCAACACGCGAGCCGGAGTGGACGCTCTCTTCCGGACGACCGTGGGTTTGCAATCCTTTCACGCGCACTGCGCGGCTACCGGGCTCGAGCGTCAGCGTGTCCCCGATCCCGATCGATCCGGAAAGGAGCGTTCCGGTGACAACCGTGCCGAATCCTTTCATCGCGAAAGCACGGTCGATTGGGAGCCGGAGAAGATGATCGGGGTAACCGGCAACTGGCTGCGTCGCCAGAGATACCAGCTCGAGGCGGAGTTCTTCCAGGCCTGCACCGGTGCGTGCACTGACCGGGAAAATACCCCCGTCAAGAAACTTACCGCGAAGAAATGCTTGTATCTCGGAGTGGACTGCATCGAGCCGGGCCGGGCTCACGGCATCGACTTTGGTGATTGCCGTCAGCTCTCGACGTACACCGAGCAGATTGCAGATTGCGAGATGCTCTTCGGTCTGCGGCTTGATACCTTCTTCAGCCGAGATGACCAGCATGACCGCATCGATGCATCCTGCTCCCGCGAGCATGTTGCGGATGAAGAGTCTGTGTCCGGGTACATCGACAAAACTGATGCGCAGCGGGGAGTTGTCCGCGGCAACCGCATCCATTGAAGCAAAGCCAAGGTCGATGGTGATACCGCGCCGCTTTTCCTCGGGCAGGCGATCCGCGTCCACGCCGGTGAGTGCGCGCACCAGCGCCGTCTTGCCATGATCGATATGGCCAGCGGTTCCAATGACGATGGATCTGATCGGCATACTCATGGGGTCGAGATCGCTTCGGACGAAATTCGACGGCTCACTCGGGGCTGGGTGTACACGACGGAGAGACGACATCGCTTTGTACGGCTTGTCGCAGCAGAGAAACGAGTGTTGCATCGAATTCGGGCTCAACCGTTCGGAGGTCCAGCAAGACTCTGTCATCGCTGATGCGGCCGATGACAGCGGGATCGAGTTGACGAAGAACATGCAGTAGTTCCTGGGGCTGCAGCACGTTGTGGCGAAGCGCTACGGCTGAGCTCGCCAAACGCGCTGCCGGAGCGGTCCCTCCACCGATCAGGCTGAGCGCGGGAACAACATCCGCGGCAAGGTCGGTGCTGCTTAGTTGATCGGCAATCCTCTCGCATCTCTCGAGAATTTCGGCGGGAGAAGCACGCAGCATTCTGACAATGGGAATCGACTCGGCCGTGTCCGACAGATAATCCATCAGCGTCGCCTCCAGTGCGGCGTAGGTGAGTTTGTCGATGCGGAAGGTTCGCAACAAGGGGTTCTTCCTTATGCGCTCGATCAGATCAGCGCGACCGACGAGAAGACCGCACTGCGGGCCACCAAGCAACTTGTCTCCACTTGCCGCGACGAGGTCGGCACCGAGACGGAAGCTATCGGGCAGAGTTGGTTGACGGCCCACGCCCAGTTCGTCAAGCGAAATGCACAAGCCCGTACCCTGATCCTCGAAGACAGGAATGTTGGTGCGCCTTCCCAGCGAGACCAACTCATCAAGGGACGGCCGCTCGGTGAAGCCTTCCATGCTGAAGTTGGACTGGTGCACACGAAGGATAAGCGCCGTCTCGGGCTGGATTGCGTTTTCGTAGTCGGAAAGGCGGGTGCGGTTCGTCGTACCGACTTCGCGCATGCGAGCACCGGACTTCGCAAGAATCTCGGGGATGCGAAAGCCGCCGCCGATTTCGACAAGTTCGCCACGAGAAACTATAACTTCCGCATTCTCGGCAAGCGAATTGAGCGCAAGGAAAGTTGCCGCCGCGCAATTATTGACCACCAGCGCAGCAACAGGCATATTCGGATCAGGCGCATTGACGCTGCCGGCTTTCATCCTGATCAGCCGCAAGATGAGTTCCTCCGCATGCACGTCGCGACGGCTTCGTTCGCCGTTTTCCAGATCGAACTCCAGATTGCAATAGCCCTTCGCTGTTTCGGCAATGTGCCCAATCGCGGATGCGCTGAGCGGAGCGCGTCCGAGATTGGTGTGGAGTATCACACCGGTCGCATTGATCACGCGACGCAACGAGGAGCGCCTATTGCCGTGGAGTTCTTCAGCGACCGCATCATCGAGGGAGGTCACTCGGTGGGCAAGGCTGGCTGGCGTGTGTTGTCCTTCGGCTATCTCTTTGCGAATACGAAGAAGAACGTTTCGTGCGGCTTCGGTCGTCGCGCCGCGCGAATGAATCTGGAGTAACTTTACGAATCCGGTCGTGAGCAGGAGATCGTTCACAGAAGGCAGCAGCCTATAGAGATTGCTTGCTTCGCAACTGTCGTTCGGTTGTTCGACACTCTTCATAGGTCAACCGCTGTCGGTAGGAGTTTGCTGCACTAGCTTGTGTCATCGCAGCAGAATGGCCGGCTCGTCCGGGCCAGCAGTATAGGGGCCAAGCACTGAGCCGATCTTCGCTGCATTCAAACCTGCCCCGCGAAGCGCTCCAAGAAGCGCGTCCGCAGAGTCGGCTGCAACTGAGATTAACAGACCCCCAGCGGTCTGTGGGTCGTACAACAAAGTGCGCAGATCATCCGGAATTTTAGAGCCCGGAGCGTCCGCGCTGATGCACTCTGCGAATTCGCGATTGGCCAGCAAACCGGCGGGGATCGCGCCGAGATGAATGGCGTTCAGCGCGCCCTCGATTCGAGGAACCTGGTCGACCACGATTTCGATTCTCACGCCGCTGCCGAGCGCCAACTCGCGGCCGTGTCCCATCAGTCCGAAGCCTGTAACATCGGTCATCGCATGCACGCCGGTGGCTGCTGTCACCAGCCGGGAAGCGGTGCGATTGAGAGTCGTCATGGATTCCACTGCGTTCGCAATCCAGTCGGCTTTCGCTTTACCCTGCTTGATCGCGGTTGTGATGACTCCGGTGCCAATAGGCTTTGTGAGGATCAGCACATCGCCTGATTGCGCTCCGGAATTTGTGAGGACGCGTTGTGGATCGATCAGGCCTGTGACGGCATACCCGAACTTGATCTCCGCATCGCGAACGCTGTGTCCACCGACGACGGCGCAACCAGCTTCCGCCATCTTGGACATACCGCCGCGCATGATCTGCTCCAGCACGTCCAGATCGCCGTCTTGAGGGAAACACACAACCGAGAGAGCGGTCACCGGCGCGCCGCCCATGGCATACACATCGCTGAGCGCATTGGTGGCTGCGATTTGACCGAATGTGAATGGATCGTCTACCAGCGGCGTAAAAAAATCGACGGTCTGAACCAGGGCGAGATTCGCAGATATTCGGTAAATGCCGGCATCGTCGGAGGTATCGAAACCGACGATAACGTTGGGATCGCTCTGCCTCGGAAGCCTCGACAAAACCTCTGCGAGCAGGCCAGGCGCAAGCTTGCTGGCACATCCGCCGGCCTTCACCGTCTGCGTCAGCCTGACTTCGGTCAATCCGGCCAATTGGAACCTCCATGTTCAGATAACATACTAGGAACGCAGCGATTCGAATATGCTGCGATTGCGTTCAGGGAAGTGCTTAGGCTCCGGTGATCCTCCCGGTCTTCAAAACCGGTGGTCGTTCTTAACGGGCGACGGTGTGTTCGACTCACATGCACTTCCGCCATTGACACTCTGGCACCCTGCCGCGGCCACATGATTCGTGGTGACGGCAGAGTGCCAGATTCGTTTCATGTGCCGGCTCGGTAAAGCCGTTGAGCCGCTTGACAGGGCAGCTAGAAATAAAACTTTCCAGCTAATTGAATTGCCCGGGCCGGCTGCGGATCGCCGCTTGGGTTAACGGGCTGATCGACGGAGTTGATTGAGCCGAAGACTGGAGATCCTGCGCCAAAGTTGCCATTTGGGTTTGCGAAGTTGGCATGATTGAAGGCGTTGTACGCTTCCAGGCGCAACTGAATATAACGCGACCTCTCCAGCCCGCCAACCGGAATATTCTTGTAGATTTCAAAGTTGGAATAGTTGAATCCGGGACCATGGAAGAAGTTACGGGTTACATTGCCGAAAGTGCCAATGGGTTCTTGTGTGAAGGTGGATGGATTGAACCAGTAATTGCCCGGTTGCCTCGGATTCAGCGTCTTGATATGGAAGGTGGACGTAACTGGAACGTCCGGGCAATTGACGAAGCTGAATTGGTCGCAATAGAGAGAGTTATACACGCCACCATCCCAGATCAGGACGGGAAAGCCGCTCTGGAGCGTAGTGATCCCGGAGAAGTGCCAGCCGGCCAGCGCGTAGTGAGCTAATGAATTTCCCGCGAGGCTACGCAGCAGCGGAATTCCATAGTTATAGCGCCCAACCAGCCGCTGACGCGCATCGTAAGCGGAGTTTCCGTAGCTCAGGTGTTCAAAGCCGGGAACATAGTTGGTGCCATAACCATTAGCTACAGAATCGTCCAGGCTGGAGGCATTATCCAAAGCATGGCTGTAAGTGTACGCGAGGCCGAAATACAGACCATGCGTTGGGGATTTATCCAGCGTAACCTGCAGAGAGTGATAACTTGAAGCACCGTTCGTGCGCATGTCACCAATTGACAAGTAATAGGGCAATCCGTTGGGGAACACACCCGGGATTTGCGTGCCCGGGACTGTTCCGGGCTGTGTCTTGTCGCCGGGGAAGTAAAGTGACTGTTCACCGGCCAGTTGCAAGCACGAGAAAGTCGTGCCGTTCAGCGAAATGGGCGCGCCTGTTCCAGTACCGCTCAAACAGGCGTCGTGGCCTGCCTGCGTGGTGCGGTCACCATCGTAAGCGCGAATCATTCTCCTTCCAATCGAACCGACATAGCCCACCGTCAGCACCATGTTGCTGGGCAAGGCGCGCTGCACATTCAGGTTGAAGTTATAAGCATAAGGGGCGTCGAAATCGGAGGAGAGGTTATCCATTTCCAACGGGTAAAGTGAGGAGAAGTTCACGTTCTGCCCCGGCTTTGGAACTGCGTACGGAAACGGATTGGTTGAGTACGATGCACCGGGAGTGCCGGCAATATCCTGGAACGGATTTGCAAAGCTCGGATTCCCGCCCAGCGCGGCTGCGCCAACACTGCTCAGCGAGAACGGCGGATCGTTCGAATTCACCTGCGACCCTTCTCCGGATACGCGATTCCAATACAGGCCAAATCCACCGCGAATGACCAATGCGTGCTGGCCTGGCAAGCCGGAGACCGCACCTAGACCGCCATTCGGGGACCATGCGAAACCGACGCGTGGAGAGAAATGATCCCAGTGAGTCGTCGGGCTTCCATTTCTGTTGCAACCCTTGTCGCCGGGGTAGAGCAGTCCCGGGGGGGCGCCGGGAAATACATTAGACTGCGCGTTGCTTGGCACCCAGCATGTAACTCCGACGCCGTCGTATTGCAGGTTCTCCCATGGCGTCTCGGCATCGTATCCAAGACCATAGGATAAAGTCAGATCGTTGGAAACTCTCCAGTGATCCTGCGCGTACGCATAGTACTGCGACGCTCTCACGTCGACAAAAAAGCCGGACCCCTGACTGTAAGTTGCCGGAATGCCGAGCATGAAATCCGCGGCCGGATCGCCGGAGCTATAAAAGCCGGACGAAACAAATTGATATGCCCCGCTGTTGTTGGCATAGAACGGATTGCTGAAGACGAAGCGCTCCACATTCGCGCCGAATTTCAAGTTGTGGTTTCCAGCAACCTTGCTGAAATTGTCGAAGTAGGTATAGTTTTCATCCTTGCGCGGTTGCGGCCCATTTGTGCTGAAGCCAAGCGCGAAATATCCATAGACGTTCATAAAAGGCAGGGTCCCGGCAGCGGCATCCTGCGGCACAATATTGAATCCAAAGGAGGAGGGCGCAGCCAGCGTGGAAGCCGTCGGCTCCAGTTCCGCGAAATTGTAGCGGAAGTATCCGGCACGTAATTCATTCAACGTGGTGCTATTGAAAACGTGGGTCCACGATGCGTTGAAGATTTTGATGTGCGCTGAGTTGTCAGCCGCAAATCCAGGCAGATTGGCTCCGGTCCCTGTCGATTGAGTAGCAGGCAGCGGCAGGGTGTTCGAGCTGGGGCTTGAATCGAAAATTGTCGACGCCCACAGCGCGTCCTTCGATGTTAGCTGATCGTCGATGCGGATGATGCCCTGATCGTCCCCGGCGGTATTTGGGGCATTGAAGTTGTAGTAATTGATGCCGCCGCTGGTGTAGTTGGCCGGGGGAACGTACTTGTTGAGAAGACTGCTGGCTATTGAATTGAAGTTCGATGCCGGTATCTGCGCATTCGGGAAGCACTGGTTCCAAGGTGTTCCGGCCGGGCAAAAGCCTTTGGGCCCCTGCAGGCCGGCGGGAAATGGAATCGGGTTGCTCGACAGCATTCCAGTGCCCCCTGCGTCGACATCGGCGGAGAAGTTTCCGCCTCGCTGATCGTTGCTGAACACCTGTGTCAGCTGCGTTTGCGCCGTGCGGCTTCTCAAGCCTTGATAAGCCAGGAAGAAGAATGCATGGTGCTGAAGAATCGGTCCTCCCAGTGTTCCGCCAAAAACGTTTTGGTGGAAGACGGGCCGCGTCGCCGAGAAGTAATTGCCATTGTTCAGGAACGTGTCCCGATAAAATTCAAAGCCGTCTCCGTGAAATTGATTCGTTCCGCTTTTCAAGGCTTCGTCGACGATAGCGCCGGAGTTGCGGTTGAATTCCGGATCGAGCGTACTGGAGATGAAATTTACCTCCGCCAACGCATCGGGATTTACCGTAATTCCGGGCTGGTTCAAAAAGATGTCGTTGATGTCAGTGCCGTCCAAAAGATAGGAGTTCTCGCCCGTCTGGCTGCCATTTGTCGAGAAGGTGCCATTGCGGTCTTGAGACTCTACTACGCCGGGCGCAGTCTTCTGAAGCTGGACAGCGTCGCGGCCAAGCGTCGGCAGTTCCTCGAGTTCCGCTGCGCCAATCACATTTTTAAGCTGCACATCGGAGGTTTCGACCTGAACCGTCGTTGAATTGACCTGGACCGTTTGCGACGATGTGCCGACCTGAAGTTTTGCATCGATGTCGAGAGCGGAGCTCAGGTCGAGCATGATGCCCGTTGTTATGAACTTCTGAAATCCCTGCTCACTCACAGTGACCGTGTACGGGCCGCCAATGTGGAGGTCGGGAAAGACATAGTAGCCTTTGTTGTCGGTTGTTTGAGTGTTCGAAATCCCCGTACTCGTGTTTGTAGCAATGATCGTCGCGTTTGCGACAAACGCGCCTGTTGGATCGGTTACAGTACCGCGAATCGACGCCGTGGTCGCTTGTGCCTGGATTTTACCAGTCCCAAGAAATACGACTGCGATCGACAGCAAGGATAGTGCGAGACATTGAATGCGAATCTTCACGAAGCCTCCAAAGTGAGCGGACAGAGATCTCCTGGGCACTATGCATCAGCTTGGCTGGATGTCATGAGCGCGGGAGTATTGATGGTAGTAATTTCGTGCAATTTGAAGCGATGATCGTCCGGACCATGCGTGAAGCCCGGAAATGCTTGCCGCATAATTCTCGACGATCTCTGAAGCTCATGTCTTCAATCGTTGGGAGGGGTGCTGGGCTCCATCGATTGATGGAGGCAGGATTGGCGGAGCAAGTCGGAGCGCCAGATCAGACGTGGCTAGCGCTTCCCTGTCAGCTATCTGCGCGGCGAAAGCCGGCAGACTCAAGACGCCCCAATGAAACTTGAACTTCGTTAATCGTCGCCAGCCGTTTCAGGTCAAGGCGCTTCTCGACCGCGGCTAGTTGATCTCCGAAAATTGCGCATTCTGAAATCTGGTTCACACAGCGCCAGCATTGCGACCAGGTTCCGAATGTTTCATATGTAGTTTGCTTGCCGGTCTTCTCGACTAGAAGGACTCGGACCGTTGGATCGCTCTCAGGTCCACTGACGCGTATGAAATGCACGCGGAATAACGGTCGATTCGTCGGAGTGGTATCGTTCATCGAAGAGAGCCAAGTTTCGTGTGAGCTGAAGGGTCACGCAAGGGTGACCCTTCAGTTTGGATTCGTTCCGCGGAGGAGCTCCTTACTTACCTGCATCGGGAGCAACTCCTTCGCGCTTGGTGAGAGGCACTAGAAGCTCACCCTCGCGCTGAGCTGAATCTCACGGCCCGGCGTGGAAACTTCGGTGATACTGCCGAAGCTGGATGTGTTCACGAAGCGGTTGGGGGTTCCCAGGTTGGTATGGTTGAAAGCGTTGAAGAATTCGGCGCGGGTTTCAAACCTTGCCTTCTCCGTCAGGCTGAAACTGCGCACCAGTGCCAAGTCCATAGTCTGCAGTCCGGGGCCATAGACTGTGTTGCGACCTACATCGCCATAGGTGTAAGCAGGCGGTGCGGTAAAAGCGCCGGGGTTGAACCACGTGGTCGAGTTCCGGGTGCCAGAACCGTAGATTGGCTTGCCGGTGGAGTTGGCGCGGATGGGATTCTCACCCACGACGGTTCCAGCATTGGCTGTGTCGCCAAAAACCGACATCGTCATCGGGAAGCCCGACTGTACCTGGTATTCGAGCGAGCCACGCCAATCGCGAGTCAGGTCGCGGACAAGGCGGCTCTCACCGAGCGTGGGCGTGTTATAGACCGCGCTCACGGCAACGCGATGGCGAATGTCGCAACCGGGACCTTTCTCTGCATTCAAGTCGTCGTTGTTTTGCGGCGTGGCTGCCTCGAACATCGGCGAACGGAAATCCGGCGCGTTTTCAAGCGCCTTGGCAAAGGTGTAGTTGGCCAGGAAGCTGAGATTGTTTGAGGCGCGGCGGCGCACATTCACATAGCCCGCGTCATACCAGCTTTGCGATGTATTCTCAAGCAGGTTGATGGTGCTCACTGGGAAAATGCCGTTGAAACCTTGCGCCAGGGTGGTCGTGGACGGGTAGACCGTGTTGGCCACGAAACTGATTTTCGGATTCGGGCGGCGCGGCTGAATCAGGCCGGGGCCGGGTTGCGCATTGTTGATGAGGTGCGACCGCTGCAGGTGGAAGCCGCCAGCGCCCAGGTAGCCAAGTTCAATAGTGGTCTCTTTCCCCAGCTGTTTTTCGAGAGAAGTGCTCCACTGCTGAATGTATTCGGCCGGCGCGTGCAACTGCAGCGAAGTGAAGCTGACCGCCGTTGTGCCCAGCACCGGAGCGGGGAAATTCAATGTGGTGATGGATGGAATGTAGGGATCGCTCTGCGCGGTCTCCGGGAAAACATAGGGTACGTTGTGCCGCTGGTTGCACCAGGTATTCATGTCGACCGGCGTATAAAAGATTCCATAGGCGACGTGCGCTACCACCCCGAGACTGGGGAAATTCTGCGCCAAGCCGAGCCGAGGCGCGAAGTTGGTGTGATTGGCATACATCAGGCCGCGCGGGTATCCGTTCTGTCCGCCGATGAAGACCTGCGGCTTTCCGCTGGAAAGATCGAGGTTGCTGTTGGTGTAGTCCACATCGATGAGCGGGCTCATGAACTCGTAGCGGAGTCCGTAGGTAAGCGTGGTGGCAGTGGTCAGCCGCCATGCATCCTGCGCGTAGCCATCGGCATACCACTGGTGCAGATTCATCTGTGGCACGCCCGCCTGACCCTGGCGCGCTGCCGGCATGCCAAGCAGGAAATCGGCCAGCGCCGATCCGGTCTTGCCGTCGTTGAGCGCATATTGAGTGGAATAGCCGTTGGTGTACTGGTAGTAGCCGCGATTCTGGAAGAAGCCCCACATGGGCCAGATGAACTTCTGATAAGCACCGCCGAATTTGGCGCTGTGGCGGCCGATCTGCCAGTTCAGCGAGTCGCGGCCTTCGATCACCGTGTCCCAGGCCTTCATGGGCGTGGCAAGGTAGTTGTCGCCAAGCGGCGAGTATCCCTGCACAGTGAAGTAAGGCGCGCCCCAGGCCTTCGGACCGCCGAAGCCCGTACCGGTGATCCCGAGTTCGTCGACAATATCGTTGACGCCGGCGCTCTCGGTGGTGTGCGACATGGCCAGGCGCGAAACGGCCACCGATGCCATATTCACCATGTGGGTCGAGATAACGCGGTTCCAGGCGCCTGTCCCCTGCTGCGAGAAGTTGTCGTGATACAAGCCGAAGCCGGGCAGCCCCTCGGGCATGAAACCATATTCGCTGGCGGCGGAGTAGCGAATGAATGCCGTGTCGCCGTTGGCAAAGCTATGATCCACGCGCGACGTGCCCTGGTCGTCGGTCATGCGTTCCTTGCGCGTGTCCAGGTAATTGTTGGCGTCGTTGCCAGCGCCGATCACCGTTGGCTGGCCCATCATGGTTGCGCCGCCCATGTTGGAGGTATTTGGCAGCGGCGTGTACTTATTCAGCATGATGGTGGCGGCCTTGGTCAGTTCGTTCGGAGGAATCACATTCAGCACGCCGTTGTATTGAAATTGCTGGCGAATGTTCTGCGGGTTCGACGGGCTGGCAGGCAGGCCGGGGTTGTAGTTGGGGTTCTTGGTTGTGGTGCTGGGGTCGTAGATGTTCACGCCGCTCTGGCTGAAGTCGCCTGAGGCCTCGGCTGCGGTGGGCACGGTGTCCACCATGGCATCGACTTCGACATGGCGCAGGGCTTCGTAGTTGAGGAAGAAGAACGTCTTGCCCGTGTGCTTTACCGGGCCGCCTATTGACGCTCCGAAGTTATTCTGCACCAGAAAATTCGATCCGCCCATCTGGTTGAATGAGTGGGCGTCCATGTCGCCGTTGCGCAGGAACTCATAGGCTGTACCGTGAAGGTGACTGTTCCCCGATCGAGTTACGATATTGATCTGGCCGCCTCCGGCCCCGCCCATCTCAGCTGAATAACTGCCTGTCTGCACCTCGAATTCCTGTACGGCGTCGGGCGAAGGGCTGAGGTTCTGTGTGCTGAAGGTCGGGTCGGTATTTGTTGCGCCGTCAAGCAGAAAGTAATTCGCGTTTGGCCGGCTTCCGCCGATGCTTACGGCTGAACGCTCACCCGGCCTCCAATAGAGAGAACTCATGTCGCCAGTCGAAGGGCCATGGCTGACATGCGCTCCCGGCACCGTGAGGACCAGGTCGATCAACATGCGGCCATTCAACGGCAACGAATCCACCGACCGCTGGTCTACCACTTCGCCCACGCTTGCATCCTGAGTCTTGAGCAACTCGCGAGCGGCCTCGACCGTGACGGTCTGGCTTTCAGACCCAAGGCTCAATTGCAGGTCGAGTGTTGCCTGCTGTCCAACCTCAAGTTGAATGGCCTGTGTGGCCTGCCTGAAGCCCGGATTATCTACAGCCAGCGTGTATGCGCCCGGCTGCAAGCCCGCAGCTTCGTAGAGCCCGGTGGCATTGGAGGAGACCTCGCGCACGGCGCCGGTCGCGGTCGCAGTGATATGCACGCGCGCGCCGGCGATGGGGCGATGCTGCGGGTCGAGAATCGATCCGCGCACAACGGCGTAATTGCTTTGAGCGTGAATTGTGATTGGGATAATCAAAAGACAAAGAACAACTAACACGATTTTGCGAATCATGGCTCTCCTTCAAGGACGCAATGCATGTTCAGAAAAGGCCCGCAGATGAAGGCGGGAATCCTTGAAGGGCGCATACACTGTGCGCCGGGCCGGGCCTCTCGTTCGGGCTCCGCGCATTCGCGATGCGGCGGAAGCACGATTTCGCTTTGCTATTGAACTATCGATCAGTCTATGGTCCGACCCCTTCAACGTCTTCGACAATTTGATCTATGAATGCCTCGTCCCATCGATGGAGTCAGAATGGCGAAGCATCGGAGCGGCGTGCCCTGATTGGAGTCGATAACATAGCAGACGCACGATTGTCCGCAGTCGCCTTGACGCAGTCCCAGGAATGTTGAAAATTGCCTGTTGACAACAAAACTCTACATATGTAGAGTTTTCAAATGAAGTTGCGATTGTCCCCTCAGACTCTGCTGGTCCTGGATGCGTTTCTCGACCATGCCGAGGATTGGAAATATGGCTACGACCTGAGCCGCGTGACGGGGCTGAAGTCGGGAACGCTCTATCCGATCCTGATGCGGATGGCGGAGCGGAAGCTGCTGGAGACCGAATGGGAGCAGGGTGAGCCCGGAAAGCCTCCCCGCCATATGTACCGGTTTACTCCGGATGGGCTGCGGTTCGCCAGGGCCAATGCCACGGCACACGCGAGTGGCCGCCTGGGCCAGGTTGCGTTGGGACGGGTGCCTTTGGGGCTGGTGAAGGCCTGATGGGTGCGCCCCGGACTTTGGCGGCAAAGCTCCTGGGGGGCGTCGCTCGCCTCGTTCCGGAGGAAACCCGGGACTGGGCCGTCGCCATGCTGCGCGAACTGGATTTCATTGAAGGCGATTGGGCGGCGTTTTTCTGGGCTTTGGGAAGCACGGCGGCGATTTTGCGACATGCCGTCAGCGTTTGGCGGGGGTGGCTAAAACAAAAGGGAAAAAAGGAGGCAGGGATGAACAACACAGGGAAAAAGGCGCTTGGAGTCGGGTTGGGGATACTATCTGCGTTGGCACTGGTTGGATGTCTATTCGCCGGCCTGCGCATCATCGGCATTCTCTTTCCGGGGTTGGGGCTGGAACACTCCGGATGGGCATATTGGCTGGCTGTGATGGCAATTCCGGAAGCGATCTTTGTGGTGGCGACCGTATTGCTTTGGCGGAAAAAAGGGCCCATCGCGGCGGGAATTCTGGCCACGGGACTGGCCATGGCACTGCATGTCGGCGTACATTTTGCGATGCGGTAAAGGGAAGCAGAGAAAGAGGCTTCAATGGACAGTAATGCGTCGGCCCCGATCTCAACCTCGATTGTTCCCTGGCTGTCGGTTCGGAACAGTGCCCAGGCGGTCGAGTTCTACAAAGCTGCGTTCGGGGCAATCGAGGTCTATCGCCTCGTTGACCCCGACGGCAGCGTGGTCGCCAGACTCTCAGTGGATGGAGCGGAGTTCTGGGTCGCCGACGAATCGCCTGAGCATTTCAACTTCAGCCCCGAGTCGCTCGGGGGCTCTACGGTCCGAGTCATCTTGACCGTCTCCGATCCTGACGCGATGTTTAAGCGCGCGTTGAAGGCGGGCGCATCGCAGGTATACCCGGTAAGCGAGGGCCATGGCTGGCGGGTGGGCCGCGTCGTCGACCCGTACGGACATCACTGGGAGATCGGGCGGCCGATTGCAAGGGACGAATGAGCTGGAAATCTTCGCGCCTTAAATGGTTCCCGTGCGCTGAAGACGGCTGAGCACCCCACGAATGCGACTCGCAGCGTGAATGTCGGAAGGGCTTGCCTCATCGTCTTTTACGGTTTGAAGATACTTCTCATATTTTTTCTTCAGCGCGGGGTCACCCTCTATAAATCCCTGGATTGCCGCTACCGATTTGCGAAGAGCCAGCACGGTGTCGAGCTGCTCTTCGAGGAAGATTCCTAACTGACGATTCACCGCCAGGAGCTGTTCAATCTTGGATTCATCCACTTTTGAATCATCAGCCTTGGGTTCATTTGGCTTGGGTTCATCTACCTTGGATTTATCCAACTTGGATTCATCTGCCTTGGTCTCATCTACTTTGGATTCATCTACGGCCTTTTCTGCTTTCAATCCATCCGTCACGCCCATCGCTTTGTCTCCGTTCAGTTCGATGCAGACGGAGTCGGTCGCGACCAAGGCGGGTCCAGCAGGCCTACAGCGAAAATCAACCGGTATTCCGCAGCCCCGCCGAAATACCGCTGATCGTCGCCGCGATGGCGCGGTTGACCTCCGGCGTGTCTTCGCCCGCGCGTTTGCGGCGCAGCATGTCGACCTGAATCAGGTGCATGGGATCTACATACGGGTTCCGCAGCCGGATAGAGTGGGCCAGTACCTCATTCTGTTCCAGCAGTTCGCTCTGTTGCAAAATCGCCAGCAAAGCACGGACGGTGCGATGAAATTCTCCTTCGAACATGTCGTAAATCCGCTCCCGCAGGCTCGAATCCTCAACAAGCATGGAGTAGAGACGCGCGGTGGCCAGGTCAACCTTGCCCAGCGCCATTTCGACGTTGCGTAAAAGATCGATGAACAGGGGAAACTCGCCTGCCATGGTCTGCAACAGGTCCAGCGAGCCGGACTTCGTGAGAAACTCCTCCAGCGCGAAGCCGACGCCAAACCATGCCGGCACCAGAAGGCGCGACTGGGTCCAGCCAAAGACCCAGGGAATAGCGCGCAAATCCGAAAGCGATGGCGACGCTTTCCGGCGCGAAGGCCGCGAGCCGATCTTGGCGTTTTCGAGCTCGCCCACCGGGGTTGACTGCTCGAAATAGGTCAGCACGCCTTCGTCTTCAAGAATGTGCTCGCGGTAATAGCCGTAAGACAGATCGGAAAGCCGGTTGAGCGCGCCCTCCCATTCCGGCTTCAAAATGCCTGTGAAATGGCCTTGGGGATCGCGTGCGTTCGGGCGCGCCAGCGCATCGAGCGATGCGGCAATCATGAGTTCCAGGTTGCGCTCGGCCAGCACTTCGTCGGCGTATTTGAAATTGAGCACCTCGCCCTGTTCGGTAATGCGCAACTGGCCATCGAAGGAGTCCATCGGCTGAGCGAAAATGGCGCGATGCGTAGGTCCGCCGCCACGGCCTACTGTGCCTCCGCGTCCATGGAAGAGCCGCAGCTTGACGCCTGCTTCCCGGGCTACGGTGTGCAGGTCGCGATGGGCTCGGAATATCTCCCAGGTGCTGGTCAGCATGCCGCCATCTTTGTTGGAGTCGGAGTATCCGAGCATGACTTCCTGCCAGTTATCCCACGTGGACATGAGCATGCGATAGTCAGGCCGCGACCACAGTTCGCGGCAGACAGCGGGGGCGTTGCGCAGGTCTTCGATCGACTCGAAAAGCGGCACCGGCATCAGGCCTGGGTCGCGTCCATAACCCTCTACCCGGACCCCGCCGAGCCGGGCAAGGCGGACCACGGTCAGCACATCTTCAACGACTGCCGCGCCGCTGATCACATACTGGCGAATCGCCTCTGGCGAGCAGCCGTCTTTAATCTCCGCAACCACGCGGAAGGTCTCCAGAACGCTGGATGTTTCCGCGGAGAGGCTGCTGGGCAGCACGGCCGCCATGGTGTCGGAAATAGCTTCCTGCAATGCAGAGGCAAGAACGCGCGCGTGCTGGCGAATATCCAGCGAATGCAGATGTAGCCTGAAAGTACGGACCTGGAGAATGAGCGGATCGATCAACGTGCGGGCAATGCGCAGGCCACGGTTCTCGGCGAGGGACGAGCGCAATGCTTCCAGGTCATCCAGAAATTCTTCGACTGAGCAATAGGCGGGCAGCACCTGCGCGAGCTCTTCCTGGCCCTGGGCCA
>Ga0182016_10004471_pt1 | contig 15436 bp, 12 predicted proteins | sample 712S2MmetaG_FD_120491 | JGI IMG/M metagenome (GOLD analysis project Ga0182016, IMG submission 120491) | Permafrost microbial communities from Stordalen Mire, Sweden - 712S2M metaG | ecosystem: Environmental > Terrestrial > Soil > Wetlands > Permafrost | place: Sweden: Stordalen | collected...
CGCAAGAACTGCGGATGAATTTTAGCGCGACCGGGACTGAATGGCTGATGTTGCCTTTTCTTGTCTTCACCCATAGTGACCGATGCTTTTTTTTAGTTAACGCGATTGGGTATTTTCTGTTGCCTGGGCTGATCTTCGCCAGTTTCACCGGGGTCGGCGTGTCTCGGCGGATCGCTTGGTTTTGGATGTGGGTCTTTCCTCTGGGTTTTTGTTATGCGACACAAGCAGGCGGCATTGGCAACGATACGTTCGCGACGAGCTACGTGCTCACGGCGATTTGGTTTGGGGTCCGAGCTCGACAACGGGGAACGATGCGGGATTTATCGGTGGCCATACTGGCTGCAGCGCTTGCGACTGGAGCGAAAGTTTCCAACATTCCGTTGCTGCTGCCGGTGGCATGGGTAATTTGGCCCGCATTGCATGTGGCCCGCAGACATCTGTTGGGAATCGCCGCTGTGGCAATTTGCGCCTTGTTAGTCTCTTTCGCACCCATGGCCTATCTGAACCACCATTTTAGTGGTAGTTGGACAGGCGACCCCTCTGATAAGGAGAGGGCGCAAATTCACAATCCGGTGTCGGGTATCTTGGGGAACGGCATCCAATTGGCAGTGGGCTGCTTGGAGTTGCCCATCCATCCGGCGGCTCGATGGATGCAAAGGTGGGTGTGGAATCATTCGCCGTCGATAATGAGGTCCCATTTTGACGACTCGTTCCCTCGTTTTTCCGTCATTTTCGGAGAATTGCCCCAGGAAGAATCCGCAGGCGTGGGTCTTGGCATCACTGTTCTGGTTTTGATGACCGTGGCCTTTGCTTGGCGTCATTGGGGCTTCGGGAAAATCAACCGTCAGGTGTTGAATGTTGGAGCCTTGGCCTGGGTGGCGTTGTTGGCTTTCATGTTGAAGACCGGCAGTGAACATACGGCTCGTCTTTTGGCACCCTATTATCCATTGCTTTTGCTGCCGGCCTTGTCGCTTCCTGGGGTGGAGGACTTGGTGCGTCGCCGCTGGCATGAGAATTGTGCCCGAGTGGTTGGCGTCTTTGTCGCGGTCACTTTAATATTGACACCAGCCCGCCCACTCTGGCCAGGAGAAAAGGTCCTGGGCTGGCTTTGCCAGGCGTTTCCGCATAATGGACAGTTAACGCGGGCCCGCGAAGTTTATGCCGTATATCGCCAGCGCAACCGACTCTTCGACCCGTTGCTCCGCTTTGTGCCGGATTCCGTGAACACCATTGGCTTTATTGGCGGATGGGAAGATGCGGAAGGACCAGCGTGGCAGCCGTTGGGAAGGCGTAAAGTGGTTCGCTTGGAAACGAACGACTTGCTGGAAACCGCCTCCCTCGAGTGGATCATCGCCAAGAATAGTCGCGTGGCGCAGAGTCCCGCTGACTTTGGGAACTGGATTCACCAGCATGGCGGCGAGGTTGTCGCGGAAAGAGCGATCACCTCCACTTTCCAAACCGGTCCAGAACAGTGGAGTGTCTTGCGGTTCAAGAAAGGCAGCGCGCCCGCAGGCAATAGTTTCGAATAATGGTGGTGGCTTTGCTCGAGATTCCCATTTCATAAACGGGGCGAGAGCGTGTGCTGGACTATGGCTGAGAATTGCTTCTTCCAAGTTTCGCGGCTGGTATTTTGCAGAAGCCAACTTCGACCAGTCTGACCCATCTGCTGACGGGTTGGACGCGAAAAGCTTTCCATTTGGCGCACTTGAGCGGCCAATTCTTCCGCCGCGCCAGGCGTGTGGACCAGCCCGGTCTCGGGTGTGACCAGTTCGGTCATGCCGCCCGAAGCGGCCACTAATACAGGCTTGCCGTAGTCATAGGCTTCATACACCACGAGCGAAAGAGGTTCAGCCCAAATGGCGGGCTGGATGACCGCGCGGCACCCGGCCAAGAGGAGATCTTTTTCTTTCCCTTCGACGAATCCGCGGAATTCAATCCTTCTATTGCGCGCCTGCGCCGTGGCGGCCCACTCCTTGAGCGGCCCTTCGCCGGCGATAACCAATCGCGGACACTGGCTACCTGTTTGTCGGGCAAGTATGTCCCACGCCGCTGCCAGCACTCTTATGCCTTTGGCCTCCATTAAACGGCCTAGGAAAACGTAGTAGTCTTCTTCAGGAAAATCCGTGCCGGAGTTTTTGGAATCCCAAGAATGGTAAAGGCGGAAAATTTGCGCAGCAGGCACGCCGGCAGAGATGAATTGCCGCCGCATGAAATCTGAAACCGCGATCCAACTTCTCACGGCGCGCCATTGGCGGCGCAGATGCATGGACGCCAACACCAAGGCCAGGAACGCCGTTTTCAGCCGTGATTGCTGCCAGGCACCATGGGCGATCTCCCGGGCATAGTTGCCCCGCCAGGAGGCAGCCTGAAGTTGGCGGCCGATCCAGGCATAGCCGGTCACGGAAAACGGTCGGAAGTTGTGAATGACCTGGATGAGCGGAATGTCCTGCCGCAATGCCTCCCGGTAAATTCCCGCCGAGGCGACGGGCAGAACGTTATGGATAATCCAGGCGCGGGCCGCAACTTGCTGGTGTTTCTCGCGCACCCGCCGCACGGCCGCGGGATTGTAAAAAGTCCAGGCGGCTTGTTTCCAGGGTGGAGGAGCGCCAGGGCCGGCCCATTCCGCGCTGTCGAAGGTGCATTCTCCCAAAGTTCCTTCCGCGCCCAGAATGCGGGCGTATTGTTGGACGGCCAATTCCTCTCCGCCCGGCACCTGATAGCGATTGAAAACCTGCAAGAGAGGTGGCAGGGCAGGGGCCAAGGAGGACAACGCGAGGTCATTTGGCTTCATGCCCGTGCAGGCCGCGTCGTTCTCATTACATGGCCAGGAAGTTTTTCAGGATTTGTCGTCCATTTTCCGTCAGGATGCTTTCGGGGTGAAACTGCACGCCGCAGATGGGATATTCCTTGTGGCGCACCCCCATGATTTCGCCTTCCTCCGTCTCAGCCGTCACTTCCAGACAATCTGGCAAGGTCTCGCGCTTGATGACCAGGGAATGATAGCGGGTGGCGGCGAATGGGTTGGGCATGTCCTTAAACAGGCCCGTCCCGCCGTGGCGGATGAGCGAGGTCTTGCCATGCATAATCCGGTAATTGACGATGACCTCGGCACCGAAAGTGTAACCTATGCATTGGTGGCCCAGGCAGACGCCAAAGAGCGGCACTGTTGTGCCGAACATGCGAATAATGTCGTTGGAGAGACCGGACTCCCGTGGCGAACAGGGACCAGGAGAGACAAGGATACGGTCCGGCTTGAGTTCGCGGATCTGGTCGAGCGAAATCTGGTCATTGCGCCGCACTTCCAAGCTCACCTTCATCTCACCCAAGTACTGGACGAGGTTATATGTGAACGAATCGTAATTATCGATGACTAAGACCACGGTCGCATCCTAACCAAACGCCGCCTGGTTTTAAACTGAATTTGTTGGGGGGGGAGGCCAAGCCAGTTTACGATGGATTTTGACGGTTGGTGAAAATTAGGTGCGCTTCGGGAGATCGGTGGTATTCAAACTGCCTAGCGCGGTCGGGCGGGGAGAATTCATCCACAACCTAAATCCCTCTCATCCGGACTTTGGGAGGATCAGCCTTGGCAAGTCCCGATTGTTCACGGCCGACCCGCGTCCTGGCCCGTTGGCTTCGCCTTAGTCCCATCAGGGATTTTCTTTTTTGACGGCTGTTGCCTGCTCCTGCCGCAGGGTTTCCAGGGCGCGGCTCAGAACCTTCTGGGCGTCCCAGTAAACGGCGCTCTCAGCAAGGCCACTTGCGCTTGACTGAAATGCGTCGAGAATTGTCAACGCCAAGGTGGCGCAGCCTGGGGCGGTGGGATGCAGCTTGTCGTCCTGGATCAGCCGGCGGGTCTTTCCGGCAGGCAGAACAAAGCCGCGCATGGCGAGGGCCTGGTTGGCCATGACGGTCCTCATGAATTTTGAGAGCGGCACCACCTGAACGCGCGGCCGTTTCGCCACCCATTCTTTGAGGCGGCGATTGGCGGCGGCCAACGTTTCGACGCTCGGCATTTCCGCGGCGCTGAGCATGCCGTTGACAGCAGCGGAGGCGTCGGGAAGGTCTCCGATAATGAGGGGTCAGGGGATGGCCTCAAGCAATTGCAAGCCTTTCTCGAAATGTTGCAAGCGGGCCTTCTCGTCAAATCCCTTGCCGTAGCAGAACCAAAATAAAAAATCGACGCCAACGACCAGCGTCGGCTTGGCCTCGAGTGCGCGCTCGATTTGCTGCTCGCCCAACGAGTCGGCCTGCAGAAAGAAGAACGAATTGCCGAAGTTGCTGATTGAGTGGTGGGGAATGCGGAGCGCGGCGTCAAAGTAACGGTCCAGATTATAGTGCGCCGTATTGGTTCCGCCAAAGGGTTCCGAGGCGGTAAATCCATGCGTTACACTCGCGCCGATGAGCACGATGCGGTCGCAAGGAGAGCCGCTTTCTTCCGGGGATTTGGCCTCAGGCGGTCCGGCGGCCAAGGCGGGCGAATCCGGCGCTTGGTTGGCCGCTCCGCCACCATGCCTCGCCCCGACGACATAGAGTGTCAAGTATTTTTTCTTGTCGTTGGGATTTGCCGCCAGCAGACTGACCACGCCGCCGGTGAGGAGGAAGGGCGGCCGCGGAGCAGTGACAATCGCGCCCAGTTCCAAAGCAGGGTGGCCGTTGATGGCGATCGTCCAGGGGAAGCGAAAGACCGGCGAGGTTGGAGGCAATCGCCAGTCGCCAGGATCGGCGGGCGTGGGGGCGCCGGCTGCGATGGCGACGCTGGGCATATGACCAGCGCGCACGAGGGACCAAACCGAAGGGGCGTCGAAGACCTTGAAGAGGATTTTATTCAGAACAGGCGTCTCTTCGGCCAGACCGAAATAGCCTTGCAAGGCCGGACTCATGCCTGCCAGAGCGCGTTCCTCCGCGTCTGTAATGTGGTAGGCGGCGGCGAATTGCCGTCCGGCGGCGACTTGTGCCTTTGGAAAAGGCGATTCACCAGCTCCAAATGAGCCTTGAATCTTTGCGTCGCTCTGAAACTGATGCACACGGCAAAGCAACGCCGCCGCACGGTCAAAACCCAGGCTCAGAAAACCGGTGTCCAAGGCCACGCGGGCGCTTTCATCTTCAACGAGAGGCGGGTGGCGATTGGGTTCAGGTTCCACAAAAGGCCCAAGGGTCCGCACTTTGACGAACGTGCGCGCGGAAGCGAATTCCAGTTTATGGCCAAAGGTGGTATAAATGGTTTTTGGCTGGTTCTCTCGGGAGGCTCGTTCCCGCTCGGTCGGCGGGACGACTTCAAGGTAGATGAGCCATTGATTATGATGACCGCCCTTTTCAAATTGAGTCACTAAAATGGTGGCGGAATCTCCCGGGTCCAGCGCGCTGCCGTCCGCCGGGGCATCAAATCCCGGCTGTGGGAGGTGATTGGCCAAGGCGGCGGCGCTCAAGGCCCGGCAAGGCGGAACATATTTGAGTTCGTTGGTCGCGTCCCCGCGAAGCCCCGGTGCGAGCAACACCCAGGAGCAAGCGACAAGAGCGCCCAGCAGCCGCCGGCCGCGTTGGTATTGTTGTTGGACCGTTTTGCTCTCCATGCTTAGGATCCTGCGAGAAAAGTGCGCTGGAGCGTTATTCCGCACCTGGGTTTCAAAGCCGTCACGGAATAGACAGAGAGGCGAGCCAAAAGTTCAGAGGGCATCAATCTAAATTTTTGGGCGTTGGCATTGCAACCGTTGAACGATGAATGGTTTCTTTTCGCCGCTTTGCGGTCGGCTGGATTTTTGCTGACAAGCGCGGGGAAATTCTTAACCATTCCCCATCGTGAGTGAGACCCTTAGCTACGTTCAATCCGCCGGGAAAGATGTTGACACCATTGCGCTTGTCAAATATTTGCTGCTCGACGCGATCCATGCCAAGGCCAGCGATATTCATATCGAGCCCTGGGAGAGCACCCTGGTGGTGCGCATCCGTCTCAATGGTGTCCTGACCGAACTGATCCATCTGCCGCTGGATTGGCTGGACAAAATATCCGGCCGCTTCAAAGTTCTGGCCAATCTCGTGACCTATACGGTCGGATTGCCCCAGGAAGGGCATGCTCCGGCTGACCCGGATTTGGGGGGGTGCGAGCAGCGCATTTCCATTTTTCCCACGGTGCGCGGCGAAAAAATCGTCGTGCGCCTTTTCGATCCGAGCCACCGCAGTTTCGACCTGGGGGCCCTGGGCTTCGATGATGATATTTTGCAGAAGTTCGTCAAGTTGATCACCCGGCCCAACGGATTAATCCTCTTGACAGGCCCAACCGGTTCGGGCAAGACGACAGCCATTTATTCGGCGCTCTACACGCTGGTGCAGCGGGCCGGCTCGACCATGAGTATTGCCACGGTGGAAGACCCGGTGGAGTTCAGCTTGCCGATGGTGGCCCAGGCCCAGGTGAACCTCGCCCAGGAATTCACTTATCCCAAAGCCTTGCGCTCCCTTATGCGCCAGGATCCGCAAGTCATTATGGTGGGCGAAATTCGCGATCCGGAGACCGCCGCCATCGCGGTGCAGGCCGGGTTGACCGGGCATTTGGTCATCAGCACAATTCACAGCGGCAGCACTGCTGGAGTGTTTGCGCGCCTGATGAACATGGACATTGAACCGTTCCTGCTTGCCTCAAGCGTCACCGGGGTGCTCGGCTTGCGGTTGGTCCGCAAGAACTGTCCTTATTGCGCGCAACCGTACGAACCGGAACCGGGCTACATGAAATTAGTCCCGACCGAGGAATGGGATTCCGCCGAATTCCGCCGTGGGGGCGGCTGTGAGCAATGCCTCAACACGGGCTTCTCCGGCCGGTATTCCATTGGCGAATTGCTGGCGGTGACCCAACCGTTCCGCGAAGCGGTCTTGGACAAAGTGCCCACGCGCACTTTGCAAGAAGTGGCGGTGGATCAGGGCATGCAAACCATGTGGTCGCGAGGTTTGCGCCGCGCCCTGACGGGACATACCCCCTTGGAAGAAATTCTCCGCGTCATTTCCGTGGACGAGATATAATGTTGTTGACGGATGTCCTGGCCGTTCTGGCCGCCGTCAGCTTCGGCTTGACGGTCTGGCGATGGTGGGTGGGCCTGCGCTTTCCGCTGCACCGCCGTCAGGCGCCGCCGTCTGCTTTGCCGGGAATCACCTTGCTCAAGCCCTTGAAGGGCTGTGACGCCGCGACCGGTGAATGTCTGCGAAGCTGGCTGCGGCAGGAGTATTCGGGGCCGAGGCAGATTCTCTTTGGCGTGGCGGAGGCCAGCGACCCTGTTTGCGAGGTGGTGCGCCAATTGCTGGCCGAGTTTCCAGAGGCTGATGCCCGCCTCCTCATTTGCGGCCAAAGGCTGGGCGTCAATCCCAAGGTTTCCACTTTGCGCCAGCTCGAGCCTCACATCCGGCACGACCTAGTCATGATCAGCGACGCGGACGTGAAGGTACCGGCCGATTTTGCCGCCAATGTCATCCCGTATTTCTCCGACCCGGGGGTGGGGTTGGTCAATTGCTTTTATCGGCTGGCCAACCCTTCCACCGCCGCCATGCAATGGGAGGCGGTGGCGATGAACGCGGATTTTTGGACGCAAGTGCTGCAGTCGCGCAGTCTGAAGCCGGTCGATTTTGCCCTGGGCGCTGTGATGACGCTGCCCCGCGCCTGTCTCTCCGAAATGGGCGGCTTTGCCGTCCTCTCCGATTATCTGGCCGACGATTACCAATTGGGCCGGCGCATTGCCGCGCAAAACAAGCGGATCGAACTCGCCACGCTGGTGGCCGAGTGTTGGGACCCGCCCTCAGGCTGGGGCCAGGTCTGGGCGCATCAAAGCCGTTGGGCTCAGACGATACGCGCTTGCCAGCCCGTGCCGTTTTTCTTCAGCATTCTCAACAACGCCAGCCTTTGGCCTCTTCTGCTCGCGCTCCTTCAGCGGACGCCGCCGGCGCTGGGTGCGGCGGCTTTCTGCCTGGCTTTTCGCGTGGGCTCCGCTTGGCAGCAGCAGTCCAAAATGACCCAGACGCGCGGCCATTTTCGGTTCTGGTGCTGGCCGCCTTTGAAGGATATACTGGACGCGGTCATGTGGGTCGTCGCGCTTTCCGGCACTCAAATCGTCTGGCGCGGCGATCATTACCGCGTTTTGGCGGGCGGCAAACTGTCGAAGGCCGACAAAGCGCCGCCCTTGCGGGATTGCGGTTGCGGTCAAAGTTAGAACCAGGGTGGGAATCCACCCTTTGGGTTGTGAGTTTTCGCTTCCAAAACCGGATCCATGCCGGCCGTCTGCTGGCGGACAATCTGGGAGATTACGCCGGCAGGCCCGAGGTCGTGGTGCTTGGCTTGCCCCGTGGCGGGGTTCCGGTGGCCCACCAAGTGGCATTGCGCTTGCGCGCGCCGTTGGACATTTTTCTGGTGCGTAAATTGGGCGCGCCGGGTCAAGAAGAATTGGCGATGGGGGCGATCGCCAGTGGCGGAATGGTTTTTCTGAACGACACTGTCGTGGAAGAACTGGGAGCTTCGCGCCAAACCATCAACGCCGTCATCGCCCGCGAGTTGGCCGAATTGCAGCGACGCGAAACGGCCTACCGCGCGCAGCCTCGCCTCGATTTGCGCGGTCGTCAGGTCATTCTGGTCGATGACGGGCTGGCCACCGGCGCTTCCATGCGGGTCGCGTTCATGGCCGTGCGCCGGCAACATCCGGCAGGAATCGTGGCGGCGGCGCCAGTGGCGGAGAGGCATACTTATGACAACTTTCAGCGAGAAGTGGGGGAAATCGAGTGCGTGCAGATCGCAGATGATTTTAGGAGCGTGGGCCAATGGTACGAAGACTTTAGCCAAACCAGCGAGGAGGAGGTGCGCCGCCTGTTGGCCGGGGAAGCGGGCCGACAGTGATTCCGGAAGAGCTGTAAGCCGAATTTTGTCTGCCCCGATTGCTCGGGGGAGAGGATCATTTGTCTCAGCAGCCCATACCCGAAACCTGTCCCGCGGGGCGGGACTTGGAGCGGGCCGCTCCGAGGTTTCCTATTTGGCCTTGCACCCGACGGGGTTTTCCGTGCCTTGTCGATTACTCGACAAGCGGTGAGCTCTTACCTCGCCTTTTCACCCTTACCCCGCTCTTGCGAGCCGGGCGGTTTATTTTCTGTGGCACTTTCCGTGACCGCGCTTACGCGCAGTCCCCGCGTGTATCGCCGCAACGGCGCGGTGCGCCCTCGCGGAGTTACGCGGCGTCGCGCCCTCTGGTGTTCGGACTTTCCTCCCTTGGCCTTTGCGGCCAAGAGCGACCCTCCGCTCTTCCGGAATCAGAATAAGTTTAACCGCCGGCGCTTATTCCGCAACGGCCAAATCCATATCCGAGGTGTAATAAAGAATCCGTCCGCAGTTCGGACAGGTCACCAAATCCTTGGCGGCCTGGCAGGAGACGACCAATTGCATGGGAAATTTCATGTGGCAGCCACCGCAAACGCCGTGTTGGATGCCCACGACGACGTTGTCGCCCTTGTGCCGCAGTAGGCGTTCGTATTGGTATAGGACGCGATCGTCAACCGCTTCGGTTAATTGTTCCCGGTTGCTTTCCAGATCAGCCAGTTCGGCGCGCAGACTTTGCTCGCTGGCCGCCAAGTCTTTCAGTTGTTGTTCGGCAATTTTGCGCAGTTCTTCGGCTTGGCGGCTGGCCGCGGCGGTCTCCTTTTGCAAACCCTCCGCTCGCTCCATCAGGGCCAATTGTTGGTCTTCGAGCTGGACGATGTCCGCTTTGCAAGTTTCGATTTGCTGGCCCAGAGCCCGGTATTCTTCGTTCTTCTTGGTCTGGAACTGTTGCAAGGCATAACGTTCGATCTGGGTTTTCTTGGACTCGACTTGCAACTCCAATTCTTTGCGTTCACTTTCGACGTGTTTTGCTTTGGCCTTGGCAGCTTCCATGCCCGCATGGGCGGCGGCGGCCTTTTCTTGGAGCGAGCGGCGCTCTGGTTCAATGTGAGCCAGCTCGTCCTTGAGGCGCATAATCCTGCGATCACGATCTTGCAATATTAGAAGCTTTTCGATTATCTCTTGCATGAGGCCATTTTCATTCCGTCGTTGATCAGACCTTAGCGGTGTCCGCCGCTCAAGTCAATGCGGATGCTTGGCGGACGTGCTTTGAACAATTTGATGTATATTGCCTCCAATTGCCGGAAATTGCCGGTGCTCTTATGATGCCGATAAAATCGCTCTGTATTTGTGTTCCAGTGGCGGCCGCGCTTGCCTTTGGCGGCGAGACCGTCCGCGCCAAGGATTCCTCTGCCCTGGATTTGGCGCGGCAGTTAAATGAAGCCTTCATCCAGGTGGCGGATGCGGTTTCTCCTGCCGTCGTCATCATTGAAGTCATAGAAAAGCCCAGTGAAGACGCGGGTGATGGATCGCTCTGGGACTTCCTTCCGCGCGGGGTCAATCCACACAATCGCAAACACAATTATAAACCAAAACTCCAAGGCGAGGGATCGGGCATCGTCGTTTCGCCGGATGGCTACATCCTGACCAATGATCACGTCGTGGAAAACGCGGAGAAAATCACCGTGCGTTTTAAAGATGGAAGAGTGTACGAGGGGGAAGTCAAAGGCACGGACCCGGAATCGGACATTGCGGTCATTAAGATCAAAGCTGCCGGGCTGACTCCGGCCAAACTGGGCGACTCCGACGCCGCGCGCGTGGGGGAATTTGTCCTGGCCATCGGCGCCCCGTTTGCCCTGAGCTACAGTGTCACGGTTGGCCACGTGAGCGCCAAGGGGCGTTCCTTTGAGGGGGAGATGGGCGGGGTTTATGCCGACCAGGATTTCATTCAGACAGACGCCAGCATCAATCCCGGCAACAGCGGGGGTCCGCTGGTTAATCTTTATGGTGAAGTCATTGCCGTCAACGCGATGATCGAAGGCATGAACACCGGCATCGGCTTTGCCATTCCGATCAATCTTGCCAAGAAAGTCATGAACCATTTGATTAGCGAAGGCAAGTACACCCGCGCGCGCATCGGCATAGGCATTCACGAATTGAAGAATGACCGTGATTACCTGAGCCTGGATCGCAAGCTTGCGCCGGACGCGCAGGATGGCGTCGTGGTCGAGGAAATTTTGCCTGATGGGCCGGCGGCCAAGTCCGAGCTGCGTCCCGGCGATGTCATTACAGCGGTGGATGGCAAGACAGTGCAGACAGCCCGCCAGCTCAAAGATGAAATCGCCGGCAAGAAACCGGGCCAGCCCACGACCCTCTCTGTGGTTCGCGCGAAGGATCACCTTACGATCAAAGTTACGCCTGAAGCGCTGCCCAATGAACAGGAACTTGCGGCCCAGTCCCGCGCCGGCGGTTCCGATGAAGCGGCTGATGCTCCTTTGGGGATTGCGGTGGAGGCATTAACCAAACAGGTGGCCGAACAATACGGCATTAGTGTCTCTTCCGGCGTCATCGTCACCGCCGTGGAGCAGGATTCTCCAGCGGCTGAGCAGGACATCAAGGCTGGCGATGTGATTACGGAAGTCAACCGGAAGCATGTTTCTAATCCGCGCCAGTATCGGGAAGCGCTCAAGACCGCCGATCCGAAAATGGGCCTGATGCTCAATCTGTTGAGGGACGGCGCAAGCCGGTTTGTCGTCTTGAAGGAGACCAATCATTAATCCTTGAACGCCGACATTCGCTCCCAAACCCAGGAGGAATTGCAAAGCCAGTTCGCGCTTTGGCAAGAGCCCGCCTACCGCGTCACGCAATTGCTGGCCTGGCTTTATCCTCAGCGCGCCTCGCACTGGGATGAAATGACCAACCTGCCCAAAGCCTTGCGCCAACGGCTGCGGGAGACTTATGCATTGCAATGGCCGGAGTTGGCGCGCAAACAGGGCGCTCGCGATACTACCCAGAAGTTTCTCTGGCGGCTGGCGGACGGCGCATTGATTGAAAGTGTCCTGATTCCCGCCAACCCGGCCCTTTATGGCGAAGCCAGCGACCGTCACACTCTTTGCATCTCCACTCAAGTTGGCTGCGCTTATGGATGCAAGTTTTGCGCCAGCGGGCTTGATGGCTGGAAACGCCATCTGCAGCCGGAGGAGATAGTCAACCAGGTGCTGGCTGTCGAACGGGCGGAGGCCCCGAACGGGCCGCGTTTGATTAATAATATTGTTGTCATGGGCATGGGCGAGCCTTTGGCCAACTATGACAATCTTTTGCGGGCTCTTCGCCTGCTCAATGCCCCTTGGGGCGGCCAGATTGGAGCGCGCAAGATAACGGTGTCAACCAGCGGTCTGGCTCCGCAAATCCGCCTGTTGGCCGCCGAGCCGCTGCAATTTCGCCTGGCCATTTCTCTGCATGGGGCGACCGACGAAGTCCGCGCTAAAATCATGCCGATCAACAGAAAGTATCCCTTAAAGGAGTTGACCGCGGCTTGCGAGTTTTACCTGGAGAAAAAGGGCCGGCTTATCACCTTGGAATATATCCTTATCGCCGGGGTGAATGATGCTCCGGCGCAAGCGGTTCCGCTGGCTCGGCTGGCCCGCCATTTGCGCGCCAAGCTGAACCTGATCCCATATAACAAGGTTGAAGGCTTGGCTTGGAACCGTCCGGAAGAGTCCGCGCAGGAGGCTTTTCTTGGCGCTCTGGAGCAGGAGGGCGTTTCTGCCACTTTGCGTCGTGAAAAGGGCCACGACATCGATGCCGCCTGTGGCCAGCTCCGCCTCAAAACGGAACGCGAACTCGCGGCCGCCGTGTCTGAAGCAAACCCGGAACAATCTATTGGATAAAGGCTTATGCCGACAAACCCGCTGACTGAGATCGTTTCGGTGCTGCAGGTGGCCATCGCTCCGGTGATCTTGATTTCCGGCGTCGGGTTGCTCCTGCTTTCCTTAACCAACCGTTTTGGCCGGGCGGTTGATCGCACTCGCCAAATTCATCAACAGATGCGGGAAGCCGCGCCAGCCGACCGCGTTCGCTTGGCCAACCAAGTGGAAGTGATTTACCAGCGGGCCCGCTTGATTCAGCGGGCTATAGTACTGGGCACTTTGAGCGCCCTGTTCGCCGCCGTGTTGATACTCACCCTGTTTTTCGCGGCGCTCATGAAATGGCAATTGGCCGCGCTTATCGGGCTATTCTTCGTCGGCTGCCTGCTAACGCTGGTGATGTCACTCATTGCCTTCATCATGGACATCCGCCTTTCCCTCAACGCGCTGAGGCTGGAATTGGCCAGGCCGGCGGAGGGGGATAAACATCCACCGATTTTATAGTGAGGTCGAAGCACCGCCTTCCGGGGCTTTGCGCCGCAGTTTGGCAACGTAAGCGCCATCCACGCCGTCCACGAAGGGGAGGAGTTGACGTTCGTTCTCCAGAGCGAAACCGGGCTGTTCTTGGAGAAACTCTCTTACCACCTCCTCATTCTCTTCCGGTTCCAGACTGCAAGTGCTGTAAACCAAAGTCCCGCGTGGCTTGAGCTTGGACGCGGCTTGGGCCAGCAATTCCTTTTGCGCGCGGCGCAAGCGTTGGATTTCCGCGGGTTGGAGACGCCAGCGCAAATCCACCCGCCGCCGAAGCACGCCAGTATTGGAACAGGGAGCGTCGATCAAGATGCGGTCAAATTCTCCGGGCGGGGGAGGGGATAAGGAAACTTGGACGCAGTCCGCGCCGGCGCGCTGGCAGTTTTCCCGCAACAGTTGCAGTCTCTCAGGCTGATTGTCCTGCGCCACGACTGTGCCGCGGTTGCGCATGAGCTGGGCCATGAAGGTCGTCTTGCCGCCTGGGGCCGCGCACCAATCCAGAACGGACTCTCCTGGTTGCGGCGCCAATTGTTCCACCGCTAGCAGAGTGCTGGGGTCTTGGATGTAGAAGAGGCCGTCCTGGAAACTACGGCAATGGGCCAAGGGCGGATGGGAGCGCAGCTCGAAGACTAAACCGGTTCCGGTCCAATCCCACTGGCGCTCTTGGAATTGTATGCCCTCTTCCGCCCAGCGCGCGGCCAAAGTGGCTTGGTCGGCCCGCAAACTGTTGCGGCGGGCAAAGAGAGGCGGGGCGGTGTTATTCCATTCCAGCAATGGGCGGGTTTTCTCAACTCCCCAGCGGCTCCGCCAGTTTTCCACCAGCCAGGCTGGATGAGAATAACCAAGGGCGGGATCGGAAGTTTTGAGAGCTTCGAGCATGTCTCTGGTGGCCGCGTTTTCGCGAATAAAACCACGCAAAACCGCATTGAGGAACCCGGCCCGGGAATCAAACCCGAGACGTTTTCCGAGTTCGACTGTTTCGTGGACGGCGGCGTGATCGGGTATGCGTTGCAGCCAAAAAATTTGGTAAAGACCGAGGTGGAGCAGCAGACGGATCGTGGAGTTTTGGGCGCGTCCATCTGTCTTGCGGGCCACAAGCCAATCAAGCGTTCGCTCCCAGCGGACCAAACCATAGACGATCTCCTGGCATAAGGCGCGGTCAGGCGGGGAGAGGGCCTCCGCGGCCAAGGCCTTTTCCAGGAGATTCTCCACGTATTGACCGGCTCGAGCCCGTTGGACCAGAACGCGGACGGCAATTTCTCTTGGATTTTCATCGTTCACCACCTAATAATGATAGCTTGAGTATGGGACGCGAGAATATATCGATGAGAGAAGAATTTGAAAAATTGGCGACGGCAGGCAAATTGAGCCGTCAACACGTGGATGCGCTGGTGGCCTTGACAGATAGCGGCTACTGCTTTCATCGCAGTTGGGGTTTTGGCAAGATCGCCAAATTGGATGCCGTTTTCGGCCGGTTCACCATCGATTTTCAGACCAAGGCCAGCCACAACATGGATTTGGCTTTCGCGGCGGAATCACTCAAACCCATTTCCAGCGACCATATCTACGCCCGCAAAGTTTCGGATATCGACGCCTTGCGCCAAATGGCCGCCTTGCACCATCTGGATTTGATCAAACTGGTCCTGCAGAGCTTTGGCAACCGGGCCACTGTGGACCAAATTCAGCAAGTCCTTGTGCCGGACGTGATCAAGGATGATTGGAAAAAGTGGTGGGAAGGCGCCAAACATGAATTAAAAAAGGACGGCCACTTTCAGGTCCCCACGAAAAAATCCGAACCCATTATTTACCAGGTCAAGGAAGTCGCGCTGCAAGATCGGTTGGTCGCGGAATTTCGCGCGGCCAAGGGTCTCAAAGCCAGGTCCCTCGTCGCGCACGAAATGTTGAAAAACCTTGCCGATGTGCGGGACCAAGCGGCCCTGATCAAGGAAGTCATTCCCGCCCTCAACGCCGAGATCGCCACCCATCAGCGCACACAGCCCACGATCGCGTTGGAAGCCATCTTTGTTCGCGACGAACTGCGTGCAGTCTCCGGCACCGAGCCGATTCCCGCGGAAATTCCGGCCCTGACGATTTGGCAGCAAGAGATCCACCACATTGGCGCGACCATCGAGCCCATGCCCGCCGCCAAACATCGGCGGGCGTTGCAGTCCTTCAAAGAATGCATGCCGGAGCAATGGGC
>Ga0182016_10004473_pt1 | contig 15433 bp, 15 predicted proteins | sample 712S2MmetaG_FD_120491 | JGI IMG/M metagenome (GOLD analysis project Ga0182016, IMG submission 120491) | Permafrost microbial communities from Stordalen Mire, Sweden - 712S2M metaG | ecosystem: Environmental > Terrestrial > Soil > Wetlands > Permafrost | place: Sweden: Stordalen | collected...
ATTGGGGTTGCCGGGATTGACCAGGGGTCGGTCTTTGCCCGGGTGACAAGCTTGAAGTTGGCGCGGCTGGTGACATTGAGCACGATCCCGGTTGGTTGCATCTTGCCGTCGAAATTAAACGAGCCAATGCCGGTAACTTCAACCTCGGCGTCCAGCAGATTGGAGAGCGAGCTGGTTTCGATGCCATCGACAAGGGCTTCCAAAGGTCCGCCGTCGGCGAGCAGTTGTACGCGGGCCACCGGGTGCATGGGCACGCTCGCGTCGCGCGTGTCGCCTCGCATCTGGATGTCGACAGTGCGAATCACCGCCTTCACGGTCACCAGCATGCAGTCGAGTCGTCCTCGAATCAGATCGTCGTAGTCCACGGGCACGCCTCGTGGAACTTCGCCGTGGCGAACCAGAGTAATGGTTTTGGCGACGACACTGGGGCTGAAATCTGCTCGCGTGGCTCCATTAATCAGCACACGGTCGCCGGGAACAAAGTTAGCAATCTCGGGCGGAAACACATAGATTGCTTCATTGCCATCCTGGACAAATAACGTCCTTTCACTGGCGCGGAGGAATGTAACGGTAGCCTCGAAAGAAACGGGCAGATTCTGGTTCGCCTCGTCGTTAGTCAGCGCGCGGATGGCGTGCAGACCGGTGAGCGGGGCGGGACCCGCTGCCCACGCAGCCGTGCAACAACCGAGAATGACCGCAAGTGCGGGAGCGCATCTCTTCATCGAGGTTTCCATTCGGACCAGCTCACCCTGGTCCTCGATATTTCTATCGGCAGGAAACGTTGAAGGAATCAATTCTGCGATTGGATGAACTACATTTTGCGTTTTTCCCGGCATACATCCTCGCATCCGCTGCATTCAGCAAAGCGTCCTTGATTGTGCCATCCTCGGGATAGAGCGCAAAGCCAGTGCTCGTCGAACCGCTTATGATGTTCCCTTCGATTTGGAAGAGCTCGTCGAAGCTGCGCTCGATTCTCTGGGCGATCTCTTCCATGTCGGCGCGGCATCGCGCATCGGGCACAAGCGCAACAAACTCATCGCCGCCGATTCGCGCCAGAAGATCCACTGCGCGCAGTTGCCCCTTCATCCGCACTGTCACTTCCTGGAGATATATGTCCCCGGCCTTATGTCCATACTTATCGTTGATGCTCTTGAAGTGGTCCAGGTCTATGTACACCAGGCCAAATGTCCCCGCCGTCACACCCGCACGCTCAATCTCGCGGTCGATTTGTTTCTCGAGCGAGAAGCGGTTTTGCACGCAGGTGAGCAGGTCGAACTCCGAGCGCCGCAGCAGATCGGAGTAGAGCCGCCTTGTTTCGATGGCAAGCGTACAAAGGCTGCCCGCCATGGACAGTGTCTCCAGCTCATCCATGCGTCGGCTCGCCCGCGCATCGAACGCCGTGAAAAGTGTGCCTAGCGCAGGCCCGGTGCGGGCGGCGATGTCCAGCACTTCGACGCGCATGCCTCTTGTGGATGCAGGGCAATTGCCCAGCTTTTGCCCATCCGCCAACTGGCACCAGCTCGGCGCACCACCAAGCTTGAACGAAATAAGCTCCGTGATTTTCTCCAGGATCTCCATCAGCGGACGCGTCCCACTGATATCCTCAAGAATCTTTCCACGCCGCCGCTCAGTGTAGGCAATAGTGGATGTCTGCCGGCGCATACGCCGCTCAATGGCCCATCCTCGCAAGCCGATGGCGACAACTACCGCAATCAGGATCGCCACCAGGATTACCAGGTTCCGAACATTCAGCAGCGTGGGCGGCTCAACTACTGCGATGTCGTCAAACGAACGCATCAGGACGCTGAACGCGACTGCCCCGTTGTAGGGATTCCCGTCGTCCAGTTGGGCCACGCCCGTCACACGTATTTTGCTGCCGGAAAGGATGTGAGGCATTGCTGGAAGCGGCTTCGTGACGCCCCAGTCGTAGTCAAACGGGTGCCGCACCGAGGCTGAAAAAAGGTGGCTGCCCGGCACCGAGATGGTGTACACGTCCTGAGCGTGTTCGCGCACCTGCGTGACCACGGTTCCTTCAATCGAAATCAGATCGAATGAGTGTTTGCCCGACGCTACTTCGTCCCAACTCAACAGAACCGGCTCAACTGGAGCGGCTGCTCCAGTGCTGCGGATTTGTCCCAACTTCAGCGTCAGAAAATCGTGGTCCACAAACGGAATGCCGATTGCTTCAGCCTGGTCGCCGACATGCAGCGCAGTGACCTGTGGTGTGAGCACACGGATGCTGCGATTTCGGTCCTGAAGTATAGCCATCACCATCGGATAGAAGTAAGTGAGAGTGCCGGTAACACGCACGCGAGAGCTTAGCTCCTGCATCTTGAATGAGCCAAGAACTTCGTCCATCGGCATCACCGGGATCTTCCATGGATCTGCCGGAGCCGCTGCAATCTGTTTCAAACTGTCGAAGGAAGTGGCATGGATCAGGACGCCCACCTGTTGCATTTTGCCATCGAATTCCCCAGACGAAACGCCGGTAATCTCGACTGCGGAATCAAGCACTCCGTCCAACTTCGACGCGTCGCTGCTGTCCATTGAAACGCCGACGTAGCCACCGTCCGTCAGCAACCTAAGCTTGGTTACCGAGCGGCCGGAATTCAGTCCCATCACCGCTGATCGGACCACGCCACGGACACGCACATACATGCAGTCCAGTCTGCTGTGCACCATCTCATCGTAGGTTGCCGGGGCGGGCGGGGGCGGGGTACCGTGATGAAGAAGCGTGATGTCAGAGCTGGCCACGATCGGGCGGAAGCTGCCATCGGCCTTGCCGCGGATGAGGATTCGATCTCCGGGAACCAGCTTCAGATCCGTTGTCGCGTAGACGTAGATTGCGGCGTTCTGGTCCTGGACAAAGAGCGTTTTCTCGTAACTGCGGAAATAGGTAACGGTCGCCTCAAATGCAACCCGCGGCCCTTTTGATGCCTCGGCGTTCGTCAGCTGATGAATGGCTTGCAAGGACGTGAGCGGACCGGGCTCCGCGGACCAACCGGATAGCCGGCAGCCTAGCAGCAAAACGAACGCGAGGGTTAGTCTCTTCATCGCTCGGCAACATGAATTGGAATCAGGTGACTTGCGGCCCATTTCCTCTCATATCGGCAGAGATTCGCAATGGAATCAGGATCATTTTCCTATGCAACTCTTCGGCAAAGCGCAGACTGTATCTCGCGTGTGCAAGAAGATGTGTCCGGCTTGCCGACGAACCCTTACGAAAGGCATTAGAGGGGGCAAATCTGGCAGATTCGGGATGGCATGTTCATCTGCGAAGGCCCTAACGGTAATTGCCGCCGGCTACCGAGGCAGCCTGGCGCTTGCTGTGCTTTTCCGAATACATGGCTGTATCCGCGGTATGCAGCAGGCTGTCCCGCGTCTTGCCATCCTCGGGATAAAGCGCAGTGCCAACGCTGGCAAAGCCCTGTAGCGTCATCTCATCCACAACAAAGGGTCTTTCAAAGCAACGCTCGAGCCGCTGCGCGATCTCCTGCACATCGGCGCGATTGCGCACAATCGGGACCAGGACGGCGAACTCATCCCCGCCGATGCGCGCCAAAGTGTCCACAGAGCGCAGTTGGCACTTCATCCGCATGGCCACTTCCTGAAGGTAGCGATCCCCCATCTTGTGACCATAGAGATCGTTAATCTGCTTGAACCGGTCGAGATCGATGTAAATCAGCCCAAAGTTGCTGGCGCTATCGCGAGCTTGCTCGATCTGCGCGTCCAGCCGCCACTCCATCGAGAAACGATTGTGCACACCGGTTAACTGGTCAAACTCTGACCGGTGCAGCAGGTCGGTATAGAGCCGCCGCGTCTCAATGGCCAGGGTTGCCAGACTGGCGGCCATTGCGAGGGCTTCGTTTTCACTTGAGTCTGGCTTTGCCTGCGGATCGAACGCAGTGTGGAACTTGCCCAGTGGCACTCCATTTCGAGCAGTAATCTCCTTCTCGACGACGCGCATGGCGTCGAGCTTCGGCGGACAGTTCCCGAGCAGCGGTCCATCGCCAACTTGGCACCAGCAAGGAGATCCCTGCAGCCGAGCGGACACCAATTCGGTGATCCGTTCGAGGATTTCGGCCAGTGGGCGCGAGCCGCTGATGTCTTCGAGAATTCTGCCGCGCCGCCGTTCGATGTAGGCTGCGGATGCATTTTGGCGGCGCATTCTGAAGTCGGAAGCCCAGCCCCAGAGTGCAAGGATAAAAACAATCACCAACAGCAAACCGATCAGACGCGTCAGATTCTTGAGGCTTAGAAGTGGTGGGCCAGCCACAACAGAAAGATCGTCCTGGGTCCGCATGAGGATCGTGAACGGAACCTCGTTGGCGAATGGATTCGAGTCAGCCAGATTGCAAATCCCTGTCACTCTCACCCTGGTTCCCGCTTCAAGTTGGCGAAGTGCGGGAAGTGGTGAAGCCGGCACCAACGCAGGGGGGTGCCGATAGATGGCCGAGAACACATGTCCATCTGCCTTCAAAACGAACTCGTCCTGGGCCGCTTCCCGAAGTGAAGATACAACTGCGCCTTCGATCGAAACCAGGTCAAAGACATTGGCACTCGATGAAAGCTGTGTCCAATTGGCTGGTTGCGGAGTGATGGGTGCGCGAAGGTGGAGGTCGGCGATCGCCCCATCGATCAGGGTAAGGAAGCCGTCATGAATGCCAGGGAATCCAGTCACATCGGCTTCGTCGCCGATTGTTTCAGGAGATTCGTTGTGGGTCTGGATCCAGAGGCTCTTGGGACCGTTCTGGAGCACAATGGCCGAGCCCGGTTGGTAATACGTGATCGTTCCGTGGACTCTAAGCCTGCGAGATTGAACGCTCACATGATAGCCGGAAAGAACCTCATCCATCGGCGTAATTGGCAAGGTCTTGCTCGATACATTCGCCAGCGTCAACACCTTTACATTCGCAAAACTGCTGGCATCGATGCGAATGCCGGTCATCTGCATCTTGCCGTCGAACTGCCCAGCCGCGGCTCCCGTAATCTCAACCTCGGAATCCAAAATGCGGGGGGGAATGCTCGTATCCTTACCGTCCACCGTCGCGGCAAGCGTGCCGCCGTCCATCAGCAATTGCAGCTCAGTTGCGACTGAATTGCCAGACCCCCTCACGTCGGCGGCCAGGACGCGCGCCCAAATTTTCACCAGTCTGCAATCATCCTGCGCGCGAACCAACTGATCGTATGTAGCAGGCAAAGCCTCGGGCAATGAGCCGTGTCGTATCAGCGTGACATCGCTGGTCAACACCTGGGGACGAAAGCTTCCGTCGGTGGTTCCGATAATATGAACCACGTCACCGGGTAAGAAGTCCTTGTCGATTGTGGGCTGGACATAGATGGCCAGATCGCCATTCTGGACAAACATGGACTTGTCGTGGGGACGGTAATAGGTGACTGTCGCGGTGAACGAAACCTGTAATGCCTGGCTCGCCTGGGCATTGGTCAAGGCCTTGATTGCGCGCAGAGAGGTGAGAGGCTGAGGCGGAGCTCCGTGCAGGAATGGCGAGCATCCCAACAGCAGTGCGATAGCGGCTAACACTCGTCTCATTGTGTGGAACTTGGGGGCCCAAGTAACTTGTTCTCCGCAAATTAGGTAACTAACCAAAGCATATGCCGAACCGGCCAAATCGGGATTACCTTCAGGTTCGAGAGGACTACAACCTTAAGGGCAGTTTTGAAGCTCCACGGGTTGGAAATGTGCAAAACACAGGCCCTTCTTTCTGGCTCGGTTTTCCCGTGTCTTAGGTTTGGAAACTACAATCCAGCCAGCAGTTCGTCTCTCAAATGCGTCCCTCGGCGGCCTCAACCCTTTTGGTTGCTTCAGGATACTTGGATTGCCTGTCGTCAACCAGCATGGCCCAATTCCAGGTGACGCGAAGTGCGATGTGAATAGACCCTAACACTAGCGGGCACCGATTTGCGGTATCTTGGCAGATGCGCCTCGAAGGAATAAATTCGCTCCCCTTCGATTCCCGCAGAAAGCAGCTCCTATGTCCAGTCAAATCGATCTTTCCACTGCCCCATTTCCTCAGGGGGGTCTCCAGGCGTTGCCCACCCGCCGCATTCGTATCATCGGCGTTCCCCTCGATATGGGCGCCAGCCGCCGTGGCGTCGATATGGGACCCTCTGCCATGCGAGTTGCCGGCCTTGAGGCACGGCTTGAAGCGCTGGGCCACCAGGTCACCGATGGCGGAAACATCCGTGTCGAGGTTGCTGAGACGCGCACCTCCGGCTCCAGCAATGCCCGCTATCTGACCGAGATTGCCGAAACCTGCACGCGTACCGCCGAAGCCGTGGTTAAGACTCTCGATGAGGGCATGGTCCCCTTCGTTCTTGGCGGCGACCATTCGCTGGCTGCTGGATCGGTCTCCGGCGTGGCGGAGTTCTATCGGCGGCGCAACGAGCGCATCGGCGTGATCTGGCTTGACGCCCATTCGGATATCAACACCCCCGAAACGTCGCCCTCGGGCAATGTCCACGGCATGCCGCTGGCGGCGGTGCTCGGCCTGGGCCCCGAGGCGCTGCAAAACATCTACGGCTTCTCGCCCAAAGTTGCGCCCGAAAACACCGTCCTCATTGGCATTCGCGACATCGACTCGGCCGAGCGCGACAACATTCGCCGCGCCGGCGTGGCCGAGGTTTACACCATGCGCGACATCGACGAGCGTGGGATGCGCACCGTGATGGAAGAGGCTCTGCGCGCTGCCGGCCGCGGAACCGTTGGATATCATGTCTCGCTCGACATGGACTGGATCGACCCTGAGGATGCACCTGGCGTGGGCACCCCCGTCCGCGGCGGCGCAACCTACCGCGAAGCCCACCTGGCGATGGAGATCCTCGCCGACCACGGCCGCCTGCTCAGCTTTGAAATCGTCGAAGTGAACCCCGTGATCGATGAGCACAACCGAACTGCGGATTTGGCGGTGGAACTGGCGTGTTCGGCGTTTGGGAAGAAGATACTGTAGCCGGAATTGATGGGAGCGGCCGCGAAATCCTTGAGGAATAACTTCAATTTGGACTACACTTAAGGTCACACCAGGAAGGCGGATTGATATGGCGAAGGCTGCCGTTGCATCTTCGAATGAAAAAGCTGGCCGCGCGCGCCCATTGCTGGATCCCCGCAGCCCGACCTTTTCCCGTGACTTCCGCAAGGCCGCAAAGGACTTTACCAAACGGGCAACCGCCTCCCCTGAAGCGGCGCGTGCGGTGCTGGTAAAGGAAGGCATTCTGACGAAGTCTGGCAAGCTTTCGAAGAACTATCGCTAGCGATTGTGCATCGTCTTTCAACCAGCTTCGTCCTCGGCTACCACGGATGCGACCGCACTTTCGGCGAGAGGATGCTTTCTGGAAAGGCCAAATTCCTCAAAAGTGAGAACGATTACGACTGGCTCGGGCCGGGTGTTTATTTTTGGGAGGCCAATCCGCAACGTGCGCTTGAATTTGCGACGGAAAAGCGCGGCAGAGCCGAGGGGATCCAGAAGCCATTTGTCGTTGGGGGAGTGATTGACCTCGGCCTATGCCTTGACCTGACAACGATGGATTCGCTTGAGGACCTAAAGTCCGCGCATGCTAGCCTGATGGCAACAATTGCAAAAGACGGTGGGCCAGCGCCAGTGAATGGGCCTAAATCCTGGATGAGAAACCTCGATTGCGCGGTCATTCGCAGGCTGCACGAGATCATTGAGGACTCATATTCGCCAGCTGTCGATTCCGTTCGTGGAATATTTCAAGAGGGAGATCCTGTGTATCCTGGGTCAGCGTTTCTTGAGAAGACTCATGTCCAGATTGCGGTAATGAATCTCTCCTGTATCAAGGCCGTGTTTCGCGTGACAGACTAGAAGGTGCTTACAGGAAATCCATGTCCAAAAAACTACGTGTCGGAATTCTCTTTGGTGGGCGCTCGGGCGAGCATGAAGTCTCGCTGCTTTCGGCCGCCTCCATCCTCAAAGCAATTGATCGCGACAAGTTCGACGTCGTGCCGATTGGCATCACCAAGGAAGGCCGTTGGCTGGCCGGCGGCGATGCGAGCCACTTGCTTGAAGGCGGGCTGCTCGCGAACGGTGCGAGTGAGGGGGCGCGCCAGCTTCGCGCGGGCGATCCAGAATCGACGCCTGGCGCAAAGCTTCTGCACGAAGGCATCCCAACGCTGATGGCGCCCATGCCTGGTCCGCAAGGCCCAGCGGGCAAGGCAATCGACGTGGTCTTCCCGGTGCTGCACGGGACCTTTGGCGAAGACGGAACGGTGCAGGGGCTTTTCGAACTGGCCGGCATCGCCTACGTCGGCTCTGGCGTTCTCGGCTCTGCTGCTGGAATGGACAAGTCGGTGATGAAGCGGCTGTTTGCGCAGGCAGGACTGCCCATTGTGAAAGATCTCACCATCCGCCGCTCCGACTGGGAAAAGTCCCCGGCCAAAGTCACCAAGCTGATCGAAGGTGCGCTCAAGTATCCGCTCTTTATCAAGCCTGCCAATCTCGGATCGTCGGTGGGAATTTCGAAAGCACATGATCGCAAGGAGCTTGGCCCCGCCCTTACGTTAGCTGCCAAATACGATCGCAAGCTCGTCGTCGAGCAGGGTGTGAGCGGCAAACCACACCGCGACGGCAGTCAGGCCAAGGCGCGCGAGCTCGAAGTCGCTGTTCTCGGCAACGACACGCCCATAGCCAGCGTGGTGGGCGAGATCATTCCCGGCAAAGAGTTCTACGACTACGACGCGAAGTACCTTTCTGAAGGCTCCGTGCCTGTGATCCCTGCCAAACTCACGAAGTCCGAATCCCGCCAGATTCGCGCGATGGCCGTGGAGGCATTCCGCGCATGCGACCTCTCTGGCCTGGCCCGCGTTGATTTCCTGATGGAGCCGGACGGCAAGCGCCGCATCTTTGTCAACGAGGTCAACACCATGCCCGGCTTCACCCAGATCAGCATGTACCCCAAGCTCTGGGAGGCGTCCGGCATCCCATACACCGAGCTGATCTCGCGCCTGATCGGACTCGCGATTGAGCGGCAGCAGGACAAGAGCCGCAACAGCTATACGAGAGATTGAAAGGGCAGGGAGGAGGGAAAAGGGAAGAGGGAACCGACAGACACCCGGCGGTGTCTAACCTAATGGGACTCATTGAAAGCGACGGCAGTGGGCGGCATCGACGGGTCTAATCTGAGTCGAATCGGCTCGTTCGCCAGGATCTGATCTCCACTCCCTTCTCCCTACCACCTGTTCCCTGCATTTATCCTGTTCTCCGAAGGAAGTTCCCACCATGACATTGCTCGACGCTCCAAAGTTTGACGAGGCACGCGAAAAGCGCCGGAAAGTCTACCTCTCCAGCACAGCCACGTTTCTGCTTCTGATCCTGGTGATCTGGTGGTTTGTTGCCGGCCGGCCCATTGACTGGCCCTGGAATTGGAACAACTATTTCTTTGGCCGCAGCACGGTGAACAAGTTCCTGACCGCAGTCGAGAAGAACGATCTTCCGACCGCATACGGCATCTGGATTCACGACAAGAGCTGGCAGCAACATCCCGCCCAGAACGGCGCATACCCGTTCTCGCGTTTTCAAGAGGATTGGAGTTCGACCAGCCCTGACAACGAATATGGCGTCATCCAAAGCCACAATATCGTACTTGCTGGCCGCTACGGAAACGGTGTTTTGGTAGCCATCCTCATCAACGGCCGCAAGAGTAAGGCCCTCAACCTGGAATACGATCCTAAAACCAGCACGCTGGACTTTGCACCGCCAGGAGTTGAGCTTTATCTGGGGCCATAGGAGCCGCGTGCTGAGGCCTAGCCCGCCAGCCCCTCCAGCGCCGCCTGAAGGCTCGCCGGATCTTCCACGTTCCAATACTTCTGCGTACCGTCGATCTGCTTGAGCAGGCCGCACAGCACTTTCCCTGGGCCTACCTCTACAAACGCATCAGCGCCCGCCCCAACGAGAGCCTGCACGCATTCCACCCAGCGCACCGCTCCGGTCACCTGCCGTGTGAGCGCGTCGCTCGCCTCGCTGGCTGTCGAAATCAGCTTTCCATCCACGTTGGCGGCAACCGGAAACGCCGGGGCTTTGAGCGTCAGTCCAGCCAGCACCCGCGCTACTTCGTCCTGCGCCGGCCGCATCAGGCTGCAATGGAACGGCGCACTCACGGGAAGCATCACAGCCCGGCGCGCGCCTTTTGCCTTTGCGATCTCCGCAGCCTTCTCCACAGCCACAACCGCGCCGGAGATCACCGTCTGGCTGGGCGAGTTGAAGTTGGCCGCCGCTACAGGCTTGCCCGTTTCGGCCGCAGCCTCAAGGCATGCCTCGGATACTTTCGCCGGGTCCAGAGCCAGCACCGCGGCCATCGCGCCCTCGCCCGCAGGAACAGCAAGCTGCATCGCCCGTCCACGCGCTTTCACCGCCCGCACCGCATCAACAAATTCAAGCGTCCCAGCGGCAACATGGGCCGACCACTCGCCCAGCGAGTGACCCGCCGCCAGCTCTGGCGTCACACCATGCTCGCGCAGCACGCGCCACGCTGCCACGCTCACCGTCAGAATCGCAGGCTGCGTGTTTTCGGTGAGCCTCAGTTCGTCGTCCGGCCCCTCAAAGATCAGCTTTGACAGCGCAAAGCCAAGCGCCTCATCGGCCTCCTCAAATGTTTGACGGGCGATTGGAAATGCATCGGCCAGCGCTCGCCCCATGCCAACCGACTGGGAGCCTTGTCCGGGGAAAAGGAATGCAATTCTCTTGGTCATTTCAGATTGGATTTTATCGTGTCCCGACTGGCTTTTCGGAACGCCAACAAGCAGATTGCCGTCACCGACCGGCGAGCGAAGCGCGCGCATTCTTCATCGGTATCATCAGCCGTCGTTCGCCGACAGGGCAAATTTCAAATCCGAAGCCCTGATAAAACGCAACCATCTGATCGTCAATTGCGTCCACAAGAATTGCAGCAAGGCCGCCGATCTCAGATGCTTCAATTGTGCGGAGGAATGCGTCCTTCAGTAGCGACTTACCAATTCCGTGACCCTGCAGCTGCTTCTGCACAGCAAAACGGGCGAACAGCATAACCGGAACGGGGTAGTTCCCTGGCAGCGCGTCGCGTACAGAGACGGTTGCCTCCTCCAGCTTAACCGAGCTGAACACAAGCGAGTAGTAGCCCAACACAACGTTGCTCTGGTGGATGACATAGGTCCGCGATGAGTCGACGTGCTGGTTGGCTAGGGCATGTTTCCGAATGAACAAATCAAGCGAATTCTTTCCGCACTTGAATTCGCGAGATTGATGATGCGCAGCCAACTTCTCGACTCCAGAGATCCCGTGCAGGAGGTTCATTGACTAGCCTCCACGAACGGGGCCTTGTGATCGTTTGCGCTAATAGGTGCCTGGTTCAGATCCGCATAAAGATCGTTGATTTCGAAGACATCTTCGTCCCGAAGTGCTCCGGAAGCGATCAAGTGCCTTGCGGCGACTCTGGGATCGTGGACCAGATAGAAGGTCTTGCTGGCACTTGTGCGGATCGAAATGAAGCGCTTCTGCTCGAGGCTCGATAGATGAGGAAGAAGATTCTTCTTGCTCGTGAGCCCAAGTTCGTGAACGATCTCATCTGTCGGGGGGTAGCAAATGCCGAATCGACTACAGCGAAGATATAGATAGAGAAGGATGCGAATTTCAGGGGAGCTGAGGAAGCGAAGAAGTTTACGAAGCACGATTGGTACGGGCACAAAGCCTTTTTCGCTGACATGAAATACCAGCCGATCGGATCCCGGGAAAAGCTGCTCCCTTAGACGCAGGTCCCGGGGCACTCTAGCTTTGGGGGATCCAATATTTTCATCCACATTTTCGAAGGCAATCTCCATAGCAATCATTCCTAAACTTCATCTAATATATTCTATAGCAGATATTTAAGCAGAACGCAAAACAGCGAGAAGACCAGCACAATACATTAATGTCTAAATACCGTAAATATAGTTAATACGTTCATTCCAATATATGTATGAATCTAAGCTAGATAGCTAATCAATCAGGTAGAAATAATATTGTAAAATCAAGATGCTTGGATGAAACCATCCACGAAGATGAGCCCATGATGTTCATTCTCCTAGTGTTGTCATACACTGGATGTACAGGAGCTCTTATGGCGAGTTTGCCGGATTCCCTAAAATCACGACGGATCAACGCTCGGATTTCCGAAGTCGAAGAGGCTTTGCTGCGCAAAGGCGCTCGACGCAAAGGACAAACTCTGACGGAATTCGTTGTGCAAAGTGCTGTAGCCGTTGCCGAAATTGAATTAGCGGAGCAAAAGGAATTTACGCTTCCCCCTGCTCAGTGGCAAGCATTTTTGGCCGCGCTCGACAAGCCGACCGAATCGAACCAAGCGCTCCATCGGTTGCTCACGGAACCGAGCGTCATCGAGTTGGCGAAGAGAAAGTAAATGGCGCCGCTGAACAAGCTGAGTTAAGCCGGCTTGGTTTGAGCCGCCCTAGTTCCAGCGCTTCTTGTCGTCCGGGTCGTCGTCCAACTGCCGGCCTTGGCCGTCGAAACGCACCGTCCGCCCTTGCGACTTCATGTAGACCTCGAACTTCTTCGCCGCGCGCCGCCGCTTCCACCGGTAGTACCGGTTGCGCAGGCCATATAGGTATTCGCTGAACACAAACGTGACGCCGCGCCGAGGCGCCAGCCGAATCCAGAGCAATCCTGCCGCCGCGCCACCCAGTTCCGCAAACGCATACATTCGCTGCGCGCTGAACAGCATGGCAATCGAGATGAGACCGTAGATCATTGCCAGGTACTTTGCCTTGATGCCGATGGTGAAGAACAGCAGGAACTCCATGTCGCCGTAGAGAACGCCGATCGCTACCAGCATGCCGAAGATGCCGCCGAAGCATCCGTACAATGGAACTTCGTCCGCCGTGAACCGGAACACTCCGCTCACCTCATAGATCACCAGGGCCGCCATGGCCGTTCCCGCCACCGCAGAAGCATAGAGTCCAAGCACCCAGTTGGATTTATGCAGGTCCTCGAGAAACCCGGCCAGGAACCAGATCGACAGCAGTTCGAAGGCGGTTCCCAAAATGCCCAGATGAATGAAGCTATAGGTCAGCGGCTGCCAGATGTATCCATGCAGGAACCCGCTCGGAGTGAAAACGAGAGCTTTCGCAAGGCTGGTTGCGGCGTCGCGCGCGGCAACCTGAAAAAGCAGCAACGCAAAAAACGCAACCATGTTCACGAGAACAAGCTGGCGGGTAATTCCGCGAAAGCCGGGAAAGGAGAGCGGGCTGGATCCGAGTCGTGGCATTGCTAACAAGAGGTTATACGGCGGGGTGGGCGGGTGTCATGAAACGGCACCCTCCATCGCCAACTATTGCCCAAATTGGTTAAGGCTGTCCGGGGATTCCGCCCGCGACTCCTCCGTTGCCCTTATTGCCGGTGGCTCCCGGTGTAACCGGCGCGGTCGACGCGTCTGGAACCTGGATACTCAGACCGGTGGAATCGCCCTTCACAGTGATTGGCAGGTCGGCGTCCGCGTAGCTCTTCAGCGTCTTGGATTGCGACAACATGTTAAAGGCGGACAAAGGGTTAGCCGGCCCGCTGGGTACTGACGCCGGATCCATATCCGACGCGCCGGAGGCATGCAGAACATACTGGCCCTCGGGGATGTAGTTCAGCTTGAATGTGCCGTCCTGCTCCACCATTGCCGAGCGCACTGTTGTTTTTCCATCGGAATCCATCAACGTGATCATCCCGGCGTTCACAGCATGTCCGTCTGCCTTTGCCACCACGCTGCCTGAAACCATGTGCAGGTTGTCGAGCGGGAAGACGATATCCACGCCATCCACATCGGCACCCGGCCCAACCTCGAGCGGCTTCACATCCTTCTCACGCATTGCGCCCCCGGAGTACACTTCGAGGGCATCGCCCATATTCATGTGAAAGGACAAACTTCCTGCGCCCCCGCCCATCCCGATCGAAGTCTGCGTGGTGGGCAGGGCTGCCTTCAACGCGTACTTACCGGCAACAATGCCCGAGATGCGATAGCGGCCGCGATCATCGCTTATGGCGGGGATAGCTCCGTTCGGGCCTATCTGCTTCCATTTGCCGTCGTCCTGCAACTTCAACAGCACAGGGGTTACACCCGGCGCAGGACTTCCATCGTCATAGTGCACAACACCGCTGAGCGATGCGCCGCGCTCGATGCGCAATTCCACATGCGCGGGCTGATTCGGCGCCAACACGACTTTCTCTGCCATTTCCTTGACGGCCTTCAGCGTCGCGTCGTCGGCCTTCATCCGTTCGGCCATGGAGAACTGCGAAAGAGGGGATAGGTAACCGGCGTACTGGGCTACTACGTAGTAGGTGCCCGGCGGAACCTTTTCGAGCGAGAAGCTCCCACCAGGCCAGTGATGGTGGAGAGGTTAGAACCCTTCATCATGGCAGCCATGGCCTGTGCCATAGCTTTCCCAACATCGGGATTCTTTCCCAGCGATGCCGGATTGATGAGCGGATCTTGATTGGGGTGCTCAGCTATCAGTTGGACAGTGGCAAAGCGGGCTGGCTGGCCGCTATCCCCGCAGGTTACGTGACCCGAAACCTGCGCCGGAGGAGCTGTAGCGCTGGAGGGCGCTGACTGCGAAAATCCTGCGATCGAGCCGAGGAAAAGAATAAGAGCGAAAACGCGCATCCTGGTCCCCTTTCAGAAAAGTGACCCGCTCTGCCTAACCCTTTGCGGGCCATCCACAGTCTAATCGGAAGTTGGGAAGCCGGGTTCAGCCGTTTTGGCACGCCGTGCAAATTTGGGCTGCGAACCGGAGTATTGGGGCGGCTTTCTGAGCGATTACCTGGCCGATCTGAAGGGATGCCACGGTGCTCTTGACCTGAGGCCGGGTTCTCCCTAAAGATAGCGATGTTGCAGTACGATCCAAGGCTATCCTGAAATCGACAGGTTCCTGAAAGAGAGGAGGAGGCAATGTCAACCTGCCCAGAATGTGAGACCGTTCTCGACATAGAATTGGACGAAGCCGAAGAGGGCGATGTCGTGGCTTGCGCAGAATGTGGCACCGAGTATGAGATCGTTGGTGTAGAGCCCCTGGAGTTAGCGAGGGTGGATGACGATCTTGACGAAGAAGACGATCTCTTCGCGGAGGATGAGGAGGAAGAGTGAGTTTTAGCAAGGCAAAGCTGGGGGCCTGTTCGATCGTTGCTGTACTCGCCATGGGAGTAGCTGGCGACGGCACATCTCCGGCGCTGCTTTCGCCCCCTTCCGCTCAAGCCCAGAACATTGGCCAGCGTGTGGTCTCCGGCATCGTCACAGATGCCAACTCCGCCCTGCTGGTGGGCGCTACCGTCTTTCTCAAGGACTTGAAGAGCAAGAGCATTCGCAGCTACACCTCGGACGCCAAGGGTCACTTCCGCTTTGCGCAGGTCAACATGGCGGAGGATCACGAACTCTGGGCCGAGAAAGACGG
>Ga0182016_10004474_pt1 | contig 15430 bp, 11 predicted proteins | sample 712S2MmetaG_FD_120491 | JGI IMG/M metagenome (GOLD analysis project Ga0182016, IMG submission 120491) | Permafrost microbial communities from Stordalen Mire, Sweden - 712S2M metaG | ecosystem: Environmental > Terrestrial > Soil > Wetlands > Permafrost | place: Sweden: Stordalen | collected...
GACAATTCCGGCAAAAAACTCCGGCGCCGTGGCCAGATAGAAGAGCCGCTTGCCGCCGATGCCCTTTTCCGCGGCGATGCGGCCTAACTCGGCGTCAAGCCCGGCATAACTCGCCGGATCGTCGAAGTTAAGGGCGTAATAACTGATCTGCTTTACAAACTCATCCAGTTTTTGATCGCTCGCGTCCACGCCCCCAAACTCGACAATCCCGGCGCGCATGTCAGACGCAAACTCATCGCCCAGCGGCCGCCGCGCCACGCCCACTATTGCAAATTGCTTGGGCAGCAGATTGTTCTGGTGCAGGTGGAAGAGCGCCGGCAGCAGCTTGCGCTTGGTCAGGTCGCCGGAAGCGCCAAAGATCACCAGAATCCCCGCATCGGGAATCCTCTCGTTGCCGGCCGGAATCTGCGAAAGATCCTCCGGCCGAACGCTCGCTCGTATCGTCGTCATTTCTCGTTCCCTCCACGCTAACTCGCCGATAACTTAGACCCGATCTCCGATAACTAGTCTTTCTTCACCGCATGTCCGCCAAACTCGTTGCGCATGATCGCCAGCATTCGATCTGTAAAGTTGTTGTTCTCCCGCGAACGAATCCGCCGCATCAGAGACTCGGTGATCACAGGCGCGGAAACATTCAGATCGATGGCCTCGAAGACGGTCCAGCGGCCTTCTCCTGAGTCCTCGACGAAGGCCTCAAGCCCTTCCAGCGTGGGATTCTTGGCTAACGCATCGGCCGCCAGATCCAGCAGCCAACTGCGCACCACGCTGCCGTAGCGCCATATCTGCGAGATCTGCCCCAGGTCCAGCGCAAAATCCGTCTTCTTCTCCAGGATCGTAAACCCCTCGGCATAGGCCTGCATCATGCCGTACTCGATGCCGTTGTGGATCATCTTGACAAAGTGGCCCGAGCCGCCGGGACCCACATGCCCCCAGCCTTTGTCAGCCGCCGGAGCCAGCGTTTCGAAGATTGGCCTCAGATACTCGACGGGCTCCCTGTCCCCGCCGATCATCATGCTGTAGCCCTCTTTGAGCCCCCACACGCCGCCCGAGGTGCCCACGTCCACAAACTGGAAACCCTTGGCGGTAACTTCCTTGTGACGCCGCATGGAATCCTTGTAATTCGAGTTACCGCCGTCGATCAGAATATCGCCGGGATTCAGCAAAGGCTCCAACTTCGCAATCGTCTGATCCACGGGGTCGCCCTGCGGCACCATGATCCATATCGCCTTGCGGCCCTCTAACTTGTTGGCTAGCTCTTCGAGCGTCGTAACGCCCACATTACCCGAGGCCGTCAGCCGGGCCACGGCTTCCGCATTGAAGTCGAACCCCACCACCTGATGGCCGCCCAGCCGCAGCCGTTCCGCCATGTTGCCGCCCATCTTGCCCAGGCCGATCAATCCAAGTTGCATAGCTCCTCCAATCCCTGCCGCTTATAACACTCCAATACTTGCCAGGTCTTTGCGCAAAACATCCGCGCCCGCAAACTGGATCGCTTTCATCCCCACGCCTTCAGCGCCAGCCACATTCTCCGCTCGATCGTCGATGAACAAAATCCGCTCGGCCGGCCTGCCCAGAATATCCAGAGCCCGCAGATAAATGGCCGCACCCGGCTTGCGCAGCCCCAGATAGCACGAACTAAGCGCAACCTTGACATAGGCGCGCAGGCCGAAGCATTCAAATCGATACTCGTTTGTCTCGCGCGCCTCGTTATTCAGCAGGCCCAGCAAACACTTATCGGATGCCGCCAGCTCTTCAAGGATTCCCAGCGCTCCATTGGGCAGGAGCTTCGACTGGTTGAGCATGAAGCCGAAAAAATCGTCGCGAGAAAAATTGCGCGGCTCATAGAAGACGGTCGCATCCAGGTAGGCATCTACAGAAGTCGCGCCCCGCTCCCACGCGTCATAGGGTGCGAGATGCCGGGCCTCGAACTCCGCGCGGTCCAAATGAAAGTTATCCATAGCAAGCGCGCGCTCGCTGTGGTCCCAGCCATTTGTGAGCAAAACTCCGCCAACATCGAAGAGAATTACGTCGAAGGGGAACATCGGCGCCTTTCAGTATGCGTTTCTGCGATGAATACTTGATGAAGTTTTCCGAGAGCCTGCCGAAAAGCGGACCTCCCCGCGAATCGGAAGCATTTCAACCCCGCGCGGCGCTAAGCTGGGTTGGCCGAGCCGTCCCCGCATTGATACTTGGCCTCGATGGCCAGCACCTTCTTGTAGCGCCTGACAAACCGCTCTTCCGTGCCGATGAACTTTGCGCCAATGAACGCGTTCACCACCTCGAACGCCAGCTCCGAGCCGATAATGCGCGCGCCCAACACGATCACATTCATATCGTCGTGCTCCACACCCTGATGCGCCGAGTAGGTATCGTGGCACATGCCCGCGCGAATCCCCGGAATCTTGTTTGCCGCAACGCAGACGCCAACGCCAGAACCGCAGATGAGAATGCCGCGCGGCGCATCGCCCCGCTTCAAAGCCGCCCCAACAAGCTCAGCAAAGTCCGGGTAATCGTCGGGAAGGTCGCCGCTATACGCCCCCAGGTCAACAATCTCGTGACCGGCCTGCGCCAGATAAGCGCGAACCTCCTCCTTCAGAGGAAATCCCGCATGGTCCGAACTGATAACAAGCTTCAATGTGCACTCCTTTGGACTAGGGACTAAGGGACTAGGGACTAGGGACTAGGGACTAGGAACTAGGAGTTTAGTCCCTAGTCCCTTAGCCCCTGATCTCTGTCTTACTTCACCAGCTTCTTAGCCCGCGCCGCCACGTTCTCCGCGCTAAATCCTAGCTCGGCCATCACCTTCGGTCCCGGCGCAGATGCTCCAAAGCGATCCAGCCCGATCACGTCACCGTCCAGACCCACATACTTCCACCAACCCTGCGTCGCGCCGGCCTCGACCGCCAGCCGGGGCACGCCCGGGGGCAACACGCTCGCCTTGTACTCCGCCGTCTGCTCTTCGAAGATCTTCCAGCTCGGAAAGCTGACTACCCGCGCCCGGATGCCGTCGGCTGCCAGCAGTTTCGCCGCGTCCAGGACCGGCCACACCTCGGAACCAGTGCCGATCAGCACCACCTGCGGGTCGGATGCATCTTCCAGCACATAAGCGCCTTTGCTCACTCCTGCGTAGAGGTCGTGCGCAACGGGATCGAGCACCGGCAGATTCTGCCGGGTCAACGCGAATATGCTTGGCCCTTTCCGCTCCAGAGCCAGCCGCCAGGCCGCGACCGTCTCGTTGGCGTCCGCCGGACGAAAATCCGTAAGTCCCGGAATCGCCCGGTGCGCCATCAGATGCTCGATCGGCTGGTGTGTCGGCCCGTCTTCGCCCAGCGCGACCGAGTCATGAGTAAACACGAAAAGCGCATGAACCTTCATCAGCGAGGCCAGGCGGATGGCCGGCTTGGCATAGTCCGAGAACACAAAGAAAGTCGAGCCAAAGGGGATCAGCCCTCCATGCGCGGCCATTCCGTTTACAGCGGCGCACATGCCAAACTCGCGTACGCCAAAGAAGACGTTGCGCCCCGCCGGATCGACGTGGAAGCTCTCGCCCGGCTTGAAGATCGTCCTGGTCGATGAGGTAAGGTCCGCCGCTCCGCCAAACAGCTCCGGCACAGCGCCGGCAAGGGCGTTCATGATCTCACCGCCAGCGTTGCGCGTAGCCACCGGCTTGCCCGGCGCATAGCTGGGAATCGCCTTCTCCCAATCCGCCTTGAGCACGCCATTTTGGGTCCGTTCGAACTCCGCCGCCAGCTCGGGATTCGCCGCCGCATAGCTCGCGAAGAGCGATTTCCAGGCAGATTCGAGCTCGGCTCCGCGCGCCTTGACCTGACGCCAGTTTGCCAGCGCATCCTCGGGAACCACAAAACTCTGGTCCTCGGGAAATCCGAAAAACTTCTTGGTCGCCGCAACGTTCTCAGGGCCCATCGCCTCGCCATGAACCTTGTTGGTCCCGGCCTTGGGGCTGCCGTAGCCAATCACCGTCCGCACCGCGATCAGCGACGGCCTTCCGGTCTCAGCTTTGGCCGCTTCAATGGCCGCCTCAATCGCCGCAAGATCGTTGCCGTCGGCCACCCGCTGCACATGCCAGTGGTAGGCCTCAAACCGCTTCAGCACGTCGTCGTTGTAGCTCAGGCTGGTGGGCCCGTCCAGAGAGATCAGGTTGTCGTCGTAAAGAAAGATCAGCTTGCCCAGCCCCAGTGTTCCGGCCAGCGCACAGGCCTCGTGGCTTACGCCTTCCATCAGGTCGCCGTCGCCGAGCAGAGCATAGGTATGGTGGTCCACTACCTCGAAGCCGGGCCGGTTATAAACAGCCGCCAAGTGCTTCTCAGCCATCGCCATACCCACAGCCATGCCAATTCCCTGCCCCAGCGGTCCGGTGGTGACTTCCACGCCGTCCGTGTGGCCCCGCTCGGGGTGGCCGGGAGTTCGCGAATCCCACTGCCTGAAGCTCTTCAGATCGTCCAGTGTCACGTCGTACCCGGTGAGAAAAAGCACCGAATAAAGCAGCGCCGAGGCGTGCCCATTCGACAGCACAAAGCGATCCCGGTCCGGCCACTTCGCATGCGCTGGATTGTGTTTCATCAGCTTGTGAAAGAGCAGGTAGGCGATGGGAGAGCAGCCCAGCGGAGCGCCGGGGTGGCCGCTCTTGGCCTTCTCCACAGCATCCACGGCCAGAAGACGCAACGTGTCGATCGACAGTTGTTCCAGTGAAATATCTGCAATGCTTGAAGTCATAACGATTTGTACGATGTCCTTTCCATGAAGCGCCCGACCCACAAATAAAGGCAATTAATTGGCGTCAACCCGCACCTTCACATTGTAACCAAGCCAGCCACCCTCATCGGGCCAATGCAAAGTCCATTCCACCTGGCCGATTTCATGGCCGACGGCGACATCTGCGCTGAAGCCGGAATACCCGAATCCGCGGCTCTCCGCGGTCTGCGTGGTCTGCCACCCATCCGAGCTCCACACCAGCTCAAAACGTTTCTCGTTCAGAATGCGCAGCGTGCTGCCCGCGGGAATCCTTTGGATGGGACGCCTCAGCGTGTAGATTTCCACACCCTGCCGTCTCCGGCTCCGGCCCTCCGTTTCGCAATACCGCTCATACACCGCGTCAATGCGATCGAAGACCTTGCCATCCATTGCCGAACGCAGCAGCTTGAGATACTCGGCATGGGCCCACACCAGCGGCACCGCAGAGCCGGCAGGCCTGCCAATCCGCAGGCTCTTATCCGGCAGGTCAGCCTCGTCCCACACCTGCTCCGGGAGCATTTGCCCGCAGGTGGCAAAGTTTTCATACGTTTTTATCAATGCGGAAATGTCTTTGCCGGCCGCCAGCTCATAGTGCGCGCGCTCACCCGTCAAGAGCGGCCACACGCGGCCCTGTCCCCATCCTTGATAAGCACAGCCATCCGCCTTCTGCCCATAACCGTCCCAGTTGTAACGCAGCCAGCCCGGCCCCTCAGGCAAATCGCGCTTCAGCACCGCATCTACCACAGCAATCGAGTCCACAATCAGCGGATCGCCGGACCGGCGCACGCCGTAGCGCACCAGCTCCAGGAACCCGCCATCCACAATCTCCCGCGCCTCAAACTCATACCGCGTTCCCGGCGGCCGGTTGTTGATTCGGACCGTCTCTTTGCCGCAGCTCTCGTGCGCATACGCCGCGCCGCACTCCGGTGGCCGAATGCGCATATAGTGCCGCTTGATCTCTGAATGCAGCACTCCGTTGTTGGTTACGGTCCAATCCTCGATATGATGCTCGATCCAGTCGGCGTACTCCTCCAGAAAGAGAGCAAGTTCCGTCGAATCGTGTGCCCTGGCAATCTCCGCCGCGCAGATCAATCCGGCAACCACCGCAGCCAGGGTTGAGGGCGAATAGCCGGCATTCTCCTCCCACCGCTCCTGCTGGGTAATCGGCGCGTGCGCCACCAAAAACCCCGCCGCGCGCTCCACAAACGGAAATATGTGGAGTTGCCCGAGGCCGTTAGCCTTCCACAGCCGCCACGCAAGAATCAACGGGAAAGCCACCTCGTCCAATTGCAACCCCGACCAGTAGGGCGTTCCATCGAGCCAGAAATTCTGCGCAAAACTCCCGTCCGGCTGCTGCGTGCAGGCCAGGTAGACCAGCGCCCTCCGCGCTGTTTCGGCCCTTCCACAGGCCAGCAGCGCCGTCGCCGTCTGCACCATATCCCTGGTCCAGACCAGATGGTAGCCGCCCAAATCGTCGTCGCCCTTCACCTGGCCCCACGGAATCGATGCCGAAGCGACAAACGCTCCGGCATAGGTCTTGTCCTCATGCGCCAGCAGCACGTTGTGGCTGGTCCGCATCAGCTTGCCCCCATCGCCCGCCCTCGCGGCCAGCCACTCCGGATTGGCCGCCCGCCGCCACTGCGCAATGAAACGGCTGCGGTGGTCCGCATACGGCGTCCCCAGTGCGCCCATTGTCTTCTGCGCAGCCGTGTGATGCCCCTCCCCAAGTCCCAATGCGAGCGTAAATTCGTATGGTCCCGGCCCAGTTTTCGCCGGCAAAGCCAGCTCGCCCATCACCGCAATATTGCCGTTCGTGGCCGCGCCAAACTCCCAGTCCATGCGAAAGTTCTCCATCAGGTCGCGCCACCCGTCGCTCGCGCCCACGAACCCGCAGCTCGCCCGCGAGAAGTTGCAACTGGCCGCCATAGCCAATGACAACTTGTTCTTCCAGGCCATCAGCACCGAGTGCCCTGCGATGTCCACGGCCCGCGCCGAGTTCCCTGCGCCTCCTCCGTCGAGGTGCGGCGCCAGCAGAGCGTATACCTTGAGCCGAGGAAGCAGTTCCGCATCGCCTTCAAGCCGCACATGCGTAAGCACGACCGAATGATGAGGGTCGCAGATGATCTCTTTGATCAGCTTGTAACGGTTGATTGGATCGCTATTTATATACCGAACGCCCAGCGCCTCTGGATCGATGTACTCAAAAGTCGAAAGCAGGTCGCGCTTTTCTTCGTGGAAAAACGTCTCCCCGTCCGTTATCAGGAACTCCATGTCCCGAACCTGAGGCCGGTCGATGGTGGGATGGTAGATCTCATTCAGGATTCCGTGCGAGCAGGTAAACCATACCCGGCTCGACGCCGAGTAGGCTGTCCCCACCGCATCCTTCACGCTCGATGTCCACCGTGGCTCCATGCCCGGCGCGCCAAAGGCCTCGCCTTGCAGCTCAAGCCAGCGGTATTCGGCCAGGCAATCTCGGGGTTGCTCGTTCATCGTCGCAGGTCTCTATTCGGATTGGGGAACGCAGGGCAGACCGGGGAAGCCGCGGTTTCCTGCTGCAATAGAAGATGTTCCTTTGCTCCTAAAAGTTTCCAATCTCCGCAGCTTCCCGAAACTTGCATATGTTTTCGCGCATCCATCCAATCGTAGGACAGCATCTTACCTCCAACCGCTTGAAGCGCCAGAGAATGTGAAGTTTGCGTTTCAACCTGCCGCACACTCCGGCTCTTCACTGTGCCGCCCAACCTTCGCAGTACAATCGAACCGAGGAGATTTCCCCAAATGGCTTACGAACTTGCACCTCTTCCCTACGACTACGCCGCCCTCGAACCCTTCATCGACACCGAAACGATGAAGATCCACCACGGCAAGCACCACCAGACTTACGTCAACAACCTCAATGCGGCGCTTGCCAACCACCCGGATCTCGCCGCCAAGTCCGTTGACGACCTGGTCCGCGACCTGGCCCAGGTGCCCGATGAGATCAAGGCCGCGGTCCGCAACAACGGCGGAGGTCACTCCAACCACACCGCATTCTGGAACCTGATGGGCCCGGTCAGCGCTCCCGGCATCGGCGGCCACCCTTCCGGGGCCATCGCCAGTCAAATCTCGGCCGACTTCGGCGACTTCGACGCCTTCAAGAAGACTTTCAATGAAACCACCGCCAAGCAGTTCGGCTCCGGCTGGGGCTGGCTCGTCTTTACCGGCGGCAAGCTCAAGGTGCTCTCCACGCCCAACCAGGAGTCGCCCCTCACCCAGGGACTCTATCCCATCCTCGGCAACGACGTTTGGGAACACGCCTACTACCTCAAATACCAGAACCGCCGCCCCGACTACCTGGCCGCCTGGTGGAATGTCGTTAACTGGCACGAAGTTAACCGCCGCTTCGCCGTAGCGAAAGGCTGAAGAACGCGGATTGAGTTTCTAACCACACAAAAAGGGCGCCCATCTGGGCGCCCTTTGGGCAGTGCGTTATTTCTTCTTTTAGGCCAAAGATGGGAACTTTCAAACGGCATTCGAAAAGTGCACCATAACTGGTGATATCCACAAATTCATCGGATTTTTGCACTTGCTTCCACAGTTTGAAACGTCCTACTCTCCTAAGTAACTGGTAACCCTGTAGGGGACTGGGAACGCAGTTCCAGCCGGGCAGGAAGATGCAGGATTGAAATGAATGCGGCGGTACACAGCCGGGAAACCGGCGCGTGGAAGGCCGAATTGAGATTGAGATTGCATCGATAGTCAGGCAGGGATGTGCAAGACCCGGCATGACACGAAGATTCATCCGCTGGCTTGCCAGAGGATGCAAAGTTCGAGTCAGTCCGGGGAGTCAAGATCGACTCAGCCGTAGATGCAGGATTCGAGATAACTCGATGACGCTTCGGAGGCGTGGTTAGCGGAGCGAAATTTCGGGGCAACCCGGAGTTTCGGCGCTGACGACGACGAGGGATGTGGAAGTCGGGATAACTCGGAGACGCGTAGACGGCGCCGCCGGAAGGTGCGAGATTCGAGGAAACTCGGAGAACCATCGGTAGGCGGGGCCAAGGGAGCGAGGTTTCGGGGCAACCCGGAAACTTACCCGAGGCGCAGCCGGGAGATGCGGAATTCGAGGGAACTCGAAGACCCGTCTCGGGCGAAGCTGGAGGAGCGAAGCTGCGGGGCAACCCGGAGTTTCATCGCCAGACGAGCCGGGGACGCTGGATTCGAGAGAACTGGAAGGCTCATCGCCAGGTTGATCGGGACGATGCATGGTCCGAGTAACCTGCAAGTTTACCGTGATTGAGACGCCAGGGGCTTACGCCTCTGGCGTCTTCGTTTGTGCGCGGCTAACTCTTGTAATCTGTGCTACTTTTTCATCCATCCATCTATTCTTGAGAATCGGCCTGCGCGGCGGCCCGTTCGTGGTTCAGTGCGAGCAGCCGCGCCAGAACCTCCTCTTTCGGCAAATCGGACGGCCAGCCATAGGCTGCAAAGACGGCTTTGTCGAGCGCGCCATGAGCATTCGCCAGCCATTCCGGACGCTGGTTGTAAAGATTGGTCAGCGTGCGGCTCTTTAACTCCTCCGGCGCAATTCCCGGCGGATTCAGCCACGCATCCCGCAACCCCACAAGTTCTCGCGCCGCATCGGCAATGGCCTTGACGCGAGCGTCCGCCTCTTCGGAAGGCTCGGCGCCAGGAGGCCACGGGAAGGGAAAGGTATCGAAACAGGATTCTGCGTTGTAGGTCATGGAGTTGCCATGCCCGTGCCGAGAACTCGTGCGAATGCTCCAGGCGTTGTGGGTCAGCGACTCCAGTACTCCTATGAAGTAATCATCGGCCCGCGCAATAACGACCACTCGGCTGTCAGCTAAAGTCTCAACCTGTACAAAACAAAAAAACCTGTGTTTTGACACCCTTGGCGAAGCAATATATCGGCACAAACCATGGAGAGCCTTGCGCATGCCGAGATTCCTCTCGCCGTGTTGCCACCAATACTCCCGCCTTCTCAGCCGATTGTTCTCCTGTCGGGTCGGGTAGACGTGATGACGGATATATTCAAAAGGCATTTCAAAGAGTGCAGCCTCCGCCTCGGTCTTCACCTGAAAATCGACTATGTACATTCCTTGCGGCCTATCGGTAAGATCCCTTGCAATAATCCAAGGCACCACAACCTCGGAGTTAGGCAGACCATTGGGATTCAATGGAGCTGCAAGCATCTTTCGTGCAACATCTGGCTCAACCTCGAAATGCCCCACTTTTACCGGGCCTTGAAAGGCAATCCCTTGATTTTCTTTGAGAGGAAACAGTTTTGTCAGGTCGTCTCCCGCGCTCAAGTCCGCATTGATTGAGGAAACAAACATGCCATCAAGTTCGCGCATCGTTTCAGTGCCATCGTCAAAGCCAATCATTGATACCCGGACTGCGGCGCCCTCCAGCGTCCATTCGCGATTGCTCCAGGCGAAGAAGATCGAACCCTCCACTATGATTCGGTCAAGAACAATCCGATTGGACCCCGCGCGGATTGCCTGAGTCGCGAGAAGTCCTACCCTGGACCGATTGCACTGAACTTCCCCAAAGGATTTGCTGAACCAGTAGGTTACGAGATCGACTTCATGGGGTACCCGTCCCTCGTAGAGAGCAAAGAGATCGTCGACATACTTGTCGCCTAGCTCTCGGCGCAAGCGCTTGCCGCCCAAGAACGGCGGGTTTCCAATGATGAAATCGGCCTTTGGCCACTCCGGCTCATAGGGCTTGCCTTCCGCGTCGTAGCGCAGAATGGCATCGCCGTGCTCGATATTCGTCAGCTTCTCAAGAATCGGCTCGCGGTCCTCGCGCACCGCGTGCTCGTGCTTCCATTGCAGGAACCCGATCCACACCACCACCGAGGCCAGCTCGTGCGCGTAGAACTCGGTTTCAATGCCGAAGAGCTGCGTGGGCGACACCATTTTTGAAACGACCAGCGACATGCCCTGGTCGGCAGCAAATTTCGTCGCCTCCAGCCATAGGTCGAGCATCCGCCGCAGGGCTACATAAAGAAAGTTGCCGGAGCCGCAAGCTGGATCGAGAACCCGCACGGCAGTCAGCTCCTCGATCCATGCGCCCAGCAGCTTTTCAGACGGCAGATCGACCCGCAGCCGCGCCTGGCGGCTATTGTTCGCGGCATCTTCGGCGCGCTCCGCTTCGAGCGCCTCCACAATCCGCTGCCGCGCGCTCAGCCAGCGCTGTTTCAAAGGCCGCACCAGCACCGGCTCAATCAGCAGCAGAATATCCTCTTCGCTGGTGTAGTGCGCGCCGATCAGCGAGCGCCGCGCCGGGTCGAGCGATCGCTCAAACAACGTGCCGAAGATGGCCGGCGCAATGTGCGACCAGTCGTAGTTCTTTGACACCTCGTAGAGAATGCCCAAATCGGCAAGGTCGAGCGGGATGACCGATGAGTTATCGAAGAGCCCGCCGTTGAAGTACTTGATGGTGAGTACGCCGAAGATTCCGTCCGGCTCGCTCATGGCCTCGAAGAGCAGCTTCAGCTTGCGCAGGAACTTGCGGGGCAGAAAGCGGTCGTCGCTCTCGATGAGCTTGCGAAAGACGTGATCGGGCAGCAACCCGATGGAGTCGGAGAAGAGGCAGAAGAGCAGGCGCATGAGGAAATGAGCAATCTCAGCGCGGCTGGCTCCCAGGTTGCGCTCCTCCAGTTCGAGGCGCTCCGCCAGGCGGCTGAAGAGCTTCGCCGCCTCCTGCGTTACCTGGGCATCGGTGCGCTCGGGGCGCAGAACGTTGTAGTCGTCGAACAGCGCGCGCAGAACTTCGAGCGGTGGAAGAGGGCAGGTCGCCGTTACGTGGTTGCGATTGAGGTCGTCCAGGTTGAAGGCATAAACGCGCTTCGAGGTTGCCGTGAAGTTGGTATGCACCTCGAATCGCTCGAAGTCGCAAACCACCAGCAGCGGAGGATTCCCCAGGTCTTCGCGGTAGTCGTTGAGCTGCTCGTAGGCTTTTTGCAGGTTCTTGTGCCTGGTCTTGTACTCCCAGGCAAAATGGTCGCGCATCCAGACATCGGCAAACCCGGTACCGCCGCGTGTCTTGCTTACCTGCTTCTCAAAGGCGTAGCGCTCGCCTGCTGGATCGCTTTCCGCCGGACTCTTCTCGCCAAGCATCGCGCACAGATCGCGAAAGTGCGATTGAGCGCTGGCGCGCTCGGACTGAGAGTTGATCTTCCAGCGATGAACGAACTCGGCAATTGTCAGCGGCATGGGCGCATGTGTAGTTTACAGCCGCGGCTGGGCGGCAAGCTCTGCGAAACCAATAGACTCTGTTGATCTTGTAGGCCCCTCCCAATATGGGCTGCCTAACTGAGCCAAGATCTTTATTCGCTAGAAGACTAAAAAACTGACAACTCGCTTCCCATAATGGCACAATAGGTTAACTTTCTTTTTCAGCTTGTTTCACGCGGAAGGATCTCTGTCCATGGCGAATTTTTCCATACCCGTTCTCTCTCTGGTTGAGGTTTTACAGTCTTTGGCATCAGGACCGCACGTGCATGCAAACACGGCGGTTCCTCAACTGATCGAGATCGCTCTCAAGCGCGGCGAGGCTCATCTGGCGGCAAACGGCGCGCTGGTGGCCACCACCGGACCGCGAACCGGCCGCAGCCCCAAAGACAAATTCATTGTGGACGACGAGGTCACGCACGGCCTTGTCCATTGGGGAAAAGTGAACCAGGCATTCTCCACCGAGCGCTTTGACGCCCTGCTTGACCGGGTTCTGGACCACATGCGCGCGCGCGACCTGTTTGTTCAGGATCTTTACTGCGGCGCGGACCCGGCTTATCGTCTGCCCATCCGCGTGATTGCCGAGTACGCGTGGCACGCGCTCTTTGTGCGCCAGCTCTTTGTGCGCCCGGATGCTGCTGAATTGGCGGCACATGCGGCGGAGTTCACAGTGATTGCCGCGCCGGAATTTGAGGCAGTTCCCGAGCGCGACGGAACCCGCTCTGGAGCCTTCATTCTTGCCGACTTCACCCGCAAGATCATTCTCATAGGCGGCACAAAATATGCCGGCGAGATGAAGAAATCAATTTTTGGCGTGATGAATTTCCTGGTTCCCAGCCGCGATGTGCTGCCCATGCACTGCTCGGCCAATGTAGGCGCCGACGGCGTCACCGCGCTCTTCTTCGGCCTCTCTGGCACCGGCAAGACCACGCTCTCCGCCGACCCGGCGCGCCGCCTGATCGGCGACGACGAGCATGGCTGGAGCGCGACCGGCATTTTCAACTTCGAGGGCGGCTGCTACGCCAAATGCGTTGACCTCAGCGAAGAGAAGGAGCCGCAGATCTACCGCGCCATCCGCTTTGGCTCGGTGCTTGAAAATGTGATCCTCGATCCGGCCACCAGCGTGCCCGATTACGCCGATGTCCGGCTCACTGAGAACACACGCGCCGCCTATCCCGTTGGATACATTGAGCATGCCGTCGTACCAGGCATCGGCGGCCATCCGCCGAATGTCTTCTTTCTCACTGCTGATGCATTCGGTGTGCTGCCGCCGATCGCCCGGCTCACCCCCGAGCAGGCCATGTACCACTTCCTCTCGGGCTACACGGCCAAGCTCGCCGGCACCGAGGCTGGTTTGGGCAAGGACCCGGTGCCTGAATTTTCAGCCTGCTTCGGCGCGCCTTTTTTGCCGCTGGCCCCGCGGGTCTATGCGGAGATGCTTGGCAAGCGGCTACAGCAGCACCATGCCAAATGCTGGCTGGTGAATACGGGATGGTCCGGCGGCAAATATGGAGTGGGTGAGCGCATGAGCATTATGATCTCTCGCGCGCTGGTTCATGCCGCGCTCACGGGACAATTGGACAAGGTGGAATTTGTGACCGAACCGGCGTTTGGCCTGCACATTCCGGTTCATTGTCCCGATGTGCCGGCGCAGGTGCTCAATCCGCGCAATGCCTGGACCGACAAAGCCGCCTATGACCAAACCGCTGCCGACCTGGCCGCGCGCTTTGAGGCTAACTTCCACCAGTTCGAGGCGCCGGAAGCGGTGCGGGCGGCGGGACCGAAGGCGAAGTAGTCTCGATCTACATCCGAGACAAAAGGCCATGCCGCAAAGCATGGCCTTTTTGTCGGGCACCTACACCGCGATGTAGGTTTATGTGCTATAGTTCATAGTGTTAGGCGCGCGATGCAAGTTTTCATGACGAGGTGGTTCGCGCGATTCGCCCGGCAAGAACGAATTGCGGACGCTAGTTTGCGCAACGCAATCACACGGGCTGATCGTGGCCTGATCGACGCCGATCTTGGCGGCGGCCTCATCAAGCAGCGTGTCGCCAGGCAAGGCGGAGGGCGGTCGGGCGGTATCGCGTGATCATTGCCTATCGGGCAAGGGCAAGGGGGAGGGCCGTCTTCCTTTTCGGTTTCGCAAAAAACGAACGGGAGAACATCGGCCCGGATGAGTTGGCGTTTCTTCGCGAGTTCGCGGGGAACTGGCTTGCTGCCAGCACTGCGAAGGTTCACGAGGAAACCGAGGCTGGCAATTTACAGGAGATCGATGATGACGAAAAAGCTTAGCAATTTGTCCGAGGCAATTCTTGAGACGGCCGCCGACCAATATCGAAGCGGCCTAATGGATGAAGCCACATATGAAAAGATCACCGTTCGCCTGCTCGGAGCACAGGCCCTCAGTACGGCCAAGCCCATCAGCGGAGAAGAGATTCGTAATCTACGGGAGCGCGCGAACCTGAGCCAGGCCGCATTCGCCCGCTACCTCAACCTCACCACGGGTTATATCTCGCAGTTGGAGCGCGGAGCCAAGCAACCCAAAGGGCCGGCGTTGGCGCTGCTCAACGTGATCCGCAGCAAGGGGTTTGAGGCGATCCTGTAGGGCACTTGATTCAAGAGGATTTCAAAGCATGACAAACGAGCGAAAATCACCGCAGAAGAAGAAGGACTTGGAATACAGCAAAGACCACTTTACATTCTCTGAGTACCCTCACGCATTTCGACGGAATTGGAAGCGGAAGAAGGCACGGGTTAATCGTCAATACCGCCGTAAGAGCGACGAACTTTTTGCGCAGACCAAGCCCGGGATTTCGGCCAATGAAGCGGAATTGATCGCCGGGGATTTAACTGCCGCTCACCTTCAAGAGTCAGTCCTCAAGGTGCGCCTGCGAAAATCGGGAACTGTGACGGTCGGCGAGAAGATCAAACTTAAGCTGGAAAGACGTCGAGCTTCGATCGGAAGGAATACTAAGAAACACGCTCTCTATGACGAACTTGCGCGGGAAGCCGTCGGAGTCCTGAATTCGCTGGATGGGAAGCAAATCCTGGAACTATGCGTGCGAGCCCGCCAGCTCAGTGGAGATCTTAAGGAACTCCAGCGGGTCACGCGATCCTTCGATCCTATTGATCGCGCTGTCAATTTCCTATGGCACATTTCCTTCGGGTCAGCTCCTGAACAGGAGGCACTTCGCAGAAATCAAGAGCTGTGCGAAGCGTATAACGCACATATGGAGAGGACAAGCCGTATCATTGCACAAAAGAAACGCGCTACAGAGGGGAAGGTCGAGCAGCAACATATCCTCGCAATGAAATTACGGAAATTGCGCGAAAATAAGTAATTTCAAGAACGCAAAAAAGCCATGCCTCCTCGGCATGGCTTTTTGCTAGATATTATTGCCGGCGATCACCTAATCTCCCACACAGTCGCCCGTGCAGTA
>Ga0182016_10004476_pt1 | contig 15429 bp, 12 predicted proteins | sample 712S2MmetaG_FD_120491 | JGI IMG/M metagenome (GOLD analysis project Ga0182016, IMG submission 120491) | Permafrost microbial communities from Stordalen Mire, Sweden - 712S2M metaG | ecosystem: Environmental > Terrestrial > Soil > Wetlands > Permafrost | place: Sweden: Stordalen | collected...
AGCGAAAAATTCTTCGAGATATTGAGAGCGGCCTTACCGCTGCGGCCCGATTTTGCGATGATCGCGGGCGTCGAATATCTGCTTCCGTCAGTGTCGCTGGGCGGAGCGGGTTCCTATTCCTCGGCCGGAGCGATCTGTCCCAATTTATGCGTCGAGCTTTACGAATGCTGCGCCAACGGCAAGTGGGCGCGCGCCCGCGAATTGCAATACAAGCTGTCTCAGCTTTGGCTAATTTTCCGCGACCAGTATCCGTCCTCGCTTAAGGGCGGCTGCGTCATCATGGGACGGCCGGTTGGACCGACGCGGCCGCCGCTGCCGACCGCGTCCGCCGAGCGCATCAAATTCATCGAAAAACGACTTGATCAGCTCGGCATTCTGCAGTCGGAACCGCACGGCTGGTGAGCATCATCGGGCAAAAGAGGACAATCCAGTGGCCGATTTCAAATTCAACCTGGTGCACGCACCAGTTACGCCGTTCGCGAACGGCTGCATCGATTTTGCCACATACGGCAAGGTGTTAGACTTTCATCTCGCCGGCGGCGCCCAGGGTTTGGCGTTGCCGATGCATATCGGCGAATCGGTGAGCCTCACGGTGGCGGAGCGCGAGGCTCTGCTTGAATTCGCCGTCAAGCATGTCAAAGAACGCGTTCCAATCATCGGCAACGTGAGCGAAGCCGGCACTGCAATCGCCGCATCCCTGGCAAGCCACGCCGCGAAGGCCGGCGCGGCAGCGATGGCCGCCAGCGTTCCATATTACTGGAAGCCGCCTCAGCACATGCTCGTCGAGCATTTCATTGCGATCGGAGAAGCCGGTCAAATTCCGCTGTTTGTCCTGAATTCACCCGCCGAGATGAACGAAGTCGAGATCGCGAGCAAGTCGGTCGTCGACCTCCTGCACCGTCTGCCGAATATGGCCGGGTTGATCGATCTGAGCCTCGATTGGCAATATATGATCGAGGTGATCACCGTGGCGCGCGCGAAGCGACCCGATTTTCAGCTCGTCTCCGGCACCGAATATATGATTTCGGCTGCGGCTATCGGCGCCACCGGGTTGCTCTCGCCCCTCGGCGGCGTCGCGCCGAAACTGATCGGCAGCCTGTTCGCCCTATGCATGGCCGAAAAATTTGCGGAAGCCAGGGCGGTGCAGGAAAAGGCCGCGATTCTGTTTCGGGCAATGCGCGACTCCGGCGTCGCCGGCTTCAAAACCGGACTTCTGGCGCTCGGCCGAGATTGCGGCGCGCCGCGTCCACCATTGACCGGGCTCGATGACGCAAGTGCCAAATCGCTCTTCGCCGAGATTACATCTGCGGGCGTGATGAATACTGAACTGCGTGGCTGGGCATAAAATGACAGAACCAATTGCGGCGCGGGCGCTATGGCTGCCGCGGTTTCGATGAAAGTCGCGCTGGTAACCGGCGCTTCTTACGGGGTCGGTGCCGCGATCGCTCTCGCGCTTGCCCGCGATGGCTTCCGCATCGCCGCTACCGCGACACGGGAGCGCAACCTCGATGCGACCTTGGCCGCGCTACGCGAGGTGGGGCGGCCGGCGGTCGCCATCGAACTCGATCTCCGGTCGCAATCGAGCATCGAAAAGGCGGCTGCCGCCGCTATCGGAACGTTCGGCCGCATCGATGTGCTGGTGAACAATGCCGGGGTCAACTTGCGAAGCAAGGCGATCGAGACCGCGCGGGAAGACTTTGAAAACGTAATCGCCGCCAATGTGACCGGCACGTTCTTCCTGACCCAGCAAATCGGGCGTTATCTGATTGCCCAGGGTGCCCCGGGGCGCATTGTCATGATCGCGTCGGCGCACGGGCTGGTTGGCGCTGCCGATCGCTCGGCCTACGGCATCAGCAAGGCCGGGATCCTGCAAATGACTCGCATGCTGGCGATCGAATGGGCCGAACACGGCATTACGGTGAACGCGATCGCCCCAGGCCGCCTCGATACGGCGTCGCCGTCGCGGGCAGGAACCGGGTCCGACAAGGCCTACATGGAAGCGATGCTGAAACGTATTCCGCTGCATCGCTTGGCGACGGCTGAAGAAGTCGCCGCGGCCGCAGTTTTCCTGACAGGACCGGGGGCGGCATCGATCACCGGACAGACCATCGTCATCGATGGCGGCTTGACCGCAACGTGAAGCGGCATCCATCGCAAGCGGAGGTTTTTCAATGAAGCTTTATTCCGGAGCCGAGTCCGGCAATTCCTGGAAGATCCGCATCCTGTTGGAACAGCTTGGCGTGCCCTATGAGAAAGTGCTGATCGACCTTCTCAAATGGGAGCATAAAACGAAAGTATTTGTCGAGACTGTCAATCCGCGCGGTCAGGTGCCGGTGCTGGAAGATGAGGGCCATCGCTTCTGGGATTCTGGCGCCTGTCTCGTCTATATCGCGCGAAAATATGAGCGGCTGGACTGGCTGCCGATCGAGCCCGTGGCTTTGGCGGAAGTGCTCCAATGGGTCTTCATGGCCGAGACCGAGATCCAATTCGGCCTGCAATACGGCCGCCGCGGCGTGATGCGCGATCGGTGGGTGATCGGTTCGGCCGCCAATAAGGCTCAGTATCAAACAATCGGGCGGATGGCGCTGACGGCGATGGAATCCCGCCTGGGCAATCACGACTGGCTGGCGCTCGACCGCATAACCATCGCCGATATCGCCTGCTACCCCTACGTGTTTCATGCTCATGAGGCGGACTTGTCGCTCGACGCCTATCCAGGAATTCGTGCGTGGTTGGAACGTTGTCGCGCCATGCCGAATTGGGCCGCCGCACCAAAACCTCCGACGAGGCATTACGCCGACATGCCGGGGTCACAAAAGACATGAGTGTCTGCCCGTCGCACCATCAGAGACACGACGTATGAATCTGCGAGCGAGCCGATTGATCCGCCGCGATCGCGCTACCGGCGCGCTGGAGGGCACGTTCCAACTGCAATCTTGGCTGCCGATGCTGGGCGTCGTCATCGGTATTGCCCTTATCGCCGGCCCGATACTTTGCGGCCTCATCAGAAGCATACTGGTCTGGCAGGACGACGGCGCTCATCTCTCCGTTGTCAATTTCAGTAACCTGCTCGGCGACTCCCGATTTTACATGGCCGTCGGCAACACCCTACTTTGTGGCGTCGCAACGACCCTATTGAGTGCCGTCTTGGGCATTTCGCTCGCTTGGATCATTGCTCGCACCGATCTGCCCGGCAAAGCCTGGTTCGAAACCCTGAATCTCGTGCCGTTTTTCATGTCGCCTTATGTGGGTGCGATTGCCTGGACGTTCTTGATCGCGCCTTACAGCGGCCTCTTGCAGAACGCCTTGAAAGATACCTTACACCTGAGCGCCGACTGGCTGAATATCTATAGCCGTGGCGGTGTGATCTGGGTGCTATCTCTGTTTTATACGCCCTATGTTTATTTGTTGGTGATCTCGCCGCTGCGGCAGATGGACGGGGCGCTGGAAGATGCCGCGCGAGTCCACGGCGCATCGTTTTGGCTGACGCTTCGCGCAATCACTTTGCCGCTGATGGAGCCTGCAATCCTCTCGGCGGCGCTGATTGTTTTCATAACCAGCGCCGGACTGTTCGACGTCCCGCTCGCGTTGACGGCGACCAAAGGCATCCGGATGCTGCCGACAGAGATTTTTACACTCGTCAACTATCCGTCCGACCTCGGCCGCGCCTCGGCCTATGGCATCGTTATCGTCTTCGTGACCATCGGCATGACGCTGTTGCAACGGCGTCACCTCGGCCGCCGCCGCTATACGATCGTCACCGGCAAGGGTTACCGCGCCCGCCGGGTTCAATTGTCTCGAGGCGGCACGGCCGCGGCCATCGCCGTGGAAATGCTCTATATTGGAACAAGCGTGATCCTGCCGGTGTGCGCACTAACCGCAGTTGCGATTTCGCCGTTGTGGACCGGCCGGCTACACCTTGCCGCGGCGACACTCGCCAATTTTCACTACGTGCTATTCGAGTATTCGCTTACACAAAACGCATTACTCAATAGCCTCATTCTCGCAATCGCCGGGGCCACGATCGGCGTAACGTTGAGTTTTCTGCAAGCTCACTTCCTGGAGCGAGGGCGGTCCGGATACCGTCCAGTCGTCGATATCCTGCTGTCATTGCCGCTCGGTATTCCCGGCATCGTGTTATCGCTCTTTTTCCTCATCCTTGCGATCAGGACTCCGCTTTACGGTACGCTGGCGATCATGCTGGTCGCCTATGTGGCGCGTTTTTTTCCGTTCTCGACACGGACCATTGGCGCGATGATCGCCGCCCTGCATCCGGAACTGGAGGAGAGCGCGCGGACGAGCGGCGCGAGCTGGGCGCAGACCATCCGCTACATCGTTTTGCCGCTCGCCCGCCCTGCGCTAATCGCCGCTTGGATCATGTTATTCGTCATCTTCATCCGCGAACTCGGGGCAAGCATCCTGCTCTACAGCAGTGGTACCGAAACCCTAAGCGTCGCCATGGTTCTGCTGAGCGAAAACAGCGCCGGATATGTCGCCGCCCTCGCGCTCGTGCAACTGACGCTTCTGCTCGCGGCATTCGCGGCGTTGCGTCTGAGCAAAGCCGAGATTGTGTGAGATGCAATACCGATATGCCGGACCCTGAGATGAAGACATCCGACCAACCTTCTTTCGCCCTTGCGGTCTCGGGCCTGACGAAGCGCTTTGCCGGCCACACCGTCGTCGACGATGTCTCGTTTTCCGTCAAAAAGGGCAGCACGCTGGCGCTCCTCGGCCCGAGTGGTTGCGGCAAGACCACGATTCTACGCTGTCTCGCGGGCCTTGAAGCGCCGGAGCGGGGCAGCATCTCAATTGCAGGGCGTGCGGTATTCGATGCCGCCAAAGGTATCAATCTATTACCTGAGCAACGCGGACTTGGCGTTGTATTCCAATCCTACGCCGTGTGGCCGCACATGACGGTGGCGCAAAACGTCGGATTTCCGCTTCGTGTTCGAGGAAAAATGGATGCCGATAGCCGTCGCGAAAGCGTCCAGCGCATCCTGCAGGCGGTCGGCTTGGCGCGCTTCGCCGATCGGCCCGCAACCCAATTAAGCGGCGGACAGCAGCAGCGTGTTGCACTGGCACGGGCGCTCGTTCACGAGCCCGACATCGTTCTCTTCGACGAGGCGCTGTCGAACCTCGACAAGCTATTGCGGGAGCAGATGCGTCTTGAACTCAAGGCCCTGCAGGACCGGCTTGGCTTCACCGCGATCTATGTCACGCATGACCAGGACGAAGCGCTTGGGCTTGCCGACACGCTCGTTTTGCTCAATGCCGGAAAAATAAACTCCAGGGGTACGGCAAAGGATGTCTTTCGTTGCGCCGACTCGGCGTTCTCCGCACGCTTCTTCGGCTGGAACGTTGTTCCCGGTATCGTCTCCAGGGTCCATTCCGACAGCGGCACGGCGACGGTACGCATTGCCGACACCGAGCTACGCGTGCCTGCCTCGACGGCCTCGGCCGGGGAACATGTCGAGGTCGGCTTTCGTCGAGAGCACGCCGCGCTCCAGCCGGTCGCAGCCGAGCGCGGAGCCACCAACGATGCCGTAATCGCGAAAGTCGTGACAGGCTCGTTCCAGGGCCTTCAGAACGAGTATCTCCTCGATTTAGGTCAAGGCGTTTTTGTTCGGGCCCTGCACCCCGACATCGCGGTACAGCGCGGCGCCGACGTCGAAATGGTCGTCGCGCTCGATCGCATCGTGGTTTGGCGGAACGGCGAGGACAAATAAGAAGCGGCTCAAGAAGAATGCGGGAGATAAATATGCTCAAGAGCACTATTGCGGCGATTGTACTTTTAGCCCTCGGGCAAAATGCCTGGGCGGAGGATATCCCCGCGTCCGTCGGCCTCGGTCCGGCTGCGCAAAGCGCGTTGAAGGATCTCATCAGCGCTGCGGAGAAGGAGGGCACGTTTAATTATGCCGACACCATTATTCAACCGACGACGAGCAACGATCTCGTTGCGGCCTTTCGGACCTATTACGGTCTGCCCGATTCGTTCCGCGTCAATTTCACGCTGCTCGGCAGCGCCGCAATGGTGACGCGGCTAGAACAGGAAGAAAGTGCCGGCAAAGTATCGTTCGATGTCGCGGCAGTCGCATCGCCGATCTGGGCATTCGACGCCAATCGACGCGGCGATTTTCTCGAATATCATTCCCCGCAATACACCTTCTATAGCTCCGCCTTCGCCGCGGGGCTGGGGGTCGACGGATACTTTATCTTCAATGGCGGATACGCGCAGATTCCGATCTGGAACGCCGAGGTCTTCGATTTCAAAGGCAAATCATACAAGGATGTCGCCGATGCGGCCGAGCCGGGCCGCTTCAGCATCGGCGACGCCGCTCATTCGGAATCTCAGCTGACGACCTATGTGGGGCTGCGCCAGATTTTCGATATTCCGTTCTTCAAAGGCATTGCCGCCAAGAAGCCGACCTTCATCTACCGCTCGGAGCTTTCGGCGCAGCGCGTCCTCACCGGGCAGGACACGATCGCGATGGGAGGAGGCGCGGCGCGCGTCATGCAAGCCGATGAGAAGGGTGCCAAGCTCAAGGTGCTCTATCCTTCAGAAGGATTTGCGTTGTTGCCGCAATCCACGTTCATCTTGAAAGGCGCGGCGCATCCGAATGCTGCAAGATTGTGGATTGACTTCATTCTGTCCGAACAGGGCCAGGCGATCCTGGCCCGCAAGGAAGCTCTGATCTCCGGACGGGCAGGCTTTAAGAGCCCGGTTCCCGACATCGCGCCCGATCTCGGATCACTCAAAGTCGTCAATGTCGACTGGAAAAATATGGATGCAGCGACCCTGACGAAGTATCGAGAAGAGTGGGAGTCGATATTCACTCCATAAGCATCGTGTCTCTGTATGTTCAACCCGCGACCGTTCGTATGCCACTTCGTCATAGGCATGGGGCGTTAATTGTTGCGACCGTCTCCGCGCAAGTCCGGCAAGCCGATGCCGGTCGCCTCGAATCCGCCATCGACCGCCAGCGTCTGGCCGGTAATATAGCTGGCGCGATCGCTGCACAGAAAGAAGATGGCTTCAGCCAGTTCTTGCTCCAAGCCGTAACGGTTGAGCGGAATGGCGTCGTGGTAGGCAGCGCGGATATCCGGCGTATGGACGGCCTTTGCCATGGCGGTGTCGACCGGACCCGGCGCGACAGCATTCACCCGGATGCCGTATGAGGCTAGTTCGACCGCTTGTTGCTGGGTCAGATGCGCCAAGCCGGCTTTGCTCGTGCCGTAGGCAGTGCGCAGGGTCGATGCGCGCAATCCGGATATTGAGGTGACGTTGACGATGGCACCACCGCCGCCGGCGCGCATCAGCGGGACTGCCGCCTGTGCGCATAGGAACGGTCCGGTGAGATTGACCGCCAGCACCCGCGACCAGTCCTCATAGGTAATGTCGAGGATAGGCTTGAAGATGGCGATTCCGGCATTGTTGACGAGCGCATCCAGGCGGCCGAATTTCTCTGCTACCGTCCCGATCGCTCTGGCGACACCCTCGGCGTCGGAGACGTCGCAACATATGGCCATGGGGCCGTCGGTGAAGGCCAAGGCCGCATGAGTACGGTTGAGCGTCTCATCGTCGATATCGAGCAAGGCGACAAGCCAGCCGTCGGCGAGGAATCGCTTGGCGGTCGCCAAACCGATCCCGCGCGCGGCGCCGGTTACGAGTGCGACCTTCTGGATTGCTGGGTTCATCCATCCCTCCCGCTCTGCGATTACCCGCAAATGTCGAAAACGTCACGGCTGCGGGCTACTTTCACTGCCGTCCGCGCCGAAAGGCCGACCCCGCCCTGGCACTTTATCGGCTTAGGCTTCAGCCTGCGGCGGAAATCGCCAGTGCTTTCGCCGGCATGGCACTTGGGCTACGCTTAATGTTTCCATGGGGTTCACGCCTTGAAACTGTTACGTCGAAACTTCCTGCAGCTCGCGGCAGGTGCCGCCGCGCTTTCGGCGGTGCCGCGGCGCGCAAGAGCGGAGACCTATCCGTCGCGGCCGGTGCACATGATCGTGGGCTTTCCCCCCGGCAGCGCACCCGACATCATGGCTCGGCTTGCCGCGCAATGGTTGTCGGAACGGCTCGGGCAACAGTTTGTCGTCGATAACCGGCCGGGCGCAGGCAGCAATATCGGCACCGAGGCCGTGGTACGGGCAGAGGCGGACGGCTACACGATTCTCGCCGACGTCTTGACCAATGTGCTCAATGTCTCGCTCTACCAAAATCTCAATTTCAATTTTATCCGTGACATCGCGCCGGTGTCGACCACCGCCAACGCGCCCTATGCGTTGCTGGTTACGAACACGCTGCCGACCGCGACCATTCCTGAGTTCATTGCCTACGCCAAAAGCAACCCCGGCAAGATCAATATGGCTTCGGGCGGCATCGGCACCTCGTCGCATCTCTTCGGTGCGCTGTTTATGACTATGGCCGGGGTCGATCTGGTGCATGTTCCTTATCGCACCAATTACATGACCGACTTGATCGGCGGACAGGTGCAGTTTGTGGTCAATCCTATTCCGCAGTCGATGGAATTCGTCAAAGCCGGCAAAGTGCGTGCGCTCGCGGTGACCACAGGGACGCGCATGGCGGCACTTCCGGATATTCCGACAGTGGCCGAATTCGTGCCGGGCTACGAGGCCGTGGGCTGGTATGGCATCGGAGTGCCGAAGGAGACGCCCGCGGAGATCGTCGACACGCTCAATCGGGCGCTCACCGCCGCGCTCGGCGAGGCCGGACCGAAGGCACGGCTTGCCGACCTCGGCGTCGAGCCGATGCCAATGACGCCGGCGCAGTTCGCCGGTTTCGTCACGAGCGAAAATGACAAATGGGGCAAGCTCATTCGCGCCTCCGGCATTAGGTTGGATTGAGATCGGTCGCCGTTTCCGGCTTGATATTTGCCATCGATCCGAAGCGGATGTCGCTCGGTTAACGCCGCGTTAAGGTGATGCACTGGATGGTGGTTGCGGAAAAACCGTCTGGGGGTCCTAGCGATGTTATCCGAAAGCCGTGTGCTTCTTGAGAACGAACCTTGTCCCGTGACTGATCAAATGCTGGGCGATTTGTATCGTGCCAGTCCGCATGGGCTGCACGAACTGATTGCTACCGTCTCGCCGGCCGCCAGAGCTCTGCTGGCCGTGTATTGCTACCGTCGTGCCCATCTTGCTTCAATCGGGTTGGTGATCGCGGCGAGCTGCGAGGAAGAGGATTTGACTTCCCTCGGGGGCAACGCCGGCGCATCGCTGTTTGAGCGATCGCGTGAAGCGCCGAAATCGCTTTCGATCGATGCCAACACCCTCGGTCGTCGGAAAATTACCTTGGCGACTGAACCTCTCCGCCAGCTAATCCCTCTCGACGATGCAGAGGACTGAGGTTCGGATCGTTCGCTGAGACCGTTTCGTAGATTGTTTGCAGGCCGCAATTGCGTCCCGAATAATCCGAAAAGAATTTGTAGAATTGGTGGTGTTGGCGCCTCGGTAGCATTGCGCCCTGCGTTTCATTCTTCGCCATAATTTTCGAAATGAATAGGTTGACTGGGTAGTGACCTCGCGCGAGCGTTGGCGGATTGCACTCGCCGCGCCAAGCGGCAAGCTCGCGACACCGGCGATCGGCGTTTTCCCGGCGGCCCGCGAATTAGCGGTTGTCAGCCGTTATTTTTAGTTGTAATAAAAAATATACGATATATAAAGTTTAGTTGCCTCGCTGCGGTCTGCGGACGTTTTTGGATGGGGATAATGCCCTTGATCGCCCTCGATCAGACCGATTTGGACAGATTCGCGAACGACGGTGTCCTGCTGCTGCCGTGGCGGCTGAGCAGCCACCATGTTCAAACATTGATTGAGCAACTGCCGGCTTTGGCCCGTCGTGTCGATACCGTAGCGCTCGAGGCGGACGGAAAGACGCCGCGCGCGCTTCACGGCGGTCACGCGGAAAATGAAGTTTTCGATCGTCTGACGCGTTTGGATGCCTTAATGCGCCCGGCTGAACAAATTCTTCGCGATCGGGTCTATGTCTATCAATTCAAGGTAAATCTGAAGGTCGCCTTCGCCGGCGACTTTTGGCCGTGGCATCAGGATTACAGCTTCTGGGCCAAAGAGGATGAGATGCCGTCGCCCCGTGCCGTCACGGTCGGGATATTCCTGGACGACGTCACCGAGTTCAACGGCCCAATGTATTTCATTCCCGGTTCGCATCGGAGCGGATGTCACGATTTTGACGTGGGACAGTCTGACGCGCCCACCGAGGCATGGCGTCGTCATGTCGCAGCGTCGTTGAGTTATCAGACCGATCGGGACAAGGTGGCCGCCCTGGCCGCGGCGCGAGGAATGCTGGCGCCAAAGGGGCCGGGTGGCACCATCCTGTTGTTCGACAGCAACGTCGTGCACGCGTCACCGGCGAATATTTCGCCGATGGAACGCCGGATGTTATTTATCACATATAACAGCGTGACGAATGCACCGAAAAACGCCAAACGGCCTGAGTTTCTCGTCAATCGCAATGTCACGCCGCTTGTCCCGCTTGAGGGTTTGGAATTGATCGAACCGATGACCGCCTGACGCAAGTTCCATCGTCTCGCCAAGGTTCAGCAGTCGCCGCAAGGAGAGGGGAGCGCATCCAGGTTGATCGGTTCCGGCACAATCCTTGGTACAAGAGTCCGTAAATCGCGGCCGACGAGCGCACCGCGAAACTCCGGTCCCGCCTCGATGATACGGGCCTCCCATTTCTCGCCGGTATCGGCCTGGACCCGTCCGATGGCGGGGGGATGATCGGGATGAAGCGCGACATCGAACTGGTCGAGCGGAAACGACAGGCCGAAACCGAGCGCTTTGATGAAGGCTTCTTTCACGGTCCAACCGCGCCAGAACGCTTCCTGTCTGTCTGCGGGGGCAAGCGCGCAATATTCTTGCTGTTCGCTCGGCGAAAAAAAGCGAGCCACGATCTGGTCCGCGTCGTCAAAAGTGCGAACTTGCTCGACATCGACCGCGAACGCCGACTTTCCCCGACGCACGCCGATGATTGCCAAATCACAGGAATGCGATGCGCTATAAAATAAGCCGGCCCGGTCGAATGGAGGCGCAAGCATCGGCTTGCCGAACGCATTGGTTCTGAAAGTCAGGGATTCGGGCGCGCTGCCGAGCTGCATTCCTAGCACACAACGCAATATCCATCGTCGTAGAACGAATCTTCGACAATGAACCGGGTCGACGAACCGTTCGGCACGTTCCTGCTCGTCGAGTGCGAGGCCGCGTTGCCAATTCTTCGCCCGGGCTGCATCGCCAAGTGGTGCGGCAAAAACGACAACGGTGCTGATGTCTTTCATATGCCGTTCATATGCCACGATCCGGGCCGAAATTGCGCGCAGCTTTTCATTGCGTTACTTTCAGTTGTAGTGTAGGATTTTACGTTAGTGGCAGCACAGCGCGGCCACAACTCATTGATGTTCATGCAAAGATTGCCTCGCGGTCGTGATCTGCTGGAGTTTTGACCTCGGTCGCTCGGGAGCAATTTAGGTGCCGCACACATCCAGCCAGGAGAGACAAAATGACTACACTAGGAATGGGAGCGCAGCTTGAAGGCGCTCGATTGGCTCAGCCGACGATCCTCGCGGCCATGACGGACGCGGCCAAAGATGCAGGGCCTGCGATCGAGGGAATTCCCGGCGCCGCCGAATTCATGTCCGCGGCCATGGCCTATGCGGGCCGCCTCAGCGCCGCCCTCACCGAGGTCGGCAGTGCGGTCAGTGTTGCCAACGCGCTCACGGCTGGCGGCGTGCCGCTCGACGAAGCCAAGCTCAAGTCGGGTATCGCGAATTTGCGCGGCGCTTTGCCGATGAAGGAGATCATCAATCACCTTGAAAAGTTCTTCACCAATCCAGCTGTCAGCGCCAAGCTCAAACAGCGCTACGGCGGCGAGTCCAAAAACGTGGACTTCGCGGCGGTTCGGCAGGCGTTGAAGAAAGTCCAGCCGTCCACGGTGGTGGCGTTCAAGCAGCTCAACGAGTCACTGACCAAGCTCCAGGCCTACGACGAAGTGGTGGACGTCGGCTCATTGAAGGCGAGCCTCGGTCAGATGCAATCGGATCTGGGCGGCATCCTTGCCGACTTCGGCAAAGACATCGAACGCTTGGTGAAAGTCTGCGACACCTGGGTCGCAACCTTCGAATAACGGTCTAGCTGCCGCACCCGGGCATATCCGTGCCGCAGGGTGCGGCAGACGCGGCAGGCGCGTCGGCGGGATCGATGTCGTATGAGTCGGGTTGAGACGCCAATCGAAAGCTTGGTGAACGTTGCTGCTTCGTCCTCGGATCGATTGGCGTTCGGCTATCCGCGCGGCGATGGCGAATTGCTCGACGCGAGACTGACTTACGGGGAGTTCTGCCGACGCGCCGAGGTAGCGGCGACGGCGTTATTGCGGAGCGCGAAGCCTGGTGACCGAGTCCTGTTGGCGGTACGGCCCGGACCGGCCTTCGCGATCGGACTTTTCGGCTGCTGGCGCGCGGGAATGATTCCGGTTCCAGCCTATCCGCCGCGCCCCAATCGTTCCAACGACCGGGCGCTGGTGATCGCGCGAGATGCGGGCGCGCGCATTGCCTTCGTGTCGGACGGTCTGCACGGCCGCACGCGTTCGATCCTGCAGGCGGGAGGCCTCGACTGCCTCGATATCGAAACACTGCGGGAGGATGGCGCGGCGCCGGACTGGTTCGTGTGGTCTCCAGATGCGGTTCATCTGATCCAATACACGTCTGGCTCGACCTCCGATCCCAAGGGAGTAGCCGTCACTGCGGCGGCTCTCGCCGCCAATTTGAACGCGGTCAACGCGCTCATGCGACCCTCTGTTGACGGCGTGACCGTCAGCTGGTTGCCGGCGTTCCATGATCTGGGCCTGATCCAAGGAACGATTCAGCCAATCTGGCGCGGCCACACGGCCTATATTTTGACGCCGGCCGAGTTCGTGAAGAATCCTCTGCGCTGGCTGCAAGCAATGTCGCGGTTCCGCGCGACTGAGAGCCAGGCGCCGAATTTTGCCTTCGAATTGGTGGTACGCGCGGTCAAGCCTTCCGAGCTTGTCGGCCTTGATCTGTCATCTGTGCGCCACGTTATCGCCGGAGCTGAGCCCATTCGGAAATCCGTGATGGACCGGTTCCTCAATCTTGTGGCCGGCATCGGATTTCGTCCGTCGGCGCTAGTGTATGGCTACGGCATGGCCGAGACGACGCTGGTCGCGTCGATGTGCATGGAGTCGCCGCTCTATAGCGCTGTCGATGCTGGTGCTCTCGAGCAAGGCTTAGTCCAGCCGGCTGCCGAAGGAAGATCTTGCCGGCACATCGCGAACTGCGGTGCGGCTCTCGCCGGGTCAGTCGCCATCGTCGTCGATCCCGCCAACCGGCGTTTGCTGGGGTCGGACCGGGTCGGCGAGATTTGGCTCGCCGGCCCTTCGCTCGCGCAAGGCTATTGGCACTTGCCGGACGCGACGCGGAATACATTCGGGGCACATACCAGCGATGGTCAGGGCCCGTTTCTCCGAACTGGCGACCTTGGCTTCCTCGATGAGCGCGGCCGAATCCACATCACCGGCCGGCTCAAGGACGTCATCATCATCAATGGCCGCAATCATTATCCGCAGGATATCGAGGCGAGTGCGTGCGCCGCAGATCCTCACCTGTCGGACGGACGCGGCGCGGCCTTTGGAATCGATGCGGACGGCCGCGAGGCCATCGTGCTTGTGCACGAAGTGCGCCGCGACGGTGGCCTCGACATCGACGATGTCGTCGCCCGCATTCGGTCTGCGGTCGCCGACGAAAACGAAGTGGATCTTGACGCAGTCGTGCTGGTACGCGCCGGCACGCTGCCGCTGACCAGTAGCGGCAAGGTCCAGCGGACGGCGACGCGGCGGGCTTGGCAAGACGCAGGTCTTGTCGTCGTCGGCGAATGGCAACGATCACGCGACCTGCAGACGACCGACGCTTCGACGGCGACCGACGGGGCAGCCGCGGGAAATCGGTCCGATGCGAGCCTGCTCAGACGGTTGGTCAGTCTAGCCGCGGAAGTCTCCGGTCTTCCGCCCGAGCGCATCGATCCGACGGAGCCGCTGGCACAGTTGGGTTTGGGTTCACTCCAGGCGACGCGTCTCATCGGTCTCGTCGAGTCGGAATTCAAAGCGGCGGTCGACCCGACTGCGACTTATACGCATCCGACGCTCGCGCAGCTGGCCGACCTGATTACGGCGCGCGCGCGCAGCGTCGCCGAGCAAGCGGTTGCTACCGCATTCGGCGCGGTGGAGGCGCTTGGACTCACAAAACCTTCGCCAGCACTCGCCGAAGACGCGATCGCGATCGTCGGCATGGCCTGCCGGTTTCCAGGCGCCGAGGATTTAGAGAGCTTTTGGCGGCTTGTTGTCGAAGGGCGCTGCGTGATCGCCGATCCACCCCGAAGCCGATCAGATCTTGCGGCGAGCTTTGCATCGGTAAGTGCTGACGTTCCCCGACGCGGAGGCTTCCTAGAGGCTATCGACGGTTTCGATCCCGCCTTCTTCAGAGTGTCGCCGGCGGAAGCGGCCCTGGTCGACCCGCAGCACCGGCTTTTCCTCGAAGTTGCATGGACCGCGCTCGAAACACTCGCCGATGCACCAGATCGCTGGGCCGGGCGCCGCGTCGGCATATTCCTCGGCTTAGGTCACAGCGATTATTTTTCTCTCCTCGCGCGGGCGGGCCGTGTCTCGGCGGCACAAGCGTTGACCGGTACCGCGCGCAACATGGCGGCGAACCGCCTGTCTTATCTTCTGAACCTCAAGGGACCGAGCGTCGTCGTCGACACTGCCTGCTCATCGTCGCTGGTCGCCGTCGCGACAGCGGTGCGCAGCATCGAGGCCGGCGATTGCGACATGGCGATCGTCGGCGGCGTCAATCTCACGCTCGACGGCGAAATCACTGAATCGCTGTATCGCGCCGGTATGCTTGCCGCCGACGGCGCCTGCAAATCGTTTGACGCGACCGCTGACGGCTACGGACGCGGCGAGGGGTGCGGTGTTGTCGTGCTCAAGCGCGCTTCCGACGCGCGCGCTGCCGGCGATCGTATCTTCGGTCTCATCGCCGGCGTCGCCGTCAACCAGGACGGACTTTCCAATGGTCTGACCGCTCCCAATGGGCGTGCCCAAGAAGACGTCATCGGCTCGGCTCTCGCCGCGGCCGGCATCGGCGGCGATGACATCGCCTATGTGGAGGCCCACGGCAGCGGTACGCAGCTCGGAGATCCGGTGGAGGCCAATGCGCTTGCTGCGTCACTCGGTCCGCCGCGGCTCCGGCGTTATGCCGGCACCGTAAAGGCCAATCTCGGGCATATCGAGGCCGCCGCCGGCATTGCCGGGCTGATCAAGGCGACGCTCGTTCTGCAGCACGGCGTCGCGCCTCCATGCGCCGGCTTGCGCCGGCTTAATCC
>Ga0182016_10004479_pt1 | contig 15415 bp, 17 predicted proteins | sample 712S2MmetaG_FD_120491 | JGI IMG/M metagenome (GOLD analysis project Ga0182016, IMG submission 120491) | Permafrost microbial communities from Stordalen Mire, Sweden - 712S2M metaG | ecosystem: Environmental > Terrestrial > Soil > Wetlands > Permafrost | place: Sweden: Stordalen | collected...
TCGAGATCGATGCGGCCACCAACCGCGGCATTGATGAGATTCGCGAACTGCGGGATGCGGCGCGCTATTCACCTGCCCGCGATCGCTACAAGATTTACATCCTCGATGAAGCTCACCAGATTACCGAAGCTGCCTTCAACGCGCTGCTGAAGACACTGGAAGAGCCGCCTGCGCATGTGATCTTCATGATGGCGACGACGGAGCCGGAGAACATTCCGCAGACGATTCGCTCGCGCTGCCAGCACTTCAGTTTTCATGCGGTCAAGTTCGACGACATCCTTACGCAGTTGAAGACGATTGCAGAGCAGGAGCAGGTGACAGCCGAAGAGGCGGCAGTGGCATTGCTGGCTGAAGCCGGCGACGGCTCGATGCGCGATGCGCTTTCGATCATGGACCAGGCCATTGCATCGGCCCCGATGGAGGACGGCAGGCCGGTGCTTTCATCGGCACAGATTCGCGAGTTGATGGGCGCAGTGCCGAATGCAGTTTTCGAACGGCTGCTTGAGGCTGTAGCCGCCGGCCAGAGTGCGGAGCTGATGGAACAGCTGAACCTGCTGGTGAATGCGGGGCATAGTCCCTCCTCGCTGGCGCGCCAGATGTCTCGCTATCTGCGCAACGCGCTGATGGCGAAGCTGGGCGGCGAACAGACCGAACTGCTGCAGATTTCATCGGACGAGCGGGCGCGTGCGGTGCGCACGGCACTGCTGTTTACCGAGGAAGAGCTGACGCGGAATTTGCAGATTGTGCTGCGTACGTTTGACGATTTGAATTACCGGCAGGAACAGCGGTTTCATCTCGAACTGGGGCTGATCAAGCTGATCCATGCGCAACGGCTGCTGCCGATTGAGGAGTTGCTGAGCGGAGTGGCGAGTGGCGCGGGAATGCGTAATACTGGAACTCCGAGCGCGCCGAGGGCAGCGGCTGCAAGCCCTCAACGGCCGGCAGCAACCCCTGTGGCAAAACCCGGCCCGGCAGCGCCTTCGATCTCGCCGTTTGGAAGCAGCGGATGGGGCTCAGGCCCGAGCATGAAGCAGAGTGCTTCATCGAGCCCGGTGGCCGAAATGGAGCGCAGTGCACCTGCCGTACAGATGCAGGCGGAGCCCTCGAAAGCCGTGCCCAATCCACCGCGTGAGCCTGTTGCGTTTACAGCGATTGGATCGCAGGCTCTGGGATATGCATCGACAACAAACCTGACTGAGGGAGCGCTGGCGATGGCTCCTGAGCCGGCGCCGGCGAAAACCGCACCAGCTATTGCTTCCGGCGCTGCCCCGACGATTGATTCACTGCGACCTGCGGTTGGATCGGCGCTTGTGAATGCGGGTCACGGCTCGGCGGCGCAGTTGCTGGGATCGGGTAGCTGGGTTCTCGACAGCGCAAGCCTGCGCATCGAGGTTCCGGGCGTGGGCAAGAAAATGCTGACGTTGACTGTGAATGCAGCAGCCGAGAAGATCATCCGGCTGGAGTTGCAGAGGCTGGGAGCGCCGGCCCGGTTCATGGTGGTGCCGGGCGAAGGAAGCGTGCAAGCGGCTCCAACAGCGCCTCCCCTCGCGGGGAGTGCTCAAGAGGCGGCCCTGGCGCATCCAATGGTGCAGCGGGCGAAGGAGATTTTCAACGCGGATGTGCGCAGCGTGGTGGATCTACGTCAAAAGTAGCGAGCCGAGTTTGAGCAGGCCACCAGAATCGGCGCACAGGAAAAAAGGCTGCACAGGAGAACAAGACAATGATCAATCCGCTCAAAATTACGGAGATGCTTTCGCAGGCCAACCAGATGCAGGAGGAAGTGCAGCGCAAGCTCGGTGAGGCGGTTGTTGAAGCGGAGAGCGGGGGCGGTGCGGTGACGGCGACCATGAACGGGAAGAAGCAACTGCTTCGGCTGCACATCGATCCCTCGGCCGTGGTTGGACTTTCAGGTGGCAGTCCTGACGTGGAGATGCTGGAAGACCTGGTGGTGTCAGCGGTGAACGCGGCAGGCAGCAAGGCGGACGAGATTATTAAGACAAGCCTGCAGGGAATGCTGGGGGGACTGAAGATTCCCGGGCTGGGCGCCTGACGTCTTTTTGCATGCTGTGCCAGTTGTGAGAAGTACGGAGGCGACCCCTTGTCACGTTACGCCGAGCCGATGGCGCGGCTCATTGAAGAGTTAAAGAAGCTGCCGGGTGTGGGAACCAAGAGCGCCCAGCGGTTTGCCTTTCATATCCTGCGTGCGACGGATGATGACGCCGCGTCGCTGGCCGATGCGGTGCGCGGGTTGAAGGCAAGCCTGCGGCTGTGCTCCATCTGCAACAACGTGACTGACATCGATCCTTGCGCATACTGCGCCAGTCCAACGCGCAACCAGCGACAGGTGTGCGTCGTGGAAGAGCCCACCAGCATTGAGGCCGTGGAGCGCTCGCGTGGATTTCAGGGGGTGTATCACGTGCTGCACGGAACACTTTCGCCGCTGCACGGTGTGGGCCCGGAGCAGTTGCGTGGCGGGACGCTGGTGGCGCGTGTGGAGCGCGGCGAGGTGGACGAAGTGATCCTGGCGACGAGTCCTACACTTGAGGGCGAGGCTACTGCAAGTTGGCTGGCTGGCGCATTGCGTGGGCTGCCGGTGCGGGTTACGCGGATTGCGACGGGGGTTCCGGCGGGGAGCGATATTGAGTATGCCGATGAGGTGACGATGGCGCGAGCGATGGAGGGACGGCGCGAGGTTTGAGGCTCGCAATCCCTCCCGTCTAGACCCGTGACGGGGACCCAAGGACCGAAAAGCGCGAGGCGGAGTTCATTCTTTTCCACCCATCCGCGGCGAAACTCTGCGGATGGATGGAGCACCCGTCTGATCCTTGTGGCCGCCCAATTTTTTGCAGGTCTTGCTATCCCACAAAAGTGTTTTGACAGCGGCTGATTGGCCGTGATGTCTTGGGCGTGTGAGTGGCGGCGATTGCCGCCCAAATGCGTTTAAGGGAACGGGCGTTTTTTGACCATTTGGTCGTCTGATTCCGGAGAGGTTGCAGATGGAGGCAGCTATGAGAATTACTGGGAGAATTACCGGGGGAATGACCATTGCCGTTGTGCTGCTGACGGGTGCGTGGGCAAGCGGGCAATCGCAGAAAGATTCGAAGAAGGGCACGAATAGCGGGAATCCGCCAGCGGCCACGCCCGCGAACACGGCGTCTCAGGCGGACACTTCGGGGGCGAGCGGGCAAAAAGGCAAGTCCGGCGGCATGCAGAGTGCGCAGTCGAACCCTATGTATAAAGAGAATAAGATGGAGGGCAACAATCCGCTGTTTGAAGCCCACGATTCCGTGGACAAGGGACCCTCTGGCACGCAGCCGTCTACTCCGGAAGACGCTCGCTACCGGCCGGGGAACAACAAGACGGCCAAGGTGGAAGCGACGGGCGCGAGCGAGAGTCATGAGACGGTGGAGTACAAAGATCCGGAAGACATGACCACCAGGTCCAAGGCTGCTACAGGCAAAACAAAAAAGCCGAATTAGCGATCTTTCTCTTAAATGTGTTGCACGCGCCGGTTGCCGAGGACCGTTGGTTCCCATTCGACTGCGCTACGGGATCTGGAACACCCGGCTCTGAGGAATTAGCTTCGTCGCGCCTCTACGGGGCGCGAGGCTTTTTGGGGGGCGACTGGTCCCAGGGCTCTGCCTTGGGCTATTGTCGGACGGCCCCTCCGGGGCCTGGCGCATCAGGCGAGTGACTCTTGTCTTGCCCCACCCAGGGCCACGCCAGAGGACAAAGTTCGCCCGCCAGGGTCCGAGAATTCAGACCTTGCCCGGGACCTAGGGCTCCCGGCACCGCGCCGAGAAGTCTATCGCGGGGGAACGGTCTTGCCGGGCACGAAGCCGTGCGCGCTGAGAAGAGCTGGACCAATATCGGCCTTGGTGTGGAATGGAAAGGCGGGCGGAAGAAGTTTGGCGCCGGCCAGTTCCACCCCGTTGATGAGTCCGATGTGCTCGGCGTCCGCGAGAGCCTCATCCCAGGATGTGTAGTCCTTGTTCGCCTCATCGGCTTCTGTCTTGATCTGGGTCCTGGCTCCCTTGTCCATGCACGTGATGGTGACTTGAACTTTCATGGCGTAACCTCATGCCGGGTTAGATGCTGAGGGGCAGGAAGACGGCCATGCCGAAGACGCTCGAAGGGATGAGCATACAGGCTCATCTTTTGTTCCAGAATGAGTTACGAAGCTGAGGCCCCGGAGATGGCGCGGCGTGGGTTTTCGAAGAGGAGCTGGTTTGCTTCCGATTCAGTGAGGCCGATGCGCTGGGTTAGATTGGCGCGGCTGGCTCGCATGGTGATGGTGGAACCGACGAGGTGGGAGGCGTCCTGTGAGCGGGCTATGCCGTCTTCGCCGATTGTGACGGTGTTGCGGCCGAGCGTGTAGATGCCGGGACCGAGGCCAGCTGCTGAGATGGCGTCGGTAACAATGATGGAACGTTCCAATCCCACCAGGTCGAGGTAATTTCTGAGCGCGAAGAAGGGGACGTGCGCGCCGTCGGCGATGAAGGTGAACCAGAGATGCTCGCGGAGGGCGAGTACGCGGTTGAGGATGTTGTCGTGGCGGGGCAGATGGGCAAGACAACCGTTGCCGAAGTGGGTGAACATGGTGAGGCCTGCATCGATGGCTGCGCGCAACTGATCAAGCGAGGCATTGGTGTGGCCGGCGGAGACGACGATGTTGCTGCAGGCGAGCACGCGGGTGACGTGCAATCCGGGGTCCTGTTCGGGAGCCAGCGTGACAAGGCGCGCGAGGCCGCCGGCAGCGTCGAGCAGGCGCTGCATGGCGGATTCACTGGCCTGGCGGATGGCGTCGACTGGATGGGCGCCGCGATATCCATCGACGGGGCTGAGGAAAGGACCCTCAATGTGAATGCCGTGCAGGATCTGGCGGAGAGCGGGGACGGTTTCGCGGAGAGAGACGAGGGCGCGGAGGCGGGACTCCATGGCCGGGAGCGCGTCCGTGATGATAGTGGCGAGGATTCCTTCAACACCTTGCGCGGCGAGCTCGGCGCAGGCGGCGCTGACGCGGGCGGGCTCGAGATTGTCACTGTTGAAGTCGATGCCGGCGTAGCCGTTGACCTGAAGATCGAAGTAGGGCATCGGGTTACCTGAGACGATTGTAGTTGCGAAGGCGGCCGTCGGCGGGGAGCGTTGGACTGATCCTTGCCTCGTTTTGCGATCGCAAGGGCGGCGAATGCGGAATTGCTAGCCCGCCAGCGAGGGGTTATAGGCGGCGTAGCTTATGGGAGCGGCCTTGGCTTCAATCGGCGAATTGGCGAGTTCCAACAGGAGTGCTTCGGAAGTCATTGGGCGACCGAACAACCATCCCTGGCCGTGGATTTGCTGATCGAAAGACGCGAAGTAATCCGCCTGAGAGGTGCTTTCAATGCCTTCGACGATGACGTCAAGGTTGAGGGATTTAGCCATGGCCATCATCTGCGGGAGAACGACACCGGCCAGTGAATCGCCGCCAATGGTCTTGATGAACGCCTTGTCGATCTTGATGGTGGTGGCGTAGAGCGAGAGAAGCCTATCGAGATTTGAATAGCCGCAACCGAAGTCGTCAATGTGGATGCTGTGGCCGCATCTGCGCAGGTTTCGAATCGACTCCATGGCGGCTTCGCCATTGGCAGCCGAACGCTCGGTGATCTCAATGACGATGCTTTCGGGGGCGACGCCGGCCTGTGCGAGTGCGTTCTCAAGCATGGGCAGGAAGCTGGGATCGGAAAGATCGGACGCGGCAACGTTGAGGCTGATACGAAAACCGGGACGGCTGCGAAGGGTCTCGGCAAAATCGCGCAGCGTGCGTTGCAACACCGTTCTGGTGAGCGAGGTGCTGAAACCGCAGTCCTCAGCAGCCTTGACGAAGACCTCAGGATCTACCGGGTTGTCATCCTCATCGGACCAGCGGGCCAGGACCTCCGCGCCCACAATCTGGCGTGTCTGCATATCGACGATGGGCTGATAGCGCACGTCCAGTTCGTCTTTTTGCAAAGCCCGGCGTAGCTGCTTGCTCAATTCCTGCCTGCGGCCGTTGTAGAGACTGAAGATCAATCCCAGCAGGCTGCCGGCCACGCCACCTGCAAATGCGCCTGAGAGGATGAGGCCATACCTGGCGTGAAGCGTGTCGGAAACCGGGGTCGAAGCCACTGCGCAACTGAAGCGGGTGTCAGAACAACGGGTCACGCTGAGCGTGTCGGCAGCCCAGGTGCGGCCTTCGGTTACCGTATCGAGAACACTATCGGAGACGGGTAGCGTTGTTACGGAAGCTGGCCGATGGGTTCCTGCGATCTCTGCGGCGCCAGAGGCGCCGACCAGCGGCGCTGGAGACAGTTCGGTACCGAAGACAACGTAGATGCCGTCCAACCGCAATGCTGAGGTTTTCAGATCGACATTCCTGATGGGCATGAAGCGGCGGTAGACCATGGTGCCATCGCCGAGAAGGTATGGCGTGGATGCAGCGATCGCCTCCTGCGGATGGCCTGACATGACAGAGCACTGGATCTTGTTTCCGCGAATGCGCCCGGCATCCTTGACGTATAGCGAGCGGAAGACGAGGGAGCGGAATCTGGCAATTTCGGCCTCGGAGCAGGAACCAGCAGATGAACCTTGCAGAGTTGCGAGCACGGTGCGCGCTTCCGACAGGGACGCATTGTCCTTTTCGACGACAGACTGTGAGGCGTGTTCGAGGGAGTTCGTGGCAAGCAACAGTGCGAAGGCGGAGCCGAAAAGGTAACCAGCAACGAGGCCACACCCAGTCAATGCCAGGATGACGAGTCGGCCGATCAGAATCCGCTGCTGCTTTTTAGCGATCATGGTCTTTCTTGAATGCGGATTCTTGCGTAAACACAATTGCACAATCCGTTGATTCCACTGTCACAAGTATCGCGAATGTGGAAAAAGAGACAATGCCACTTCCGCTACAAGTCAACCATTTCGGTAACCATGCACGGCGTTACCAAAGCGAGGGGTCCTGCGATCGAGGGAGGAAGAGCGATTGATTATTCCTCTTCAATTTCGTTCCAGAAAAAAGACCAAACAGGATGTAAAAAATATTTGACACCGAAAACGAATAAGGTTATGTTTGCTGATGTCAAATATTTTTGACATGGAGAAGAGTCGAGATGACATTCAGTCTTTCGTACCGGGAGAAGACACTTTACGCGTCGCTTGCAGCGGAGCTGGTGGTGTACGGCCCGTATTTCTTTCTGCATCACGAGAACACTGTGAACAAGGTCGCGGGCATGATCGTCGCGATTATCGTGCTGCAGATTATTCTGCAATCGCTGATCGCCGCATTTACGCGCCAGCGGCTGACGGACGAGCGGGACAAATTGATCGAGCTGCGCGGCTATCGCGCGGGCTACCTGACGATCACGTCGCTGATGGTGCTCGGGCTGGGCGCGTTGTGGTTTCACTCCGCCTCCGGCGATTTTCAATTTGAGAGCCGGATGGTGGGGCTTCATTTCCTGAATGTATTCTTTGGCATGCTGGTGATTTCGGACGTGGTGAAGACGGCGACACAGATTGTCGCTTACCGGAGATCGATCTGATGCCGGCGATTCGCAACCAGATTCGAGAACTCAGGGCACTCAGGAACATGACACAGCAGGAACTCGCTGATCATGTGGGAGTGACGCGGCAGACGGTGATCGCGATCGAGCAGGACAAGTACTCGCCGTCGCTTGAAACTGCATTCAAGGTGGCCGGCGTGCTGGGTGTGCCGATCGAGCAGTGCTTCCAATATGATCCAAAGGGAAAACGTTAGGTGGGAGATCGCAGATCGATGCCAGCCGGCAGCCCCACGCGCTACCATATTCCCTGACCGCTGCCGTACGGGCGGCTACGGGAATTGGCGATGGCTACTAAGAAAAAAGCGAAGTTGTTGCGATGCCCTACATGCGGGATGCTGGTGCGCATGGAGGATGAGGACTTCCCTTTCTGCAGTGACCGCTGCCGGAAGATCGACCTCGGGAAGTGGGCGATGGGGGTCTACAAGATCAGCTCGCCGGTGCTCGATCCTGAGGTGCTGGAAGACCTGGGCGGCCTGGGATCCGGGAGCGGTGGGGAATCCGATGAAAGCTGATGACCCAGGCGGATCGAACGCGGCAGGACAGAATCAGGCGACGCCGAGACACACGACGTGGGCCTTCGTCGTTGCTACCTTTTTTGGCGCGGGGTACGGGAAGCCGGGGCCGGGGACTTGGGGCTCGGTGGCGGCCTTGCTGCTGTGGGCCGCGTATGCATGGCTGGCGCATCCGACGGCGCTTGGGCTGATGGCGGCGCTGGTGGTGGGGATTGTGGTCTCGATTGCCGTGGGGGTTCCGGCAGCGACGATTGCGGCGCGGGAAGTGGGACGCGAAGATCCGCAGTTTGTCGTCATCGACGAGGTGGCGGGCCAGTGGATCGCGCTGCTCGGCTGCCCGGCCGACTGGAAGCACGGGCTGATTGCGCTGGTGCTTTTCCGGCTCTTCGACATGACGAAACCGCCGCCTGCGCGTCAACTGGAAGACCTGCCGGGCGGCTGGGGAATCGTATTCGATGATGTGGCTGCCGGGCTGTATGCTTGGGGTATAGCAGCGTTGCTGCGCATCTGGTTTTGAGAGCTGGAACAATGGCACGCACACCGGCACAATCCGTCCTGCTTGAACCCCGTATCGATGACGTTGTTCCCGCGGCAGCCTTGCCTGGTGGCGAGGTAGAGCTCAAGGGCGCGCGGCTGGGTGCGGATGGATATGGCCCTCCGGCGGTGCTTGTGGGTGGCGCGCCGGCACAGGTGCTGATGAGCAGGCCGACACGGCTGGCATTCCAAGTTCCCGCGGAGGCGCAAACCGGGATGATTGAGGTGCGCAACCCGGCAGGCGCGAGCAATGCGGTTCCGCTGCGGGTGGCGCGGCAACTTTCAGATGGGTTGCATCCGGTGACGAGCCCGGCAGTGAGCGGGTCGGGGATGGTGTATGCGACAATCTCTGGGCCTCGCGGGAAACAGACGCCTGTTTCCGTAGTGCGGGTGAGCCCGGACGGGCACGGAACGCCGTTTGTGACCGGAATTCTGAATGCGACAGGACTGGCCTTCTCGCCCGAAGGGGATTTGTTTGTGACCTCGCGCGCGGAGGGCAATGTGTACCGCGTGGACGCGGCGGGTGAGTTTACCGTGTATGCCGAGGGGATGGGCGTGGCGACGGGCGCGGCCTTCGACGCGCAGGGCAATCTTTTTGTGGGCGACCGCTCGGGAACAATCTTCAAGATCAATCCGGAGCGGCAGATTTTTGTGCACGCGACACTGGAGCCGAGCCCGGCGGCCTATCACCTGGCCGTGGACGCGAAGGGAACCGTGTATGTGACGGCCCCTGCGCTCGGGTCGAATGAGGCGATCTGGGCGATTGAGCCGAATGGCGACACACGCGCGTGGTTTCGCGGGCTAGGGCGGCCGCAGGGACTGGCGCTGTCAAAAGAAGGCGACATCTACCTGGCCGCATGCCTGCATGGACAGCGGGGACTGGTGCGGTTGACGGCCAAGGGTGAGGCGGAACTGGTTCTGGCGGGATCGAACCTGGTCGGAGTTGCGTTTTCGCCGCTGGGCACGATGATTCTAGCGACCAACGAAGCCGTTTTTGATGTTGATCTGGGCGTGGAAGGGTTGGGGCTGTTTTAAGGACAGGGGTCAGTGAACAGGGACTGAGGGACTAAGGGACCTGGGACCTGGGACCAGGGACTGAAAAGGCTCGTGGTGGACTTCGCTCTTTCCCACCCATTCCGCGATGAGACCGCAGAATGGATGGGGCACCCTCAGTGTTTTTTGGAGATGAGCGAAAGGCAACCGCAGATCCTTCGACTCGTCCGCCGCGGCGGACTCGCTCAGGATGACACTTCATACGGGATGACACTTCATATTTGATACAAATGTTTTTTGGAGGCGCGGTTGGCGATTGCGCAAACGCCTGGGACACCTTACTACGCGGTGATCTTTACGTCGACACGAACTGGTGTGGACGGTGGTTATGGGGCGATGGCTGAGGCCATGGTGAAGCTGGCGGCGGAGCAGCCGGGATTTCTGGGCGTGGAGTCGGCGCGCGAGGGGCTGGGGATTACAGTCTCGTACTGGGAGAGCCTGGAGGCGATTGCGGCGTGGAAGCAGAACTCCGCCCATCTGGTGGCGCAGGCGCGAGGGCGGGACCTTTGGTACGAGACGTTCAAGGCCCGCATCTGCAAGGTGGAACGGGACTATGAGTTCCATAAGGAACAATAGAAGCCGGTAGTCTGGAGCTGGAACGGCACTTATGAAATCAGAGATTGTTGCGGTTGGATCGGAGATGCTGACGCCGTGGCGGCAGGATACGAACTCGCTTTATTTGACAGAGCGATTCAACGAGATCGGCGTGACGGTGGCCTTCAAGACGATTGTGGGCGACCGCAGGAAAGACCTGGTTGGAGCAATAAAGACAGCGTTGGGTCGAACGGACATCGTGGTGCTGATGGGCGGGCTTGGTCCAACTGAGGACGACCTGACCCGCGAGGCCGTTGGGGATGCGCTAGGGCTTGCGTTGCGTCGGGATGCGGCGCAGGTGGCCGCGCTGCATGCGCGCGCCGCAACGTGGCGGATCGCGATGCCGCAAAACAACCTGAAACAGGCCGACGTGCTGGAAGGGGCGACGGTGCTGCCCAACGCCAACGGAAGCGCGCCAGGGCAGTGGCTTGACGTGACGTTTGAAGGCTACCGAAAGCTGATTCTGCTGGTGCCGGGACCACCGAACGAGTGCAAGCCGCTGTTCGACGGCGAATGCCTGCCGCGGCTGAAGCAGATTGTGCCTGCGCGTCACATTGCCAAGCGAACGCTGCGCGCGGCAATGATTCCGGAGTCGCAGGCGGACAAGCTGCTGGCCCCGATTTACACGACCTACAAGGATGTGGAGACGACCATCCTTGCGCACGCGGGCGACATTCAACTGACGCTGCTTTGCGCAAACCCCAATGCAGAACAGGCACGGCAGCGGGTTGATGAGCTGGCGACACGGCTTGAAGAAGCGCTGGAAGACTGGCTGTATTCGTCGGAAGGCGAATCACTGGAGCAGATTGTTCTCTACTACCTTGGACTTCGGCAGTCCACGCTGGCGGTGGCGGAGAGCTGCACGGGCGGGATGATTTCGCAGAGGATCACGTCGGTGGCGGGTAGTTCACGCTCGTTTCTGGGCGGTGCGGTGGTTTACTCTGACCAGTTGAAGTCGGCGTTCGCGGGCGTTTCGACGGACCTGATCGCGAAGCACGGCGCAGTGTCTGCCGAGGTGGCGGAGGCGCTGGCAAGCGGAATCCGGTTGCGTACCGGGGCTACGCTGGGGCTGGGGATTACCGGAATTGCCGGACCGACAGGGGCTACGGACGACAAGCCGATTGGACTAGTTTATATCGCGTTGTCTGATCCGACGCGGACCGAGGTCATGGACCGGACGTTTCGGGGCGACCGGGCGCGCGTGCGGGAGTGGGCAACGCAGCAGGCCCTTGACCTAGTACGGCGCAGGCTGATGTGAGCGGCAATTGATCCCGGACGACTCGCTTGTGTTTTGTTCAGATTTGAACAGGCGGGCAGCGAGCTGTTCGAGTACATTGCAATCAGACAAGGAGGTCAGCTATGCCTCTTCCCCAGGATGAGCGCGCTGTTGCACTCGCCAACGATGTACTGCGGCAATTTCACACGATGTTTGGGCCGCATCCGGGCTTTCGGCCGGCGCATGCGAAAGGCCTGATGCTGACCGGCACGTTCAAGCCGGCGGCGGAGGCACCGACGTTGACGAACGCTCCGCACATTGTGCGCGAGTTCACGCCAGTAACGATTCGCTTCTCCAACTCGACGGGACTGCCTGGGATTGCGGACAATGTGCCGGAAGCCAATCCGCGCGGGCTGGCCATCCGGTTCAATCTTGCCGAACACGTGCACACCGATATTGTGAGCCACTCGACGGACGGCTTTCCGACACGCGACGGGAAGGAGTTTCTGGAGTTTTTGCGGGCTGCGGCGGCCAGCGGTCCCGATGTGGCCTCGCCGAAACCTATTGAAAAGTTCCTTGCAGCGCATCCGACGGCATTGGCATTCGTGAAGACGCCGAAACCATTTCCATCGAGCCTTTCGCGGCAAACCTACTACGGCGTGACGGCGTTCAAGTTCACCAATGCCGAAGGGCAATCGAAGTTTGGCCGCTACCGCATCGTTCCCGAGTCGGGAGAGGATTTTCTCACCGACGACCAGGTGGCTGGACTCGCGGCCGACTACCACTTTGAAGAGCTCATTGTGCGCGCCGCCAAGGGAAGCTTCCAGTTCAAGGTCGTGGTGCAGATTGCGGCGGACGACGATGTGACTGACGATGCGACCGTGCACTGGCCGGAGACGCGCCAACTGTTTGAACTAGGTACATTGGAGATCAACCACCTGCTGCCCGACAGCCTGGCCGAGCAGCAGCGCATTATCTTCGATCCGATTCCGCGCGTGGAAGGGATTGAGCCCTCGGCAGACCCCCTGCTGGAACTGAGGGCGGCTATTTATCTGCTGAGTGGGAGGGAAAGGCGGTCTGCAGCGGCGGTTTAGTGCGTTGCCCGCGCGCTTGTGGTTCCCAATTTGCGTGGATTTATGAGAAGATCAGCCGGTAGTGCCTTCCCATCCCCGCAGAGAGCATAAGGAAACCACCGATGACCGAACAGGCAGCGCCATGCATTTTGAGCCTTGAAGTGGAACGCAAAGGCGATGTGGCAGTCGTGCATTGCCACGGCCGATTGATCTCAGAAGTGAGCGGGGGTTTCTATACCCGGATCTGCAAGCTGATTCCGGAGCACAAGCAGATTGTGCTGGACCTTTGCGACCTGAGCCACATGGACAGCATGGGACTGGGGTCACTGGCGCGGTTGTACGTGTCTGCCAAGTCAAAGGGCTGCCAACTGCAGCTCATCAATTTGAGCAAGGGAGTGCGCCATCTGCTCGGGATCACGAATCTTCTGGGGGTGTTCGGCGACATGTGCGAACACGGGATTACGCTGGGGTTCTGAGAGCGCGGTCGATCGCGCATGCCAGGAGCAAGGAGTCGGCGACGAGCGGTGTCCAGACAGGCCTGTTCCCTGTTTCCTATTCCCTGCCTGGGCGAGGCCGGAGTACAATTGGCCAAGTTTTGAGGACCTGCCGCAACAGGGTCCTGCGCGTAATTTCAAGACAAATCCGTTGAACCCGAGAGGTTGAGCTGACGATGACAATGAATTGCTCCCGCAGACAGTTCCTGGGCGCCATGGGCATGACAGCCGGCGCCGCGCTTGCCAGCCCTAAACTGCTGAACGCGCTGCAGGCGCCGGCCAGCCCGGTGGCCATTGGGTTGTGCCGCGAGTACGACCGCCAGGTGGTGGAAGTGCTTTCGACCATGTTTGACCAACTGGGCGGGCTGCAGTCGCTGGTGAAAGGCAAGACTGTCGCCATCAAGCTGAACATGACTAGCGTTCCCAAGGACAAGTTGAACAACATGCCGAACGAGATGACGCACTGGGTTCATCCGCAGGTAATCGGCGCGTTGATCTCGCTGTTCGGCCGGGCCGGCGCAACGCGGGTGAGGCTGCTGGAGAGCGCACCTTGGGGAACAAAGCCGCTGGAGGACTTTATGGCGGCAGCTGGCTGGAACGTACAGGAGCTTGCGAGCGCGGCGACGAAGGTGGAGTTTGAGAATACGAACTTCCTGGGCTACGGCAAGGAGTATGCGCGGTTTATGGTTCCCGGCGGCGGGCTGATGTATGCCGGCTTTGACCTGAACCACTCCTACCGCGACACGGATGTGTTTGTGTCGCTGGCCAAGCTGAAGGAGCACCGGACAGCGGGCGTGACGCTTTCGATGAAGAACTGCTTCGGAATTACGCCGTCGACGATCTACAGCGACCAGGCGCCGGTGGATGAGCCGTCGATTATTCCGGTGGGCTTCCGCGGGCCGATGCATTCTGGTTCGCGCGTGCCACCGAAGAGTGCGCCGCCGCTGGTGGACAAGACGAACTCGAAGGACCCAGGGTATCGGGTTCCGCGGACAACGGCCGACCTGGTGGCAGCGCGGCCCATTCACCTGGCAGTGATCGACGGCGTCTACTCAATGACCGGCGGCGAGTTGCCCAACCAGGCCAAGAACTTCGTCCACCAGGCGGTTCATCCCGGACTGCTGATTGCGGGCTTGAACTGCGTTTCAACCGATGCGGTGGCGACGGCTGTCTTGGGATTCGACCCGATGGCCGATCGCGGGACGCCGCCTTTTGAAACCTGCGACAGCACCTTGAGGCTGGCAGAGCAGTTGGGCGTGGGCAGCCGCGATTTGAGTCGGATTGAAGTTCTGGGCACGCCAATCGCGAAGGCGCGCTTCAAATATCCGCCGCTTTCTGATCTGATGGGGGCGTGAGTCTGTTTACGAACGGCCTGCTTTCCGCGCCGCGCGATAGATTTTCATCGCCACGCCCAGAACGGGCGTGGGCAGTGATAATAAGGCGGCTTCGAACGATACTGCCCCGAGACCGGCAGCGGCAAGACGGGCCTCGGCAAACTCGCCTTTATAGATGTGGACCCTGGTTAGGTTCTTTCGCAATTTTCGGGTTAACGCATCAATTTCCCGACCGTGATCGCGCACAAACTCCGGATCCGCAGCCCAGGTACGGCTGATAATCAAGAGACGGGTTTTCGAGGCGCGAATCGAATCTGCATCGGTCAATCTTGGACCTTTGTGTGCACGCTGCAGCGCGGTATCGATGTCGAGATAAGCGCAAAGGCCCACGCGAGAGATGCAGGCAAAACACTCCCAGTCTTCGTATGTTGGCAACTTCTCGCCAAAGATGAGCGCATTGCCGGCCAGGCTGCGACGCACAAGCAATGTGTTCACATTGATGTAGTTTGCGTGCAGCTCGCGAAGATACATGCTGCCAATATGCACGGGGACATCGACAACTCCCTGGCTGAGAGCCACTAACTCGCTACAGGGCTTGCCGGGACCAAGGATTTCATCCCAGGATCTCTCATCGTGATGCCACTGTTTCGCCCAGCCCGGCTCGACTCGGCCATCAGCGAACAAATGACCAAAGTTGGAAAAGGAAAAAACCAAATCCCGACGGCTCTGCATCAATGGCCGCTGCTGATCCAGACGCTTTGCCAGCCATTCGTCATCGGAGTCAGCGAAGGCAATCAAATCGTGACTTGCAGCCTTGATCCCGATATTTCGCGCCACCCCAGCCCCGGAATTGTTGATAGGCAGATAGCGGATCTCGCGATTGAATTCCGCAGGCACGCTGGACGTTTCATCGGTCGAGCCGTCGTCCACAACGATGATTTCGTCTTCAGGCGCGGTTGCTTCAATCACCGACCGGATCGCACGGCGCAGCAATCCTGCTCTATTGAATGTCGGAATGATTACGCTGATTGGTTCCA
>Ga0182016_10004481_pt1 | contig 15410 bp, 16 predicted proteins | sample 712S2MmetaG_FD_120491 | JGI IMG/M metagenome (GOLD analysis project Ga0182016, IMG submission 120491) | Permafrost microbial communities from Stordalen Mire, Sweden - 712S2M metaG | ecosystem: Environmental > Terrestrial > Soil > Wetlands > Permafrost | place: Sweden: Stordalen | collected...
ACGTATGGAGTGGTTACTGTTGGAATTGGCGAAAACCAGCCACCCAACCAGTTGCCCGCATGGACGTCCAATAGCTTTGTTGTATTCTTGGAAGGAGATCCAGCGGGCCTTCCATCGGATTTAAACCATTTGGAAGGCGGCCACCCTCCTCTCAGGGGTGTGGGTAGCCCGGCGCAAACGCCAGCCTGGAAGCGAGGTTTTTCTTTGACAGCAGAGCAATTGGAAGCAGCGCGCGCCGAAAGGATGCGCCAGAACGGAAACGGGGCGCTCACACTTGAGGACGCTCGGACCTGGATTGAAGAGACGGGTTTGTGTCTCTTCTTGCCGAGGCGGCAGTTTTCCTCCTCGATTGCGCCATCGTTTGTAGAGGCCGTGGCCGGCCGCCAGAATCCCACTCCCGACCCCAAACATATTGCGCTGGCAGAAGAGCTGATGGTGCGCCTAGAGACCGAAGGCGTGGCTGTGCGGCTCAACCTGCTGGGGCATCCAGGCGAGCAGCCGGATTATGTTGTGGCAGCCTGGGTGTTGCCCTATGTCTATGCGCTTCGGGGCGACCGCGACTGGCGTCGCAGCCCGCAACTGACCGGATCGCGTCAGGTTTCGCAACTAGCGGTGCAGGCCTACAAGCAGTTGGAGGCTGGCGACACCACCCTTTCGGCGCTCACTCATGCGCTGGGCAGGGAGGTGACTGAAGCGGCGGTTCTGAGGGCTATTACAGAGCTTTGGCAGCAGCTTCGCATCATTCCGGTTGTCTCCGCGGTGGGGCAGCCCGCCCAGTGGCAACTGCTGCGCACGCGTTTCCAGAAGGCAATTGCCGAGGGGGCCTCGACCTCGCAGGTCACGGCTATTTCGGTTCTGGCTTCCATCTATCTACAGGCAGTCATAGCGGCCAGCATGGAAGAAGTCGAGCTGTTCCTGGCGCCGCTTACGGCACGCAGCAAGATTCGCGAAGTGCTTCGCGGTCTGGTGGCCACCCGCCAGGTGCATACCATCTCGATGGGCCATGCGCCGCACTTCTACGTCGCCGGCACGCTGCCTGAGTTTGCCGTCCCTCCTACCGTCTATTCCAGCTCGTCGATGCCCGCTTCGGCATATTTCCTGCGCTCCTGGGATCATGAAGAGGAGGTGGTGGAACATGAAGCGGCGATGCCGGTTTCCCACATTTCGCCACTGCCGGACAAATCGGATCATGCAGAGAAGCCGGAAATCTCCGCCGAGTCCCGGGCTCCCCGCACCGCCGCGGGCCGCAAGCCTGTGGCTGCCGGGAAGAGCGCAGCGGCGCGGCCCCACTTCAGCCGCCCAGCCGCCAACTCCAGAGACCGCAAACCGGCGCAATCCTCGACCGGCAGCCGCACCAGCGCACGGCCGGCCCGGCGAACGAACTCGGATGGGCGTCCGGCTACGGCGCGGCCTGCCGCCACGCGCGCGTCGAGCAGTTCCCGCCTGGCCAATGGCGCACGCTGGAATCCGGCTACTTCCACTGGTGGCAAAGGAGCCCGCTCCGGCAACGGCTCGAACGGTCTGGCTGGAAACAATTCCAGTAAAAGTGCGCGGTCTGTGGGTAGCGCCGCGCGTCCGGCGCGCGGCGTCTCCGGCGCGCGGACGGGTAAACCTTCCGCTGCTCCCACATGGGGACAGCGTAACGGCCATGGCAATGGCGCCAAGACCGCCGGCAAGCCCGGCGCAGCCGCGCGCAGCGGTGCGCGGAGCGAGTCAAGGACCGATGCGCGGTCAGTGCGCGGCAGCCGCAAGCCGGCTTTGACGGCGGGCACAAAGGCTGGCAGCGGCAATCGATATGGCTTCACCGCCCGGCCCAAACCGCAGTCGAGGCAGGAGACGAAAAAGCGCGCATGATTGCGGAAGAAGACCCTTCGCATCCAGTGCCGCCTGTCCGCAAGATCATCGTCGCCATTGACGGTCCTGCCGGCGCGGGAAAGAGTACAGTTGCGCGCCATTTGGGGCGGCATTTTGGCCTGCTGAACCTTGAGAGCGGCGCGATGTACCGCGCGTTTGCCCTGAAAGCCGTGCGTGCGGGACTGCCGACCGACGACAGCAAGAGGTTGGAAGCTCTCGCCGCCGAAACCGCCATCCGTCTTGTGCCAACGGAGATGGACAATCGTGTCCTGCTCGACGGCGAGGACGTGACCGGTTTGATCCGGGATCAAGTTGTGACCGACGCAGCCTCGCGGGTGAGCGTCTTTCCCGCCATTCGAGCCTGGATGGTCGGCCTGCAACAGCAGATGGCCGCCGCAGGCGGAGTGGTGATGGAAGGCCGAGACATAGGCACCGTCGTTTTTCCCCATGCCGAGGTAAAGATCTTCCTGGATGCGGCTCCGGAAGTGCGGGGATTGCGCCGATTCGATCAGGTTGCCCAGGTTGGCCAGCACGATTCCCCTCCGGCCCGGCAGCCTGAAGAGGTGATTCGCGATTTGCGCGCCCGTGACGAAAGGGACCGCAATAGAGCCGATTCGCCGTTGAGAGCCGCGCCGGACGCGGTTCTGCTTGACTCCACGAATATGACTCTCGAGGAAACGGTGCGGGCTGCCGAAAGCATTGTGAGCGCTAAGCTCGATCGGCTGAATTCCCGTTCGTGATTCGAGAATAGCCTCGCGTGCCTGTCAATTTTGCTTCGTAAGACGGGATGGCCCATTCCGCAGCCCGATGCTATAGGCTCTTAGAAGTATGGAGATCACCTGCACTCGCTGCCATGAGACCGTTTTGACCGGTAACCGCTATTGCTCCGCTTGCGGCCTGCCGCAACTGGTCTACACGCCCGACGCCGTCTCTGGAAAGACCCAGCCTGCGCAATGGAACGAAGCCGTCCGGGATGCCAGCACCGTGGATTGGAAGCCAGCGTTGCGCCTGGCACTGATGCTGGCTGTGCCAGCGGGGATTCTATCCAGCGGCGCTTCCGAGATGGGCCGCTTTGGGTTGTTATGGATGGCGGTGGCCGCGGCCTGGGCTGTTGTGCTCTATGTTCGCGGTCAGCAAGCAGCCTGGATCACAATCGGGGCAGGCGCCCGCATCGGTCTGGTGACCGGATTGTTGGGCGGCTGGTTGGCCTTTGGCGCCAGCGGCGGCGCTCTTTTTATCGAGAGATACCTTTTTCATCAGTCTGGCCAAATGGATGCCGAGTGGAAGACGTACATTATCGCCGGAGACCAGAAGGTCCTGCAATTAGTTGAGGGGATGGGACCCGAGTTCGTAGCTCAGATGCAGGCCTCACAGGCTCAAAATCAACCTTGGAGGCTTTCGCCAGAGGGTCGTGCCGGTTCGACTGCGTTTAGTTTGGCCAGCTATTCGGTTTTTCTGGTCTTGTTTGCTGTCGCCGGCGGCGCTTTGGGCGCACGGTGGATGGCCAGGAGCCGCCGGCCGGAGATATAGGCTCTCTTGCATCAATTTGGGCAGACCATCCACACCTCAGGATCAATCCGGTTCATGCCCGGCTTAAGCGCTTGTTCTCACACCCACTTCTCCACAACTTGCTCCGGAACGGTAGACGCTCGTATTATCCTGCGTGAGAGCAACCATGAGCGAAGCCGAAATTAGATCGAGCCTGCGTCTGAAGGGCAGGCTGATGTCCGCCTCCGAGATTGAGCGCACCCTGGTGCGCCTGGCCCACGAGATTGTCGAAAAGAGCAACGGCAGCGATGGACTGGCGCTGGTCGGCATCAAGCGCCGCGGCGTGCCGCTGGCCGAGCGGCTGGGCAAACTGATTGCCGCCATCGAGAAGCACCCCGTGGATACGGGCGTGCTGGACATTCAGTTTTATCGCGACGATCTCACCACCGCTGGACCGCGCCCGGTAGTCACGCCGGGCTCGATCGGCTTCAATGTGGAGGGCCGCGACGTGGTGCTGTGCGACGACGTACTCTACACGGGCCGGACCATCCGGGCCGCCCTGGACGCGCTCTTCGACCACGGCAGGCCGCGACGCGTGCAACTGGCTGTACTGATCGACCGCGGCCACCGCGAACTGCCCGTGGAGGCTACCTACATTGGCAGGCGCGTGCCCACCAGCAGCCGCGAGATTATCGAAGTGAAGTTCCGCGAGGTAGACAACGACGAACAGGTGCTGCTGGTGGAGCGCGTGGACTAAGTTAGAAAGGTAGCCTTCGGCTCCTGGCTATTAGCTAAAAGCTATTGGCTGATAGCTGAAAGCTGAAAGCTCAAACGTATGAACCCGACCGCAACAGCAGCCCGCCGAACCCTTCATCCGCCGCCTATACCGGTTTCGCCGTTTCCCTATCATCCGGGTTCTTTGCTTTCGGCCAAGGACCTGACTCTCGACGGTATCAGCCACATTCTTGCGCGAGCCACGGCGCTGGAGAACGAAGACCCGCTGGTGCGCAGCCGCATTCTTGCCAAGCGGCGCGTGGCGCTGCTGTTCTACGAGTCCTCGACGCGCACCCGCACCAGCTTTGAGCTGGCCGCCAAGGGGCTGGGCGCGGATACCACGCTGGTTTCCAGTCTTTCTTCGAGCATCGAAAAGGGCGAAACTCTCAAAGATACCGGCCTGACACTGCGGGCTTTGGGCGCGGAGGCCATCATCCTGCGCCACAACTCCAGCGGCGCGGCCTGGTTGCTGGAAGCCGAGACCCGCCTGCCCGTGCTCAACGCGGGCGACGGCATGCACGAGCATCCTACGCAGGCTCTGCTTGATCTGCGCACCATGCTGGCGCATCTGCGGCCCGGCGTCGAGGCTGTGACCGCGGAAACTCTGGCCGGCGTTACGGTGGCCATCGTGGGCGACATTCTGCACAGCCGCGTAGCCCGCTCCAACATGATGCTGCTGCCCCGGCTGGGCGCGCGCGTGCTGCTCTGCGGACCGAAAGAGCTGCTGCCGGAGCTGGCGGCACAGGCAGGGCCGGGCATCGCGATCGAGCGCGACTTCGATGCGGCGCTCCATCAGTCTCAGGCGATCATGATGCTGCGCATTCAGGCGGAGCGGCTGGCGGGGCTGCAACTCGACCTCGCGGAGTACAAGGCCAACTACCAGCTCACGGGGCCGAGGCTGGCCGCGCACGCCCCGGAGGCGATTGTTTTGCATCCCGGACCCATCATCCGCGGCCTGGAGATAACGGCGGGCGTGGCCGACGGTGCGCAGTCGGTGATTCTGGAACAGGTGAAGAACGGAGTTGCCATCCGCATGGCGGTGGTGGAGCGGGCGTTGACGGCAAAGGCTCAATCAGCGCTGGGGGTGTGAGAAAGATGAAGCTGCCAACCATAGCCAAACTTCGCATTCCAATCCTGCTGGCGCTGGTTATCGGCGAGGCCGTCGGCTTACTCTATTTCCGCGGACAACCAACGTTTTATCGATTTGTCGTTCGTTCCGTATTGGTGTTCCTGTACATAATTCCGGCCCTTTGGCTCGACTTCATGCGAAGAATTAAGGTTAAGTATCTCGAATTCCTTTTAATCCCCATGGGATTCTCGTCTGTCGCTGTCACATGGAAAGATGGAGATTTTGTAGCTGCGGTGACGTTCGGAGTCATTCTCATTTTCTATATAGGCCTTTTCATGCGTAGGCTCCACATCGCATTTCGAAAACCACGAATAATCCAAGGAGGCCGCGCGTGACGGCAATACTGATTCGAGGCGGCCATCTCATCGACCCGGCAGCCGGCGTGGATGCCCTCAAGGACTTGCTGCTCAAGGACGGCCGCGTGGCCGAGATCGCCGCTCCGGGCAAGCTGAAATCGGCCAATGGCGCAGAGGTTCTGGACGCGACTGGCCTGGTGCTGGCGCCGGGGCTGATCGACATGCACGTTCACCTGCGCGAGCCCGGCCAAAGCTACAAGGAAACCATCGCCAGCGGCACGGCCGCGGCTGCGGCGGGCGGCTTCACGGCTGTGGCTGCCATGCCCAATACCGTTCCTGTCAACGATTCGCCAGAGACCACCCGCTGGATGCTTGCGCCGGAGCGGGCTGCCGCGATTCGCGTCTTTCCCATCGCCGCGGCTACGCGCGGATCGAAGGGCGAGGCCATCAACGACTTTGCCGCGCTCAAGTCCGCAGGCGCTGTAGCCGTCTCCGACGACGGCCTGCCCATTCTGAAAGACAACATCATGCGCGAGGCTCTTGCCGCAGCGGCGCGCGTGGGTCTCAGCGTTATCCAGCACGCCGAGGACACGCGGCTCACGCAAGTGGGCGGCAGAAACGCCAGCATGAATCTTGGGCCCGCGTCGTTCAGGCTGGGGTTGCGCGGCTGGCCCAATGAGGCCGAGTCCGGCATCGTCGAGCGCGACATCCGTCTGGTCAGCGAGCTCCGCGACGCCCGCGCCCACTTGCATGTGGCCCATACCTCGACCGCCGCCGCGCTCAACGCGGTGCGCCAGGCCCGCCGCAACGGGCTGCGCGTCACATGCGAGGTTGCGCCGCACCACTTTCTGCTCACCGACGAGCATGTGGGCTTTTACGACACCAACGCCAAGATGTGCCCGCCGCTGCGCTCGGCCGCCGACCGCGACGCCCTGATTGAGGGCATCCTCGACGGCGTGGTTGACGCCATCGCCACCGATCACGCGCCCCACGCCGTCCACGAAAAGGAAGTGGAGTTCGAGAACGCTCCCAACGGCATTACCGGCCTGGAGACGGCTCTTGGCCTCAGCTTGCGCTGGCTGCACAAGGAGTGGAAGATGCCGCTGGGCCGCGTACTGAGCCTGCTCAGCGCCCAGCCCGCGGCGCTGCTGAACCTGAAAGGCCGCGGCACGCTCACCGTGGGCAGCTTTGCGGACGTGGTGGTCTTCGATCCCAAGGCTGAGTGGACCTACAACGCCCGGGCAACCAAATCCAAATCGCGGAACACTCCGTTCGACGGCTGGACGATGCGAGGCAAAGTCCGCTGGACCATCAGCGAGGGCCGCATCGCGTACCGATCGGAGCCATAGGAAGAACGGCCGGCAGCGACTTTGGTTTTCAGTCCTTTACATGTTCAATAGATGGCCGTCATGATTGCAGCTGCAATATCCGTGGCTCAGCGTGCCGCGATCAGCAGAACTGGCCGGTGCCTAGCGCCTGGACCTTGCTCCCTTCAGTCTGTGGTCCCTTGATTGCCGTCGTCTCCATTCCTGCCCCCAGCGCTACCGTCGCCAGCCCCAGCAGCAGAATTGCAGCCTCCACATGCTCGCCGCGTTCGTGTAGCCTCATGAAGTCGACACGGCTGGGGTTGTTGGGGTCGGCCTCATCGATCGAGCCGCCCGCCGCAATCCGGTCCTCGTTCATGGCTGGCAGCACCACAAAATGCGAGTAGAGCGTCAAGCCGATCATCAGCAGGAGAAGCGCGATTGGCGCTGCCACTCTGCGCGGCTTGTAGACGCCCGCCAGCGGCGCCAGCGCCAGCACAGCCAGCGCCACCGTCCCCGAGGCTAGTCCCATGGTATGCAGAATGCCCAGCAAATGGCACACGATCGTTCCAGCCATGTGCGAGTTTGGCCGCAGCGTGTTGAAGGCGATCGCGGCAACAATCGGAAAGAAGATCTCCGCGCCGACCCAAACGATCAGCGAGAGATACAGGAATGTGCGAAGCAAGGCTTTCATAAACTCAATTCTCAGTTCTCGGTCTTCGGTTTTCCGCGTTAATGGTTTAGATTCAGACATTCCGTGTCCCTTTTCGGTACAGGAATTCCTGAATCAGGCGATGTTTCGAGAAATTCGAAATTCACAGTACTTTCACATATGCTCTATGAAGTAGCCACACAGCCAAGCAACTCTCTGTGAGGAAAGCTCGCCGCGCATAGTATTGAAATTGCAATATGTGAAGAGAAAATGCTGCCCGCCGGCACATATGTGCAATGAAATCAACGGAGGGCATGGCCCTTGGGGAAAGGCTTTGTACTGCAAAACTTGTTTGGATATTCTGCTTCTGATTATACATAAAACGCTTGACGGCGGTTCTTCCGCGATCCACCGGGCGCTTACACCCACACTCGTGCGGCGCGCCTGCGCCTGAAACCGGTGTCTACCTTCGGTTGAACGCCCTCTTCAGCACCGTCTCCAGTGCCGTCCCTGCCCCGGCCCCCAGCGCTACTGTCACAAGTCCCAACAGCAGAATCGTTTCTTCCACATGTTCGGCGCGGTGGTGAAGCTTTTCGAAATCGATACGGCTGGGATTGGCCACGTCGGCTGCCTCGATTACACCACCCGCGGCAACGCGGTCCTGCTCCATGGCTGGAATGATGGAGAACTGCGAGTAGAGCGTCAGGCAGATCATCAGCAGGAGAAGCGCCATCGGCGCGAAAACGTTGCGCCGCTTGTAGACGCCCGCGACCGGCGCCAGCGCAAACATTGCCAGTGCTAAGATTCCCGAGACCAGGCCCATCTCATGCAGGATGCGCAGCAACTGGCCCACGATCAAGCCCGCCGCATGCGTGTCAGGCCGCAGCGTCGTGAAGGTAACGGCAGCCGCGATGGGAAAGAAAATCTCCGCGCCCAGCCAGACGATGAGCGCGAGATAGAGAAGGGTGCGGAGAAGAATCTTCATTCCGAAAGGATACAAGAATAGGGAGAAGGAATTGGGGAGTTCGCTCGTCGACAGCGAACCCAACGGCCAAAGTCGAACAAGAGCGGATTTTCTCGAATATTCAAGAGATGAGGTATATTATGGGGAAGTGAGGAAGGTTCAATGAACAATGCAGCGTGGCAGTTTGTTGGGGATGCAGGCGTCACAGCATTTGCTGTCGCCATAGTACTCTCCTTTGTTGCCAAGCGTTTGTTCGTCAGCAGCCGGAAGAAGGATGTGAATCTCGGGAGGCAGATTATCAGCGCGATGGGTGGTGCGCGCAACGCACGGATCGCCAGCGAAGAGATTGCCCGGCGCCGGATGGCGCAGTAGAGAAACAAAATCTGCCCTGTAAGCCTTATCCGTTGCCAACAGACGACTTGGGCGGGTTCGTCAATAATTGTAAGATTGCTGGCGCGGATGCTCCGATATTGATGGCAATCAGCGGGCTTCCGGCCTTTTCCGCAACCGCCAAGCCGCCCGCGATCCCCGTAACAGCCAGCCTCACAATCCAAAACACGGGGTTCTTGTAATACCTCGGCAGCCCAGTCGACCTTTCCGCTCTTATCTCGTTGTACAGCGAGATGATCTCAAGGGCAAAACTGCCTCCCGCTGCCCACAGAAACATGAAAAGCGGGGGCATCGAGTCCGCGGCCGATTCCTGGATTGCGCCGGCGGTGGCAAGATCGAACATTGCGAACCATCTTACCATCCAACAGCCATTGTTAGATCCCTTGCCGTTTCAGCGCCCGCCTCAACACCGTCTCCAGCGCCGCCTTTACTTCGGTGTATTCTTCCGGCGCGATCGTCCCGGAGATCTTTTCGCTCTCGACGGCGAAGAGCTCTTCTTTGAGCGCATTCAGCAGGGCTGCATGTCTTTGCGAAGACGTAGATGCAATCGCCGGGTAACTTCCAGCCCCAGCGTCATTCGCCACACTGGGCGCGTCCGCTGGTGCGCGCAGCAGAAAGGCCGCGCCGGCAACCAGCAGCAGCGCCAGGCCGCCGATAATCCACCATTTGTATTTGCTCAGAGGATCGGGTGTGCCGATGGGGTTGCCAATGCCGCCGCCGGGCTGATTGCCGGGTGCGCTCGCGTCCGGTGACGCCCCTCCGCTATCCTGCGCCCCCATGCCAGAGGGCTGCTGGCTGGCCGCTGCGCCCTGCTGCTCGCGGGGAATCGATCCCACACCGGAGAGGGTGAATTCGATGGCTTTGCCCGGGGTTGCGTTCTTGGCCACAAATGTCTGCACGCTGGGGTCTTCTGGCACTGACTTGAAGGCTGTTCCCGAACCCGCCGTGAAGGTCATGCCTTTGGGCGCAATCACCGCCAGATTGTCGGCGGGCAGCGTCACCTGGGCCTTGAACGTGTATTTGCCGCCGCTCATCGGCAGGTTATAGCTGAGCTGAAAGAGCGTGTCCTTGTCGCCATCGTCGGGCTGAATGGGAAAGTTGAACGAGTAATGTCCCTTGGGGCCATCCGGCTCCATTTTCACCGAAGTAGGCAGGCCGTTGGGCCGCTGCGCGCCCACGCCGTTCACCACCGCATCGGCGGGCAAGATGACGTCAAAGGAGTGCGCGCTCCACTGCGTCGTTGGCGGTGAACTGGTGTTATGCACAAAGTAGCGCTCGGTCACTTTCAGTTGGCCGTTCTCGCTCTCCACTTCAAGCACGTCGGCCTCGATAAAGACGCCTGTGACCTTGGCGGCCACATCAAAGACAGAGATGTCGCCCGGCGCTCCGCCCTTGGGAGCTTCAATAAAGTATTCGGCGCCCTGATGCTTGGTCCGCACCAGAGCGGGGCCGTCGCTTAGCTGTTCCAGCGAGTAATGGCCGTGAGCATCGGTGGTTGTGTGAGCTACTTCGCTCATGCCGGCCATCGGGTTCACCAGCACCACGGTATCGCCCACCGCGGGCTTGCCGGTGGTCTTATCGGTTATTGTGCCGGTGATGGTTGCGGCCTGGGCCAGCGCGCCCGCAAACAGCAGGCTCAAAGCAAGAGAGCGAAAAACAACTTGGGTCGATTTCATTGTCTGGATGGATTCCTTTTTGATGCAATGTATTCCGTCTCGGAAGCTGCGCGGCACCACGCTTCAAGTTGAAGGGTACGGGCTGGTAGGTCGGGGTTTTAACCCCGACAAATGAGTCCCGACAAAATCGATATGGGCTTTAACCCCGAGGTTCGCTCTTAAAAGAAGAAGCAAACCTCAGAGCCTGAAGGCCGCTCTCTTTCTGCGCTGTGATTGTCAGGGCTAAAGCCCTCACCTACCAACCTGCTCACTTCTATGCCTGCTGCAAAAGCTCAATCTCGGCCAGCAACTGCGCTGCTTCGTTTTCAAGCTGCGCCCGCTGCGCCACAAAATCTTCTTCAGGATATTTGCCGGCGCGGTGCTCAAAGCTCAGGTCACGCAGGTTCTCGTAGAGCTGTTCCTTGCGCTCCAGCAGATAGTCCAGGCGGGTTTTCTGGCGCTGGCTGGCAAAAACATTCTCCGGCCAAAAAGTGTAAAACAGCAGCGCAATTCCCAACAGTGCGCCCGCCACTACGCCTTGCAAAGTTGTCATCGCTCAAAACCCTCCGTCGCTGCCGGTTTCACGGCGAATCTTCTCCAGCCGCTCACGCTCGGCTGGGTCCATATTGGCAGCGTCAATGCCGCCCACAACCTGCGTCTTGCCCACCGACCACCTGCGCACCAGCAGAATCGTACCCAGCAGCGCCGCCCCAAACACCGCGAAAGGCGCGATCCATGCCACCAAATTAAATCCCTCGGTGGTGGGCGCGGCCAGCATGGTCGCACCATACTTGGCGGCAAACCAATCGAGAATCTCCTTGTCGCTCTTGCCCGCGGCAATGGCCGCCTTCAACTCGTCGCGCTCGCGTCCGCTCTCCGGGCAGCCAACGTGGTTGCACTCGCCCAGCAGTTGCGCGCAGCCGCAGGTACACATCAGCCGGTGGCCAAGATCGTTGAAGCGCGAACCCGCATCCGTCGCGCCCAGCGAGAAGCAGACAGCAACAGCCAGCGCGCCCGCCTGCAATGCCTTCATCCACAAGCCCGCTGAGGCATCCCTCATACGAGGCCTCCCTTGAACACGGGCTCCGTAGGAGGCACCCGCGCCGGCACGCGCACAGCGGCAGTCGCCGGGCTCAAACTGGGTACCAGAGCAATCGCGGTGCCCCATACCAGAATCACCAGCCCCGCCCAGATCCAACCTACCAGGGGATTGAGAAATGCTTTGATAATCGGCTGGCCGGTGTCGGGATTCGTACCCTCGTACACCACATACAGATCCCACTCGGGAACCGAATGAATCGCCACCATGGTCTGCGGCTGTTCGCTGGCTAGATAAACCCGCTTCTCCGGAGTCATCTGGAACTGCTTCTTGCCGTCCTTGTACACATCCAGTTGCGCATACTCGGAGTTGTAGTTGGCGTTCGTATCCTGCGTTGCGCCCACATTCTCCAGCGTGTAAGGGCCGATGGACATCTTGTCGTGGAGCGACATCTCGCCTTCGATGTTGCGGTTGAAAGCCGACCCGGACAGCCCGATCACGATGACCACAACGCCAATGTGGATAATGTAGCCGCCGTATCTCCGCGTATTCCTGCGCGTCAGCAGCCACGTGGATGCAATCAGATTGCGCCCCGTCTGCCTGGAGATGACGCCGGCCCCGCGAAAAAACTCCGACAAGATCGCCGTCAGCACGCCCGCGCTCACCGCAAAGGCCACCAGCGCATAGAAGTTGCCTTGGTCCAGCGCGCCGTCTTTCCACGGCCGCACTCCCACTGCCAGGCAGACAATTACCGTAGACCAAAGCGCGATTGTCGGCAGCACAAAGTTGCGCCGAATGCTGCGGAACGACGTGGCCCTCCACGGCAGCAGCGGTCCAACGCCCGTAAGAAACAAGAGGAAGATGCCAATGGGTACGGCCACGCGGTTATAAAACGGCGCGCCCACCGTGACCTTGTTGCCCACCACATATTCGCTGATGATCGGGAACAGCGTTCCCCACAGAATCACAAAGCAGGCCGTCAGCAGCACCAGATTATTAAACAGAAAGCTGGACTCGCGGCTCACCAGCGACTCCAGATGGTGTTCGCTCTTCAGGTGGCTGCGCTGCAAGACGTAAGTGAAAATGCATACCGCCAGCACGATCCCCATGAAGACCACAAACCATGTGCCGATGGACGACTGCGCAAATGCGTGTACCGAACTCACCAGACCGGCGCGCGTCAGCAGCGTACCCAGCAGCGTCAGCAGGAAGGTGGAGAAGATGAGCCACACATTCCAGCTCTTCATCATGCCCTTCTTCTCCTGCATCATCACGGAGTGCAGAAAAGCTGTACCCGTCAGCCACGGCATAAAGCTGGCGTTCTCCACCGGATCCCAGCCCCAGTAGCCGCCCCAGCCCAGCACGGCATAGGCCCAGTGCATGCCCAGAAAGATGCCGCAGGTCAGAAACAGCCAGGTCACCATGGTCCAGATGCGCGTGACCTTGATCCATTTCTCGCCGGGGTAGCGCATCATCAGCGCGCCCAGCGCAAAGGCAAACGGCACCGAGAAGCCCACATAGCCCAGGTACAGCATGGGTGGATGAATCACCATCTCTGGATACTGCAACAGAGGATTCAGCCCGTTGCCGTCGTCGGGAACCGCTCCCTGATACAGTGCAAAGGGCGGCGCGGCAAAGCACAGGATCAGCAGGAAGAACGCCTGGATCGCTGCCAGAATCGTACCCGCGTACGCGTACAGCTTCACATCGGTCTTGTGCGTCAGCCGCAGCACAAACCCGTAGGCCGCCAGCAGCCACGCCCACAGCAGCAGCGAGCCTTCCTGTCCGCTCCACAGCGCGGAAAACTTATAAGGACCCGGCAAAGCGCGGTTCGAGTGCTCCATGATGTACGTAATGGAGAAATCGTTGGTAAAGACCGACCAGATCAGTGCGAAGGCGGCCGCGGTGACAGCCACAAAGCTGGCGATGCCCGCTCGGCGCGCCGTATCCGCCAGGCGCTCCGGCGAGATGCGTGCCGGCTGCCCGGTCGCAATCAGCCGCAGCGCCAGCGCCCCGGCCAGCAGATTGTAGGCGGCCAGCGCCAATGCGATAAGAAGAGCAAAACTGCCAAACGCTGCCATGAAGACTCCACAATGATTCTCGCACGCGGGTAGGGAGCGAAATGACCTCCCAACGAGGCTATTCTCTTTCCATCATAGGCCTTCGGCGTGTGATTTGGCTCACACTGTGGATGGATCTCTTGACGGCAAAACAAAACGGCCGGAGCAAGGGATCGATGCTCCAGCCGCTCATAAGTTGAAGAAATGACTTAAACGTCGGAGGCTTACCGCGCGAGTTTGCGGCGCAGCATGCCGGCCAGCCCCAACAGGCCGGTACCCATCAACCCCAGCGTCCCCGGTTCGGGCAGCACTCCATCCGCCGGCGTATCGGAGGTTCCGCCGTAAGGGTCCGGTGTATTGATGGTGGATGTTTGATCTCCATATCCCAGAAAGAACTGAGGAGTACCGAGCTCACTCTGGCTCCCTGCGACTGGAGCATACAAAACAAATTCCTGGTAGAAACTCGCAGGCTCAGATGCGTAATTCGCCACAGCAGCGGCCATCTGGGTATCCGCGCCGGGGGGAGGGTTGTTGTACGCGCTGGGAGAGAAGAGTTCCCACGCAGCCCACTGATCGGCAATCTGCTCGGCCGTATTGTTATCCGCAATGGCAGTATTGGCGTCATTGAAAAGCCATGCCGCTTCTTCAAATGTAGAAGAGCCGGGGATGGACTCTTTCTCCGCTATCCATGTCTCGCCGATGTTCATATCGGCGGTGAAGCTGATACACATCAGCAACACCGAATTGCCATTGGCGGTGCCATAGTAGGGATAAACGGCTTCCCCACCGTACCCGGCTCCCTGAATGCCTGTGAGTTCCATATTGAGGAGCGCATCCCCGTAAGCCATCCTCGGACTGAACGCCAGCAAAGTAACAAGCGCCGCGATGGACAAGATCGTGCAAACTCCCAGCCTCTTCATTGTCGATTTCTCCTTTGCCGGCCTGCCTCCGAGTTCGACGCTATGGGCAAAAGCATTGGACATAAAGCCCAAGTCCAAAATGGCCGGACCAAGAATGCGAGCTATAGACTTGACCATTGCATCTCCTTGACGTTCACTGTCCGGATGGGCGCTGGAGTGAGTACAGAAAAGCCATCTCCCTCAGCGTTTGGCCGGACTGCTTCTGTGCAAAAGCGGAAAGTGTAACTGTTATGACCATGGTCCCGTATCGCCGCAAGAATGCCAATGCCAGTTATGTGTAAGAACGACCGGCCCTTGGTAATGCATTTCAAGTGACGACGGGGAACAACTCCAGCGGAGCAACAGGCTTTCCACAGCGACGCATCCAGGCCGGGATAAAGGTTCCGAGTTACTCGTCTGGATACTCGTCTGACACCTATATTTCAATTTTGTAGGGTTATCTCGGATGGATACCTCATCGAGCATCTTCGGGCTTCATCATTGCAAAAACTAGATAAACTCTTATTAGATTACTGGAGGACATCGCGCTTTGTTACCAAAGAGATTACCTCGGAGTTACCTAAAATACCGTTTCAACTCAGCCTCAAATATGCGCTCTAATTTATCTTGAAGATCGAATTCCGTGTCAAAGACAAACTACGCCGCTCAGACGGCCTCGCACTCATGCTGTGCAAGCATCTCGCCGGCCAGCGCCACCATCTCGTCGCCTGCAACGGGCTTGGGAAGGAACCGCACGCACTCGCCGGCGTAGTCGCTGGCAACCTCGCCGTTGTTGCCCAGCACCAGCACCGGCAGCAGGGGCATCCGCAGATGCAACTCAGCCACAAACGCCGGCCCGCCAATGCCCTGCATGTGCTCCCCTGAGATAATCAAGCCGAGATTCCC
>Ga0182016_10004483_pt1 | contig 15405 bp, 12 predicted proteins | sample 712S2MmetaG_FD_120491 | JGI IMG/M metagenome (GOLD analysis project Ga0182016, IMG submission 120491) | Permafrost microbial communities from Stordalen Mire, Sweden - 712S2M metaG | ecosystem: Environmental > Terrestrial > Soil > Wetlands > Permafrost | place: Sweden: Stordalen | collected...
ACTTGCCTACTGCGTCATCCAGCGAGAGCTTCCCGTCCTCCTGCAGCAAAAGAATCGCCGCCGCCGTGAACTGTTTCGAAATGGACCCAATGGAATACCGCATGTCCGCAGTGGCCTTCACTGCGCCTTTGCCGTCAGCGGCCAGGTGTGCGTAGCCATACGCATGGGAATACACAACCTTGCCGTGCTCGACGACCGCAACAGAAGCCGATGGCACGCCCGTCTGCTCCAGCACCTGCTCAGCAATCCGGTCGATTCGTCCCTTGAGCGCTGGCTCGATCGCATTGACGGACTGCGCCTGCAGAGTTCCGGCGAGTAGGAAAAATAATAGCGCCATGTATGCTGAAAATCGTCTAAGCAGCTTCATCGAATGCAGTCTCCATGTCGTTCGTTGTATGCAATATCGCCTCGCACCAAAATATCAGCCCGGCCCACACTGCGATAGGCTGAGCAAAGGCACGATAGAGAATTTATATTGGAACCGGCATTGTCTATGACACTTTTGAATGGGCACGACTTTACAGGCCGCGGAGAAACTCCATCGAAGCCTCTGTTTTGAAAGGGCACGACTTTAGTCGCGCCGTAAAGCCCGCTAGTTGCGTGACTTTACAGCTTGCGGAAAAACTCGCGTCGGAGGGAGGCGGGAGTTTCAATCCCCGCGTAAGGCCGGAAGAATCAACGACGGCTTTAGCCGCGGACGGGAACTCCCCTCCAATGTCGCTCGAAATCAATGGTTTTTCCGCGGCCTGTTTAGCCACTGAGGGATGGTTTTCGTGGCCTGCAATCGATTCAAGAGACAGTTTATTGACATTGAAATGAAAAATGAATGGAGGCACAATGGATCGGCTAATTGAAGGGCACAAAAAGTTTCTGTCGGAGGCATTTCCCGCCCGGCGCGATCAGTTTCATCTCCTCGCCGAAGGGCAGCAGCCGGAGACCCTGTTTGTAACATGCGCCGACTCGCGTATCGTGCCCGACCTGATTCTGCAAACCCAGCCCGGCGACTTGTTCATCTGCCGCAACGCCGGCAACGTGATTCCAAGGGCCGGGGAACCCGCTGGAGGAGTCTCGGCGACAATTGAATATGCCGTCGAAGTCCTTCGTGTGCGCCATCTCATCGTCTGCGGCCACTCGGACTGCGGTGTGATCCGCGCGCTCATGGCGCCACAGTCCCTCCAGGGGCTCACCAGCGTGAGCGACTGGCTCCAACACGTTGAACCCGCCTGGCAATATGTGGATGAAGTGGAGCGCAACGCCGGCGAACTCACGCGCCACACCGCCCTTACCCACGCCAACGTGCTCGTTCAACTCGACAATCTGAAAACCCACGAATATATCCGCCGCGCTATCGATGAGGGACGTCTTAGAATTCACGGCTGGTACTACGACATTCTCAGCGGAATCATTGAAAAATACGACGAGCACGCCGGAAAATTCTTGCCGCTGGTCGGCTAGGTCGGTTCCATGATTGGTGTACCCGTGCCCCGTCGAGGTACCCTCTGGGTCGGATCTTTTCTATCGCAAGGGCGGGAGACCCCAATCGCTGGGTGCAGTTCAGTGGAACCGCTCTAAACCAAATAACATGGGCTAGTCCTCGTAGTTGAGAACCAGCCCATGTTATTGCTTCAAGTTAGACGCATTTACTGCGGAGGGTTAGACGTTCCGCTCACCGTCTCATTGCCCGAAGCCTGTCGGGCCGTGCTATTCGGTTGTGCCACCGGGGCTGCGTTTTCCCCTTGCGCCCCAGGAGCACTCTGCTCAACGCCAATCGGCGTGCCCGATACAACTAACTCAACGCGGCGGTTCTGCGCTCTTCCCGAGTCAGTCGAGTTATCCGCGATAGGATCGCTCTTGCCAAATCCCTTGGCCGTGACACTTTGATCCGAAACGCTCTGTGCAACCAGATAGTCGCGGACTCCATCGGCGCGTTCTTCAGATAGCTTCAAGTTATATTCATCTGACCCGATGCTATCCGTATAGCCTTCCACCTGAACCTTCAGCCCAGGATAAGCAACCAGAATCCCAGAAACCTTGGCAAGCTTCTCACGCGCTTCCGGCTTCAACGTGTACTTGTTGAAATCGAACAGCACGTCCGACATGTTGACGATCAATCCGCGGGCTGTCTCAGTGGTTTGCAGCACAGCGTTCAACTGCGCCTTGAGCCGTTCGCGCACTTGATCCGCCTGCTGTGAAGCCTGCTGCGCGCTTTGCTCGGCCGCAGCCTGGGCTGCCCGTGCTCTTTCCGCCTCCGCCCGAGCTTGAGCTGCGGCAGCGTCTGCCTGTGCGCGCGCTGTGGCCTGCTGTTCGGCTGCTGCCTGCGCCTGCTGAGCAAGCAACTGCGCCTGTTGTGCATTTTGATCGGACTGGTTCTTGGCAGCCAACTGCGCCGCGTCGTCTTCAGCCTTGATCTTGCGAATAGTGATGATGCGCGCGTCTTCAGCCGACTGCACCGCTTCACGTGCGAAGGTTATTGTCTCTTTGCGATTATCCTTGTGCAGATCGAGATCCTGCGCATTCTTGAGCGCTGTCTTTGCCGTCACCATCGTGTCAGCGGCATATTTGTCTGCACCCGCAGCTTGCGCAATCTCAACCGCATTCATAGCTTCGTAAAGCTCAAGCGGCGACCGTTCATCGCGAGTTATGGGGTTGAGTACCGTATGGCGCCCTGCGGTATCGGCATAGGCGCCGCGCGGCAACAGCGAATAGTGCGCATTCACCTGCTCGATCACACCCTGCGTCTTGTCTTCAACGAAGTTCTGCGCAACAACAAGATCGCTCGGCATAGTAACGGCGTAGTAAGGTTCAGCCGTAATAATCAAGCCGAATGCCTGCAAATTAGTCGTCACAGTTATTTGGTTCTTATCCTTCGATCCCGTGGGAAGCACCTCGCCAAGATTTACCGGCCGGCCTTCAGGCGTAATCGCCCACAAGACATAAGTCAGGTACTCCGTGCCGAATCCATTCGCCGGCGTCAACCCCACGAAGTTGGCTTCGATGGAGGTTCTTCCCGGACGGGCATCGACCTTGGCCTGCCCCGTCAAGTTTGGCAGCAGGCTGGTGCCTTGAAAGCCGATCTTGGTCGAACCATTGCGATGGAAGTAATTAATCGCGGGAATGTCCCGTCCCACCACCTGAATTCGATAAAGAGGCACGTCGTCGCGCGTTCCTGCCGCCGTCATTGGCACCGCGTTGGATTGAATAGGTGACTGCGGGTTTGCCGTCGGGTTAGCTTCCTGCGCGCTCATCAATCCTGAAGCGGCGAGCAGAAAAACTGGAATGCAATAAGAAAGCTTCCTCTTGATCATCCGATTGTCCTCCTTGGTTGCGGTGCTAACCCCGCTTTCCGAGGCCAAGACTTCATGGACTCAGCCATGCAGTGACACAGATTGCAATAGATGCCCTTCTGTGCTCGTTAGTTGTCCTGGCAAGGACTTCGATGTCGGTGTATAACCACCTCAGGTCGCTCAATCAACGCAACTTAAAATAATTTGTCCGCCGGATAATTTCTTGAATATCAACTCGCTAAGAAGAGCTTGGGCTCCGCGATTTATATGTGCGTACCGACTTCGTCGCTCGTTGCGGCGCATGCCAATTCCGACTCCGGAGTTTCATCCATGGGAGGCTCCCACGCCCGCCCGATTTCCTTCACCAGGAAAGTATCCTCTACGAATGTTTGGAACTTAGTCGATGGCAATGCAGGACTGAACAGATAGCCCTGATACGCGTGGCAGCCATTGATCTTCAGGAAATCTCGCTGTTCTTCCGTTTCCACTCCTTCGGCAATCACCGAAAGTTTCAAGCTGTTTCCCAGTGTGATGATCGTTCGCACAATGGAGGCGTCCCGCGCGCCATTCATCACATCGCGAACAAAACTCTGATCGATCTTGATTTGATCCAGAGGCAGGCGCTTCAATTGCGAAAGGGACGAATACCCGGTACCGAAGTCGTCCATCGAAAATCCGACGCCAAGCGTCCTCAGCGCGGTCATCTTGGCAACCACATCGCTTCCCTTTTCCATCATGAAGCTTTCAGTGATTTCAAGCTTGAGCTTATGCGGGTCGGCTCCCGTCTCTCGCAGCACTTTCTTTACCAACTCAACAAAGCGCGAATCGAGAAACTGGCGGATGCTCACATTCACCGCGAGGTCTAGCCCTGCCATGCCGGGAATTCGCTCCCATTCCGCGATTTGATAGCATCCCGTCTCCAGCACCCAATACCCAAGATCGACAATGAGCCCGGCCGCTTCCGCTAACGGAATGAATTCATTCGGCGGCACCATGCCCCGTACCGGATGGCGCCAGCGCAGCAGCGCCTCGGCTCCCGTCACGCACCCGTCGTCGTTCAATTGCGGCTGGTAATGCAGTTCGAATTCCCGCTGCTGCAATGCCCGCCTCAAATCTGCCAGGAGCGCCGCGCGGGCCGAAGCAGATGCCTCCAATGCAGGATCGAAAAAGCATAAATTATCCCTGCCTTGAGATTTTGCCTGGTACATCGCCAGATCCGTTCGCTTCAGCAATTCATCCACAGTCTCCTGCATCCCTTGGAAAAGCGTGGCGCCAATGCTCGTGGTGCCGTCGTATTTGTAATGCTCGAGGTCATAGCCCTGTCGACAGGTTCGGAGGATTTTTTCTCCAACCGCGGCCACTTCGCGCAGGGCTGTTTCGGGGTCTTCGCTCAAGTCTTCAATCATCACGCCAAACTCGTCACCCCCCAATCGAGCCACCGTATCGGCCTTGCGCACGCAGCTTGTCAGGCGGCTCCCAACCGCTTGCAGCAAGAGGTCGCCAATGTCGTGTCCAACTGTATCGTTCAGTGTCTTGAAGTCATCCAAATCGATCATCAGCAGGGCGCCAACACGCTTCCCAACTAAATTTGCCGCCAGCGCGCTCTCCATCCGTTCCCGCAACAACACCCGGTTGGGAAGGCCGGTGAGAACGTCAAAATATGCAAGATGATGGATTTTGCTGTCCGCCGCCTTCCGCTCCGTAATGTCCGTATTGATAGCAAGAATGGCAGAGGGGTTTCCTTCCGCGTCGCGCACCAGTGTACTTCGGCTCTCTACCACCAGATACCTGCCGTCCTTATGCTGTTTCGTCAGTTCGCCCTTCCATTCGCCCTGCCTTAGGAGTTCCCCAAGCGCTTCCCTCATATCGACAAGCGTTTTGAAAAAAACCTCGCCTACGCGCCTTCCAATCACCTCTTCCGCGGTCCAGCCAAAGAGTCGCTCTGCGCCCTTATTCCAGTAAAGGAAGCGGTGCTCCATGTCCTGTACAAAAATCGCGTCCTGAGCCTTATCCAGCAGTTTTGATTGCTCGCGGACACGATGATGCGCCGCCTCCAGCTTCGTCCGCGATAAAACCCTCTCCGTTGTATTCCGAAAGAAAATCGACAGTTTGCGCCCGCGCGGGAAGCACCGCATCTCGTACCATCGGTCTTGCTTCTTGTTTTGCACCTCAAACTCGCTGGCTGAGCCGTTGTCCGACGCCAGGCGGAGTCCCCCCAATATTGAAAGCGAATCAAAATCGGGAACCGTTTCAGAGATCGGCCGGTCCAACACTGCACTTCGTTCAACGCCGAATTCTGCGCATGCGGCATCGTTGATATAAACAAGCTTGCGCTCGGAATCGAACGAAATGAAACAATCCGAGATGCTCTCCAGCACTTCCGATTCAATTCGAAGCGATTCGGCCCGTTCCCGCTCCACAATGTACGCTTCACGATACCGCGTCACCGGATTGAGCATTAGCCCAAAGCACGCATAGCTCAAGCAGCTAGCCACCGTCACAAGCAGCGTACTCAATGAAAAAGTCTTCATTGCCCCCGTCAAGAGCAGGCACGGGATTAGAAGCAACGGAACAATGGAAATGAACCTCGCCAGCACCCGGCCAACGGTCGGAGAATTCACCAGCCTGTTGAATACCAGCAGCGGAAAGAACCAGATCATATAGACGTACAGGCTGTGGTGGTCCGCTTCCGTATAAATGCCAAAGCATAATCCCGCGCAAAGGTACGACGTATAAAAAATCGTAGAAGCAGTTGCAACCGCTTGTGCGCTGATCCAGCGGTGAAGGAACTGGCTGAGCAATACGCCGAGGCTGAAAACGCCGCCCAAAAGAATAAGGACCGACTGTTCCCCGGAGATCACCCCATGAAAGCTTCCGATTATTCCAATGCCCGACCCGCATAGCGTGAGCGATGAAGTCGTCAGAATAGCGTTCCGCGCCAGAGCTTTCGAATTTCGGTCGACGCTGGCGGTTTCGCTCATGAAAGCCCCACGATCCAATGCGGTTCAGCCCCTTGGCTGGTTGACCAGGATGCGCAATCCTCGCGCATGTCGGCCTGCCCAGGATTGCGCGGGAGAAAATGGTCGACCGTTGTGAGCAATTGTTTCTTGCGAACTATATCGGCTAAAAAGCTGGATTCATCTGGTTTTGCAAGTGACGAAAGTCTGAGAGCCGGCCAATTCCCCGGGTAGCTCCTCTTAGTGCATCCCCGTTGGCGCCTCCGCATGCTTCTTCGGCTTCTTAAACAACCACGTAGCCCCCGCGCAGAAAAACGCCAGCAGCGCCGTCCATCGGAACACATCCACATACGCCATCAGCGCCGATTGCTGCTCCATCAACCCATAAAGCATCCCAAACGAACCAGGCCGCGCCTGCGCCGGCCCAATGTGATGAGCCAGGTAATACCCCAGCGCCGCGGACTTCTGCTGAAGTATAGGGTTCGTCGGCGAGAGCCCTGCGCCAATCTCATTCTGGTGCAGCGCAGCTCTGCGAATCAGCGCCGTCGTCGCCATCGAGATTCCAATCGACCCGCCAATATTCCGCAGCATGTTGAACAGTCCCGTAGCATTCCCCATCTCCTCCCGAGGAATCGTCGAAGTCGCCATCGTCGCCAGCGGCACAAAAACAAAGCTCAGCGCAAATCCAGTCAGCGTGATCGGAATCAGCAGCGTATACGGCCCAATATCGAGGTTCACCGTGCCAAACACCAGCGCGCAAATCCCAAAAACCAGAAACCCACCGGAGAGAAGAATGCGTTGATCCATCCGAGACCCAAGAAAACCCACCACCGGCGACCCCAAGAACGAGCCAATACCGCGCGGCCCCACCACCAGCCCGGCCGTAAACGCCGTATACCCCAGCACCTCCTGGTAATAAAGCGGCAGAATCGCAATCGTAATGTAAATCGCCATGCCCAGCATCGCGATCATGAAGCAGCCCGTCCGAAAATTCCGGTCCTTCAGGATATGCAGGTCCACCAACCCCTTGGGGTGCGTCCACGAATGCCAGATCCAGCCGATCAGCGCCACCACCAGCGCCGTAACCGCCCAGCGAACCCATACCGCGCCAAACCAGTCGTCCTCCTGCCCCTTGTCCAGAACAATCTGCAGCGATCCGGTCCAAACCATCAGCAATCCAAAGCCGATGTTGTCGAACGGGCTCCATTTCGCGTTCTTGATATACGGCGGATCGTGCACAAACCTGCTGATCAGCACCACTGCAAGAATCCCGACCGGAATATTGATATAAAACGCATACCGCCAGCTGAATGTGTCCGTCAGCCATCCCCCCAGCGTGGGACCAAGAACAGGAGCCAGCACAATTCCCAGCCCATACGCCGCCATCGACATCGATCGCTTCTGAATCGGAAAACTCTCCAGCAAAATCGACTGCGAAAGCGGTTGCAGTGCCCCGCCACCCGCCCCTTGCAGCACCCGCGCCAGCAGAATCACCCCCAGCGAAGGCGCCGCTCCGCAAAAGAATGAAGCAATAGTGAAAATGATCACGCAGCTCAACAGGAAACGCTTCCGCCCAAATCGCCGAGCAAACCAATTTGAAGCCGGCAGGATCACCGCGTTGGCCACCAGGTAGCTGGTCAGCACCCACGTCGCCTCCGAATTCGAAGCCGAAAGCGACCCGGCAATGTACGGCAGCGCCACCGACGCAATCGCCGTATCCAGCACCTCCATAAAAGTAGGCAGCATTACGGAGACGGTGACCAGCCACGGATTCACGCCTTGGGTGAGTGGGTAACGGGCTTGGGCGGCAGCGTCAGGCATGAGCAGCAGGAACATACGAGGGTAAATGATCCGGCTTCCGGCCATCTGTGACGCAAGTCGGCTCCCCTGCCTCTTTCCCTGTTTCCTGTTGGAATCGCGACGGTTGCGGTACGATTGTTTCTATCCCCGGTCTTCACTTGTTTGGAGGCGACCCTCATGCCGTACTTTTCCATCTCCCGCTTGGTACTAAGGCTGCCCAAGACAGTTGCGGAGGGAGCAGGCGCCTTCAGGCCCTTGATAACTGCCTCAAATAGTGAGGCCTTCAGGCCCGGGTCGAGGTTTTTCCAGTGCAGATTCCCAATAGGCTTCGTCGCACTCGCGGCCTGCCTCTTGGTCTCAACAACAGCCCAGGCCTCCAAGCCGGATCCCGACGACTATCCGCTACGAGTGCATATCCTGAAATTCACAACGCGAGCACCCATGAGCCGCGAGCCCAAGCACCCCTCCGACTCGCCGGACTACGTGAGCGGAATGGGCGTGGCCGATCTTTTTGAGAGCGGACAACCGAGCGGCTTCCAGTTCAGCTATAGCTGCATCGGCGGCCTCAAAGCCTCCGCCGGCTATGCGAATTTCCCCGCACGCTGGAAGAAAAAGGACAAAACGCTGGAGATTCTTCTCCCTGAGACCGGCAGGCCCTGGAACCTCGAAACCTGCCAATTGCAAACAGAGATGCGCCCCGGCTTGGCCTTCTATTGGAGGGACGCCAAGATCGCGGAGGAGTCGGCCGCAGTGCTCAAAGACTGGATGGTCAAGCACAAGTACGACCCCGAGAAGGGCAGGGAAGAGCCAGTCCTGCTGCCCGGCGAGTCCGCGGACGACGATGGAACAAGCGGATCGACCCTGGTCAGCCCCGAGTAGCCTGCTTCCGCCAAATATCTGAATATCTAGCGGATACCGGATCGATCGTCCCCGGAGGCATGAAGCTCCCCTCGCCCAATGCCGTCGCTAACTTGCCAACTCGCTATCCCCGCGAAGCGGCCTAACTCGCTGAATCTGATCCCAAAGACTCCAGTTTCCCTGAATTCCACCACACCAGTCCTCTGGCTTATGCAATCATAATCAAATAAAGTTGACACTAAGTCACTCAATCATGCATCTTATAAGAGTCAGTATTTCAGGAGACAGGTAGGAAAACATGGGAAAAATTATCGGTATCGACCTCGGCACTACCAATTCGTGCGTTGCCGTTTTGGAAGGCGGAGAGCCAAAAGTTATTGCGAATGAAGAAGGTGCGCGCACCACGCCCTCCATCGTCGCCTTTTCAAAGAGCGGCGAGCGCCTCGTCGGCCAGGTCGCCAAGCGCCAGGCCATCACCAACCCTGAGAACACCATTTTCTCCATCAAGCGGTTTATGGGCCGCCGCTACAACGAAGTCAACGACGAAATGAAGATGGTGCCCTATAAAGTTGTCCAGCAGGGCGACCATCTCGCCGTTGTGGCCCAGGGTAAGGACTACACCCCGCCCGAAATCTCGGCCATGATCCTCCAAAAGCTGAAGAAGTCCGCCGAAGCTTACTTGGGCGAGACTGTAACCGAAGCCGTCATCACCGTTCCGGCTTACTTCAACGACGCCCAGCGCCAGGCCACCAAGGATGCAGGCAAGATTGCCGGCCTCGACGTCAAGCGCATCGTCAACGAGCCCACCGCGGCCGCGCTCGCCTATGGCCTCGACAAGAAGAAGGACGAGACCATCGCCGTCTATGACTTTGGCGGCGGCACCTTCGATATTTCCATTCTGGAAGTCGGCGAAGGCGTTATCGAAGTCAAGTCCACCAACGGCGACACCCACCTGGGCGGCGATAACCTCGACCAGCGCATCGTCGAATGGCTCATCTCCGAGTTCAAGACCGAGCAGGGCCTCGACCTGGCTTCGAAGGGCAACGAAATGGCCTTGCAGCGCCTCAAGGACGCAGCCGAAAAAGCCAAAATCGAGCTCTCGACGACTGTCGAAACGGAGATCAATCTCCCCTTCGTCACCGCCGACGCCACCGGCCCCAAGCACCTCGTCCGCAAGCTGACCCGCGCCAAGTTGGAACAACTTGTTGAAGACCTGCTTGACCGCTCGCTCGAGCCCTGCAAAAAGGCCCTCGCGGATGCCGGCATCGGTGTCGACAAGATCGACGAAGTGGTTCTCGTCGGCGGCCAGACCCGCATGCCCAAAATCCAGGAGATGGTCAAGAAGATGTTTGGCCGCGAGCCGCATCGTGGCGTCAACCCCGACGAAGTCGTAGCCATCGGCGCAGCGGTTCAGGCAGGCGTTCTGGCCGGCGAGGTCAAGGACCTCCTGCTGCTCGACGTGACGCCTTTGACGCTTGCAATCGAGACGCTGGGCGGCGTGGCGACGACCATGATTCCGCGCAACACCACCATCCCGACCAAGAAGACCGAGACCTTCTCGACCGCTGCCGATTCGCAGACCGAAGTCGAGGTCCACGTCCTCCAGGGCGAACGCCCCATGGCTGCGCAAAACCGTACCCTGGGCAAGTTCAAGCTGGCCGGCATTCCTCCCGCGCCGCGTGGAGTGCCGCAGATCGAAGTCACGTTCGACATCGACGCCAACGGCATTCTCAACGTCACCGCCAAGGACAACGCCACCGGCAAAGACACCCGCATCACCATCACCTCGAGCTCCGGCCTCAGCAAGGACGAAGTCGAGAAGATGGCCAAAGAAGCCGAAGCCCACGCCTCCGAGGACAAGGAAAAGCGCGAAGAAATCGAAGCCCGCAACCAGCTTGACGGCCTGGTCTACAACATCGAAAAGATGCTGAAGGATAGCGGCGACAAGATGCAGGGTGCCGATGCCGCGCCGGTCAAGGCAGACGTGGAAACGGTTCTAGCCGAGTCGAAGAAACTGCTTGAAGGCACGCCGTCTTCGAAGCAGCTGAACGACCAGCACGAGAAGCTGACCCACGCCAGCCACAAGCTAGCCGAAGTCCTCTACAAAGCCAACGCCGCGTCAGCCACGCAAGGCGGTCCCGGCCAGGCCGGCCCCGAGCCACCCGCGAGCGAGCAGAAGAAAGACGAAGGCGTAATCGACGCCGAGTACGTAGACGTCGAAGACAAGAAATAGCATTTGCCATGCAGGCAGCCCCGCCGTTCCGGCGGAAAAACTAGGGGTGGGCGACTATTGTTGCCCGCCCCGAATTCTTAGCTGATGGGAACGGAGCAGTGATGGGCGAACCAATCAACCAGTTTGACGGCGAACTTGCTGCACTTCAGCATCAGCGAACGATGGAGCATCTGAACACCTCTCCCGTCACATCTGCCTTGAGCACTATAGCTGAAGCAGTTGAGGAATTCGGTATACCAGGGGTCGGCCTTATCGCGAAGGCTTTGAAGAGCGGCCAGACGCCGGTGGAAAAGGTCGTGGAGCAGCTTGAAAATGGCGCCTATGCAGAGATCGCCAGAATCCGGAAAGACCTTCAAGGTCAGGACGCACGGCTCAATGAATTCGAAACACGGCTGAGAAGCCAAGAAGCCAAAAGCGCTTATCTAGGCGCAGTCCTTCATGGTCTCCGCACCTCCGACCCTAGAAAGCACATTCGCTTAGGGGTGCTCACGGTTAATTGTGTTTACGCCGACGACCTTGAACCTGAAAGGCTCGACAGTATGATGCAAGCTGCGGTCGAGCTCAAAGAAGAAGATATCGTCCTTCTCGGAAACCTCTACAAATGGCAAGAGCATATCCTAATTGAGAAGGGGATGACCCCGGACAAATGGTTTTCGGACATTCAGCAGGCACATAAACAACTGATCGAATCAGGGGCCCTCAAACAGCAAGATCATTTAAGGTTTCGCAGCTCATATATGAGGCTGGAGTCTTTGGGATTGATTCAAGAGATCCCCGCTATCAACAACCATTACGGTGTCGGATTTGAAGTGTATGCACTTCTTCTGGAGGGCAAGAAGTTCTATGAGCACGTGCATGAAATTGTAGTCGAGAAATGAGAAAGAGGACGGGCAGATGAGCAAGGTTGGCAAGAGCATCATCCGGGGGCTTGAACAGGCCCTTGCCTTCGCCGAAGGAAGAGCGAAGAAGGGCACCTACGTCGTCCACATCCCGCCGGAGATCGACGTGAAGGCCATCCGGGGCCGTCTAGGGCTCACGCAGCGGGAGTTTGCCGTTCGCTTCCGTTTCAACCTGAACACACTCCGCCACTGGGAGCAGGGCAGGTTGGTTCCCGAGGGATCTATGCGTGCCTATCTTCGAGTGATCGACCGTGAACCCCAGGCGGTGCAGAAGGCGCTGCGGATTGCGTGAGTCTGGGCATGGCAGGCGCTGAAGCCCATTGGTTCTACCAAAAACCAGAATGTCCAGGCAATTCCATGCGAGATGTATTACAATGTAATGCAGGTGGTGCCAAATGCCCGCGAATGCGCTTGTTCAAACCCGTATCAACGCCGAGATCAAAGATGAGGCTGCCGTAGTTCTACAGGCGATTGGCTTGACCGTTTCCGATGCGGTTCGCCTCATGCTAACGCGCGTTGCACATGAGAAGGCTCTCCCTTTCGAGCCATTGATTCCCAACCGAGCGACCATCGCTGCCATGAAGGAGGCTCGTGAAGGAAAACTCGAAACCGTGACCCTCGATGACCTGCAATCGGCGATCGATGCGAACGATTGAGCAGACCAGAGCCTTCAGGCGCGACCTCAAGCGCGAATCGAAAGGGAAGCATCGAGCCTGTCTTTCCGAGAGTTTTGTCCGTGTAGTTCAAGCTCTTGCAAACGATGAGCCGTTGGCAGAGAGGTTTTACGATCATGCATTGTCGAACAACTGGCAAGATCACCGCGATTGCCACATCAGACCGGATTTGGTGCTTATCTATCGAAAGCCCGATGATGAGACTCTGCAACTGGTCCGCTTAGGTTCGCACTCGGAGCTGGGCCTATAGCCGGTCGATTATCGGGATTACCACTAGGAGCCGTTATGGAGCGAATGTTCAATCCGCCTCACCCCGGCAAGATTCTGCGCGATGCGTTGGGCGATATAAGCGTCACTACCGCTGCAAGCAAGCTGCACGTTTCGCGCACAACGTTGTCACGGATTCTCAATTGCGCGGCAGGCGTTTCCGCCGATATGTCCTTGCGCCTGTGTGCGGCGCTGGGAACCCACGACAGCCTCTGGTACGAATTGCAAATGAGCTACGATATGTGGCAGGCATCGCGGAAGAAGCGTCCTACATTGTTGATTATCACTAAGGAGAACCGCCATGAGTATTCCGCGTAAACACGATCAAAGAGGAGTTCCGATCCATCCCGGCGAGTTCTTGCGGGAGGATTTTCTTGTGCCACTGGGACTTTCGGCAAATGCCTTGGCCCTTGCCCTGCGCGCACCTGTTACAAGGATTTCGGAGATTCTAAGAGAGCGCCGTGGCATTACTGCGGATACCGCCTTGCGTTTGGCCCGTTATTTTGGCACTACCCCAGACTTCTGGATGAAAATGCAAATGTCTTACGACCTGGCGCTGGCCAGCAAAGAGGTAATGGCGCGGATTGAAGTCGAGATATTTCCCGTCCCGCGCACCGAATCTGGCGGGTTGAAGGTACGGCAAATGGCCTGATTCCATTCACCTTTGAAGGAAAAAAAACAAGCCTCCAATTTCTTCCCGAAGTTTGCAGTCTAATTCGCCGAAACGCGCACAATCAATTCATGGCCACCTTCGCACCAGGAATTCGCAGCACCCAAAGAGGGCCAACGACCCCACCCCCCTTCCTTGTGCCATGCGTCTGAAAATAATGAGGTTACGTCGAAAACGAGCAGAAATACCTGCCAAAACAAACAACTTACCTCTCGGAGCCTGGGTGACGCTGGTCCACAGCTTCTGAGTCTTTCCCGATAGGTTGGCATCTAAACCCGGCGAAATGCGTGCAATGTAGGACAGAAGGAATCCAGTAGGATGAACTGAGATAAGAAAACACAAATGTACACAACGAACACGGATTTTGTCGCAACACCGGGCTTGAATGAACTCGCCATACCAAAGGAAATCTGCCAGACCTTTCGTTCTGGGCGCGGCCTTTTGACGGAGTCCTTTCTTATGCACGATCAAGTTACCAACCTGCTGCGTTCGGTTCGCCGCAGATTGAACTCTCCCAGGACACTCGAGTCCCTGCTCCCCGTACCCGGCATGGAGCGCGTATTTGAACACGGCCGATGCCTCTACGACGGACACCAGCGCGCCACGCCGATGAAGTACGGCTCGCTGGTGGAAGAAATCTGGCGCGATCCCGCCTACCGTAAGGCGATCAAAGCGGCACGGCTGCCCGCCGTCGAATCCATGGTGGACGAGATGCGATTCATGAACCTCTTCTTGTTGATCAAGTTCTTCATGGGAGGCCTGGGCTCCCAGAACATCGTCGAATTCGGTGCCTTTAAAGGGGGCAGCGCTGTTTTCATGGCCACCCTGCTCGCGGAGTATTACCCGGCTGCTCGCATTCTCTCTCTGGATACTTTCGCCGGCCTGCCTCCCCTCGCGAACGGTGTCGACAGGCCGCCCAGCGACTTTTTGGCCGTCGATTTGGAGCGAACGCGGAGAACGGTTCGGTCCCTCGGACTCAAGAATCTCGAATTTATCCAGGGCCCGATCGAAGACACGGCTCCAGAGGCTTGTCGCAGCCTCGGCTCCCTCGGCCTCGCACATATCGATGTGGTGCTCTACGGACCCTCCGTCTTTGCGCAGAACATTGCGTGGGAATTCATGGTGCCCGACGGTTACATCGTGCAGGACGACGCCCTCGAGCCAACCTGCCCGGGAGCCACCCTTGCCGTCGAAGAGATGATCCGCGAGCGCGGTCTATCCATGGAACAAATATGGCCGCATATCGTGTTTCGCGTCCACCGTGGTGCTTGAATGCCAGACTGCCGATGGCCTTTTATCAGTGAAAGAAAAAGGCCTGAAAACATAACCCGTACCTAACCCGCAACTGAGTTTGCAAAGATTATGCCCACAACACAAAACAAAGACTATTACGCAACCCTCGGCGTCAAGAAGACCGCCACCTCGGACGAGATCCGCAAGGCCTTTCGTAAGCTTGCGCGCCGCTATCACCCCGACGTAAATCCCGGCGACAAAAAGTCCGAAGAGAAGTTCAAAGAAATCTCCGAGGCCAACGATGTCCTAAGCGACGAGAAGAAGCGCAAGGTCTATGACCAGGTTGGCTTCTACTCCGACCAGATTGACCCTGCCACCGCCGAAGCCTACGCGCGCCAGCAGTCCGGCGCCGGCCAGCCTCCGGTCGACTTTGGGGGATTCGACTTCTCCGGCTTTCAAGGTGCCGCTAGCCCGCAGCAAGGCGCAGGTTCGCAGTCCTGGGGCAGCTTCAAAGACATCTTCTCCGGCAT
>Ga0182016_10004484_pt1 | contig 15405 bp, 16 predicted proteins | sample 712S2MmetaG_FD_120491 | JGI IMG/M metagenome (GOLD analysis project Ga0182016, IMG submission 120491) | Permafrost microbial communities from Stordalen Mire, Sweden - 712S2M metaG | ecosystem: Environmental > Terrestrial > Soil > Wetlands > Permafrost | place: Sweden: Stordalen | collected...
ACAAGCAGAGGGGCGGTGGCCGATCTACGGGACAGGCTCAACTCACGCTGGCCTTAGGGGCGGACGGCCTTACCGCCGAAACGTGAAATCATCCTCACGCCTCTGAACGCAACATACAAGGGAGCGCGAGAGAATAGCCCAAAAGAAATCCGGGGGGAGAGCGTTCGAATTTGACTCTCAGCCCCTGCCTCCTCAACCCCGCATCGACCATGCGCCTTCTAGGCTCCTGGAAAGTAACGGAGGGAGCAGGGGCCTTCAGGCCCCTGAATCCCGACCTCCAACGCCGCCGGCTTTAGCCGCGGGCCTTTATTCATGCCTTCCAGATGCGACCCACCCCCAAAACGCTCGCCCACCGCGCATGATCCCCGACCTCAAACCCATAATCACTAACCCCCAAAAAACTAATCTCTGTTCTTTTGCACATAATTACCCCCTCCCGGCGCACACTCTACGCGTGAAGGTCAAAACGCCCTCACCCGAGGAATCCCGCCAATGATCCACGCCCTCCAGCCCCTGAACCCCGAAGCAGCCCCCGAAGCCGCCCAATCCGAACTCTCCGCCGCCCAAAGAAACCCAGCCGTCGCTGAATGCTGCGAAGCCTGTCACCGCGTCTATCAGTCTGTCATCCAAAAGAGGAAGGGAAACGAGATCGCCCGCGCCACCGCCAACATGGCCTACCGCCAGGCCATGCCCCCGCCCGTCGGATACAACGACATCTGTTACTTCATTGCCTGCGCCCTCTACGGCATGCTCACCGGCATCTTTGAAAACTCCGATGGACCCAAGCTCCTCTACGGCGCTCAGGTCGCCCTTAGCACCATCGCCCCACAAGCAAAATCGCAGCACCGGCCCAATCCCAAAGCTGAATACCCCCTCCCCAGGGAAGCAAAAGTCGTTGACATCAAATGAGTTAGCTCAAAATCACAGAATCGCCATCAACAAAACAAAGGAGTTACGGCATGCCAACCATCGGAAAAACACCGCTCCACACCGGAATCCGGCGGCATTTCTCCCTCTTCCCTTCTCCCTGTTCCCTGCTTCTCATCCCCTAACCACTAATCACTGTTTTTATCGTCTTTCACTAACTCGTTGAAAACAAACGGCATCGACACTGAAAACTTTCGCACCCCCCGGATACAAAGGAGTTACAGCCTATCGAATCGCCGAAAAGCGCCAAAAAGTTCCAAATTACCGCCAAGAAGCGCCAATTCGCCTCTGGCTCCCTGCACCTAAGTCCTTTAGTTCAGCAATTCCATTCCAAACCACCTGCAGAAAAAGCAAAAAGGCCGCAACCTCGCAGCCTTTCTCCCTGCTCCTCTGTCCACCAATCACTAATCACTAATCACTAACCACTAATCACTGTTCCCGCGCTTCCCCCAGCATCAGCTTCAGCGTCATCTGCTTCCGCCCGCGGAAGATCGTTACTGCAATCGTGTCACCGGCCTGATGCTTGTCCATCACCGCGCCAATGTCCTGCGGGTCAGCTATCTCTTGCCCGTCGATGGCCACAATCAAGTCACCGCCCAGCATCAGTGGCATGTTGCCCACATAGGCCTGCTCCGTTCCACCGCGCAGTCCGGCTCGTTCCGCCGCGCCGCCCTGAATCACCTTTTCGATCAGCACACCGAAATCGGCCGCGAGACCCATTTGCTGGGCTAGGTCAGGCCCAATGCCGTAGGACACGATCCCCAGCGACGGCCGCTTCACCCGTCCGTAGCGCGTCAAGTCAGCCAGCACAGCCTTGGCCGTGTTGATGGGAATTGCAAACCCGATACCCGAGCTCTGGTCGGCGCCGTTCGACGCAATCATCGTATTGATCCCGATCACCTCGCCATGCGAGTTCAGCAGCGGCCCTCCCGAGTTTCCCGGATTGATCGCCGCATCCGTCTGGATCGCGTCCTCAATCGGAGCGCCCTCCGCTCCGCGAATCGATCGGATCGAGCTGATGATTCCCCGCGTCATTGTCCCGCTCAGTCCAAATGGATTACCGATCGCGTAAACCTTTTGCCCTACCGACAGCCCACCCGAGTCGGCCAGCGTTACCGGCTCAAGGTTCGGCGCACTGATCTGCAGCAGCGCCAGGTCGTGCACCCGGTCCGTGCCAATCACCTTGGCGTCATAGGTCTTCTTGTTGCTCAGCATCACCTTGACGCCGCGGTTGGCTCCCTCAACCACGTGGAAGTTCGTCAGCACGTGACCCGACCGGTTCAGGACGAACCCCGACCCCTGCCCCTGCTGCGGCACCGTTCCATAAAAAAAGTTGAACACCAGCGTAGTCGACGTTATATTCACCACGCTCGGCAACACGCGCTTGTAAACCGCGATGTTGTTCTGCTCCTCCGCGTCATACTCCGGTGCGGCATGAGCTTCGGTCAGCTCAAGCCCCGAGTTAGCCCCATGGCTGGCAGCCAGAGAAAATGGCCTCCATCCCTGCGGAAGATGAGTCGTGACAAACCAGAACCCACCCACCAGGAGAACAATCAAAAACAAACGTCGCATGATCTTCATCTCAAACAATCCTGAATCAACCTTCCTTCAAACAAATAAGCAGCTCCATAGCTAGTACGCAGCCGTCGCCCCAATGTTCCGAGCCTCGCCGTTCTGAAAATGCCCGCTCCGGGATCAGGCCCGGTCATCCACGCATGTTCCTATTCTAAAGACAACTTGTCTGCGGATTTGTTGCTCTCGGCCTTCAGTTGTTCCCAGACTTCCATCACACGGGACCTCAACGCGGCCAAATCTCCCGCATTTTCAATCACGTAGTCCGCTCGAGCCGCCTTCTCCGAATCGGGAATCTGGTGGGCCAGCCGAACCCGCGCCTCAGCCTCAGCTGCCGCCTGCCCCGACCAATCCTGGCTGGTCCGCGCCGCATATCGCGCAACCTTGACCTCGTCCGGCGCTGTCACCACCACCACCCTATCGATCCGCCTCTTCCAATCAGCCAGAACGCTCTCTTTCTCGCCCCTGGCGCGCGCGTCGCGTTCCACCTCGAAGATCAGCGCCGACTCCACCACTGCCACCGCCGCCGGATCTGCTACAAAGATTTGCTCCATCCAATCCCGCTGCGCCTGAATCACCGCCGGATGAACGATGGCATTCAACTCGTTAAGCCTTCCGCCCTGAAAGGCAAGCTCGGCCAACTTCGCTCGGTTCAGCCGGCCATCCGCGCCCACCACCTCCGGCCCGAACACACGCGCAATCTCGGCAAAGACCGCCTGCCCCGGCTCCATCAGCGTCCGCCCCAGCGCGTCTGCCTCGATCACCTTCCCTCCCAGCTCACGCAGCATCGCGGCAACAGTGCTCTTGCCGCTGCCAAGCCCGCCTGTGAGTCCAACTCGAAGCATTGCTCAAAGCCCTCTGCGCATCTTCGCCGCTCGCACCGTATTCGACATCAGCATCGCAATCGTCAGCAATCCAACCCCGCCGGGGACTGGGGTGTACGCTCCCGAAACCTCAAACGCGGCCGGATGGACGTCGCCAATTACAACCGACCCGCGCTTGGCAAAGGTGGCCTCGCGCTTGGCGTTGCCCGCGAAGAATCGCTCGAACTCGGCGCGATCGGTGATACGGTTGATGCCCACATCGATGATGGTTGCGCCTGGCTTGACCATCTCCGGCGTGATAAATCCCGGTCGCCCGATCGCCGCAACCAGGATGTCTGCCTCTCGCGTGACCGCTGCAAGGTCCCGCGTCTTCGAGTGGCAGATCGTTACCGTTGCGTTTTCATTGAGCAGCAGCATCGCCGCCGGCTTGCCCACAATGTCACTGCGTCCCACGACTACCGCGCGCTGCCCAGCCATCGGAATGCCGCTGCGTCGAAGAATCTCGATCACACCGGCCGGCGTGCAAGGCGCCAGTGCCGGCCTTCCGGCCTGAAGTTTACCCGCATTCACAGGGTTGAAACCATCCACATCTTTCAGCGGCGACACGGCATCCAGCAGCACCTTGGCATCCACCTGCTTTGGGAGTGGAAGCTGGATCAGGATTCCGTCAATCTCGTCGCGATCGTTCAGAGCGGCCACGAGGTCCAGCATTTCCTCGGTGGTCACCGTCTCCGGCGGCGTAATCAGGTCACTGTAGATGCCAAGCTCCTCGCAGGCCTGCACCTTGCTCCGAACATATATCTCCGATGCGGGGACGTGACCCACGAGCACAGCAGCTAGCCCAGGCCTGATCCCGTGTCCGGCCAATTCGTGCATTTCCGCCTTCACTTCCTCTTTGATTGCAGCGGCAATCCCCGCACCATCTAATACTCTCGCCATGATCCGCTCCGGTATTCATCGTATCGCCTCCGGTTCCGCCGCTCGAAGTGTCACACCGGCATGTGATTCAACGCACATACAACCGTCCCGATGCAGCCGCTACCATCACCCCACGTTGAACAAGAGGATCGATTGCGGATTTGCTACGCAGTCTCCTATCGACACGGGTTAGGAGTTGCGGCCTCATGAGCGCACTAAAAGATGCAGGCCATCTGTTCCGGTTCGCCGGGCTCTTTGTCCTTGCTTTTCTGTTATTTCTGGTTATCCGCCACTTTGTTGTGCCGCCGAGCTTCGGACAGTATGGTCACTATCGTGGGGCGGCCATGGGCGAGATTGCCGCGCGTCCCGTGAAATTTGCCGGGCATGAAGCATGTGAGGCATGTCACTCAGATGTCGCGGACGCGAAGAAGACAGGCAAGCACGCTCACGTGAATTGCGAAGCCTGCCACGGACCTCAGGAGAAGCACGCAACTTCCGATGACCCTTCAGCCACCAAACCGCAGTTGCCGGATTCTGCTGTCCTGTGCATTCGATGCCATACCGCGAGCGCTGCAAAGCCCAAAGGCTTCCCGCAGGTGAACCCCGCGGACCACTCGAATGGGATGCCTTGTGACACATGCCACAAGCCGCACAACCCTGGAATGGATGCTGGAGGCACAAATTGAACATCTCTCGGCGTCAGATCCTGATTCTCTTGCCGGCGTCCGCAGTCGCGTGGAAGTCGATATTGGCTGGAACACCTGAGGCCGCTTCAAATTACACAATGTCCGATCACTGGTGGGGAATGCTCATCGACATTCCCAAATGCATCGGTTGCGGAAACTGTGTTCGCGCTTGCCAGATGGAAAACGATGTTCCCGACGGCCACTTCCGCACCTGGGTCGAACGCTATCACGTTTCCGACGAGGATATGACCAATCCTGAAGTCATCTCTCCCGACGGAGGCAAAGAGGGCTTCCCGGTTGCCGAAGAAGACAGCAAGAAATACTTCTTCGTTCCGAAGATGTGCAACCACTGCGCGGATTCGCCCTGCACCCAGGTTTGCCCGGTGGGCGCCACGTTCGTGGCTCCCGATGGCGTGGTGCTCATTGACCCGACGTACTGCCTCGGCTGTGCTTATTGTGTGCAAGCATGTCCGTATGGATGCCGCTACATTCATCCAGTAAAGGAAGTGGCGGACAAGTGCACCCTCTGCTACCACCGCATCACCAAGGGCCTGACAACAGCCTGCTGCGAATCCTGCCCAACCGGGGCAAGACAACTCGTAGACCTCAAGGATCCCAAAGACCCGATCCATGAATTCCTCAAGACCCACCCCGTGCAGGTGCTGAAGCCGCAGATGGCTACCGGGGCAAAGGCTTTTTACAACGGTCTGGATGGCTCAGTCCGCTAGCCCAGCCCGCTAGCCCAACTCGCCAACAGAAGCAAGGAGTTTAGGCATGAACGGTGTTGAAGGCTTCATGTATCCCAACGAATACGGGCTTCAGTGGAGCGTGTTGATCGTCCTCTACCCGTATATCACTGGCCTGGTTGCCGGCGCGTTCATTCTTGCTTCTCTTGAGCGCGTCTTCCATGTTGAGGCCGTCAAGCCAACTTATCGTCTGGCCTTGCTGACTGCCCTGTCGTTTCTGATCGTGGCGCCGCTCCCTTTACAACTGCATCTTGGACATCCGGAACGTTCTCCTGAGATGTACTTCACTCCACACAGCACATCGGCCATGGCGATGTTTGGCTACGTATACCTTTGGTATCTCATGGCCGTGCTGGTCCTCGAGATTTGGCTCGACTATCGTCGCGAGATAGTCCTTTTCTCGCAGTCCAGCAAGGGATTGCTCAAGATTGTCTACAGCATCATGACGCTCGGCTCAAGCAACATCAGCCCGAGGTCGTTGGCCATCGACAATCGGGTTGGCTGGATCGTGACGATTATCGGTATTCCCTCGGCATTCATCCTTCACGGGTATGTCGGCTTCATCTTCGGCTCCATCAAGGCCAACCCATGGTGGTCCTCTCCGCTGATGCCGGTGGTCTTCATCTTTTCTGCCATGGTTTCTGGAATTGCCGGTGTCATGGTGCTTTACATGGCCATCACCAAGCTGCGCAAACAGCAGATCGACATGCGATGCGTCGATACGGTTGCGATGTACCTCTTTTATGTTTTCATCATCGACTTCAGCCTCGAGATGCTTGACCTCATCCACCGCGTCTATGAGGCGGATGAATCCTTCCGCAGCCTGAATTTTCTGGTCCACACACAGCTTTACATTCCGCATATTGTGATTCAGATATTCCTGGGCACCCTCACTCCCATCATCCTTCTCGGAATCACGCAGGTGGTTCATCTTCCCGAAATCGTGCGCAAGCGAATGTACGCGACAGCAGGCTGCCTGACGCTGGTTGGCATCTTTGCGATGCGCTGGAATGTTGTGATTGGCGGCCAACTGTTCTCGAAGAGCTTCCTTGGTTACACGACCTACAAGGTTGGGTTGGTCTCAAAAGAAGGACTGATTGTGGCGGTCTTTCTTTCGATCCTGCCCCTTTTCATTCTGTGGGCACTCATAAAGCTGCTGCCCCCGTGGCCGGGGAATAGCGAACATGCACCGGCGGTGGGAGATTAGCCTTCGCTTGATTCTTGGGCTTTCGGGTGGAACCAATGAACGATCTTCCCGACACATTAGAACGGCTAACGGAGCGACTTGAGGCTCTTGAGAGGCGCGTCGCTGTTCTCGAAAAGCCTTCTCTAACATCCGCCGTAATGTCGCCCGTTGCACCTGCAGCCGCGCATTCACAGCAACCAGTTTCTCCCTCGCTTGCGTTCTCCGGGGGCACGTTCACCGTTCTGGGGAAATCTCTGCTGGGCATCGCGGGCGCCTACCTGCTGCGGGCCATAGAGCAATCCACCGATTTGCCTAAACTCGTGGTCGCAAGCGCAGCCATCCTCTATGCCGTCATTTGGCTGGTTTGGGCGGAACGCAGGCCACGCGACCGATGGTTTGAGAGCACAGTGTTTGCCTGCACATCAGCCGCCATACTTGCCCCAATGCTTTGGGAATTGACGCTAACCTTCAACATGCTGCGACCGGAAGCTGCTGCTGCAATTCTTGCCGGATTTGTGGCGACTGCAGCTGCTCTTGCATGGAAGCAGGATCGATCACCTGCGCTAACTGTTGCCTATCTCAGCTCTATCGCTGCGGCCTTTGCGCTGGCCCTCGGGAGCCACGCGCTGTTGCCGTTCGCAGCGGTAATTCTCTTCATCGTTGCTCTATGTGAAGTGAGCGCAGTCCGCGCTCGCCACACAGGCGCCAGAATCTTCGCTGCTTTTGCTGCGGATGCAATGGTCCTGGCGATTCTTTTCATCTACACGGGCCCTCAAACTGCCCGAGCAAATTATCCGCCCCTTGGGACCTACGCGCTTGTGGCGCCTGGATTGGTCCTCTTTTTTATCGTCCTCGCGGCCGTCACGGCGGAGAATGCATTCCTTCGCAAGCCGATCTCCCTTTTCGAGACGATGCAGGCAACGATTGCGTTCGTACTCGCGGCCATTGGATTCGCCTGGTTTGTTCCGAGCGGACTCGTGTACCTGGGTTGGGCCTGCCTGGGGTTGGCAGTGATTGTTTCGGTGGTTTGTGCCCGGCTCTTCGCCGGCAGCGAGGAGCCTCGGAACTACCTCGTATTCTCCTGGTGGGCTTTCGCTCTGTTCGGTGCCGGCGCTCTCTTTGGTTTCTCTTCGGTGAGTCAGACGATTCTGCTTTCAGCGGGTGCGGTGTGCGCCACGATCCTCGGCTTGCGGATGAGGCGGCCAGTTCTTGAATATCAGGCTGTGCTGCTTCTTCTGCTGGTTACCGCAGTCTCCGGAGCTGCACGTTTTGCTTGGGATTGCCTGATCGGAATGCTTCCGGGCACTTTTCTGTGGAGCCTTCTTTGCATCGCCATCAGTGCGGCGATTTGCTACGCCTTGCAGCGTCCAACTGCGGATGAAGCGTGGCGTCCGCAGATGCTGCGTTTGGTCACCGTATTCCTGGTCATCTCCGCCCTCTGCGCATTGCTAGTCGATGGTCTGGCTTCCCTGATCACCCTGATAACCCCGCTTGGCCCGCATCACATCGCACTCATTCGGACTGGTGTGATCTGCCTCATCGCTTTGACGCTTGCGTTCTCCGGCAGGTGTTGGCAGCGAGTTGAACTCACCCGCATTTCATATGGAGCGCTCGTGCTCGTCACCGTCAAGCTTTTGGCGGAAGACCTGCGGAACCCAAGACTCCTGTTTATTGCGGCGTCTATATTCCTCGTCGCTGCGACCTTGCTTGTGGTTCCGCGACTCTCGCGAATTCCACGGAGATCCTGACCCAGCAGGAAGACCCGAGAATTGCCGCTGCAACAAGCGCTGTCGCACCCCCGCGGCGGTAATGTAGGATCATTCACGCATCTTGAAATGAATGCCAGCTTATCTCCCACAGGGGATTGTTCCGGGTTAAGTGGCATTGCAGGGCATCGAGATTCGTGGCTCAATTCCGATGCCGTATCCCATGGATGCATAGAGCGGTTTACCTAAATGACGATAGTGCCCTTCCAGTCTGGGGAATCAAATCCGCGCTTGAATCCATTTCGAGCCGCTCCTAATATCCTCACGCTGCTTCGAATCTGCCTCGCCCCATTTCTGGTGGCAGCAATTCTCGAGGGCAGATATGCCCTCAGCTTTGGACTTTTCGTAGCCGCTGGCCTTACCGATGCGCTCGATGGCACGCTCGCACGCATCCTCAAGCAGCGAACCATGCTCGGCCATTACCTTGACCCGGTTGCGGACAAGCTTCTTTTGAGCACGCTTTTTCTGGTGCTGACGCACAACGGACTGATCCCCGCGAGAGTCACCGTCCTTGTATTTGGCAGGGATGTTGGAATCCTGGTCGTCGCCGCGATTCTCTATGCGGCGGTAGGCCGGCGAGAGTTTCGGCCAAGCATCTTCGGCAAGGCAAACACGCTTGTTCAGGTGTTGGCTGTCGCAGCCGTTCTCCTCCACCAGCTAACTCCCGCAATCTGGGTTGCCGATTTCAGGATGTTGGCGCTCAATTTGACCATTGCCCTGACCGTGGTGTCGGGACTCCACTATGCGTGGATAGCCTCGCGCCGATCCAGCACGCCTTCGGCCGCCAGCACTGGAACAAAGTAAACAAACGCTCTTGTCGAGGGCTCAGATATTCTCCGAGGCGTCCTCCGGTTCGGCGGTTTCTTCGATTTCCATATCGCGAAACTCCTCGGAATCAAAGACTTCGCCACATTCCAGACACTCGACGAACTCCGCGTCTTCGTGCCGGGACACAATGCGTACTCTAGGGTGTTTGCAGATGGTAGCCATCGGTCGAGATTGGTTGGTGAACAGCTCTTTCCGCCCGATTGTAGCTGTCCTTTGAACAATTTAAAACAGGCATTTCTTTAAACTTCCCGTGATTTGACCAGAATCTCACTCTTCCTGCGTGCTACGGACCCTGGGGAGAACTCCCGAAGACTTGAAATCCCGACAGATTTGGTCCTATACTGAATACGGACCGAAGAAGTCGGATATTCCTGAATGTTAAAGCTCACTAAAAAAGCGGACTATGGCCTGATGGCGCTCAAGTACCTCGCCGAGCACCCGGATTTGGCCGCCTTGAGCGCGAAGGAAGTCGCAGACGCATACGGTATTCCCGCGCAACTGCTTGCAAAAATCCTTCAACTGCTTACCAAGCATGGCCTGCTTCGCTCCCATGCCGGAATGAATGGCGGCTATGTTCTGGCCCGCGATGCCCGGCAAATCTCTGCTTATGAAGTGATTCTGGCAATTGACGGCCCGTTTTTCATAACTTCCTGCATCAAGGGCGCCAAGTCGTGCGAATTGACCCCAAGCTGCACCATCAAGGAGCCGCTGGCACGTGTGAATGAGACCATCGCCGGCGTACTCAAGAGCATCAGTATTCAGGATCTTGCAGAACACGAGCAACCCGCGAAACGGGAGGCCGACCATCAGGGCCTGGTTGCCCTGACGCTTTGAATATTGATCCTTTGAGGAATGAATTCACTCTCTGCATAAAGCGGAGAAGCAGTTAAGTAAAAGACGGAGATTAACATGAGCACACTTTCGAGCCAAGTGGAAACACCAGCAGGCGTAACTCTACCGATCTATATGGATAATCACGCCACCAGCCCGATGGATCCACGGGTACTGGAGGCGATGCTGCCTTATTTCACATCCAAATTCGGCAATGCAGCCAGCCGGAACCACTCCTTTGGCTGGGAAGCCGAGCAAGCAGTGGAAACCGCTCGCGAGCAGATTGCGAAGCTCATTGGCGCGACAGCCAAGGAGATCATCTTCACTTCCGGTGCAACCGAGAGCAATAACCTTGCGATCAAGGGGATTGCCGAGATGTATCGTGAACGCGGCAACCACATCATCACGCAGGTTACTGAGCACAAGGCTGTGCTCGACACCTGCAAGAGACTCGAGAAGTACGGCTACCGCGTGACCTACCTTCCGGTGAAGGCCGACGGTCTGATTGACATTGAGGACCTCAAGCGCGCAATCGATGAGAAGACGATCCTGGTCTCGATCATGGCCGCCAACAACGAAATCGGCGTGCTCCAGCCGATCCGTGAAATCGGCAAGATCTGTCACGAGAAGGGCGTCATCTTCCATACCGATGGGGTTCAGGCAGTCGGCAAGGTTCCGTTGAATGTGATTGCCGACAACATTGATGTTCTCTCGCTGACAGCCCACAAGATCTACGGCCCCAAGGGAGTTGGAGCGCTTTATGTTCGCCGGCGCAATCCCCGTGTCCAGATTGCCGCGCAGATCGATGGTGGCGGACACGAGCGCGGCATGCGGTCGGGAACGTTGAATGTTCCCGGAATTGTGGGCTTGGGCAAGGCCTGCGCCATCGCTTCTGAAGAGATGGAATCCGAAGCCGCTTACCTGCGCGGCCTCCGCGACCGGCTCAAAGCCAAGCTTGAGTCCGAGCTCGACTACGTCCAGGTCAACGGCTCCTGGGAACATCGCCTCCCCGGCAACCTCAACATGAGCTTTGTCTATGTTGAGGGCGAGTCGCTGCTGATGGGCATCAACGATGTGGCGGTTTCCTCTGGCTCCGCCTGCACGTCGGCCACACTCGAGCCATCTTATGTACTCAAGGCTCTCGGCCTCGGCGATGATGTGGCACACAGCTCCATTCGCTTTGGTCTGGGCCGCTTCAACACGCAGGCGGAAGTTGATTATGTGGCTGCAAAAGTGATTGAGATCGTCAAGCATCTCCGCGAGCTTTCGCCGCTCTACGAGATGGTCAAGGAAGGCATCGACCTGACCAAGATTCAATGGGCAGCGCACTAAGAACTAAGAACTGTGAACTGTGAACTGTGAACCAAGACCTGCATTACCGCGGCTTCCCCGCAGAAGGAGTTAGAAGAAATGGCATACAGCGACAAGGTAATCGACCACTACAACAATCCACGCAACGTGGGCCAACTCGACAAGGCCTCAACCGAAGTGGGCACCGGCCTGGTCGGCGCTCCGGAATGCGGCGACGTCATGCGTCTCCAGATTCGCGTTAACCCCGAGACTCAGGTCATCGAAGAAGCAAAGTTCAAGACCTTTGGGTGCGGGTCGGCAATTGCGAGTTCTTCGCTGGCGACCGAGTGGATCAAGGGCAAAACGGTCTCTGACGCGCTGGAGATCAAGAACACCGACATCGTGAAGGAGCTGTCGCTTCCTCCCGTGAAGATTCACTGCTCGGTGCTCGCCGAAGATGCGATTCGCGCGGCTATTGGCGACTGGAAGAAGAAGAACGGCGTAGCGGAAACGGCAGACACTGCTGTTGCAGCCCACTAAGAGGCTGTTCGAAGCCGCGAAATGAATGGGTACCGAACGGAAAAGGCTGGAATGTCGAATATTGTCACAATTGGATCAAGTCCCGCCGCTGACGCGTCGATTGCGCCACCGCTCAGCGGTGCGGGTTCGCAGACGGGTGTGCCGACGCAGGCCATTCAGGTGACCGAGAACGCCGTCAAGCGTATTCGAATTGCGATGGCGAAGGAAGGAATAGCGCCAGAGCAGGGCGGCCTGCGCCTCGGCGTGATGGGCGGCGGTTGCTCTGGGCTTTCTTATTCCATCAAGTTCGATACGCAGCCACGCGAGCGGGACCGCGTATACGATTTCGACGGTGTGCGTGTTTTTGTCGATCCCAAGTCGTTCCTCTACCTGCACGGCATGATCCTGGACTACGAGGAAACGCTGATGCGGCAGGGATTCAACTTCATCAATCCGAACTCCACCCGGTCCTGCGGCTGCGGTTCCTCGTTCTCCTCGTAGGGTTTCAGGTTTGTGAGAGTTCACCTATGCTCAAAGTTCTAGATTCCGCCGTTCCGGTTGCGTGTTGGTCCTGCTCGATCAGCCAAAGCGATTCCACGCTGTTCTGCCCGCATTGCAGCAAGATTCAGCCACCTGCCGGCGGCAACTACTTTACCGTTTTCAGCCTGGAGCCACACCTGAATATCGACTTGCCTGCGCTGGAAACTGAGTTTCACCGCCTGAGCAGAAAGCTGCATCCCGACCGATTTGCGCGCGCCACCGATCAGGAGAAGGAGTGGAGCCTTGCGGACACTGCGCTTCTGAACGATGCGTACCGGACATTGAAAGAGCCGCTGCGCCGCACCGAATACCTGCTGAAGCTTGAGGGCTCTGAGATTGGCGAGGAGTTCGCGGGGAAGGACAAGGCAAATCCATCTCGCGTTCCAGCCGACCTGCTCGAAGAAGTTTTTGAGTTGAACATGCAGTTGGATGAGATGCGCATGGCCCGCAAGATGGGCGAAGAAGATCCATCGCTGCATGCGAGCCTGACCGAAGCAAAGAGCAAGTTTGAAGCGATGGTGAAGGATGTGGATGAACACCTTCACAAGGAATGGACCGCCTGGGACCAGGGCGACCAAACCGCGCGCCAGACATCACAGAACAAGATGGTCGCCCTGCTAGATCGGCGCCGTTACCTGAGCAACCTGCTTCGCGACGTAACTGAGACATTGGGAGCCTGAGAAAAGGAAATGGCCGAAGGACGTGTAGTTGGAATTGACCTTGGGACCACCAACTCCCTGGTCGCATATATGGAGGGCGATGCGCCGGTGGTGATTCCCGGCGTGGATGGCAGCAACTTGGTTCCTTCTGTAGTTGCGCTCGATCCTGTTCCGGTTGACGGTGGCCGCCCGACAGTGACCGTTGGGAACACCGCTCGCAAAGCCCTGATTGAGACCCCTGAGCGGGTGATCTATTCGGTGAAGCGGCTAATGGGCCGTGGACTCTCTGAGATTCAGGATGAGCTGAAGTACTTCCCCTTTCGACTGGCCGACGATGTTCAGGCCGGTGAAGTGCCGCGCATTCAGCTCGGCGAGATGCGGTTCACACCTCCCGAAATCTCTGCTTACATTCTTCGCCAGCTCAAGCGGAATGCTGAACGCTTCTTTGGGTTGCCGGTGACACAGGCAGTTATCACCGTGCCTGCCTACTTCAACGATGCCCAACGGCAGGCAACGAAAGATGCCGGTCGCATGGCTGGCCTTGAAGTACTCCGCCTGGTGAACGAGCCAACGGCTGCTGCGTTGGCATATGGTCTGGACCGAGCCAAGGAAGGCACGATTGCCGTTTACGATCTTGGCGGCGGCACTTTTGACATATCCATTCTGAAACTGCGGGATGGCATCTTTGAAGTGCAGTCGACGAACGGCGATACACATCTTGGCGGCGACGATATTGATAACTTGCTGCTGGCAATTGCGCTGGATGAGATCAACGCGGAGCACGGCATCGATCTCCGGCTCCATCCGAGCGCTGTCCAGGCTGTGCGCAAGGCCGCCATCGAGGCCAAGATCCAGCTTTCCACGGAGCCTTCAGCCAGCTTCGATATCGAGTTGCCAAACGGCGATCGCTATCAGCGAGTCATCCCTCGCGATGTGTATGAGCTGATGATTGAGCCGATTCTGGAGCGCACAGCGGGCCCCTGCAAGCAGGCTCTGGCAGATGCTGGAATCACGCCGGAGTCGATTGACGAAGTGGTGCTGGTGGGCGGCTCAACGCACATTCCCGCGGTTCGCCAACTGGTCGACAACCTGTTCCATCTCGCCGCACGCGGCAAGAAGCCTCACGTTGAACTTAATCCGGACGAGGTTGTCGCGTTGGGCGCGGCGGTGCAGGCAGACATTCTGGCTGGAGCGTCCAAGACAACGGAAGAGATCCTGCTGCTCGATGTCACGCCGCTATCGCTGGGCATTGAGGCGCTTGGGGGGACGGTTGCAAAGATCATTCAGCGCAACTCGACGATTCCAGCATCGGCCACGGAACACTTCACGACTGGCGTCGATGGGCAAACCAACGTCGCGATCCACGTGGTCCAGGGTGAACGGGAACTGGCGGAGAATTGTAGATCGCTCGCGCGCTTTGACTTGAGGGGAATCCCTCCGATGAGCGCGGGGCTTCCGCGCATCGAGGTTAAGTTCCTTATCGATGCAGACGGGATTTTGCGCGTGACAGCCCGCGAGCAGCGAAGCGGTAAAGCAGCAGAGATTGAAGTGAAGCCAACCTACGGGCTGACGGACGAACAGGTCGAAGGGATGATTCTGGACTCCTTCGATCACGCGGAGGAAGACTTTGCCAAGCGCTTGCTCATCGAGGCAAGGAATGAAGCTGACACGATCCTTGCCGCAGTAGATCGCGCTCCTTCAAATCCCGCATGGCAACTGCTTTCAGCAGAGGAGCAGGCTGCAATCGCGAGGGCGAAAGCCTACTTGATGGCGGTTAATGGAGCGCCAGACCCAAGGGTCATCCGCGCTGCAACACTGGCGCTGGATCAAACAACACGACGATTTGCAGAGTTGCTGATGGATGCGGCTGTGAGTACAGCGATCCGCGGTAAGACAATGGACAGCGCAGGCGATGAGTTAGGCGAGGCAGTTACGGCGCCGCATCCAATGGCTGCGGCGGAATTCAAATAGGCTTTAACCCTGCACCAAAGGATGGGAAAAATGACCGAATCAGCAAAGCCAATCCCACCAGAGAAGTTAGTTCGAGTTACCTTCCAGCCGGAAGGCAAGACAGTCGAATTCGAATTCGGAACGCTACCCTACGATCACCACG
>Ga0182016_10004485_pt1 | contig 15402 bp, 10 predicted proteins | sample 712S2MmetaG_FD_120491 | JGI IMG/M metagenome (GOLD analysis project Ga0182016, IMG submission 120491) | Permafrost microbial communities from Stordalen Mire, Sweden - 712S2M metaG | ecosystem: Environmental > Terrestrial > Soil > Wetlands > Permafrost | place: Sweden: Stordalen | collected...
CTCGCTCCAGAGCCCTGTGTAGACCAGGCTCCCGGCGTGCTCTACAAACTGGCCATAGAGATAAGGAGAAATGGCGACGCCGGTTTTGGAGGCGTCGACGCTAGCGCTCACGGTCTGCCCGGTCCCCGTCTGGGCCACCGCGGCGAGCGCGAAGAGGAGGAAATAGGAGATTTTCATATTCTTTGGAACATAGGCGAAGTCGTGCAGCATGCCCGGCCCTAGATCGCAGTTCCTGTGCGCACCACTGTCGCGACCGGCATACTAGCGAACAGCCTACCTCAAAGCAAAGACTCTTGCTGAAACGGCAGGGCATGATTCTGAAGGCGATCCGCCTCGGCGCTGGTGTGCGTGCCTGAATACCGGGCGCGTGGCGACGGCTGCGAAACGACTGGGATATCGGCGCCGCGGTGAAACGGCAGATCCGCAAGCTCGAGCCGGATTGGGACAATTTGATGGCCGCCCGAGCTGCGAGAGAGCAAAGTGTCGTGTTTCCGTCGCGTAGCGGGCGCAAGAACGCCCGCGGCATCGGGCTGCGCGAAGCGCGTTATGGCCACCCAACCGGCGCACCAGGAAGATCGTCCGGCGCAGTCTGCGCCACGGGCGTGCAGCCGGCTCGTCGGCGTCCCGGCGAAGTGGCGCCCTCCGCCCGCCGCGCATCCTCCGCCCGCCGGCGGTCGCGGCGACGGAGCAAGGGCGGCGGGCGCCGGAACCGGCCGCCGGCATCGGGCGACGCGAAGCTCGTTATGGCAACCCGGCAGCAAGCGTTTAATCTGATATACTCCATCGAAAGGTGCCTCCCTTGAATCGAAGAGAATTGCTGAAAAGCGCGACATTGCTTGCGGGTGGCGGCGCTGCCGCGTTGCCCATTGCTCTTGCTGACCCTGCTGTTGCCGCGGCTGCTGCGAGTGTGCGGCTGGGAAAGATCGCGCTTGAAGAGCACTTCATGGTGCCGGACTTTATGGAGTATTTCGCGGAGACCTATCCGAATATCAGTCCGGAGATTCGGAAGTTTGGAACGACTGTGCTCGATGACCTGGGAGACAAGCGCATCGCCATCATGGACGAGCACGGCATCGACTTTGTGGTGTTGTCGCTGGCCGGGCCGGGAGTGCAGGTGGAGAAGGACGCTGCGGTTGCGGGGAAAAAAGCGCGGGCGGTGAACGATTTTCTGGCCGCGGCGGTGCAAAAGCGGCCGAGCCGGTATGGGGGCTTTGCCCACCTGGCCATGCAGAATCCGGCTGCGGCGGCCGATGAGCTGGAGCGTTGCATGCGCGACCTTGGGTTTCAGGGGGCGATGATCAATGGCCAGACGAACGGCGAGTATCTCGATCTGGATAAGTATTCGGTGTTCTGGGAGCGGGCCGCTGCGCTGGAAGCTCCGATCTACATTCATCCTGCCAATCCGGTGGATCATCCGGCCATGTACGAGGGGCACTCCGAGCTGTGGGGTCCGGTGTGCAGTTGGGCATTTGAGACGGCTACGCACGCATTGCGGCTGGTGTTTGGCGGGGTGTTTGAACGCTATCCCAAGGCCAGGGTGGTGCTGGGGCACATGGGTGAGACATTGCCGTTCTCCCTGTGGCGGTTCGACAGCCGATGGCTGGTGTGCAACAGGGGCACGCGGACGCTTGCCGAGACGCCGTCGTTTTATATCAAGCGGAATATCGCGATCACGACGTCAGGAGTGTGTTCCGATTTCTCGCTGCGCTGCGCGCTGGAGGCGATGGGAAGCGACAGCGTGATGTTTTCAGTCGATTATCCGTTTGAGAAGACGGAACTGGCGGCGCAGTTTATTGATGGCGCGAAGATTTCCGACACAGACAGGGTGAAGGTGGCGAGCGAAAACGCGAAGCGGATTTTACGGATTGGGCGGCGGGTCGGGTGACTTGAGAGCGCGCTGGCCACGGAGAAGAAATGAAAAAAGTGGGTTGCCGTATTGATTGTGTTTGGCGCCTGGGCTGCCGAAGCTCAGAATACTGTGCAATACCACAGCTCCACTTCCGCTTGGATCCGCCAAGAAAAACGCGCGCGCATCCCCATCCGCACGCGGGCGGTCGCGGCGACGGATTACGGGCGGCGGACGCCGGGAACGCGCCTGTGGCGTCAGACCGCGCCAGGGGCGCACGGAGATCCCGGCAATCTTCCGATTAACCAAAGATAGCGTGTGTTTCACGAGTTAACTAGCGTTAGTATTCAATTGCTGGCGCGGAGTATTAACCACGCCAACAGTGGAGGTTTTGCATGGACACAACCGCCGAAAACCGTGGAACCGTCCTGATTGTGGACGATGATCCGGCAGTGCTGGTCCTGATTCAGACCATCCTCATGGCTGCGGACTACCGCGTACTGGTCGCCTCAGAGCGCACAGACGCCGTCCGTATGGCTCGGCAGAAACATCTTCACATCGATCTTGTCTTGCTGGATGTGCGCATTCCTGGAGTATCGGGCACTGACCTGGCGGACGAGATTTTGTCCATTCGACCGCATATTCGAGTGCTTTGGATGTCCGGATTTGTCGACGAAGAGTTCATTCGCGTCAAATTGCACGATGAATATGCCGGATTCCTGTCCAAACCATTGCGCCGCGACGGTCTCCTGCTGGCGGTGCAGCAGGCCATTGAGGCGCCCTGCGGCGGGGGAACACTGGGATCTCAGCGAGAAAAGGCGCTAACTGCGGTCGCCACAGCCTATTGCACCTAGATACCTGGCGGGAGGATGGCTAACGGCTGGTGGCCAGCAGCGTCAGATCGTCGTATTGGTCGGCCGCGCTGAATCGCAGCACACTGGCCAGGATGGCGGGAACGATTTCCGCAACGGGGCAGCGGCTGTTCTCTCGTAGTTTGCGAGCGCCTCCCGCCCGGCGCCGATCCCCATCCGCCCGCAGCGATCGCGGCGGCGGACCGCGGGTACGCGAAACGCCAAACGTGCTACTGGGCTGCGGGCTACGCCGGTCGACGGCCGCGAGCTCGCGATGGGCGCTTCGTGTGGCGGTTGGCGGGTGGCCCGTCGCGGAAGGGGAACGGCCGCCGGTGCAGGCGTGGTTATCGCGTCTAGCAGAGATGCGCCTCCTTCGTTTGGGGCGCACTTCGCAGCGTGTCGAGACGAGCCTCGATAGCGTGATACGATTGCCTATCATGAACGAGAAGGTGGAAGTCCTGCTGGGCGTCGCGGCACAGTACGTCCTTCACCATCTCCGTTTTGGATGGAAAGTCCCGCGTCCCGAAAAAGGGGATTACGTAGGGGGAAACTGGCATTCGTGGCCGGCAGTCGGGCGCCGACTTATGCTCTCGCTGTTGGTAGTCGCGAGTCTCGTAGCCCTGCCAGTGCCGGCAAATGCGCAATCGCTGCCCGCCACTGGTGCTAGCACAACGCCGGGGCAACCGCCGTACACCCGTCCGACACAGGCAATCAAGCTCCGCAACTATCTCTTCGACGCGTTCGGCCCGTATCCCATCGTAGGCGCAACGCTCACGGCTGGCATCAGCCAGGCCAGTAATGGAATCCCGGAGTGGAAGCAAGGCGCTGAGGGTTACGGCAAACGCATCGGGTCCGACTTCGGAATCGCGGCGGTAAGTACCACGACCCGTTATGCGCTGTCGGAAGCCTTCAAGCAAGACGCGATGTATTACCGCTGTGAGTGCACAGGCGTGTTTCCCCGGCTGCGACATGCCCTGATTTCGACCTTGACGGCACGCCGCGGAAGCGATGGTCACCGCGTCTTCTCTTTCCCTGCGCTGGTTGCGCCGTATGTGGGCACGATGACGGCCGTCTATGGCTGGTACCCCGACCGCTACGGCGCCAAGGATGCCCTTCGTCTGGGCAACTACAACCTGCTGGCATGTGGGCGGGAACATCGCCCTGGAGTTCCTCTACAGCGGACCGCATTCCTTGCTTTCTCGTATGCATTTAAACAGTAGACACGGAGCGCCAAATTCGGGTTCAAAATCCATGATCGACGGGAAATAGAGGACGGTCGCAGGCTTCTCTTCAGTAGCTAAGGATCTTTACACGTCCCCAACTGTGAGCCAGGGCAAGTCATCATCTTCCTTCGCTGAATCGATGCCGTAAAGCCAGGGGCCGAAGGCCACCGTCGCAGATGCTCAATCAACGCGCGAGAGTCGGGCGAGCGGGAGAGGTCGGTCGCCCGCGTCGCCCATCCGCACGCAGGGTGTCGCGGCGACGGACCACGGGCGGCGGGCGCCGGGACTGGGCGCCGAGGCGTCGAACGGGGAAACGCACCGGCTGTGGGCAGCACTTCCACGAGTAGGGCGTTTCTCGTCAACTTGACGGCGCACCTGCCAGTTTCCCGGATAGCGCATTCCAGCCACACCTGATAATACAATATGCAAGGGCGCGGAAATTTGCGCACGGATCCTTCAGGCCGTTATCGCCGCGCAAGGCATCCGAACAATGTATCGGTAATCCTGGAGGCTTCATGCACGACACCCAAAAGCTCGTTCCTGCTCAGAATCTGGCGGCAACCAACAGGGCTCACTATCCCAACGAAAGCGCGGAATATCGCGCGGCTCGCAATGAGCTCATAGTCGAAGAGATCGAGTTGCGTCGCCACTTGGAGCGCGTCGCATCACAGCGGCGCGCGCTGCCTACGGGCGGTGAGATTCCTCAGGATTTCCTGCTAGCCTCCGATACCGGCCCTGTCCGTTTCTCGACTCTTTTCGGCGACAAACACACGCTCGTGATCTACAGCATGATGTACGGTCCGCAACGCAAAGCGCCGTGTCCGATGTGCACATCGTTCCTGAACGCCTGGAACGGGATCGCTGTCAACCTTCGCCAGCGTGTTGCCGTCGCCGTCACTGCCCGCTCGCCGATCGAGCGCCTGATCGATTATAAGAATCAACGCGGCTTCACGAATCTGCCGTTCATTTCCGATGGGTCCGGCGAGTACACTCGCACCTACGTAAACCCCGAAGACGCCGATGTCCCCGGCTTCAGCGTCTTCAGCCGGCGCGATGGAATCATCTGGCACTTCTACAGCGGCGAGATGAGCGGAGCGATGGCCGATCCCGGACAAGATCCGCGCGGCGGCCCGGACCTCGATCCTCTATGGCTAGTGTTGGACTTGACGCCGGAAGGCCGCGGCACGGACTGGTATCCGAAGGTCGACTATTAGCACCAGCATAAAGCTTGGCTTCCCGGTTGCACGGCACGCTGTTTGGTGAACCTCACTAACAGCGCGGCGCGCCCTAAGGAATCCGTCGAAGGGTCTGCGGTGGGAAGCAATCCACATGAGCGAGAAGTCGTTTTAAACCGGCCAATGTTGAAACGAGGTCGTGCGGACAATAGGCAGAACGCGATATTCTTTTTTCGTTCGGAACTGACTCTACCTGGAGGGTGAAGGCCAGCCACCAGATCGAAACTTGGCAGCAACGGTCAGGGCCGGCCTCATACCAGCCGTGATTCTCTTTATCGCAGTGCCTGAGCCAGAAACCAAGGCCGACCCGGGGTGACCGAGATCCCGCTGGAACTGCTTCCCCGGCTGTGCCCGGTTTGCGGCGAGCGGACCATCATCGGTCACGGACAGCGCCTCAAAAATGCGCACGACGAACGGCACCAGCAGATCTGGATACGCCGGGGCCGTTGTCGCCCATGCCACAAGACATTTACGGTGTTGCCCGACTGGTCGCCGCCGTCCGGGCACTACACCCTCCACTGCCGGCAGCAAGCCTGGGATCTGTTGCACCAAACGGATGGCACCTGGGAGCGATCCATCCCCGACGTCGCAGACGCGTCGCGATCGCCAGACCCATCTACAGTGAGACGGTGGGCGGGACGGTTGCTGCATCTGGGAACCCTGCTGAGAGCCCAGCTCTGGCAGGCCGCCGGCTGGAGCCTTTCGATCTCACCCACCATCCTTGCCTGGGATTGGACCGCGATCCGCCGTATTCTGCTGTTGGAGGCGAGCAGTCCGTGAGCCGGAAAGAACTCGATGAACTCAAACAGCAGATTCCCTTGCGGGACTACCTGGAAGCACACGATTGGCGGCCGATGCAGCGGCTCAGCCGCGGCCGATGGATGGGGTTGTGCCCGCTTCACGCCGATCGCCAGCCCAGCTTCCTGATGGATCCCGGCAAGAACTTGTTCTACTGCTACGGCTGTGGCCGCGGCGGCGATGTGATCCGCTTTGCAGAGATCTACCATCAGGTGCGGTTTCCGCAAGCCTTGGCATTGCTGCACCAATGGCGTGGTGGAACACCCTTGCTGCATGAAGTCGCGAGTTTCTATCGCATGCAGTTACACCGGCACGCCGAGGCGATTGCTTATCTGCACCACCGAGGACTGCGCTCGCCGGAACTGATCGAGCACATGCGCATCGGTTACGCGCCTGGCGGATGCCTGCGCGGCTGGCTGACACGGTTGGGTTATACGCTCCCCAATCTGCATCAAGCCGGTCTGGTCTCCGCCGTGGGATACGACACCTACATGCATCGTATCGTTTTTCCGCTGGAAGGCAACCTCTATGGCCGCAGTCTGTCAGCCACGGCACCGCCGCACCGGTTTTTGCCAGGGGCCAAGGGTGGGCTATATTTGTGGGGGCCAGTCCGGCAATCTCCGGAAGTGATTCTCGTCGAGGGTCTGTTCGACTACGCCGCGCTGTGGCAGGCCGGTTTTCACAACGTCACCTGTGGGATGGGAAACCATCTCAATGCACACCAGTTTCGGCAACTGTGCGACGGCCGCGCGCGAACCGTCTATGTCACCTTTGATGCCGACCGCAATGGCAGCGGCCAGCAGGCGGCCCAAGTGCTGGCAGGCCGACTCAGGGAAGAAGGCTTGAACGTTTGCCGAGTTTCCTTACCCGAACAGCACGACCCGAACAGCTTCTTCGTCCAAGGCGGCGATGCCCGCCAGTTCCAATCGCTGCTGGAGGCTGCGCGGCCATGACGTTTCGTGTGGTCCACCAGCCCTCCAACAATCAGACACGATGCCCTTATCGCGTCATCGTGCAGGCCACCGGACGTGAGATTGACTGGATCAATCAGTATCTCGATTACGAGACCCTGCGCCGCCTGGCAGATAATACTCTGAAAAGTTATGCGCACGAGTTGTTGCACTTCCTCCGTTGGTGGGAGAGTGTTCATCACACCGACGCGATCCACAAAGATGCACTCACCGAATCGACACTGCTGGACTATGTGCGATTCCAGTCCAGTCAACAACGCGAGCTCACCGGCGGTACCATCAACCAGCGCGTGGCCATTGTCGATCGCGCCTTGCGCATCGTATTCCCGGACGCTCCGGGGCAGATTGCTCCTGGGTTCCAGCAGACTTACTGGCAGCGTGCCCCGATGGGCATCGGCAGGCCGCGGCTGGCATTGAGCCGGTTGCGGGTAAGGACCCCCAAACGAACCATCGTGCCGCTGTTGGTAGACGAGGTGGCACGGTTTTGGTCCAGTTTTCGTACCTCACGCGATCTGGCCATCGTGGGTTTGATGCTGCTGCAGGGACTCCGGTCCCAAGAGGTCCTGGATCTGAATCGGGACGATCTGTTGTTGCCGGAAGCGCAGATCCACGTGCGCGGCAAGGGCAACAAGATCCGCTTCCTTCCGTTAGCTCCAGAAGCGGCTCAGTTGCTAGATCACTATCTGCGCTTGGAGAGGCCGCCTACCGCGACGAATCATTTGTTTGTTTCCCTCAAGGGTCCCGCGCGCGGCGCCCGGATGACACCCGCGGGTTTACGCTCACTGTTTCGCTATCATCGTCGGACCACCGGCGTCCACATTGCCAACCCGCACCGTTTTAGACACACCTTCGCCTCAGATATGGTGCGCGCCGGCGTGAGCCTGCCCGCCCTCATGCAGTTGATGGGACATGCGCAAATCCAGACCACGCTCGTCTACATGCAGGTCACGCCTCTGGAAGTCTATCAGCAATATGCGCGAGCGGTCGCCCAACTCATCAGGCCTGTACCGGTGACCCTGCCGTGAAACTCTCTCGCCATGTTCCTGTGGACCATCCACTGGCTCTCCAGTTCCAGCGGGCCGTCGACTCGGGGGCCGATCAATGTCCCAAATTATTGATATAATTACCTGGCATACCCCGGCTTCCCATCATGCAGGGACTTAAAAGTTTTTTCCCGGCAACGGGAGTGTGGGTTCGATTCCCGCCCCGGGCACCATTTAATTACGTCCGATAAGACAGCGCGCGATGCGGAGATCGAGACGGCGCGCCTTTGCTGAAGTGCTGTCGCCGGTGTATGCTGCTATTTCTGGTTCTCCAGGAGGCTTCATGCGAGTGAACCCGGCGGCGGCCATGCTGCTTGCCGCGACGTTTTTGGCCGCGGCTCCCATGCCCCGGCTGGTGAAAGACAATGGCGGTTTCCAGTTTCTAGTGGACGACCGTCCCTTTCTGATTCTGGGCGTTCAAACCGGGAATTCAAGCGGATATCCTGGCGAACTGGAACGAACATGGCCGTTGGCCAGGCGCCTTCATGTCAACACCGTGCAGGTTCCCATTCAATGGCAAACCGTGGAGCCGGGGGAAGGGCGCTTCGATTTCAAGGTCGTCGACGGCCTGGTGGCCGGGGCCAAGGCAAACGGCCTGCGTCTGATTCTGGCCTGGTTCGGCGGCTTCAAGAACGGCGCCATGCACTTCGTTCCCGCTTGGGTCAAAGAAGACGTCGGGAAATACCCGCGCATGATCGACCAGACCGGCAGTCCCATTCGCACGCTCTCCACTCACGTGGAAGCCACTCAGGCCGCCGACGCGCGCGCCTTCGCGGCCTTCATGCGCCATCTCCAGGAGATCGACGGCGAGCAGCATACGGTCATCGCCATTCAAGTGGAGAACGAAGCCGGCGTATTGGGCACTGATCGCGACCACTCCGACAGCGCCAACCAACTCTTTGCCCAGCCGGTGCCAGCCACGGTGGCGAATGCCTTCGGCAAGGCCAACAGCGGCGTCTGGAGCGAGGTTTTCGGCGCGTACGCCAGTGAGACCTTCGCCGCCTATTACCAGGCACGCTATCTCAACCGGGTGGCCGAGGCAGGCAAGCGCGAGTTCCCGTTGCCGATGTTCCTGAACGTCTGGACCGACATTCAGGACGGCTTCTATGAACCGGGCTTTTCGCATCCCAGCGGCGGCCCGACGACCCGCATGCTGCCACTTTACAAGGCGATGGTGCCTGCAATTGACTGGATTTCCCCGGATATCTACAAACAAAGCTACGTTCAATACATCGAGGAGGCCACGCCCTACAGCCGGCCGGACAACCCGCTGCTGATTCCCGAGACCGGCCACGACCTGGGCTTCTGCCGGCGCATGTTCTATGCTCTTGGCGATCTGAAAGGCATCGGCGTGTCGGCGTTCGGCGTCGAGGGCTCGCGTGAAGGCGACAACTCCGCGATGCCGGAAGGCTTGAGAGACCTGGCCGCCACATATCGTGTGGTGGCCGCCGCCACGCCGCTACTGGCCGAAGCGAAGAAGTACGGCAAGTTGCACGCGGTGGTGGAAGAACAGGGCATTGCTACGGTGGTGGCCGACTTTGGCGAGTACGAAGCCATGGCCCAATTCGGCCCATCGCGTTGGGGCTACGGCGGCGCCCGGGCGGCGGGAACTCCGCAGACCACCGGACGCGCGCTAATCGGGCAGATAGGTCCCGCCGAGTTCGTGGTGGCCGGCTTCGATACCACGGTGAACTTTCGGCCGAAGTTTGGCTCGGCGGCGCCGCGCGCCGACTTCGTCAGTGTCGAAGAGGGCGCCTGCGAGGACGGCGTGTGGAAGCCGCGCCGGCAGTTGAGCGGCGACGAGATCTTCTTCGGTCTGCGATTGCCGGCGGCGGGAACCGTGGTCAAGCTGAAGTTGATGAAGTACTGATCCTCAAGCCCATGCGCATTCACCCGATCGCTTCGATCCTCCTGGTGGTTTCCGTTTCTGTTGCGATGCCCAGCCTGTACGGCTCGCCCGCGGACGTCGAGAGCCGCATCGACGCGCTGCTGGCACGCATGACGCTGCAGGAGAAACTCGGCCAGCTTTCGCAGTCGACGGCCGGCTACACCCGGTCCGACGCACAAATGCTCACCGATGTTCGCGCGGGCCGGTGGGGCTCGGTCATGAATCTCCGCGATGCCGAACAGCGCGCAGTATTACAGCGCATCGCGCTCCACGAAAGCCGTCTGGGCATTCCGCTGATTTTCGGCCGCGACGTCATCCATGGCTATCGCACCGTGTTCCCCATCCCGCTGGGGCAGTCCGCGAGTTGGGACCCGGAACTGGTCCGCAAGGCCGCGCATATCGCTGCCCGCGAAACCGCTGCCGAGGGGATTCACTGGACCTTCGCGCCCATGCTGGATATCGCCCGCGATCCCCGCTGGGGCCGCATCGCCGAGAGCCTCGGCGAAGATCCGGTGCTGGCCAGCGCTCTGGGAGCCGCCATGGTGCGCGGCCTTCAGGGCGATTCGCTGGATGCGCCGCACGCGGTGGCCGCCTGCGCCAAGCACTACGCCGGGTACGGGGCCGCCGAGGGCGGGCGCGACTACAACACCACCTGGATTCCCGAGATGCTGTTGCGCGATGTCTATCTGCCGTCCTTCGCCGCCGCGGAAAAAGCGGGCGTCGCAACCTTCATGAGCGCGTTCAACGACCTCAACGGCGTGCCCGCCTCCGGCAACGTCTTCCTGCTGCGCCAGGTCCTGCGGAAGGAGTGGGGGTTTGACGGCTTCGTGGTGAGCGACTGGAATGCCGTCGAAGAGATGATCAAGCACGGGTATGCCGCCGATTCCACCGACGCCGCCGTGAAGTCTCTCCGTGCCGGTGTCGACATGGAAATGGTGAGCACCGACTACTACGACGATCTGCCCGCGCTCATCGCGGCCGGGAAGTTCGACGTCAAACTGGTCGACGAGTCCGTGCGCAATATCCTGCGCATCAAGTTCCGTCTGGGCATGTTTGAGAGACCCATCCCGGCTCCGCCGCCCGCTTCCGCCATGCTCGCTCCGGACGCCCTCGATATCGCGCAGCGACTCGCCACCGAGAGCGCGGTGCTACTCCGGAATGAAGGCAGCCTGTTGCCGCTTTCCAAGTCCATCGCGAAGGTAGCGGTGATCGGGCCTCTGGCCGACAGCCGCGTGGACCAGATGGGCTGCTGGGTTGCCGACGGCCGGCCCGGCGACGTGCGCACGCCGCTGGCGGCCATTCGCGAAATGCTGGGACCGGACCGAGTCACGTACGCGCCCGCCCTGAAGAACAGCCGCGATAACAGCCAGGCGGGTTTTGCCCCCGCGCTGGAAGCGGCCCGAAACGCCGATGCGGTCCTGCTCTTCATCGGCGAAGAGCAGTCGCTCTCCGGAGAAGCCCGGTCGCGCGCCTCGCTCGATCTGCCAGGCGCGCAGGACCAGTTGGTGGAAGAGATCGCCAAGGCCGGCAAGCCCGTCGTGCTGATGGTGCTGGCTGGACGCCCGCTCACGTTCTCGAAGGCCGCGGCCCACGCCGGAGCGGTGCTGTATGCCTGGCACCCAGGCACCATGGGCGGACCGGCCATCGCCAATCTCCTCTTCGGCGATGCCGTGCCTTCCGGGAAGTTGACTGTCAGCTTCCCGCGCAGCGCCGGCCAGGTACCCATTTACTACAATCACATGAACACCGGCCGGCCCTCGCGCGGCGGTTCCGGGCGCATTACCGAGAAGGTGGCGCCCGAGGGCGACACATCGCGCTACATCGATCTCGATAACGGTCCGGAGTATCCCTTCGGTTATGGCCTCTCTTACACGACCTTCCAATATTCGAACCTGAAGCTATCTTCCGCCTCCATGGCGAAAGGCGGAGCACTTACAGTCAGTGCGGATGTTACAAATTCAGGCAAGCTACAAGGGGATGAGATCGTCCAGCTCTATACCCGTCAGCTCGCCGCCAGCCTGACCCGGCCGGTGCGAGAGCTGAAGGACTTTCAGCGAGTCACCCTTAAGCCGGGCGAAACGAAGACGGTGCAGTTCACGCTATCCACCGCCTCTCTCGCGTTTCACAACGAACGCGGCGAACTGGTGAATGAGCCGGGCATGTTCCATGTTTGGATTGCACCGGATTCCGCCCGCGGCCTGCGCGGCGAATTCAAGGCCATCGACTAGTGGGGCAGGTTGGTAACCTGCAGGCCGATTGTTAATCGGCCTTCGCGAGCGAAGCTCGCGTTAGCCGGCTTTGAGCCGGCCCTCACAGGCTAAAGCCTGTGCCACCCAGCGATGAGCGGAATGCCAGGGCCGCCATGACGGCCACGCTGACCAGCGCAAACACCGAGGCTCCCGCGTACCAGACCGAAAAATCCGCGGTGATCGGAAACAGCATCAATAACTCTAAGACGAAGGACGAAGCGATCAGCGCCAGCAGGCCGAAACGAAGCATCACAAATACGAGTAGAGCGGTTTGGACCGCTCCGAAGACGGCGGCCACCGCCGGCGCCGCCGGGGTTGCCAGCCAGTTCAAAGCCATATAGATCGCCACGAAGGCCGCCGCCGCCAGCCAATCGCGGCGCAGCACCGCGCGCAGAACGAAAAGCAGCACGAACCAGACCAGCGCCAGAAGGACGCTGTTCGGAATCAGCGACAGTAAAGTCGCCACTGTTCCGCTAACACCCAGCAGCGACAAAGGGTACACCGTGACGTTGGGCATGGAACCAAAGCGCAACAGGACGAGTTCGTGCACCTTAACCACCAGCGCCGCGCCCGTCCCGAAAGTCAACCCCACGAGCACGTCACGGCCAACCAGTGGGTCGCGGAGGCCTCCCGCCAGCAGCCGGCTCCAACCGATCATACTGTGCGGCCACCTCCGCCGTGCGATGGGCTCGACGGCCATATAGAGAATCCACACGCCGGCGGCCAGCAGAAGGGCAAGACTCAACGCGCCGAGGAAGAGCCCCAGTTCTCCAAAACTGGCTACGTGGGAGCCGCCGAAAACCCATAGCAACATGGACACGCAGGCAGTGAAGCCCGCCAATCGCAACGCGCCGCGCCGGTCGCCGCGGTCACGCCGGGTGTTATAGCGGGCCAATAGCGCGGCCGCCACCATCAGCAACCCGCCGATCGCCAGGACTGTAATTGCAAGGGCCTTCAGATTCGCGTCGGACATGAAGGTCTGCATGCGTTTCGGACGGGTCCAATCGCCGACGATCTGGAAGTAAATCGGCTTCCCGCGCCAAGCCGCAGCCTCTACCCGCACGGGGTTTGGCGGCCCGCTGGACAAAATTCCGGTCCACGCGGCACGCGCGTCGCAGATCCCCAGCGGCGTCCACTGCGGCGCGACCGCGGAGAACCGCGACATGTCCAGGCCCGCGGCGTCGAACAAGCGCTTCCAGTCGGGCGGAGGGACCTCGCCGGATGCTTTGTCCACTTGCGGCGGCACAGCGTCGAACTCGATGAGCCTGCCCTGCGGATCCAGAGTTACCGAGACCATCCCTGAAATTATGGGCGGCGGATCGCCGGGATCCACCGTGCCGCCGCCGAATGCCTCCGGCTCCAGCGGGCGCGGGCTTTCGCGATACCAGAATGCCAGCGGCGGCGGTTGCATGTTGCCCAGCCGGTGCTCCCAGCGGTTGGGTGACCTGTCAATGCGGTCGACGTATTGCAGGTAATCGTTGTCGTAGGCAAACCCGTGCGCCACTCCCGCGGGTTTCGCCGTATATCCGAGCGCGCGGGCCAAGTCGCGGCTCTTCTCTACGAGCACATCCGGCGGATGTTCCATGGCCACTCTGGCGATCAGTTGCACGTGCGGCGCAATGAGCATGACCCCGACCAGACCGGCGATCGTCGCCACCAGGCAAGCCAGACCCAGCACCGGCCGGATGCCCACCTGCTGGCCCGCCGCAGCCACCAGATCCGGGGAGGGAGTTTCGCCCGCGGCCAGCGCCGCCGCCAAAGGATCGCCACCCGGTAGCGCCGCAGCCACGGCCAGCGCGGTGGCCGGCCGATTCCGCGGGTCCGCGGCCAGGCAGCGTTGGATCACGCGCTCCACCGCGGGGTCCACATCCTTCACTAGGGCCGTCAGGCTGGCGGGCGTGGACTGCTGCTGCAGGCGGACCATCTCGGCGAGTGTGCCCGCTTGGAAGGGCCGCTTGCCTGCGAACATTTCGTAAAGCACCAGGCCCAGCGCATAAATATCGCTGCGCGCGGTCACTTCACTGCCGGCCAGTTGCTCCGGCGCCATGTAAGCCGGAGTACCCTCGCGCGCCTGGGCCTCGCGCAACTCGCCGGTAACTGCCGCCAGGCCGAAGTCGGTAATAAACACCCGGCCTTGGCTGTCGACCATGATGTTGGACGGCTTCAGGTCGCGATGCAGCACGCCTTTGTCGTGCGCGGCGGCCAGGCCCGCGCAGATGCGGCGCGCGAACTCGAGCGCTTTGTCGGCGGGCAGACGGCCGATGCGGCGTAGCAGCGAGCCGAGGTCTTCGCCGTCGATGTACTCCATCGAAAGGTAGGGCCGGCCGTCGACTTCCCCGAGATCGTACACGCGGCAGACATTCGGGTGGGAGACCTGGCGCGCGATGCGCACTTCGTTATGAAAGCGAGCCAGCATGGCGGTGTCCCGCGCCATGGATTCGGGCAGGAACTTGAGCGCCACCGGCTGATCGAGCGTGAGGTCGTTGGCGCGATACACCTCGCCCATTCCGCCTTTCCCGAGCAGTCCGATAATCTGGTAGCGTCCCGTCACCAGCACGCCCGCGGCGAAGCGTCCCTCGCTCGCCGAGACGCGCGCGGGTACGGCCGAGGCGCGCGATTGTCCCGCACCCGAGACCGGCGTGGACGCCACAGCCATGACCGCCGTTTCGGAGTTGTCTGTTACCGGCTTGCCGCACGCCAGACAGAACCGGCTGGTATCGGGAATCTCAGAAGCGCAGGATATACAGCGGGTCATACGCGATTATCTTGCTACTGTAGCATCACATCCCGCCGCGCCGTGGCATCTCCGCGCCGCGACCGTTAAGGGAGCGATTTCCCAAGAACCGTTGAGCTGAGCACCCCGCCAATCGCTGGTTGCGGACCGAGTCCTAAAACGGGTTTCGGATCTCATTCGTGGCGCCGCGGCTTACTTGGCTGGGTCGGTGCAAGCGCCGATGGGCTTCGGTTAATAAAGATGCTAGCCTCGACACCGCGTACCAATTTAATGAGGTCGGCTATCGTCAGGTAGACGAAGATCGCCGAACAGAACAAATAGACGACTGTGACGAGCGTCCATCCGAGCGGTGTGGGATAGGCGGTCTGAACCAGGCAAATTAGTGCGAGCCCGCCGTACCAAGAAAAGCTCCTTCCTCTCCGCCCATGGCTCCCATGAAGAATACAGGAAAATGCTGCAAGCAGGAGCAATGTTCAAGGGCTGCTTGCGCTTGGTTACCAGAGCGCGCAAAGTCTGAGCCGGAATGGTTCTTAATGCGGCTCTGCCGTAAAGTGGGCAGACCAC
>Ga0182016_10004488_pt1 | contig 15397 bp, 13 predicted proteins | sample 712S2MmetaG_FD_120491 | JGI IMG/M metagenome (GOLD analysis project Ga0182016, IMG submission 120491) | Permafrost microbial communities from Stordalen Mire, Sweden - 712S2M metaG | ecosystem: Environmental > Terrestrial > Soil > Wetlands > Permafrost | place: Sweden: Stordalen | collected...
AGCTTCTGGGAGACGGTGGGCGCCATGGCCGACCATATCAAGGCTGTGCTGGCCGAGGAAGAGCCTGAGCGGACCGAGCATGCCACCGAGTTACTGGGCCAGCTCCACCACGGGCGTCAGCTCGCTTACTCTAGGGCAGGCACCGGAGTGTTCGATCAGCGACAGGTGACCTGGCTTTATCTCGAACGAATCGGGATTTTACAGGAGCTGATCCAGGCGGTGCACCCCGAGGGGAAGCCCCATCCTGTTCCTCTAGTACCCTAGGAGCTGGTAAAGTGGCGAAGTACCTAACTCTCTACCGGAGGTCCCATGACCACCTTGATGGCCGCCCTGTTTGCCCACATCGTCAACCCCAGCCTCAACACCGCTCAGTTCTTCTTCCTGTGTGCCGCCATCGTCGGCGTCATTTGTGTGGTGTTCGGCTTCGCTCCCTTCGGCCGCCCCTATCCCTGGGCCCTGGCCGCCCTCATCATGGTGGTCCTGGTCCTTCTCTCTATCGGCCTGCTGTTCTCGGGCGCGGTGGGAGCATGACCATCAGTGAGCCTGACGCTCAAGAGATCGCAGGTATGCTGGCTCAGATGCCTCCGGCGGCTAAACTCGTCTTCCTGGACCAGCATGGTGACCCACAGCCCGTTACCACCGCCTTCGATGCCATGAGCGTGGTTTACCCAGTGAACAGCGGACAGTGCCCTTGGCTCAATATCCCTGCTCTAGGTAACGACCCGGCCCGGATCATCTTCTCATCCACGCTGCCCAAGGACAGCCCGTACTACACGTCGCCACAACAGCCGGACGGGTTTACTGTGGGTCAGATGGTCATTGCCCTAGGTTCCCCGGCGCCATTGGCCTCCGACGGTCTGTTCTCCACCATGAACAGCGGCGACGTCCCCACCAACACCGGCTCGCCCATCTCCTATGTTGAGCCGCCTGTAGGGGATGGGTTGCCTGTCATCATCGACGTCCACGGGGTGTACGTGGACTTCCAGAAGAGCCGAGTACTGCTAACGCCGTTCTAAGGAGAACCATGAGTTTGTCCTCGACTACCTCCAAGACCTCGGCTAGGCACCTGTACGGTCGCAGGGGGGCCTGGAAGCCTCCGGGGTACCCAATGCTGTCCACCCTGGTATCCAGCCCCCCTCCGGACCGTCCAGCGGGTGCCTTTGACCTCACTCGTAATGCCAACGGCTTCAAGATGCTGGGTAATGGGCCCGACTCTACCTTGACCGTCAATGGTGGCCAGCCCGTGGGCGACTGTGGTATAGCCATGATGATCAACGACGTCTACGTGTCCTGCGTCGAAGAGGAGCTGCCCTACGACTACCCAACGTCCAACACGGCCGTCTCGTGGTACCTGATGTACGACGGGGGTGTGGACAATGGGGTGGTCAACACCCAGCTCTTCGCCTACTTGCGGGCCAACAAGCCGCCATGGGGCAACAAGCTGGTGGGTGTGGGTGGGCTGCCCTATCAGAACTTCGACGAGTCCATGGCCTACATCTGTGCCACCGGTACCGGGTGCTGGGGCATCGTAGTCACCCAGCAGATGGAGGACCAGACCACCAATAACGAGCCTTGGGACCTCACCGGTCCGCCCAATCCCGAGGATATCCTGGGTGGTCATGATGTCCTGATTATTCCCACTATGGACGCTGACGGTAATTTCGAGGTGGTTACCTGGGGCCAGCGCCAGAAGGTCACCCAGCGTTGCTTCAAGTACGTCTCCGAGGAGCTGGACTCCACCATCGTCGGCGCCCAGACAGGCAAGCTCAATAAGTACGGCGTCGATTACGACAAGTTGGAGTCTTACATGAAGCTGCTCGACAACAATCCGTTGCTCCCTGCCGCTAAGTAGGGCGCATGAGTGCTGAACAGGTGGTCCGGCTTATTGCGGAAATTGGTCATGTCGAAATTGATGGCCTGTGTGCTCGGGACGAGTTATCGTGGCCGTGTTCGGCGGAGATGTTCAGACGTAAGATGTTGGCGAACCTGGCTTCGTTCGATGAGCAATGGGAGTTGTTTGAGGAACTGGTCGACAAGGCTTTGTTGATAGAGGCCGAGTTCGATCTCCTGGAGGGATGAAATGCACTCGATTGGGGGCACCTGGGTACTGCCCGAAAATATCATCCCAGGTGCCAAGGTGGGCCTCGTCATGGCCTGGTTCCCCCACCCTCAGGTCGAGGCTAGCGATTGCTTTCATTGGGTCGAAGGAGATCCGCCGCCTCTTCCCCCCGAGGACTATCTCCTGGGGGAGTGGCGGCCCTCGCCGTGCTTCGAAACGTTTACCATCATGCGCAACTACAAGGTGGTGACTGCCATCGTGGGCCTGTTCGATGAGGACGAGTACATCAAGTTCTTCGCCTATGGGGTGGATTGGTTGATCCCTAAGGGGACACCACAGATCGCTCTGCTCTTTGATGACGAGCCGCTCAAGGCTCCCCATGAGCCACCGGCTAAGCTCCGGTAATGAGTTCTTTTTACCCGCCTCCTGAAGAACTGGGACGATGATGGCGTGTAACGAGTCGCCTCCTGATGACCCGACCATGAAGTGCCGGATCAAGGAGCCTGTCCACCTGTACCACTTCGCTGGGTACGGGGACGAGGCGCGTACCTGGGTCAATACCGCTTTTGAGGCTGAGCCTGAGGAACCTAAGCCGGTTTCCAACAAGTCCAAGCTCATTGATATAGCCCGGAGGTTGAAGTCCCGGACATAGCCTTCCTGGCTCAGAGCGCTTCAAGAGGCAGACCATGAGGAGGAGCGGTGGCTGAGATGGACCTGGCTAAAGAAGACGAAAGACCCACACAGGAGCCCATGCGTCCTCGTTTGGAGGCGCCGGAACGACGGAACCTCGACACCGACGACAAGAAGATCCAGCGGCGCTCGATCACTCTTCCCGAGCCTCCCAGCCGTAATAGCAAGTACACCACCCCGGGCTACTACGTGGTGGACCAGACGGGCAACCCGATCTCTGAACCCTACACATCCCCCTCGTTGGCCTTTGCCAACCTCAGAGGCGGGGCCGCCGTCCAGTACCTCGATGCCCCTCAGGGCGGGCACCTCAACCAACCTTGGCCACCCGAGCTGCACACCGTAGTCGGTCATACCGCTGGTCGCGAGGTTGTCCATGATCCCGAAGGGCACGCCTCCAATATGGGGTATGCCGTCTATGAGGATGGTCAAGAAATTTACCGCGGCCCCGAATGGGCCGCCAAGCTCCGTCTACAGCCGGGTACCTGCCAGGAGTGCGGGATGAGCCTGGACCGTGGTGATCACACACACCTAGGTCATACCGAACAAGGAGACCAGATGTCATATACAGAAGCCGATCTCCTCCGGGCGATGGCCTCGACCGGGGACCTCAACCAGCAGCGCTACCTGATGGGAGCGTTGGAGGAAATGCGCAGTGACCGCCACCAGGTCCAGGCCGGGGCACAGCAGGTGGACTTCGCTCCGCCCAACCACGTGGGTGAGTACCGACCGAGCCATCCTCACCACCAAGGCCCCTTCGGTAATTCGGCCAACACCGATTGGCTGACCGAGATGACCCAGTCCAATGAGGGCATGGCCGAGCATATGCTTACCATGGGGAGCCGGTTCTTCGTCGGCTGCCATCCTGAGGTCAAGTCTGATCCTGTCGAGTACATGACCCAGGCGCTGGGCGTAGCTCGGATCGCTGCCGGTCAGTTCGATGATATCGAGGGTGCCATCAATATGTTCATGAGCCACGTGGCCAACCTGAACCGGGTGGACATTACCAAGGTGGCCTCCGAGGAGCTGTTGCCCTGGAGCGCCCCGCCCATGGTCCTGCCCCAGCTCTCGACGTCTGAGTACACCGGCCCCGACTCGGCCGACCAGAACACCGACAAGAACACCGAGCCTCCCCACGACCAGGTGCCCGGCCTCGACAACGGTGAGAGTGCTCGTCAGGTCCTGTCCGGCATCAGTCTGCTGAGCTCCCATCCGCATATGAGCGAGTTCCTCTTCGATTCTCCTACGCCCGAAGAGCTGGCAGCCGCCTCTGGCCCAGGGAACCTGAACCAGCAGTACGGCGCCCCGGCCACCTCTCAGGACGCCACCTCCGAGCCGAACGATGACGGGGCCTTGTCCGGCGCCTTGAAGGGCAACAGTCCCATTACGGCGTCCCTTCAGTGCAGGTGCCAAGAGCTGCGGGGTGACTTTGTGCTCCTTAATGGTCAGCATGTGAGCAGTTACATTGACAGGACCAAGTGCCCCCAGCACAGCGGTTCTCGGGCCCGGCGTAGGCAGGCAGCCGATCACGTACATAAGTGGGGCCCGGTTGAGATAGCTCGGATGACCGGTAACCCGCACCGTAAGTGCCAGGGAGAGGGTTGCAACGTCGTATCACTTGACCTCCATGATGACGATGTCGACGATGACGATTATGGCGACGATGCTTCTCACGAAGCTTCTCGTCGCACAGCCTCCCGAGCCTTTACCCCTGAGCAGACGACCTACGAGGAGTACATGGCCCGGCTCGCCCCCGCCAGCGCTCCGGTGTCCCGGGAGAACTTCCCTGGGTCCATGGCTGCCCGCTCACCCTCGGCCAACGACCCTTCGGTACCGGAGTGGGGGAGGCGGCAAGGCCCAAAAGTTGACCCGTTCGCCCAGCTACAAGGTTACCGGGGGGTGACTTCGCGCACGGCGGCCAATGAGGACATGCTCAACCCTCAGGCTTTCACCAATGCTGTCGAGGATGGATCGACTCCTATCCGGCCTCAGCCCAGTGGCACCTACGACCCCGAGACGGCTCACGAGCAGTCGGGTGAGGCGGCTCATGACATCACCGGGCTTATCCCTCAGACTGACCTGGGCGAGACCTTCGACAACATCAGCGACTTCCCTGAGACCGGGCAGGCCGAGGTGCCCTCAACACGCGCTCCCAACGTCGGTGGTAGGCAAGGGGCGTCTTCTTATCGAGGTGACCCTCATTGGATGACAGCCCGGTACCCGGGTAAGTGCAGCGCTGAGGGGTGCAGTGATCCCATCAACAAGGGCGACCAGATTTTCTACTACCCGAACAGCAAGAAAGCTTATGTCGGCTCTCATGCTGAGGCCAACAGCCGCGACTTCGAGTCGGCCAAGGCGGACGAGGACTTCTACAACCACGAGGGTGCTCGCCGTACGGCCATAAAGTGGTCTCCTGCCTCAGGTATGGCCGGTGGAGGTTCGTCTCGGGAGAGGGATGCGCAAGGTAACCTGACGGGTCGGATCGTCTCTGATTTCACAGCTAATGGTGGTTATGGCGACTTCACGCCCACCCATACCTACAACCCCATTGGCTGGGATGCCTTTGATTCTCGGCCGCACCCGGGTAGTTCGCCCATCACCCCTGGTTCGCCGGTACAGCTCCACGGCAAAATGGACCCCTCTGGGAACTTGGTCCATGTCCGGGACGAGAACGAGAACCATCAGACCATCGACAAGCGCAGTCTCGGTACTTTGCGCAGGGAAGGGGCTAAGAAGGACGACGACGATCAGCGTCCGGGCTTCGAGACCGGTGGTACGGGCGAGAACACGCCCGGTGCCTTCGAGCCGGACCGGTCCAACTACGCTGAGTCTCCCCAGGGTCAGGCCGACGACACCGAGGGCTACGAGAACGCTTACAGCTCTGGCCGCCAGATCGACTGGTCCGGTACCGGCGAGGACGTCCTTGGTACTGTCCCGGTGCAAGGTTATGGCCAGGACGCCGATCACCCCAACGGGGAGATGTGGCCTTGGGAGCAAAACCCCATAGGCTCGCCTCCCCAAGGGGCGGCCAACGTGGCCGGTACACCGACGCCGGGGATGATGTCGGAGAGCCAGACCGGGTCCTCTTGGCCCCAGCCCAACGTGACCAAGAGCTCTAAGCTCGATGCCTTCCGGGCCAACATCGCCGCTAGGGTAGGTGGGACGCGCCCTTTTGAAGCTGCCGGTAGGGGTACCTCCGAAGATATGGCGGCGGCTCGGGCCGAACAGCACAAGACCCAGTACGGTAGGCCTATTGACCCGTCACGTTATGCTAGAGGTGGTCTTTACAACGAACATTGGGAGGACCATGTCGGTCGGGGCTTAGTGGGGTTTCCGAACTCCACTATCGAAAAGGTTGAGCCTTCGCTCGACTACCTCACACATGGCCCGGTGGGCTCAGAGGCTCGGGGTACCGTCCATGTTCGCGATGAAGATGGCCGGTTGCTCAAGATACCCAAGGATATTTTCCGTATCCACTCGTACGAGAAGCCTTCGTCTCAGACGACGGCCAGTACTCAGCACGGCCCGGACCAGACGAAGCTTTTTGCCGCTCGGGGGCCGTCGTTCCCGTTCGTGGGCGCCAATAACCGATAGGAGCTGAGCATGTCGATGCTCGATGAGCTGGGTAGGCAGGCCCTGAACGAGGGGTTGTCCGACAAGCTCGATGATAACCCCGAAGAGGACCAGGCTCTCCAGACGACGGCCCGTATCGCTACGGCTCATATCTGGGCCTTTCTGGCTCCTGCGTCCACCCTGGACGATTATGGCGCCCGTCGAGCGGCCAAGGTCGATGAGGTCAACTACATCTGTGCCGGGATCGCTCCTCACGTCGCCTCGGCCCTGGCTAACCACGTCCTGCGGGCCTTTGACAGCGACTTCACCGCTGTCTGGGCCCAGCGTCAGGGTGGCCTTGTGCGCCGTGCCCAAGAAGAGGAGCTAGGTTCCTTGGCCGGTGACCTCTTGTCCAGTGTTGTCGAGCACGGTCAAAGCGGTAGTGATGGTGAAGCCGATGAGCCGGGTCTGTTGTCGGCTCCCAAAGTTTCGGCTTACCGTACCGCCAATGGACTGAACCCGTACCCGACACAGGCCCCCGTCCCTCCGCTTCCTTCCACCAATATCCCCGGGAGCGGTGAGGCTGATCCTCAGAACAGCGAGGAGGGCAATATCCCTCCCCAGGCCCGTGACCCGCACCACGGTCCGGGTCTATTCCAGGCGCCTAAGGTGGACCAGGAACTGGAGGACCCGAACGACTATTACGGGTGGTGGGGGGCGGGAGGCCAGGCCAAGCAGAAGGCCGAAGCTCACCTTGGTGCCGACGTTGGGTTTGGGTCAGCGGCCGTTCCTTTCGATTCGCTTTCTCCCGAGGAGAAGGCCGCCCATATCGCCAGGGAGCACCAGGCTGATGTCCGAGGGATGTCCGCTCTTGGTTCGGCTGCCCTGCACCAGGTGCTCCACGACGAGGCTGGCCTTGATGTCGACCACTATCACCCACAGTCGGACGTCAATAGTTTTGGTCCTTATCAGGACACTTCGACGGTGGTTGACCGTTACGGGCATCTGCATCAGGTCCCTTGGGCCCTGATGGACGCCTATGGCCATGTACGTTTCGGTGCGTTTGATCCTGGGGCTGAGGACAACGACCCAGACGGGGAGATGGCCGAGCTGGACGGTCGTAACCCCGAGAACGACGACTACGAGAACCCCGGAGCGAACGGGAACTGGCGAGGTGGGGTACGTCAGCGTGACCCGAAGAACCAGGTCCCTGACACCTGGGCTTCCCAGGGCCACGTGAGTGCCTTTGGGCATATTTCCGGGCTACACCTGGCTGACAACGAAGATGTTGAGCATCATGAGGGGTATGCCTGGGACGACCCTCAGTCACCTGAGGCGGAACAGGTTCAGCCTCCCGATGAGGATACCGAGGCAGTTTCCGCCAAGGGCCAGCACTGGTCGGCCGCTCACTCCGCCTACTCCAAGGTAATGGGCCCCCGGGAACTGGTTTCCCAGACACATAAGAGCACCACCCGGGAGGCTCAACTGGTAAGGTCCGCCCAGAAGCCCCCAGTAGCCCCTAGGAGGGCCGTACAGCCTGAACCGGGCTATGCCCCCGAGGAAGTCTTCCCGGGCGTCTACGGGGCGCTGGAGGCACCAGAGATAGCCCGTGGGGTCGTAAAGCCCCGTACGGGAGCGGCGGACCTGGCTGGTAACGCTGGTCTCCCGGCTAACTCCGAAAGTGGTACCGGAGCCTCAGGAGATTTCGATGAGAACAACGCCGAGAACATCATGACGCCGGGCGGGATGGCTTCGGGGAACATGTCCCAGTCCGATGAGCCCCAGGATATTCAGGCTCAGCTCGGTCAGATACCGACTCTGTCTCACAAGATCGGGGCCAAGGTGGCCGAGATCGCCGCCGAGGTCCTGGCTCATAATCCACGCTTGTCGGCGGCCGAGGCCATGACCCTTAGCCTGAAGACGCTCCGGCTCTGGCCCCGGGTGGTCCTTTCCGCTGAGCGTCGTGTACTGCCCCCGCTCAACGGTGACGACAAGCCCAGCTATGACCACCTGACGGATGACCATGGCCTTGACGAGTCGAAGCTGAGCATGGGCGGTACCGCTACTACGCACGGCTTCGAGCACGAGAACTACGACCCCGAGTACTTCAACCACGAGCATACCGCCGGGCTTTCCCGGGTGGCTATGGGCGGTGCCGACTACCTGCCCGAGGGCGAAGAGGTCCTCGAAGAGTGCCCCCAGTGCCACCGGGAGGCGTACAACCGCCAGGTGAACCGCTGCCACCACTGCGGGTTTTGGGATGCCGGTCTGGAGCCCCTCATCGAGATCACATGATCCAGTACCAGTCACCAGATGTCGTTCGGATCATGGAGCGCCGATGGTTCGACCTAGAAATGCCCAAGGTCGCTTTCAAGCCTCCGGCCGGGAAGATGGTATGCACCTACTGTGGGGCGGAGAACCCCGATTCTGAGTCGATCTGCTCGGACACCGGCACCCGGCACTCCTTGGTCTCTGGGTCTGATAAGCAGGAGGGTTGGCCGTGGTGGCCTTGATGAGTAGTGGGTGCCGTGTAAGTTCCTGTGATGAGGAGTGGCGTTATGAGCAAGAACAGTTGTGTGAAGCTCATTATGCACGGTTACGGAGATGGGGAGATGTCCGGGAGGACAAGCCAGTCCGTCGTCGGAACCGACTGACTGACGAAGAGAGGTTTTGGCTCCATGCTTTCCGGGGAGTGACCGATGACGCTTGTTGGGGGTGGGTAAATAACCTCAGGCGAGTATTAGGATCTGAGGAGACCCCTTCGTTCTGGACAAAAGAACTCGGTCCTATAGCGGCTTATCAGTGGTCGTACATCCAGTGGGTAGGCCCGATCCCAGCGGGGTTGTGTGTATGTCATGCCTGTGATAACAGGCCTTGTGCCAACCCAGGTCATCTATGGACTGGTACGAAGGCTGATAATCAGCATGATATGGCTGTCAAGAATAGGTCTACTTACCACGAAAGGAACCCTAGGGCGAAGTTTACATTTGAGATAGTTCAGGCCATCCGTGACGAGCACTCTCAAGGTGAGACGGTCAAGGTACTAGCCAGGAAGTACGGAATGAGCGAAAGTAATGTTGGGGCCATCATCCATAATCAACTGTGGAGGCATCGGTAATGCCAACGATTGTCCGGTGTATCTATTGTGGCGTGGCCGATCCTGATATCAAGTCCATCTGCCCCGACACTCATACCACCCACGTTCTGGTTTCTGCCTCAGACAAACAGACTCAAGGCCAGGGCTATGGTCCGGGACCAGGCTCCGATAACAGTCCGTACGAGAGGGAGAAAATGAACCAGACCAAGTCGAAAGAAGCTGGTTTGAGCAGGAGCTTAGGGCATGGTTTTGCCCAGACAGACACCGTTAAGCACTGCCCTTTTGTGGTAGCGGTGATGTCTGGGGTGGCAGTGACGGGACCGTATCGTGTGAGTTTTGCAGTGCTGTCTTCCAGGTCTCGGTCGAACCTGCCTACCCGAGCGCTCCTGGTTCGATCGACGGTAACCCGCTGAACATGGAGGGGGACCCCGATGCCATGGGCCAGGCCGACGGTGGGGATGGTTGGGCCGGTGCCGAAGGGGTGGCTGCCGGTCAGCAGGGGATGCAACCCGGAATGCCCGGCGAAGAGGTACCTCCCGGTGAAGAAGGTGACGATGGTGGAGGAGGTCCTCCTTGGGCACAAGGTGGGGAGGACGAAGAGCCTCCTCCCGATGAAGAACCACAGGGTGGTGGTGGTTCGCCGCCGTTCCCGCCCAAGAAGAAGTCTTCCCTGTCTTACTTGACGTACCAGGGTGACCCGTTACCTGAGGAGCTGTACCTGAAGCACCTGGCTATCCGGCATGCCGAGGACAAGGGACATCTCCTGGCCGAGATGAGGCAGCAGACGTAGATGTCCTACATGCCTCCGGTGGGGTCCTGGAGCGGGACTACTACGACTAACTCTTCTTATTCCACCAACGCTTTTGTTGTTGCCTGGTCGCAGCCGCCGTCCGAAGATGATGGCGGAGGGGCGCTTGTAGGTGCTAAGGTGCCTAGTCCACCTTTTGCTCCTACCACCGGGGCAACTGCCGACCTCCAGACCTAGGGTTGAGCCATTGCCTAGCTTGGAACAGGATTATGGCCCCTTGCTGAGTACCCTTTACTTCCAGAACCATGGTATTTTAGCCCGGGACAGGGAGTGTGAGGCAGCCAAGTTCCACGCTCCCAAACCACAGGTACTGCGTTTGGTCTCTCTCACCCCCTGGGTGGACGAAGCTAAGGACGATGCCTGGGTGTGCGGTATCTGTGCCGACTCTCTGGCTATGTACCAGCAGTTCTTGATCCACTTCGACGGTCACGTCCCTTACGACATCACCAACAGGTTCTCGGCCACGTTGCGTCGGTTAGCTATCAAGGGGTGGCGCCTCTATAAAGCCTCTGCCCAGTAGCCATGGTGGTCCAGAGCCGCGCTAAGTAACGATGACGGACTTCACGCCCGGGCCCTTTGCCGACTACCAGACCCTGGAGCGGGTAGCTCGTAAGGCTCTGGCTGATGGTAAGGCCAACGGTCTGCACGACACCCGTGAGATAGCGGCCGAGATGCGGATGAACCGCCAGGCCGACCTGCGTAAGACGGCTGTCATCGGTGGCGGCTACAACGGCAGCGGTATCTCCTTTGCTACGGCCCGGCCTCGGGATCCCATGTTCTACTGGAGGGAAGCCAACCTTCCTTTCGAGTACACCAAGGACGAGGAGATCATTCGGCTGCGTCAGTACGCCCGTCTGGTCTACCTGACCGATCCGGTCATGGCCTCGTGTATCGACGTGTACTCCTATTGGCCGCTCACCGGAATGCATGTTGAGTACAAGGACCCGTCTATCCAGGACTTCTACGAAGAGCTGTTTATGGACGAGAACAGTGGGCTCAACTACCAAGAGTTCCTGCCCGAGATGCTGCATGAGTACTGGCTCACGGGTGAGTCTTTTCCTCTCGGGCACTTCAACGAGCTGTTGGGCATATGGGAGTACGACGAGCTGATCAACGCTGACGACGTCAAGGTCATCAAGTCCCCCTTCATGCGTGAGCCTCGGTTCGAGCTGAAGGTACCTGAGGAGATACGAAAGATCGTCGTTGAGCGTGAGCCCAAATGGGAGTTCACTAAGCTCGTTCAGGCTTATCCCGAGTTCCTCCGTCTGGCCCAGACCGAGGAGTTCATGCCGGTTAGTAACGACCTCATGCGCCAGGTGGCTTTCAAGTGCCTGACTTTGGGTACCCAGGTGATGACGCCGTCTGGTCCGATTGAAGCTCGCCGGTTAGAGCGCGGGGACAGGGTTGTAGCTTGGGACGAGAAGACCAACACACCGGTTTTCAGTCAGGTCACTTACATCAAGGACAACGGGATCAAGCCCATCCATCATGTCCGCACCCAGCAAGGACGATCTGTTCGCGTCACTGGCAACCATCCTTTCCTGACTGACCAGGGGTGGGTAGATGCTTCTCTCTTGGTCCCGGGGTCGCGTCTGGTTGTAGGGGCCAACAACGATCTCAGAAGTAAGTACCTGGACTTGGACGTGGCTCGGTTCCTGGGTATGATGATGGGTGATGGCAGTTGCGGTACCAAGAGGTCGAGCCAGACCATCAAGTTCCACAACATCGACACCGAACTGCTTAACTGGCTGAACGAGTTTGTCGGGCGTTATGACTGCCATATGGTGCTGGACAAGAGGTGCTCCTGGTTGGTTACCCGGATTGATGGGGGTAAGGGGCCGACCCGTCTCAACGCTGTCCGTAGCCTCCTCAAAGAGGTTGGTCTGTTTGGCCAGAACACTTTCACCAAACGGGTGCACAAGGTCGTCTGGCAGGGTGGCCCCAAGGCGTGGGCTGCCTTCCTGTCCGGGTACTTCGACACCGATGGCTACTACAATCGGGACCGGGGCATGGCTATGTGGGCGAGTGCCAACCGGCCCCTGCTGGAGGATTGCCAGACCCTGCTGGCGTACCTGGGGGTCAACAGTACCGTCCAGGAGATAAAGGCACCGTCTGTTACGACGATGAAAAAGAACGGCGAGATGTGCCAGCCTTACCGGTTGGTAGTCAGTCGCCGGTACACCTCCATGTTGGCGTCCTTGCTCACCCCGCTCCTCCCTCGCAAGCAGATCGTAGACCGCGGTTGGTACCAAAGGAAGCTGACTGCTCAGCAGGCCGAGGACATCAGGCAGAGGGTGTTGGCCGGGGAGAAGCAGAACGCTCTGGCTAAGGAGTACGGTGTCGGCACCAGTTCGGTGCAGGCGATAATCAGGGGCAAGAGCTTTGCTCCGGTTGAACCGGTCCTGTACGACAAGGTGGTGAGCGTCACCGTCGAAGACCCCGAGCTGACCTTGGCCATTGGGGTGGAGAAGTACCGCAACTTCATCACCGGTGGCCTCGTCACCCACAACTCCGACAAGTTCCATCACCGTGGGCTGCCCATCATGATGAGGGCCTTCCGCTCCCTGTACCAGCAGGAGATGCTGAACGCCGCTATGGACTCGATCGCTTCCCGGCTGTACACGCCCCTGGTCCTGGTCCGTCTGGGGGCCTCGGCCCAGGACACCGGCACCGATACCGCTTGGGTGCCGACGGCCCAACAGCTCGAAGAGTTCCAGGAGTCTTTGGACATCGCCTTGGCCGCCGATTTCCGGGTTCTTACCTCTCACTTTGCTACCCAGGTGGACCTCGTGTTCGGTCGGGAGGCCATGCCCGACCTCGGGCCGGACTTCGATCGCCTCATGGACAACAAGCTCTTGGCTTTTGGGTTGAGCCGGACCATGCTCATGGGTGCCAGTTGTTTGGCTGGTGATACAGAGGTCCATTTGAACCGGGCCAGCAAGGGCTATCGGACGACGATCGAGAAGTTGGCTCGTCGGTATGCCGGTGAGCCTATCTGCGGGCGGCCATGGGACCCCGAGGTGCCCACCTTCATCAGCCGTGCTGATGGGGATGTCGTCCGGCTGGGCTTGGTCGGTAACGTTTGGTTCTCCGGGGTCAAGGAAACCTTTGAGTTGGTTACCGAATCAGGCAAGACGGTCAGGGCCTCGGCTCAGCACCCGTTTTTGACGGCATCAGGGGAATGGGTCGAGCTTGGAGAACTGAACGTTGGTGACCAGGTCCAGGTGAACACCGGTCGGAGTATGGGAGAAGACCTGGCTTTTCGTCAGGGGTACAAGTTCGTGTTCACGAGCTATCATCCCTATCAGGTGAACGACGGGTGGCATCGTGCCCAGTACCGGTACAAGGTCTCTGTCCATCGGGCCGTGATGGATGCGGCCTTGAACAACCTGTCCTACAAGGAGTTCATCAGGATCGTACGGGAAGACCCCTTGCGTAGCAAGGAGTTGGTGTACCTGGACCCGGCGCAGTTCCACGTTCACCATCTGGACGAGAACAAGAAGAACAACGAGCTGAGTAACTTGATGGTCCTACCCAAGGTCGACCATCTTCGGCATCACGCCGAGGAGGGTGGCAAGAACCACGTTCTCTGGCAGGTGGGGTCAGAGAGGATCACCTCGATTCGGTCCTTCGGGGAAGAGCCGACGTTCGACATCGGGGTGCTGGACGCACCCCACAACTTCTTGGCTAATGATTTTGTGGTCCATAATAGTGGTGAGACTTACGCTGCCGATGCCTTGAACCGTGACGTCGTTACCCAGATGCTGACGAGGGCCCAGCGTCAGGCTAAGCGCCATTTCTCCCAGCGGGCGAAGATGGTGGCCCAGGCCCAAGGCCACTACGAGACTGAGAAGCAGGGTGGTCGTACCAAGATCATCATGCAGGAAGTCTTGATTGTCGATCCTGACGGGACTCGTCGTATAGAGCGTAAGCCCAAGCTTATGACGCCCAAGCTCATGCTCGACGTCCTGAACCTTCACGATGAGCAGGCCGAGAGGGCCTTTATTGAGACCATCGTGGCCCAGGGCATCCCGATCTCGGCCCGTACCCGTCTGCGGGGCACCAAGATCGACCTGGACGACGAGCTGGAGAAGGTCAAGGGCGAACAGGTCCGTCGGGCCGTGGTGGCCGAGGAGACCCGTAGAGACCTCTTCTTGGAGCTTCAGGAAAAGCGGTTGCCTATCGAGGAGGACCTCGAACAGGACTTCCAGGCCAAGACCAACGAAGCTCAGATGGCCGAGGACAACCCGGCCATGATGATCGACCCTATGACGGGGATGCCCATGGCGCCCCCTGGTTCGGCCGACCAGGGTACTCCCCTACCCTCTCCAGCGGTCCCTACGGGCGATACCACCGCCTTGACGCCTCTCACCCCCGAGGAGAACGAAGAGAACCCTCCGGCCCCTACAGGCGCCCCTGGGCAAGCCCCTGTGGCTACCTCCGGTCCCGGGGTGGTCGTGCCTATGCAGCGTCAGCGCCCACCCGAGAGTGACGAGCAGCGCAAGAGGATGCCCAAGGCTTCCTCCAATGGTCATGTCAACGGTAACGGCAAGCTCCACTGGCAGTTCACCGGCAACATCGAGAAGTACCTGGGCGACTGGCCTGACGTTACCGGCGATGTGGTGCTCCCTTTACACCTGGGGGCTGGGACGTACCGTCGTCATTCGTCTGACTCCATAGCGCCGTACCTTGGCACCGTCCACCGCCGCACCGCCGCCTTCTACGCAGGTCACCCGTCCAACCGGGTCGAGGTCCTTGACCCCAACAAGCCGGAGCACCTGGCCAAGTTAAAGAACTATTACGGCTTGGCTAGGAATTCTCAGCGGGAGCGGGAGGCTGAGATAGCCGCCAGGAGGAGGAACTGGGCCCCGGGTAGTTCAGGTGATTTCGAGGAAGAGGCCAAGAGGAAGAAGGCCGAGGATCGCGAGATAGAGGGCCACCGGCATATGGTCGGGTGCTTGGATACTTCCTATGACCATGGTAAATTTCAACGTATCGTGGTAGCTACCCACGAGGACCACCCGGTGGCTGCCCTGTCATTCAGTCACGGTGCCAAAATACATGTCGATCTGTTGGGGAGCGCTCAAAGTACCTACGGGGCGGCCACCGCCGTCCAGCACGGTTTGGCCAGTTGTGCTGCCGAGCATGGTGTGGGGGTGGATAGCGAGGCTGAGACGGATGCCATCGGGTACCA
>Ga0182016_10004489_pt1 | contig 15396 bp, 20 predicted proteins | sample 712S2MmetaG_FD_120491 | JGI IMG/M metagenome (GOLD analysis project Ga0182016, IMG submission 120491) | Permafrost microbial communities from Stordalen Mire, Sweden - 712S2M metaG | ecosystem: Environmental > Terrestrial > Soil > Wetlands > Permafrost | place: Sweden: Stordalen | collected...
GGGAAGGTGAAACACCGCCCTTTCCACTGCTACACGATGAAACAGGCCATCCAGGAAAGATTCATTCTGGACGTGCTGAAGAGCTACACGCCCGTCGACAGCTACTACAAGTTGATCAAGACAATAGAGGCCGATCCTGAATTCGACACGCGAAGGGCCAAGAAAAAGCTCCGCAAATATGTTGAGAGCCATGACCACGCAATCGAAATGAAAGCGGAGATCATGGTCGACCACTTCCTTGAACAGGTGATTGCGGCGAATAAGATCGGAGGCGAAGCCCGTGGGATGGTGATCTGCTCCGGGATTGAGCGGGCCATACAGTACTACCACGCAATTGAGGCGTACCTGAGAGAACGGAAGAGCCCCTATCGATCTATTGTGGCGTTCTCAGGGGAGCACGAATTCGATGGCGGGAAGGTTACGGAAGCCTCGTTGAACGGGTTCCCGAGCAACGACATTGCCGATCGAATTCAGGAAGACCCATACCGGTTGCTGATCTGCGCAGACAAATTCCAGACCGGCTATGATGAGCCGTTACTTCATACGATGTACGTGGACAAGCCCCTCTCAGGCATCAAGGCCGTGCAGACGCTATCACGCCTGAATCGCGCCCATCCGCAGAAGCACGATGTCTTCGTGCTCGATTTCATGAATGATGCGGACACGATCATTGAGGCGTTCACGGCGTACTATCGGACGACGGTTCTAAGCGAAGAAACCGACGCTAACAAGCTGCACGATCTAAAGCTCGCGCTCGATCGGTATCAGGTCTACAGTGGCGAGCAAGTCGACAGAGTCGTTGAATCGTACCTTTCGGGCGCAGGTAGGGATCAATTGGAACCCTGGCTCAACGAGTGTGTGGCTTCTTACTGCCTGCATCTTGATGAGGATGGGCAGGTCGATTTCAAAGGCAAGGCGAAGGCGTTTACGCGGACCTACGATTTCCTGGGCTCGATTCTGCCCTACACGAACGCAGCATGGGAGAAGCTTTCCATTCTCCTGAATCTGCTAATCCCAAAGCTTCCGGCCCCTCTGGAGGAGGATTTATCAGCGGGCATTCTCGAATCAATTGATATGGACAGCTACCGGAATGAGAAGCTGGCAGCGATGCGGTTGCTTCTTCCTGATGCGGACGCGGAGATCGGGCCCGTACCGACAGAGGGTGGTGGTAGAAAGCCTGAACCCGAACTGGATCGGCTTAGCAATATCTTGAAGACATTCAACGAACAGTTCGGGACGTTGTTTACGGATGCGGATCGGGTCGTGCGGCGCATCCACGAGGACATCGCCCCTAAGGTCGCGGCTGATCCAGCCTACCGCAATGCCAGAGATAACACTCCGAATGCAGCGCGGATCGAACTTGATGCGGCCTTGAAGCGCGTCGTTGGCCCGCTCTTGAAGGATGATACCGAATTCTACAAGCAGTTCGTGCAGAATGACTCTTTCCGGCGGTATGTGACGGACCTGGTCCATGACCTGACAGCCGAGTGAATTGCTGAACAGTTCAATCTCGAGCGAAAAGTCGGGACTGGCTCATGGATTGTTCGTGAAGACAGATCGTCACGGTCGGTCGGAACTCCACTTGTAAATTCGCTCTCCGTGCGTCCATGGCGGAACAATACGCGAATCATGATTGGCCTACTCATCTTCGCTTAGATCGAGCAGCTGCTTTTCGTTTTTCCACCACAGCATCGTCAAGATACCGTTGCGCGAAACCCGCACTGAATGCTCCACCACTTCGTACCACTGTGAGCGGAGATGATTGATCCATCCATCGGCCTGAATCGCGGCGGGGAAACTTATCTGATGCTCTCTGTTGATCAGATCCGCGGCATACGTGGCTGCCAGCGGGAAATCGTGAGGCCAAAGGCATTCCGGCACATCTTCTCCTCTAATGAACCACTTGCGCTTTCCATTCTCAATGTAGATGAGCATTCCAGGGAAGGAGCCATAACGAAGCAGATGGATTGCCGTGGCCGTGAGGCTGGTCCTGAATATGCCGCCCAATTCAGCTGCGGAGGCCAATGTTAGAGGCTTGTTCTTTGCGGCGGGAATGAACATGGATTTCGGGAGCAGAAGATCGGCCGCGTATTGATTCGCTCCATGCTCGGCATTGAAGGGGCCCCACTCGCTCTGCATCGCCTGCTCTGTACAGGAGAACCTGATCTTGTCCCGGTCTCTCATCCAATGTCCGAGTTCGTGTGCGGCTGAAAATCTGCGGCGCTCTAATGGAGACCGGTCGTCGACTGTGATGATCGCTTCATTGCCGTTCCCCAGGATCCTGGCGGCGCATCCCTCGAGATGTTCATAAAGCACCAGCGCTCCGCAGTACTGCGCGATCGCTTCAATCTGGATTTCGCAAGGTTCGGTGATTCCCAGCTCATCAAGGATCTTCGACGGCGATTTGTAAACGGTCATAAGGCGTGTTTCTTCCGGAATTCGCTAAGCGCCCCAAGCGCATCAAGCTGCCTGAGAGTGCTTTCCACATCGGCGTCCGACACCGATTTGAGGTCGCGAAACTGGGCGGTCAGGCCGGTCATTCCGGACGCCTGATACGAAGCCAAAAAAGCATCTAGGAGGCTGCGGCGTTCGGCCGCTGTGGCCGGAATGGCGAAGTCGCGTTCCTTCACGGATTTGCTGGCCTGCTCATATTGCGTCTGAGCGGCACGCAGCTTTGTTTGCGAATGCTGCTTGGCAGCCACCCGAAAAATGTCTTTCGTTCGAGGTGCAGGATCGGCGCGGAACTCCGATTCAACGTCGCTGTCGGTCATCTCGAGTACGGATTCCGCCAACGCGTCCATTACGAGCCGGAGCTGCTCTTTATGAGATTTCGAATTTGCCACGTTATCTCGCCTTCACTCGGTATCGGATGCGCTTCACACCGGCATCATACTGCGGTTGTGGCATTCCCAGTTCTTTGACAATCTCAGGCCCCGTCATGCCTTCCGCCCATCCCTCAATGATGAGAACAGCGTCGTCGTCGTCGGAGAACAGCTTCAAGGTGGCTCCCAATTCTTCTTTCGCGCTAGCCCCGCGTTCCTGGTTAGGAGCTCCGGAAGGCGCCGCATCGAGTGGGCTGATGAGGTCTCCATCCTCCGATTCGATCAGCAGATCGGCCTCGGTATATTCGTCGTCTTCATGTGCTTCAAACCAATGAGAAGCAATACTGCGCATTGTCCCTGCCACAAATGCGACGAAGGGAACTTCGTCTTTTCTCCAATGCCTGCCGCAATCCGCAGATTCGGCACCCTCATATATAGAGACCATGGCCTCGTGCAGCAGGTCTTCATACGTCTGCCCCCGAGCCCTCCTGCCCAAGCCCCGGACTTTGTACTGGGCGTATTTCTCAAGCCGCCTCTCATCCGCAGGCGACAGAGCCGCTATCGCCTTGTCCAGATCTTCCCGGGAGGCGATCAGCGAAGTCACGGTTTTGGCCTTTTTCGATCTTTCCAAAGCGGCCCCTACATGTCTGAATGCCGGCACCACGGGCGTTTCGGAGATTTTTTCGAGCTTTTTCTCCGATTGTTTCCGCGGCTCGGCATTTGTCTATAGGAGCAGACCAGCCAGCCCGCTGTATGCCCCAATTCAATTGACAGGATGATCTTCATGAACAACGGCTCTCTTACCTTGAACGGCATCACCGACGCGCAGCTCGACACGATCATTCGTGTCAAGGAGCAGCACGAGGGTGTCATCGATTTCAACCCCCAGCAACTGCAACCGATCGGACGTACCCCGGCGTTTCCGCCCGGCCGTCCCGGCTTTCCGGGACAGCCATTCCCTGGCCAGCCCATGCCACCGCAGCCTCAGCAGGATGGACAAAGCATGTACAACAACGCCGTCGTCTGCTGGCATGTCGACGACGGGCTCGCAGTCATTCTGGAACTGATTCATAGGCTATACCCAAATGGACCGGTTCCGCCGTTCCCGGCATTCGCCTGATCACTACCTACTCGGCGCCTCACAAGAGGAGCCGGGTAGCGGCACACTTGGAACGTCGTCCAACATTCAGGACAACTAACAAAAGCAGCCGTATTGCTGCATGAGGAGATTCGACATGGTAAAAAACACGGGCCTCGACGGGAGGTCACGCGATGAAAATGGGCAGACGCGGGCGAAGAATGGCAATACCCGCATTGACACTCTTCGCGAAACGTACGGCGAAGGATTCGCTCCAGGTGTGAGAGGAGATGCGCATCTGAGCACTATCCTGGAGCGAACAGGCAGCACCTCCCTTTCCGAGTACCTCCGCAACCACAAGGAGTAGCATCCAGGCGCCGTTGTAAGGGGCCGCGAGTGAGGGGAGTTCGCGGCCATGGTTCGGATATCTAAACACATGCCGATGAGGGGGAATCATGGCGGTTCGGTTGTTTACGAAGGATTCGGAAGGGCTGTTGCAGGAGATTAAGCGGCAGATCAGGGCTGGTGAGATTCAAACCTGGTCGGTGGATTCAGAGGGTGACTTTACCCACGTAACGCACGACGGTCAATGGAAGAACAAGGCTTGGATGCGGCCAAAGACGTTCGACGACCGGCTGCTGCTAAACATCATCCGGCCGAAAGGCGGAAGCATCGCAAGACCTGTATACGCTGTCTACCACGGGCGGTTCATAGAAATGGCCATCGAGCACGTGCCTGATCTCTTTACTGCTGCTCGAGCGACTCCTGATGCGGATGATGGCGATCTGGTGTAGATCAGGCTCTAAGGATAGAGGTTTACCGGGCAGGTTCTTACTGGTCGGTACTCGTCTGCAGTTGACGTAACGTAAAGGACGTTAAGTTGTAGTAAATCAACTTTTCGGGCACACTAGGAGCAGAGAGTCGGTTGTACTCGGGGCCAACCCGATATGTCCCGGCGCAGTCGGAACGGCACATGGAAGCGCAGTACCGAGTGTGGCTGTAGCAGCCCCTAATCAAGCTTCAAAGGGGGATTCTATGGTTAATCGGGTATGTGGCAGGGTCAATCGAACAGTAACGGCAGTTGGTGATTGGTTGCAGCGGCAAAGTTTTGCGATAGTGATTGTGCTGTCGCTATTCCATGTCGGGCTTGCCTACATTCACACTCGGGCTTCGTGTACAGCCGACTTTTTAACCATGTTCAGCGCATGAACCCTGCACCGAAGCTGTCTTTGAGACGGTCTGCCGGGGCACATTGCCCGTAATAGCCGGTGCGGAGAACGGGCCGTCTGGCGTCTGCTCGAATTCGTCACAGTCAATATGCGCAACAAGAACACCCGCGCGGCCTTCGGTCGAGCGGGGTAGGTATTCCTTTTTGCCGCCGCCTCAAATCAATATCCGCTCGACCTCGTCGAGCGACATCTCGTCGCGCCGGCGATCATAGAGCTGCGTGGTGCGCGTGCTGGCGTGATTGGCCATGGCCGCGGCCTTCTCGAGCGTGCCGCCGTTCTTTAAGTAGGCCGTAATTCCTGTCGCTCTGAAGGAGTGGTTGCCGATCAGAGTCTTGATGCCAGCCGCCGCGGCGCGGCGGCGGATCATGGCGTGCGCGTTTTGCTGGGGCAGGGAAGTGCCGGTGAGCTGGCCGGTGCCGCGGCCGATGGTGCGGAAGAGCGGGCCCTTCGGATTGCCCGCGAGACCGGCGCCGGCGATGTAGGCCTCCATGATCTCCTCGAGCGAGTGATGGCAGGGCATTGCGTGGTGCTTGCCGCCCTTCTCATGGAGCCGCACCCACAGCCGGCGATTCTGCGTGTACACATCCTCGACCCGCATGGCCAGGGCTGCGCCGACCCGGGCGAAGGAATAGACCATCAGGCCGATGAGAGCCTTGTCGCGCAGTCCCGCCGGCGTCGACGCGTCGATCGAATCGAGAAGCCGCCGCGCCTCGGCCGGCTCGAGCACCGGCGTCTTGCCCGTGCGCACCACGTGGCGCGGCCCGTGCACCGAGGCCGCGGGATTGACGTCGATGGTATGTCCGGTTACGAGCCAATCGAACAGGTTGCGGATGGCCGCCAGGCGCTGCTTCACGCTGGGCGCCGATACTTCGCGCCCTTGCAGTTCGATCCAGGCGGCCACGTGCATCGGCTGTACCTGGGGCAGGGAAATGACGCCGGCGCCCTGGCACCACGCCAGAAACTCCGCGGCCGCGCGGGCGTAAGCCCGCCGCGTGTTCGGATTGCGGATCTGTGCTGCGAAGAACTCGAGGAAGCGCACACCCGCACGATCGCCGGTGGCCGTGACCAGGCCCGGAAGAACAGGCGCAGTGCTGATGGGAATAAGCTTGTTCATTTCTGTTTCCCAAACAGGTTCTCCATGATCTGGTCGAACGTGCAACGCTTGCCGAAGTCTCTAATAGGGATGATCTTTTGGCTGGGCCGCTTGGACTTGTAGCCCTTGGCGTTCCCTTTGGTGTGTCTGGCGGAATTCTTATCCAGGATGCTGGGCAGCTTCTCTCCTGGAGTGCCGCCAAGCCAAAGAAAAGAGTCCATCTTCATCTCCAACTGGTTAGTGACAAAGATCCAGATGATGCAGCCTCCGGGCTTCTCCATCAGCCTGAGGCTGGCATTGATACGGGCTGTTTTGCTGCCAACCGCCGCTGTCTTGAATTGGATATATCTCTCCACTTCTTTGCATCTCAGGACCAGGTCATAGCCGCCGGCATCGAACTCCGGACGCAGCACATCGACATCTCTCTCGCCATTTACCCACAGCCAGCGCAGGGCCTCGCCCACGAAAACGTGCTCCACGATCCGCTCGCGCAATGTTGAGTGGAGGTAATCCGTATTCTTCTCTGCCGTCAGACTCTTCGTTCCATCGATGTCAGACGCGGCCGCGATCTTAGCCGGAACCAGCTGGCCCCTTTGGTTCTGCGCGGCTTCCAGCCGGGCCCTGGTGCCGAGTTCCGCCGCATCCGGCAGGCCCATATCGGCAAAGACGTTGCCGCTGCTGCGAATGACATCCCGGGCGGCCGTGCGCCTAATGGCATTCGCGGTCACTTCTCCCTCGATGCCCTCTTCCCGGAGCCAGCTGTCGAACGTGGAACCCATGTTCTTCCTTTTCATGCTCGTCTCTCTCCGCCGGCCGTTACCGGTGCTTCTGTACGTATTCTCACGGCTCGCTTCTCGATATCAACCATGAATCCGGCACCAGCCGAGCTCTGGCAGGCACCGGAATTCGGTCCCGCCGATCTTCTGGCGAAATCGAGAGTGCCAGTGTCCGAATATCCACTTCCTTGGCCTGTGCGCCTCGAGCATCGCATTCAGCGCTCCTCCGGTGGACGTGCGAGTCAGTTCCTTGTGCACCGACTTGCCGGCAAGCAGAGACAGCACCGCTTCGTCCGGCCCGTCGTGCGTCAGTACAACTTCCGGTTTCACCCTTTCATACAGATCAACAGCGGCCTGCAGCTCAGCCACACGGAGTTCCTCGTCGCGCCACCAGTTCACGCCTTCGGTCCTGTGCCACTGATCGCACGACCAAGCGCCCGACAAATAGAAGATCCGGATCCCGTCGATCGTCCTCGAGCCGTAATCGCCGAGGTAGTTCCCATGGGATCGTGCAGCCTCCGGGTTGTCGTGGTTCCCGCGAATAAACCAGGCATTATCGGGCAGAGCCGGAAGGGGTTCGTCTCCCGGAAACCCGATGCCGAAGTCTCCTAGCTGCACGCTGGGCTCGTCGCGGTGACGGGCGAGAAGCTTAAGGTACCGATCCGTCTTTCCGTGGATGTCGCCGATGACGATCAACCATTGCTCCTTCCGTTTGCGCCTAAATAGGGATCCGCGACATCTGTCGTCCCAGCGAAATTACACATAACCGCTATAGCGTTCTTGTGTAATTTCAAACGTTCAGTATATGTGATAAAGGACATTATCACACATAGAAAGAGCGTTTGTGATACTCTTCGCACGGTTCATGGGAGATGCGATCGAAAATCGCCGCTTGTTATGGACTGAGTACCCACTTTAAGTAGCGACTGTTTATCGCAGCCGGGCCCAATTTGCCCGAATTTCCGGATCCGAGGCACAACTAAGCTATGGAACCGCTCTTTCATTTCGCCCTCGCACTGCTCAACGCCGGCGCGCCCTGGCTGGCGGGCGTCATCGTTGTCGCCATCGCCCTGGCCGTCGTGGGACCGGTCAGGCTGAGCCTCAGCATCGGCGAGCGCGCCAGCCGGCCACCGCGGCAAGACCATCGTCCGATCACCGGGCCCGCGCCGGGCCGTACCTATGCGGATAACACCGCGGCTCCGCGCTTGCCGGAATGAGATTCCGGTTTGAGAGATCATGGATGCAAATGATCAAACAAATCGAATTGACTCCAGCCGAACAGGAACTGGCCAACCAGATCGTCTTCGACGTTCTGAACCATCGGATGGAATACGAGCAGACGATGGAAAACGGTGAGCGCGCTGCGGGCCTGATGGGGATGCTGATAGACCGAAAAGCCATCCCGGAACTCCGCCTGCGCTATTTCACCGACCCCGACTACAATCCCGGCCGCGGAAAGGAATCTCGCTTCACCTACTTCAAAAACAACGCCGGCAGCACCGATGAAGTATTTCGGCACCCCGAGTTTCTCAAGTATCTGCACTATTTCATCTATGGAGCTGACCTGCCGCCTCTTCTAAAGCAGGAATTCCTAAACAAGGCTGAGGACACGTGGGTGAAGCCTGGAGACGTAGCGAAGTTCGCGCAACAGCTCGTCCGCAAGTACAACCTCGAACGCCACCCGATGAATTACCGGCTCAAAGAGGTTTTCTATCAGTTGGCCCTTGATTGCGGCTGCACCGAGGGAACCGCCCGATCCGTGCGGGAAGCCGTCACGAAGGTGAAATGAGATTGAGAGCTGGGCCGGAACGGGACCGGATCCGAGTGTCGCTTCGCCCGCCTTTTATACGTCTTTATACGAGGCGCGGATAATTATGCGCGCCTCGTATAATTCACTTTCCCAACGGGTAGAGCGCCAGCTTAGAAGGCTGGTGCTCTATGGCTTGAACTATCCGAGACTGTTGTGTTGCCATCGACCAGGAGCGTGCTGTGCAGCTTCTCGTGCTGCGCATCGGTCAGCCGGAGATAGAAGGTTCCCCGTCCCGCCTTTATGCCGGCGGCGATATGCGGCAACGAATGAGCGTAGGGGACCCCGCCCCCACACCGTGCCATCTCAAAAAGCAATCTTTCATCCCGGAACGTGACAGACTTCCCCGCTGGCGTTATGAGATTCCACTCGAGGAATTTGCACTGCCATCCATCAGGATGACAGCGCTTGAAAGAGACGTACACCGTGTGCCGCCTGGCGCCAGGACGGCATAGGGTGCAGTACTTAACGCCGGGCGTGTGTGGTGGGGGCAGAAGCCCCATACAGCCAATGCAGCGCTGGCCGGCTCGGATCTGCATCCGAGCCGGCGACAGGCCCTTGCTGGGTGTGCGGCAAGCCTGGGCCTCCATCCGCCGCATGACCTGGTCGAGTATTTTTGGATTCATGTTTTTTTCCTTTTTGGGGTACTGGTTGTCAATCGTGGTTGCGGGCATGGGCCCCCGGACTCCCTTAGCGCTGGATCCGTCTTTCCCGCCGAGGGATGCGGACTTCCCCCGGCGGTGAAGTAGCGGCGGTCACGAGTATCAGCGCTGGCTGTCTTGATGTCCGCCTGAGTTGAACTCCAGCTATCGGCGGCTGGAAATGCGGTAACCGCCGCGCCAGTCCGCGCGGCCGCAGACTGGGTGCCCCCCGCGCGGAATCTTAGCGGGCCGCTGAAAATACTCGGTGGGCCTGCGGGGAGCCTGGCGGCGGGGAGAAAGCTTTGGAGCCGGCATCGCGCGTCCCGGAGGGTTGTCCGGGGGATCCAGCGCAAACAACTCGCGCAGGACATACGGGAGCGGCTCGATCTCGGCGTGCGAATCTACCCAGAGGGTGCCTCCGAACGGCGGCACGATGCAACTCTCCCCATCGCCTAAAAGGCGCACGCCCGACTCCAGCTTCGTCGAACCGATCACCCTCGTTTCCGCCGGCTGACGGAAGAATGCGTACGCCACATGTCCGCGGCGCGCCTGAAGGGTGAGGCAATCGTCCAGGTCAGGGGCGAGAGAAGCTGACGCCCTGTCGTCAGACTCCAACACGCACAACCCTGACGGGCCCAGGGCGAGACGGTAGCCCCACAATGGCTGCGCGGCGGCCGACAACTCCTGGAGCAAGCGAATGTCATCGGTCGCGTCTGCGATTAACCGGCCCGGGTCCCCGGCCAGCTTTGCGGCCAGGCTAACGGGAAAAAGTTTCAGGCCCTGGTCGGCCAATTCACGCACTTGGTCAGAGAGGTTCTGGTTGAAGTAGCGCGAGTTGAATGCTCCCGAAAACGAGCATGAAGGTCGAGAAAGGAATTGTTGAAGGTCCATGTGAGTCTCCTATTGGTCCGAAAAACAAAACGGCCCGCCGCTCTGAGCCTTGTGGGACAGAGTGGCGGGCCGCTGGGGTTAGGGATGAACTAAGGTTGTGCTTTTCAGCAACGGCAAAACAGCTAGGTAAGGATGATTTGGTCTGAACTCCTCCAAGGAGGAGCCCGGCCAAGAGTACTGATCATCGCGAGTGTCTCTCCTCTATTTGGAATTGAAGAAGTGAGCCGGTAGCGTTGGCTGCAGGAATTTTGCCGGACAGAAGCACGTATTTGGGTGCTTTCAGTGCCGTCAATCTCCCATCTGACAGGGGCGAAAACGCAAAATATTGATTCCAGGCCCGGTTTTACCATTCTCTGGGTTTTGTAAGGTCATTGAATTTAAAAGGCTTACACGGGCGTAGGGGGTGTTTGTAGGAAAAACTCGGGACGCCTTCTTGGGAAGGGGGGGTGATACAGCCCAAGGCGGACTCCCGCACGGGTATTTTGGCGGCCAATGCTTGACTCACTGAGTCTTGAATATCGCGTAATTGAATCTTCGTCAGGGCGAATCGCAAACTGTCGGAGTGTGTAGGAAAGCTCTGCGAGACACGAACTTCGCGAGGGATGGCGCTCGATAGATGTAGGAAACAGCGAAAACGGCAATTCTCAACTGTGACGTTCAGCCTAGTTTTTCGCACGAGAACGTGAGCCGTTTTGGAGCCTTAGGCCAACGCGAATCATGACTGACTCAGGAATACGGATTGAGCTATAGCCGCGCTTGTACATCTGCTCCGGCCGATCAACCTTCTGCACGCCCGGCTCGTCCTGGAACAGCTCCCGAATGAATCTGGCGGAGCGGCCCCATAAAGCGGCGATCTGTTTAGGCGTGTAGTGCTTTTCGAATAGCAGGCTTTTCTCCATCATCGGAACGCTACTTTCTTCGAGGGGTCAGTCCCCTCTGTTTCGTCTGGTCAGCTTCATCGTGCTACGCGAGATGCGCCTGAATATGAAGCCGCAGAATGTTGATGCGCCTGCGTCTGCCAAAATGCCGAGCTTAGGCCAGCACCGTTAGACGTGAGGCTCCGCTAAACGCCGGCAGTGGTCCCTTTGCTGGAGCCACGGGGGACTGAATCAGCTAGCGCCAAGGCGTAAGCCGTATCACAACATCCACTTGATAGGGATAGGGGTATCCAGGACGGATGCCGGGTTCTAACAGAGGGGTAGGAAGAGAGTATAGGAATGCTGTGCCCGAAGATCTAGTGCCACACCACCGGACATGCGGGTCCGCATCCGGCGGTTCAGGAAGTTGAGGTCATCCCTGTGGCCCTTGGTTGAGGGCGCGGGCGTCGGTCTTCATCATTGCCCAGATGATCGGACTCGGCTTCACCTCGCCCCCTTCTGGGACTGCTTCGCCAACGCAGACGTTTGATGCCATTTCCAACACATCGCCATTATAAGAATCACTCCTTCCCGTTCAGCTTCTTCCTTCGCGTTACGATGAACTACTACGGCCTCGGCTGACTTCTCGCTCCGGCTTTTGGCCGTCACCCTTTCAGGCATAAAGGCGAGATCTCCCCAGGTAAGAACGCACTCCTTCACTGCACGACCGCCGGATTTACGCCGCCGACCCTTGATCACGAGAACTTCGCGGCCATTTGCCTGCTCGCCCTGATCGGCACCGCCTTCTATCCGGTTCTTGTTCATCGGCCCACAGTTTCGATCCACGCTTCCTCCCCACACTCGGTCGCACTCATACAGTTGCGCTTCACTTCACTCACCGTGACCAGCTTGTGACGGGACTTACACCCGTAAGAGTGCGCCCATGCTGGGCGCACAAACAGAAAAGCCGGAAGCAGGCTACAGCCTCGCTTCCGGCTCTCGGCGGTTTACGTTATGTCACTATGCGGCGGCGGTCAAAACACCTGCGGGATTTACGGAAACCGCCATGCCCATTCCGCGCATGGCGGCAATCAAGTTACGTTCCATCTTGTTCAACCGCGATTGAACCCACGGTGCGTAGTACTTCTCGGTGGTGGTTATAGATTCATGGGTCAACAGTTGGGCGACTTCGACGATATCCACTCCCTGCAGCAGCAGTTCCACCGCGAACGTATCGCGCAGCATGTGGCTGTGGAAGGGCATGGGCTCTCCAGAAGAGTCGCTCGTGAAGTTCAGAACCTTACTCAGTCCGGCAACGAAACCTTGCCACCGGTGGCGGAGTGCGTCTACGTCCGAGTTGCCCGACAGCCAAAAGAAGTAGCCCTTGCGGAAACCAGGCCGATCCTCGGGAAGTGCCGCCAGCTTCGCCGCGACCGCGTCAGGAATAATCCGATCCTTGATGACCGCCCCCGTCTTCTGAGTGATGAGGCTGATCCGGTTGCCTACAAGCCCACTCCGCTGAAACGCCACCGCGTCACCGATACGCAATCCTGTGTAACGCTGAAGCGAGAATACCGCGTCCATTTCGGCCGCGAGGTCGTGCAAGATGCCGCCCTGGCTGGCGCAGAACGACGGAATCGCAGCGAGCAGTTCCTCAACCTGCCTCTGGTTTAAAGGCTCACCGTGCTTGCATTCTGCTTTGATGTGCTTCAAAGCAGCTGCGGGGCTCTTTTCGAGGTACCCCAGGTCGACGACGTACCTGAACACGTTCTTCAGGTGCTTTTGGAATTGACTCTGTGTCGAAGTCCCAAGGCGGTTGTATGGCTTCTCCGCGTCAACGCCCCACTCGCCGCGCCATTTGTCGAGGTTGTCAGTAGTCACCTCAGCCACGGTTTTGATGTTGTTGTCTGCCGCCCAGAGTCGGATGCGGTCACGAACACGCCGATGGAGGCGTGATGTGCATTTACTCACGCCTTTCTGGGCCTTGAGCCACCGCTCTGTGGCATCCACGATGGTCAGAGTTTTAGCCTTCATCTCTGCCGCCGCCGCTGACTCTTTGGCAGCCTGGCGTTCCTCTATCTCGCGCACCTTCCGTTTGACCGGGTCGCGGAGTTCCCTCTGCTCGTCGGCGAGCCGATTCGCTTCATCCCAAGTCCGAGTTTTGGCGGATATCACCATGTCCTTGCCGTTCTCGTAAATGTAGATGGCTTTGCGGCAGTTGCACTTTTTATAGTCCACCTTGTACTCGGGGTGACTCTTCCTGCAAGCCTTGCTGTGGCGGGTAATGACTTTGATGTTTGTGCTTGATGTAGCCTCGGTCATTGAATCCATAAACAACGTCCTTTGGGATTCGGTAGTTTGGTTGAAATCGTTCGCGTTTTCGGCATTGAACCTGCTCCGTCCTCTGGTCTGTTTGTGGGATCTGCGCAGGTCTGCCGCGTCATCTGCTTCCTCCTGTTATGGCACCTCCTTTCTCTCGATCGGGTGACTTATCACCTGCTGCTTTTATCGGGACAACGAATCCAAAGAAATACAAAGTTTTTGACGTACGATATTGGCATGAATCGTACTGCCATATTCATTGCCAAATTCTTCGACAACTTTCCGAACAGGGGAGTTGAGGAAATTACTTATGGAATTCTGTCGTCGCCGGTATTGGCATTCCGCTTCGCTCAGGTGTGGGAGCGCGCGAAAACGGAGAGGATCCATCCCTTCGACGAGAAGAGCAGGCGCCAGTTTGTTAAAGGCCTGCTTCTTCAGGCAACGGAATCCTTGTCATTCGAACAGCTGGATCTGATCGAGGAAGAATCCTCCCTGAAGGCTTTGGATTGCTATTTGGGAACTGTCTCTCGCCTACTAAAACAGTGGCGGGCCTGCGATCAGGATCCCGTCAGGTGGTGGAAGGAAAAAGGTAATGTTAAGCACATGCGCATGGTGCGACGAGCAGTAGCCGCTACAGGCTTCACCCTGCGTTGCGAGAAAGACGCTTGGAGCACACGACCCAAACCACCGTGGGCTTCTATAAGAGACGAATCTTTTGTTAAGCCTACGTGGGCTTCTGAGAACAGCAGCAGATTTTTTACCCGCTTTAGAAATGCTCCCTTTGAGGTGGTAAAGTCCGCACCATTTCTGCGGGAGGCTCTCCCCCCGATCGAGGCAGCCCGAACGGTGGCTTACTTGCTGTTCGGTGAAGTGTTGGTTCGAAAGCTGATAGTTGAATTCTGTGGGCATTGCGACCTGGCATTCCTGCCTGGCAAAAGAACGAAATACTGCAGCAAGCAATGTGGGCACACCGATTCGGGCCGGCAAAGCAAGAGCAAAACACAGGCTGCGAAAAATCAAAAGCGGGTACGGGTGGCCTCCGAAGCAATCGCCGCCTGGATTGGCAGCCTGTCGAAAAAGGATTGGCGTCTCAAGGCGGAAAATGCACTCTTCAAGGAAGAGGACATCAAAGGGAAGCCTCTAATCAGCAACGGGGCAGGCAAGTCCCAGTGGCTGGGGCGATGTATTCGGGCAGCCGGCTCCCCCGACGACAGTCCAAAGCGGGCCCGCTTAGCTGAACTCTGCACCGGACCTGGACCCTCAGAAGAAGAACGCAAGAAGGTCTCGAAGGATCTGAATGCCTTCTACGCTCTGATCCGGCAAGCGCAAGATCGCGAGCGGAGCTTCAAAGCGAAGCGCGCCACAGCTCCGGCCGCAAATGCAGCGCGGCATCCAAAGGCGGGGCCAGCGTGAAGATCTTGGGCGAAGTTGCGAAGAGGTGCACGCGGTACAGGCGCCAATCCCCCGGCCGCTGCTTCGACACTTCGAGCTCGTTACGGGACAGAAAGAACGGCGTCCGCGCTGAGCCGTTGGTGGTCTTCACCTCGATGATCCGTTCCTGGCCTGCGGGCGCGAAGGACAGCACGTCGTAGCCGGCGCCGTCGCCCTCTTCGTCGGCGATCCAGCGGACCTTGCGGGAAAGATCCTGGCGGCCCGCCCCGGCGAGCTGCCGGCGCTCGAGCTCGAGCACGAACTCCTCCCCGGCCCGGCCGAGCGTGCGGTTGCGGAGATCGCGATCCACAGGATCGAATTTCGCGATTAGCCTCCGCAAAGCCGCCGGCATTTGCTCCTGTGGTTCTGTTGGGGGCGGCGGTGGAACGAAGACGCTCTCCGTCGTAGGGACCTGCGGCAAGGGGGCCGGCACGTCCAGCGCCTCCGGA
>Ga0182016_10004491_pt1 | contig 15392 bp, 13 predicted proteins | sample 712S2MmetaG_FD_120491 | JGI IMG/M metagenome (GOLD analysis project Ga0182016, IMG submission 120491) | Permafrost microbial communities from Stordalen Mire, Sweden - 712S2M metaG | ecosystem: Environmental > Terrestrial > Soil > Wetlands > Permafrost | place: Sweden: Stordalen | collected...
CCGCAGACCAGAACCTCGATTCCGTTGCGCGCTTTTGTGAACGAACTTCTGGGACACCACAGGAGATGAACACTGTCTTCTATCAATAATCTATGAAACGCTATGGCGGAGAGAGGGGGATTCGAACCCCCGGTACAGCTTTTGACCGTACAACGGTTTAGCAAACCGCCGCCTTCAGCCACTCGGCCATCTCTCCGCGGTCTGATTGGGATTATACCGGAAGTTCTCCTTTCCCCGCGCAATTGCTGAAAAGATGCCTTCCGGTCCAAATCCTATGTCCCTCACCAACTTTTCCCTTTCTCGAATCAGCCAGGGTTGTTAGATTCCCAATTATGCACTTGGTCTTCCAACCCGCCCGGCATAAAATGCGCTTCCTGCCGCTCATCGCAGCCACCTATTTCATGGTGTCTGGCGGGCCCTATGGTATTGAGGACATCCTCGGTGGGGCCGGGTTCGCCAAGGCAATCGTGATTCTCCTCCTGCTGCCCGTCCTGTGGTGCTTGCCCACCGCCCTCATGATTGGCGAACTGGCCAGCGCCATCCCTGCCGACGGCGGATTCTATATCTGGGTACGGCGCGCGCTCGGCCCCTTTTGGGGATATCAGGAAGGCTGGCTCTCCCTCTCGGCGAGCGTCTTCGATATGGCCATTTATCCCGCCATCTTCGTCCTTTACCTGGGCAAGTTCAATCCGGCCCTTACCGACGGCTTGAGAGGATATGGCTGGTCGCTGGCCGTCGTGGTGCTCTGCTGTTTGTGGAACCTGCGCGGTGCCCCCGCGGTAGGCGAGGGCTCTGTATGGTTGTTCGTCCTGCTGCTCGCGCCCTTCGTCGTCTTTATCGTCCTCGGCCTGTGGCACTGGTCCGCGCTGCACCCGCCAATTCAATGGAGTCAGCCCACCTCCGAAGATGCCCTGCCTACCGCGATCGCCGTGGCCATGTGGAATTACATGGGCTGGGACAACGCCTCTACCGTTGCCCAGGAGGTTGAGAATCCGCAGCGAAACTACCCCCGCGCCATGATCGCAGCCACTGTGCTCGTTGCCGTAACCTACATTGTGCCCATGGCGTTTATGGCTCTGGCCGGACTCTCTTCGGTCGGATTTTCTACCGGCGACTGGGTACATGCCGCAACGTCGGTCGGCGGTCCGCTCCTGGGCATCGCAGTCGTCGCCGGCGGCGCTATTACCGGCATTGGCATGTTCAATGCACTGGTCATGAGCTATAGCCGCCTTCCCATGGCCATGGCTGAAGAAGGCATGCTTCCGTTGGCCGTAGCCAAGCGCAACAGCCGGGGGGTGCCCTGGGTCAGCGTCGTGCTGTGCGGGCTGGCGTGGGGGCTGGCGCTCAAGCTGCCCTTTGAGCGCCTTATCTCCATCGATCTCATTCTCTACGGGTCAAGCCTGTTGCTGGAGTTTGTGGCCCTGGTGGTCCTGCGCGTTCGCGAGCCGAAACTCGAGCGCCCCTTCAAGGCCGGCAATTTTGCCGTAGCCTGCCTGCTCGGAGCTGGTCCCGCTGCCTTGATTGCCTACGCGCTGTACACAGCCCGCGACGAAAAGATATTCGGTTCCCTCTCAGCGCTTGTCTTTTCAATTGGCGTAGCTTTTCTGGGTCCCGTGTTTTATTGGCTTACAGCCGCCCCGCTGGCCCGACGACGCCTGGCCGCCGCCCCCGCCGACGGCGATTGATAACCGGTTCCCACTTTTCCCAGAAATGTATGGTCCGCCACCAAAGCCGGGTGCCCCATCCATTTCACAGTCTCATCGTGAAATGGGTGGGAGACCACGAACCCCAACAGCCTCCTCCATGAGGAGAATCATGACCCGCAATGCGGTTACATCTCCAATGAGCCCGATGCAGCGTCCGCCACCAAAGCTGGGTGGGAATCCTCAACCCTCCACCAGCTCGTCATCGCAAAGGAAGTTTGCAACCTTATCGCGCCGGCGATGGCTTCTGGTTCGCCTGCGCGGGTCCCGCATCGGGAGTTTTGAGGGGAGTCAGAACGCCATCCTTGATAACCCCGTGTGCCTGCTCGGGTTCATCCATATATCGAACGATCACCGTGATTCTGCGGTTCGACGCATCTTCCGGTTGCAGCGGCTTGCGCAGTTTCCGATCCGCATAGCCGCGCACCTCTATAATCTGCTTCGAATCGACACCGCTCGTCTCCATGATCCGCCTGGCTGTATTGGCGCGATCCGAAGACAGCTCCCAGTTACCATACGTTGCGGAATTGGCATACTGCCTCGAGTCCGTGTGCCCTTCGATTGAAATCGGATTCGGCAGCTTCCCCGCCAAGGGAGAAAGTACCTTCAAAATCTTGGTCAGCAGCGGAGTTGCCTGCGCGCTTCCATTCTCAAAGAAGGTTCCGTTCGGATCTTCCATCAGCTCGATCTGCAATCCCTCCGGGGTCACTTTCAGCTCAATCAGCTTCTGCATCTTGTCGAAGCCGGCCATTTTCCCCAAAGCCTTCATCAGATCTTCTTTCAGCTTGAACATGTCCTCTTTTTTCAGAGTGCCGCCATCGCCTGCCCCTCCAAACTGAGTCCCCAGCTTCTGCCCGGAACCGTTTGGATCGCGAAAATAGCCGCCCACTGCTTCTTGAACCGGCTTGCTGCTGTTCATAAGCCAGAGCACGATAAACAACGCCATCATGGCAGTAACAAAGTCGGCGTAGGCCACTTTCCAGGCCCCGCCGTGGTGACCACCCTCGTGGCCGCCCTTCTTCTTGATAATGATGACCTGCTCTTCGTATGACATGTCGTTTTACCCTATGCCGCTTCGGATACTGCCGCAGGATCGCCGGCCTTTTCTCTGCATGCCTTTTCCACTTCGATGAAGCTCGGACGGCAGTGCTCGGGAATTGCGCGGCGCCCCATTTCAACCGCAAGAATCGGAGATGTGCCCTTGATGAATGCCAGGATGATGACGCGGAGAACATGGTAGTAGTTATGTTCCTCGCTCACCAGCTTGGACATGTTCGCCGCCAGCGGCCCAACCATCCCATAACAAAGAAGAATTCCGAGGAACGTTCCCACCAGGGCCGCGGCAACTTTGCGCCCGATCTCTTCCGGAGGTCCGCCAAGCGCCCCCATGGTCACAACAACACCAAGCACCGCCGCGACAATTCCTAACCCTGGCAGCGCGTCCGCCATAGTGGTCAACGCTTCTGCCGGCTTGGTCGCAGACTGGTGGTGGACTTCCATATCCAGTTCCATCATCTGGTCCACGTCAAAAGCGCCAACACCCCCGGTGATAGCCATGCGCATCGTGTCGCACACAAAGTCCCGCACGTGATGGTCTTTAAGGAAGCCTGGGTATCTGGAAAAGATAGGGCTCTTCTCCGGCTCTTCAATATCGCTCTCAATGGAAATTGCACCCTCCTTGCGCGATCTGGCCAGTAGGTCAAACATCATCTTCAGCGTTTCCAGATAGCGTTTTTTGGGGAATGGGGATCCTTTGAGCACGCCGATAAGTCCCCCGACAATCCTCTTCAGGATGTACATCGGGTTAGCCGTGAGCAAAGTACCGATCGCCGCGCCGCCAATGATCAGCAGCTCAGCGGGCTGAAGCAGCACAGCAATCTTGCCATGCTCCATCAGGTACCCTGCAATGACGCAGGCGAAGACCAGGAGAATTCCGACTATTGAGAACATTCTCTTTTCATCCTGTTTGAACGGCAATTTCCGCCCGGTCCGAAAACCAGATTGCGGCGGCCCAGCAAAACAACCGTTTGCATGCTGGTTTCTTTCTATCGGCACTCCCCACCATCCGTTCCAATGCTTGCGGATTCAATCGCCGCCACGATCGGTCCCGCCTCGCCAAATCAGCCGGGTTAGGCGCTACAGCCTATCTCATAAACAGGCCTTGAAAGGGCATGGCTTCAGCCGTGCCGCAAATTGCTCAAAACAAAGCCGAGCTCTTCCCCTTAGGGAGGTCCTTCGGGAAGCTCATCTAAAGCCCGCCCTTTTTCCGAAGTCCGGTTAGCTCCTCAGGGATGCCCCCTCTGGATCTGACCGTCGCTTATGAGGCAGCTTCCAATCTCGCGCACCGCTTATACGTTCTGATAGAGCCTCTATTCGAATTTCTTAATCCAAGCAGCCTGTTGTCTTTTTCCATGATTTGAAGAGGGACTAAGTGAACAAGGCCCATAAACCTGCCGATGAGACAAAGGTTCAGCCCAACCGCTGTATGTATATAAAGGGACACGGATGCCTGATTCGACAATACGGACCCTAAGACAGCGGCTTTTGGTCCCATTGGCGATCACCCTGACGGCCGCGAGCCTGGGGACGGTGGCCGGCCTCATGCTCGGCCGTGCCATTTCCCTCAACCGGGCTCAGGGCAGGCTCAATCTCTACGCAGCGCACATCCTCAATGAGGCCGAAACTTCTGCTGCCGAGGCGCGCACCGTATTGGCAGCCATGAATGCCTCGCAATCTCCTCCCTGCTCTGACGCTGAAATTGCCGGCATGCGCAAACTCATCTTCCGGTCGATTTACCTGAAGGACGGCGGACGCATGCAGGGCGGAACGATTGGATGTTCTGCCGGTCTAGGCAGATTGACCGATGTCCATTTACCGCTCCATCCCGATTTCACCCAGGACGACGGCACCAAAGTCTACCGAGATCTCGCTCCATTCCAGATTGCCGGGCAAACAGTCATAAGCGTGCAATCGGGCAACTCGTTTATCGTCTATAGCCCTTACAATCGCAGAGGTTTGGATTCCCCACCGATGCGCTACACAGTGACCAACCTCGACCGCCTCGATCAACACGCCGCCCGGTTACTAGGGGAAACCCCTGAAATAGCCGGAGCGATTCTTACCACGGAAGGCCACCAGCGCGTCGGAGGCACGCTTTACAGTACACGCTGCTCCGCCCGCTACAGCAGTTGCATAACGACCTACATCGGCGTTCCCGATGCACTCGGCATCAACCGCAGCGAGATCCTGCTGTGCAGTGCCTCCGGCGGTTTGGCCGGCGCCATTCTCGGCTTTCTCTGCACTTGCTTCTACCGCCGCAACCATAGCATGGTGCAGCAACTTCGCCGCGCCATCCACAAGAACAAATTGAGGGTTGTGTATCAACCCATCGTAAGCCTCGCCACTGAGCAAATCGTAGGCGCGGAGGCCCTGGTTCGCTGGACCAACGACGCGGGCATCCCGGTCGGTCCCGACGTATTCGTGAAGGTTGCCGAAGAGCGCGGCTTCGTCGGATTAATAACCAGGCTGGTGCTGCAGCGAATCCTCCAGGATTTTTCTCAAACCATGCGCAGCAATCCAAGCTTCCGCGTCAGCATCAATATTTCTGCTTCCGACTTGGCCGATCCCACCTTCCTGCCGATGCTCGAGCAATCTCTCCATCATGCCGGAGTTGCAGCACAAAGCCTGGCAATCGAGATCACTGAGACCAGCACCGCACGCTACAAAGTCGCTCGCGAAACCATTCTCAGTCTGCGCCAGATGGGCCACAGCGTTCATATCGATGACTTCGGAACCGGCTATTCCAGCCTCTCCTACCTGCACGATCTATCCGTCGACGCCATTAAAATCGACAAATCCTTCACCCAGGCCGTTGGCACAGATTCGGTAATTCTGGCCATTCTGCCCCAGATTCTTGCCATGGCCGAAGCCCTGAATCTCGACCTGATAGTCGAGGGAGTCGAAACCGCTGAGCAGGCCCGCTATTTTGCCGCTTCCCCGCGTGCCATCCTCGCCCAGGGATGGCGTTTTGGCCGGCCCATGTTGGCCGAGTCCTTCCATCGCCTCCTCGCAGAACGCGCGTCTACCGCGATGCTCTTACTTCCAGCCGGAGATCCTCCCGCAGGCATCGTGAATGAACATTCCAGAGAATCATCCGATGCAATTGCCTCTTCGCAGAAACAGGAAATACCCAAAGGATTCTCTTACCAATAAGCCACGTCAACTTCACACTTGGGGCAAAACCGGCTTCGGAGGGAGGCGGGGGTTTCAACCCCCGCGTAAGGCCGGATGACTCAACGACGGCTTTAGCCGCGGACGAGAACTCTCCTCCAATGTAGCTAGAACTCAATGGTTTTTCCGAAGCCGCTTTAGCCCGCGAGGGACGCATTCCACCGCTTCCCGCTTCCAATACCCACCCCGCACAGCGCCCCGATGGTCCAACTCTGGCTGCGTGAGTCTCGGCTGTCGAGTTGCTTCTCCCACACCCCCTCCCAGGGCAAACGCATTTCAAAATATGGGACGATTTTGTTTTGAAAGGGCATGGCTTTAGCCCTGCCGCAGAAAGCACCAAGAAAATGTCCGGCCTTTGGGCCCTGCGGGATGGAGTTGAGTGCGCAAATGCATCCCTCGACGGCTAAAGCCGCGGCGGTTTTGCCACATCCATCGGCACCGCCAGTGCCATGCCCTTTCATAAGGTGCGATTCAAAATCCAAATGCGTTTGCCCTGACCGTGCCCCAAAAGTTGTAGCCAAGTAACTTGAGTGGTATTCAAACTAAATGCAGTCAAGCCCACCATTGTCAATATCCAGCATGGGGTTCATGCCGCGTCACGCTGCGATGCGCACCCTGAACTCAAGCTCGTAGAACCGGAAACTTCGATTTACTGGGGTCATGGGCGTCAGAGCAATTGCGGGTAAGCAGCCTTTGCTTGATCTCATTCAACAGAAGGTGGAAGGAAACATTATGACGGTTCAAATCGATTCTCACGGAGAGACAAGGTCGCCGCAGCACCGCTTGATCCGTCACCCAGCGTCGTCATGGACGAATGTTGCGTCCCTGTCTATTTGCCGCCGGTTGCGCACAGTTTTACGCCGAGGCGAAGAGGGCAGCACGATCGTCGAAATCGCGCTGTTTACCCCTATATTGCTTGGCCTGCTTACTGCCATCTGCACTTTTGCAGTGGGTTTCAACAACCAGCTCAACCTGACCACTGCGGTCGGCGCCGGCGCTCAGTATCTTCAATTGATCAGGGTCACTACTTCCGATCCCTGCGCAGACACAATGACGGCAATCGAAAACGCAGCGCCCAGCCTCACGCCATCCAACATCTCTCTGACATTGAACCTGAACGGGACCGTCGTCACCGGGACCTCCTGCCCAGGCGCTCAGTCAAACATGGTCCAAGGCCAGCCGGTAACCGTATCCGCCACGTCTCCATGCATACTCTTAATCATGAATATGGGCTTTGGAACCAAGTTCACAAGCAACTGCCAGCTTTCAGCACAAGTAACAGAGTACGAATACTGACGCGGGGCATTGCGGCCCGATGAAGGTTGACCGGCGGGTGGCCCCGGTCGCTCGCAGTTGGGGACCGGGGATTGGACGAACCCCAATCTCGGATTGCGTCCGGAATGTCGCGAGTGCCTCCCATTTCGGTGCTCGCCTTTTTCCTCCGTACAGATGCCTAAGGTCACATTTCCCAGCGCTCGTTTTGTATAGAAGAAACCAGCTTGACTGCCGATGAATGAAGTACAACGGCGCTGCTGCATCGCGGCAAATGATAGGAAACTAAGACGATGCAACGCACTCGTTCGCGGAGGCAAGGATGGAAAGCCATTTCGAGGTAGCTGGATCTTGTGCGACATCCCACGACGGCTACGAACCCATTCCTTCGCTTGAACAGAATCGGCCAAAGCAGGTCTGGAAATTCGTCGATGAGTTTCAGCAGTTGCTCGGCGACGATTCCGCGCCCGATTCTCAGTTCTTTGTCGAGAGCTGGACCTTCGGCTTGAATGCCGCAGTGGATAACTACCAGCAGAGACGAAATAAGAAAGCCAACCGCGATCGCCAGAGCAGTGCCCTCGAAGATTTCGACGACCTCGTAAATCTGTCCATGAATCAGGACACCGAAGGTTCCAACGAATACCCTCGTTCAGTCGAAACAGCCATGTACACGGGAAGCTATGAAACCGGCTGGAAATTACGCTCTTCTGATGAAGTCGTCGCGCGGATGCAAAGCCAGGTCGCGGAAGACAACGATGCATTGGAAGAGGTATTTGACACCGGTCAGGCCACGGCCTATCCGATGACCGTCGCCAGCGCCTGCGAGCTCCTTGAAGTTGATGCCAGCAGCACCCGCCAACAGATCCGGGCCGCATACCGGCGCAAAGTCAGCCAATGGCATCCCGACCGTCTCGATCGCTGCAGCGAACAAGTGCGCCGGCGCGCCACCGCGCAGATGGCCGCCATCAACGAAGCTTACCGTTTGCTCTGCAACGGGCTCATTTAGAAACCAGCCCTCAATTCACAGAAATTATGAGGAAGCAGCGGGTTAGTTCATTGCTTCTCATGTCCTGCTCATCGACTTTCAGGCGCAATTGTTATTAACCCCTTTGAGTTCAGCGGAAGATATAGTTTGGTTAGTTAGAACTTTGGTCTGCTACGTGCATCCACTCCTACGACGGAGGCAAACCAGGATATGTTGCGAATCTCTCTTCAGGAAAGCGCCGATGCCATGGTGATCAAGCTGGAAGGGCGCTTCGCCCTTCCCTATGTGGGCGAACTAAGCAACGCCTGGCTCGAGACTGCACCGTTGGTGGCGAAAAAGAAGCTATCCCTTGACCTGACTAACCTGACTCATGTGGATGCGGTTGGCTCCCAGACACTGCGCGGTATTTATTCTCAGACCCACGCGGAGCTCCTGACCGACAGCCCCTCGACACAGTCTCTGGCCCAGCGCATCACGCACACCGGCGCATCCCCATTGGACCAGGAACTCTGGTATACCGACAACCCATAACTCGGTACCCTCCGGCTCAGGTTTTCCCATCGCAAGGGCGGGAAACCTCAGCGCCCAACCAGCCTCGTTCAATCCGAGTGGAGTGTCGTGATCGGATCGAGGCGCATCGCACGCAGCGCCGGGATATAGCTGGCGGCGAGCGCGACAGCGGTAAGTAGACCTGAAACTCCGGCAAAAGTGGGCAGATCTGTAGGCGATACGCCAAAGAGCAGCCCCGCCATAAGGTGAGACACGATGAGCGCGCCGGCCACGCCCAACCCCGCGCCGACGGCGGCCAGTCCGAGTCCCCGGCGCAGAACCATCTTGAGGATGGTGCCTCTCTGAGCACCCAGCGCGAGACGAATGGCAATCTCACGTCTTTGTTCATTCACAACGTAGGAAATTGTCCCGTAGATTCCGAGGCCGGCCAGCAGCAAGGCAGTAGCTGCAAAAAATACCACCATTTCCATCGAGAATCGCCGGACAGAAAGCGACGAGGAGAGAACGTCCTCCAGGGTCTCGGCATGAAAGACCGGGAGTGTCGCATCGACGGCCTGGACTTGGCCCCGCACTTGCTCGGAGATGGCGCTGGGATCGAGTTGTCCGCGCAGGAAGATGGTCACCTCTTTTGAGGTGCGCTGGTACACGCTGCGATAAATCAGCGGAATTCCGGTGTCCGCCAGCGATTCTGTGCGCGCATCCGCAATAACGCCGACGATCGTGGTCCAGGCCGGCTTGGCAATGTTCGCCAGCCCGCGGGTATCCAGGTGCAAACGGACACGTTTACCAACCGGGTCCTCATTTGGCCAGTAGGTGCGAGCAGCGGCCTGGTTGATGACCGCAACCTGGGGCGAGGTTTCGATATCCTGGTCGCTGAAAATGCGTCCGCGCTCGAGCCGCATGCCCAACAGGTGGAAGTACTCGGGCGAAACGATGGGACTCTCGATCAAAGGCGCCTGATTGTCCATGGTCTCGAGACCCTCGCGGATCAATGGCAGCCGGGTGGGATCGCTGTGGCCTAGGGGAAGAGACGTCTCGTCGCCAATCGCCGCTTCCTCTACCCCGGGGAGCGTTCGGCTGCGGCGAAGAATCTCGCGCAGCAGGACCGCTTCCTGCGTGGCCGTCTGATAGGGATCAGTGGTCGGATCGTTAGGTCCCGGTAGCCAGGTCTCAATGGCCATCACGCGGTCTGGATTGAAGCCTGGTTGCACTGCAAACAAGTCCCAGAAACTGCGCAGCAGAAGGCCCGCGGCCACCATCAACACCAGCGAGAGTGCCAATTCGCTGATCACCAAAATCTGGCGAGCCCGCGAGCGTTGCCTGGACCCTCCAGCCCCGCGGCCTTCCTGCCTCAGCGTACCGGTCAAATCAAGGCGGCTCATGAGGCACGCGGGAGCAAGCCCAAAAACAGTTCCAGCTGTCACCGAGACGGCCAGGGCGAACCCGAGCACGCCCCAGCTGATCGAAATTGCATTGAGGTGCGGGAGACTCTCCGGGACAAGCCGCAGCAGAAAACTCCGGGCGCAGAAGAGAACGCCAAATCCAGCAATCCCGCCAAGCAGGAACAGCAGCAGGCTCTCAGTCAGGAGCTGGCGGATCAGGCGCGTTCTTTGCGCTCCCAAAGCTTGGCGAACCGCAATCTCACGGCTACGCACACTGGTCCGGGCGAGCAGGAGATTGGCGACATTGACGCAACTGATCAGCAGGACCAACCCTACCGCGCCGAACAGGAGAATGAGGGATTGGCGAACGCCGCCAACCACGGTTTCGGTGAGCGGAATCAGGCGTATCGTCCATGCGGTCTGTACTGGATACTCTGAGGGGTACTGTTTTTTCAACGAGTCCACCAACGCATCCAGATGCCCCTGAGCGGCCGCGATTGAAAGTCCCGGCTTCAACCGCGCAATCACAGCACGGCTGCGCAGGCGGGATTCGCGCAGCGGGGGCGGAAAAGGCATACCGGCAAAACCGGCCCCCAGCCACAACTCCACATTCTGCTCGTCGCTGGTTGAGCCCTGATCGCGAAAGCCGCGCGGCATCACCCCCACCACGTGATACTCGTCGTTGTCCAGGCGCACAGTTTTGCCGAGCACGTGCGGGTCAGCTCCGAATTCCCTCTTCCAGAGCCCGTCGCTCAGGACCACCTCCAGGTTGTATCCGGGAGTCGTATCCCGAGGGTCGAATTCACGGCCCAACTGCGCGTCTACACCGAGGACCGCGAAATAATTCGGCGTGACCTGCTTGAAGCTGAGACGCAGGGGCTGTGCCGTGCCGGTGAGATTCACGTTTGCGCCCCTCCCGGTAATCGCCGCGGACTGGAATATCCCGGAACTCTCCAGATCTCTCCACTCAGGGATGGAGATGCCGACGCCCCGTGCCCCAACGCCGGGAAGATCGTCCTGGATGCGAACCAACTCGCCTGGGTTCGGAAACGGCAAAGGGTGCAGCAGCGTCGCATCGATCACGCTATAGATCGCAGTAGTGGCTCCAATTCCCAGCGCCATCGTGGCGATTGCGATGAATGAGAATCCGGGAGACCTTAGCAGCATGCGAACCGCGTAGCGCAGGTCGTAGAGCAGATTCTCGACAAAGGGAAGACTTTGCTCCGCGTGGTGGTGCTCGCGTATCGCCTGGGCCGCGCCAAGTTTGAGCGCAGCTAGCCGCCGTGCCTCGGCAGGCGCCATACCGGCGCTAAGATTCTCTTCGATCTGCAACGCCAGATGCTCGGCGATCTCCTCTTGCAGGCGTTGGTCGGCGCGCCGCCGGGTCGTCAGGTTCGCCAGCCGTATCAGGAACCGTCGCAGGAATTTCATACGAGATCCTCCGCTTTGACGTTGAAAAAGCGTGCGATGATTGCTGCGGTTTGCTCCCAATCGCGAGTCTCTGCGCGCAGTTGCTTGCGGCCATTTTCGGTAAGCCGATAGAAGCGTGCCCGGCGGTTGTTTTCCGACGCTCCCCACTCGGAAGCAATCGAGCCTTCATGCTCCAGTTTCAGCAGCAAGGGATAGAGCGTCCCCTGATTCACATCCAGAAGGTCTCCGCTGATCTGCTCGATGCGCCGGGCGATACCATATCCGTGCTGCGGCCCAAGAATATCCAGCGTTTTCAAAACCATCAGGGCAAGCGTTCCCTGCAAGACGTCCGGCTTTTCCTTCATTGAGTCCCACCTTTAGGTTTCCAACAGGAATAATGCCATGCTTCCTTTTGGAAAGCAACAGGAGATTTTGAATTCTCTTTTCGAAAAGAAATTCAGAAGAACGGCCGGGGTCACTGTTCATCGAACGCGGCGCTCTTTGATTTCCAACGACAAGCAGAAAAAATGCGCAATCGCTTTAATCCACCACGCATTAATCCAGCACATTGAGAGACGGCGTTTTGCGTATAACCGAAAATCTGTAAGATAGAACTGTCATGACTGTCCTGGCTCCAGCAAAAGTCTTTGCCGATCGAATTGGGCGGATTGAAGTTTCCGCAACCATGGCGGTGGCCGCCGAGGCCGCTAAACTCCGCGCTCAAGGCGCGAACCTGGTGGATTTTGGCGCCGGTGAGCCGCATTTCCCCACTCCACGGCACATCAAGGACGCGGCTATTGCGGCCATCGATGCCAACTTCACTCGCTACACGGTAGTTCCGGGCATCCCCGATGTCCGCAAGGCAATCGTTGAGCGCCACTCGTGCGACTTCGGCTCCGACTACGCGATCGACGAAGCTATCTTCACGACCGGTGGCAAGCTGGCGCTGTTTAACACCATCCAGGTGCTGGTCGACCACGGCGACGAAGTGATCCTGCCCGTCCCTTACTGGGTCAGCTTCAAAGACATCATTCAATATGCCGGCGGCAAGGTCGTCTTCCTTCAGACCAGTGAGGCCGAGAGCTTCCGCATCACGGCAGATGCGATTGAACAGGCCATTACGCCGCGTACCAAGGCCATCATTCTGAATTCGCCTTCGAACCCGGCTGGGTCGGTGGTTTCGGCCGAAGACCTCGAGCGGATCGTCCACCTCGCTCACGATCGCGGGATCTACCTGCTGCTGGACGAGTGTTATGTCTATCTGAACTACACCGGCAAGGCGGTTTCCGGCGGCTCGTTTACCTGGGCCAAGGAACACCTGGTCATTCTCGGTTCCCTGTCCAAAACGTACTCCATGACCGGCTGGAGGGCCGGGTTTGCCCTGGCTTCAAAGCCTGTTGTGGCGAATCTGAGCAAGCTGCAGTCGCAATCCACCTCAAATGCAGCGAGCATGGTGCAAAAGGCCGCCATTGCCGCGCTGACGGGCTCCCAGGAGTGCGTCTGCGAATTTCGCGCCGAGTTCATCGACCTCCGCGACTATATGCTGGCTAAGTTGGCGGAAATTCCCGGACTGACCTGCACCAAACCCGAGGGCGCTTTCTATGTCTACCCGAATATTGGCGCATTCATTGGCAAGGGCGGCATCAAGTCGGCAACGGAGCTGGCGACGCGGCTGCTGCATGAGGCGCATGTCGTCACCGTCCCCGGCGAGGCCTTCGGGACCGCAGAACATATTCGCATCTCCTATCCTGTGACCAAGCAGAATATCGACGAGGGTGTGCGCCGCATGGGCGAGTTCCTCACCGGGCTCCGCTAGACAATCTCAAAGAATCCAGCCCCGCAAGCCCCAGCACCGCCGACCTCCACAGGCCGGCGGTCGCGCTCCGAATCGCATAGCCCCTTACTTATGCTCCAAAGAAGCCTGCCAGCCCGCAAGCAGCGCCTTCTCGTCGGTTCCCAAAACAGCCAAAGCCTCCGCCGAACTGCGAGCCTTCAGCAGGCGCACTGTCATCGCCCGTCCCCATTTTCGATCCACAAATTGGACCAGCGACCCCGCGAAGCCGTACTTCTGCGGCCCGGTCCAGATTTTCCCCAGCTCGGTGGGCAGTTGCCCGCGATCCGCGGCCATCTGCACCTGGTCCACTCGTTCCTTCGTCAGTTGCCCGGAACTAAAAACCGCCAGACCCTCGATAAACCAGTCCAGATCGTCAACCCCGGTGAAGTCCCGGGTAGGGTTAAACTGCCCGTGGTACACATGAATCAGCTCATGCTTCACCAGCAGCCGCGTCGCCTCCCGGTCCTTGGCGTCGTGCTCGCAGGCCTGCTTTGCCCACGCCTCGGGCGATAGAACCACCATCAGGTCCGCCGTCCCCATCCCCACCATCCAGCACTGCGAGGGGCTCAACCCATACTTAGCCACCGCCTGGTCAAACTCCGCCCGGTTGGCGACAATCTTGAAGTGCACCGGGTCGGGAAACGGCGCTCCAAAAAACTTCTCAATCTGTCCCATTGAGTCGATTGCGCCGGCACGAACCTCTGCCGCATAGGGATCGCCCTCCGGCGTTTGGATGTCGACCGCTCCGGTTTTGGCCGCAGGTTCCTGCAGCGGTTCAGACTGGCATGGCCTGCACAAAAACACACCCAGAGCCAGGCCCAGACAAAGCAATTCATTTCGCATGGCGTCTTGTACGCGCAAGTCCCACCGCCGGTTCCAGGACAGCCCGGCTTGCATCGAATTTTCACATTCTCACCGCCGCTCGGCACCGATCCGCCCAAAACTCCGGCTCGAATCCAACCTCCTCACCATCCCGAAAACCCCGCGATGGCGCCCTCCGCAAAAGCCTCGCCCCCTGATTTCCAACGCTTTCCGGGATTCCCGTCGCAAAAAGTGATACGCACACTGGGCAAACATGGCGCTGGTCGGGTACGATGTGTCTTCAATGTCGAAGTCAATCGATTTTCGCCCGGTTATTCTCGCAGGAGGCAGCGGTACTCGCTTCTGGCCCCGTTCCCGCCGCGCACGCGCCAAACAGGTGCTTGCCCTGGATGGGGAACGGTCCATGCTACAACAGACCGTTGAACGCCTGAAACCCCTGGCAAAGCTCGACAAAACCTGGATCATCACCAACGAGTATCTGGCTCACGAAATCGGCGATCAACTTCCCGGTCTGCCCGCTGGGCATATCGTACAGGAGCCTGTGGCGCGCAACACTGCGCCTGCTTGCGGTCTTGCGGCCTTTCTGATCGAGCGGGAGAACCCGGATGCCGTTTTGGGCATTTTCCCCTCCGACCATGTGATCGCGGACGAGCCGCGGTTTCTCAAAGCGCTGCAAAAGGGTATCGCCCTGGCGGCCAGCGGCGACAACATGGTGGTGCTGGGAATTGAGCCAACCCGCGCTGAGACCGGCTACGGATACATTGAAACCGGAGACTTTACCCGCGACGAAACCGCCCACCATGTGCGGCGGTTTACAGAGAAACCAAACCAGAACCGCGCCGAAGAGTTTGTAGCCGCCGGAAATTACTACTGGAATTCCGGGATGTTCCTTTGGTCGGCCCGCACCTTGGCCAATGCGGTCCGCGAACACATGCCGGAGACCGCTCCGCTGCTGGAAAGTATTGCCGCCGTCTACGGCACTCCGCAATTCGAAGAGGTCTTCCACGCCCTCTATCCCAAATGCGAAAACATTTCGGTGGACTACGCGATTCTTGAGCCCCGATCCGCCAAAGGCGAACACCTTTCTCATCTATATTGCCTGCCGGCAGAGTTCCTGTGGAACGATCTCGGCTCCTGGGCCTCGCTTTACGAGTACCAGCTGGACACTCGTCTGCGCGGCGATGGAGACGGCAACGTAGCCGAAAGCGAAGGCCATTTGACCATTGACGCCGGCAACAACTACA
>Ga0182016_10004492_pt1 | contig 15390 bp, 17 predicted proteins | sample 712S2MmetaG_FD_120491 | JGI IMG/M metagenome (GOLD analysis project Ga0182016, IMG submission 120491) | Permafrost microbial communities from Stordalen Mire, Sweden - 712S2M metaG | ecosystem: Environmental > Terrestrial > Soil > Wetlands > Permafrost | place: Sweden: Stordalen | collected...
AATATTGACCACAGAGACGCCGAGACACAGAGTTACAAGACAAAGCGTTTAACGCCATCTTTTAGAAGGCGCGAATTGAAATTTATCAGCAAAGCACGATGTTTGCCACTTAAACGCAAATAAGTCAGGACTTGGGCCTCAAAAATCGGGTCGAAGCGCTCGACACTTTTAAGTTCAACGACAACGGAGTCTTCAACCAAGAAGTTCAGACGGTGTTCGCCAATGGGCTGGCCTTTGTAGCTGACCGGAATTATGAGCTGGCGTTGGAAATTGATTTTGGCTGTCTGAAATTCAATTGCCAGCGCGGCTTCATAACTGGCTTCCAACAAACCTGGCCCCAGCACACGATGCACTTCAATCGCGCAACCAATGATTTGCTCGGTCAGCGGATCGCGTTCATCTGGAAATTTCAAGCTCATCTCTGCGCCTCTGTGGCAAAATTATTCTTCGTCATCTTTCACGCCCTGCATGCGCTTGAGCGGGCAGCCGGCGCGGAGCCAGGCGTTCACGAACGGATCGAGTGCGCCGTCCATCACGGCCTGCACGTCGCTGGTCTGTTCGCCGGTGCGCAGGTCTTTCACCATGCGATACGGCTGGAAAACATAGCTGCGAATCTGGTTGCCCCAGGAGATGCTGCCCTTGTCGCCGTAAAAACGCTCCATCTCACTTTTGGCCTGATCGAGTTTCAGCGCGTAAAGTTTTGAAATCAGCATCGCCATCGCCGTGGCTTCGTTCTGCACCTGGCTGCGCTGCGCCTGCGATGCGGCGACGAGGCCGGTCGGGATGTGCGTCAGGCGCACGGCGGTTTCCACCTTGTTCACGTTCTGGCCGCCTTTGCCGCCGGAACGAAACGTGTCGCGCAAAATTTCCGTTTTTGGAATCACGATGTCAGTCTCCAGCAAGTCGCTCAACTCGGCGACCGTGTCCACGCTGGAAAAACTCGTGTGCCGGCGCTTGTTGGAGTCGAACGGCGAGATGCGCACAAGCCGGTGCACGCCGCGCTCGGCCTTGCAATAGCCGTAGGCGTTTTCGCCCTCGACGCGGAAGGTGACGCTTTTCAAGCCGGCGGAGTCGCCGGGCAGCGCGTCGGTGACTTCCCATTTCCAGCCGCGCAGGTCAAACCAGCGGCCATACATGCGCGAGAGCATTTCCGCCCAGTCCTGCGCCTCGGTGCCGCCGGCGCCGGCATTTATGGTGAAGATGCAGTTGCACTTGTCGTGCGGGCCGTTGAGAAAAGTCTTCAGCTCGAACGCGTCGAGGTCGGCGAACAATTTTTTGACGTCCGCCTCCATCTCCTTTTCAAGCTTGAGCTGCATCGGCTCCGGTTCGGCGGCAGCGAGTTCGAGCATCACCTGCAAATCCTCGACCTGTTTGCCAAAACGCGCGAGCGGCTCCAGTTTGCCACGGATGTCGTTCGTCTCGTTGATGACTTTCTGCGCGGCTTCCTGGTTGTTCCAGAAAGTTTCGCCGCTCATCTGCGCCTCGAGTTCGGCGAACCGTTGGGTCAATCTGGCGACGTCAAAGAAACCTCCGCAAGTGGGTGAGCTTGTCGGCGGCGGTCGAGATTTGCGGGCGGACGATGTCGAACATCGGGGGAGAATACCGGAGTCAGGAGCCGGAATCCAGAATTCAGAATTGAAAAAATCAAACCTTCCGGCTCCTGAATTCTGACTTCTGGATTCTTTTCAAAGCTCGTCCTGGCGCTCGGCGTAAAAGAGCTGGTAGGCGCGGTCGTAATCGGCCTCCGGTACCAAAACGCGGGCAGGGCGGTTCAAATCGCCGTCGTCCGGCGCGGCGGCATCCACGAACGATTGCGTGGCGGCGATGCCGTGCTGTTCCAGCATCGTCACAAGCATCTCGACGTTGACGACCGGGCCGGTATAAAACAGTTTCACGCGGGAAATTTAGCCACAGATGGCCATAGATGAAACACAGATTACGGAATCGCGAGGCAGTTGGTGGTGAGGCCGGTGGGTCGGATTGCTTCTCGCAATCCGTTTTGCGTTATTGCTTGGACACTGCCATCGGCAATAGCAAGATTGCCCGAAAATTTATGTCGCGTAGCTGTCCATGCAATTGGTGTATTTGTTGTTATTTCCAAAAGGCCTGATTTAACCAGAATGCCACCGATGGCAAAATTGTCGTCTCCGGAAAGAATGGCTTGAGGAGCAGCCTCGTTGGTGACATCCGCGCCGATGAAGTAGCTGATGTTGGAACGCGCGAGTGCGCCAAATGAATTTGTCCCGGTCTGTTCTGTGTCATCAGGACAAAGCAGGATTATTGGTGTGCTCAATTCGTTCGACATGACCAAAAAAGTCATGAGTGGGTTACCCATGGCAACCAATTCCATCGCGCCGCCATTAGTGACCGAAACGAACATTGGATATTTGTCGCCGTTGTCGCCTTCCCAAACTCGGAAAGCGAGGGCAATTTCCTTCAGATTATTGACACAATTGATCCGAGTTGATTTGCGCTTGGCTACTGCGAGAGCTGGTAAAAGAAGTGCGGCAACGACGATCAAAACCGCAATGACTACCACCACCTCCACCAGCGTCAGTGCGCGGTTGGTTTGATGAGAGAAGCGCGGTTTCATCGCCGCGACCGGCTTACTGGCCGGGGTTAACCTTGCCGAAGGCGAAAATCAGCAGCGCGATGATCACGATGATCACCACGATGCCGCCGATGATGAAGAACTTGTTGGCCTTGTTAGTCTTCTTGGAAAAGTTCTTGTCGAAACCCGGTGTGCGCTCGCCGCTTTTTTCCAACTGACCCAAGCTCACGCCGCGCGGCATGAGCATGGTGGCGTCCACCGGCTTTTTCATCGGAGCCGGCGTCGAACCCGGTGCCGGAGCCGTGGGTGCCGCGCCTTCCACTTCCAGTTTCAACTCCACCTGGCCGAGGCGCAGAACCTGGCCGGGCTTGAGGACGCTTTCCTCGATTTTGTTCCCGTTGATGTAGGAGCCGTTGGTGGAATTCAGGTCGCGGATGAGGACGTCGCTGCCGCGCAGGTGGGCTTCGCAGTGGTGGCTGGAGACGGACGGGTCGGCGATCTGAAACGTGTTGTCCTCGACCCGGCCGATGGTGGTGCGGTCGGTGTGCAGTTCGCACGCGCGTCCCGTCATGCCCTGATTCTGGATAACAAGTTTCGCCATAGTTACGGTCAGCCGATTATGGTCGGGCTGCGTTTCAAGTCAAACGGAAATCTGGAAAACAAAATCATTTTTTCTCGATCAGCGCGCGGAATTCAGCGAACAACGGCGTCGAATCGTGTGGCCCCGGCGAGGCTTCCGGGTGATATTGCACGCAGAACACCGGCTTCTTTTTGTGCCGCAGCCCTTCCACGGTCTGGTCATTCAAATTGATGCGGTTCACGGCGACGTCGGACGGCAGCGATTTTGCGTCCACCGCGAAGCCGTGGTTTTGCGAGGTGATTTCCACCCGGCCGGATTCCAAATCCTTCACCGGCTGGTTGCCGCCACGATGGCCGAATTTCAGCTTGAAGGTTTTCCCGCCGAACGCCTGGCCGAGAATCTGGTTGCCGAGACAGATGCCGAATATCGGAATGCCGGTGTCGAGCAGCGTCTTCACTTCGCGGACGATGTAGTCCAGCGCCGCCGGATCGCCGGGGCCGTTTGAAAGAAAAATTCCAGCGGGCTTGTGCTTGAGCGCCTCGGCGGCGCTGGCAGTCGCGGGCAAAACCTGCGTGGCAAAACCGTGCTGCCGCAGGCGGCGAAGAATGTTGTATTTCATCCCATAGTCGAACGCGACAATCGGAATGTCCGCCGCCGGCAGCGGCTGGCGGACGTTGCGGGCGTCGGCGTTTTTCAATCCGCGAACCAGATCGAACGCCGCGCTCTGCTCGTCCTTCTCGTCCCAGCGGAACGCCTGCTTGTGCGTGACTTCCTTGACGTAATCCACGCCGACGAAGACAAATTCCTTCGCCCGCTTCACGGCCTCGGCTTCGGAAATGTTCTCGGTGGAAATAAATCCGTTCAGCGCGCCACGCACCCGCAATTTTTTCGTGAGCGAACGGGTGTCAATGCCTTGAATGCCGGGAATGCCGTTGTCTGCCAGATATTTTTCCAGTGAAGAATCCGCGCGCCAGTTGCTGACCACCGGCGAGAGTTCGCGGATGACAAAGCCTGCCGCGTGCGGCCGCCACGATTCGATGTCCTGGGCGTTGACGCCGTAATTGCCGATGAGCGGATAGGTCATCGTGACGATCTGGCCTTTGTAGGACGGGTCCGTGAGGATTTCCTGGTAGCCGGTCATGGAGGTGTTGAAACACACCTCGCCGCAGGCCGACGCCTGCGCGCCAAAACCCGTGCCGTGAAACACCGAGCCGTCTTCGAGAGCGAGAATTGCCTTCATCAAATGTGACGCATTCTAGGCAGGAATTAATTTTGAAGCAAAAAAAAAGGCGCGGCATTTTGTGCCGCGCCAGTGGTTGCTTGAAAATTTATTGTTTGCTAAAACCTTCCAGTTTGGCGATGAAGGCCTCCGGTCCGCCGGGCGCATAGCCGACCTGACGGCCGATTTCCTTGCCGTCTGCATTGAGCACGACAAACGTCGGGTAGCCGTCCACGCCGTATTTCTCGCCCAGCGCCTTGTTGGCGGCCTTCAAGGCGTCACTCTGCGGCTTGTTATTTGGAAAATCCACGACCACCAGTTCCAAATGCGACTTGGCGTAATCGGCAAATTTGTCCGTGGACAGCGTGTCCTTGTCGAACTTCATGCACCAGTGGCACCAATCCGAGCCGGTAAAATCCAGCAGCACCATCTTCTTGTCCGCTTTCGCCTGCGCGAGCGCCTTGGGCAGATCCGTGCCCCAACTCAAATCCGCCGCCTGCGTCTGCAGCCAGACGCACCCAATTGCCACCGCCATGAGTAGTTTTTTCATAATGTTATTTCGGTTGGATTATCGAGGTACGAGGTATTAGACCGCCACTGCCCCCGTTTGTTCAGACCAAATCATTTTGCCGGCCACAATGGTCGCCACCGCTTTGCCCTTGAGTTTCCAGCCAAAAAACGGGCTGTTCTTGGATTTGCTGGCGGAATCGCCGGCTCGGAAAATCCATTCGGCATCGGGATCAAACACCGTCACGTCCGCGTCCGCGCCGACGCCCAACGTGCCCTTGTTCAAATTCAGCAGCCGCGCCGGATTGACGGTAAACTTTGCGATCATGTCCGCGAGCGAAATCCGCTTTGTGTGGACAAGCTGCATCAGCGAGAGCGCGAATTCGGTTTCGAGGCCGGTGATGCCGAACGGCGCGTAGTCAAACTCCACTTCCTTTTCGTAGTCGCAGTGCGGCGCATGGTCGCTGCACAAAATCTCAATCGTGCCGTCCGCCAAACCTTCCAAAATCGCCTCACGGTCCGCGGCGGTGCGGAGCGGCGGATTCATCTTGAAATTCGTGTCGTAGGCTGGCCATTGCGGCGGCTCCCCGTTTTGCGCGGCGGCAAGAATTTTTCCGTCCGCGTTCCAGAATTTTTCGCTGCCGGCCACCGCTGCGTCGGTCAGGGTGAAATGATGCGGACAGGCCTCGCCGGAAATGGGCACGCCACGTTTTTTGGCTTCGCGCAGCAGCGCCACGCTGCCCGCCGCGCTCATATGCTGGCAGTGGATTTTGGTGCCGGTCAGCTCCGCGAGCAAAATGTTCCGGGCCACAATCATCTCCTCGCCCGCTGCCGGCCAGCCGCGCAGGCCGAGCGCGATACTCCAATAACCTTCGTGCATTACGCCGTCGGTCACGAGCGAGCAATCCTGGCAATGATCCATCACCGGCAGGTCAAACATCTTCGCGTATTCGCAGGCCCGGCGCATGAGATCGTTGTTCTGGATGCAATGACCATCGTCCGTAATGGCGACGACGCCGGCCTTTTTGAGCGAGCCGATGGGCGAAAGCTCCTCGCCCGCGATGTTTTTCGTGATGGCCCCGGTGACGAACACGTTCACCAAATCCGCCTGCGCCGCGCGTTCATGAATCAATGCGACTGTGCCGGCATTGTCAATCGCCGGCGACGAGTTCGGCATGCAGACGACGGAGGTGAAGCCGCCGCGCGCCGCCGCCGCCGCGCCGCTGGCGATGGTTTCCTTGGCCGTCTGGCCGGGTTCGCGAAAATGAACGTGCAGGTCAATCAGGCCGGGCGAAACGATTTTTCCGGAGGCGTCGAAGCGCTCAATTTCCCTGGGGACCTTGGCGGAAAGATTTTTGCCGACGGCGGAAATTTTCCCGTTGAGAATCAATACATCTGCAACGGCATCGAAATTATTGGCGGGGTCAATGACGCGCCCGCCGGTGAGGAGCAGCGAATTCACGCCACGAGACTAGCGGCGGCGGATTGACAAGGCAAGCGCGGGCGGTAAGATTCCCGCGTGACGGTGGCGGGCGTAGTTCAATGGTAGAACGGCAGTCTTCCAAACTGCACACGAGGGTTCGATTCCCTTCGCCCGCTCCAATGTTTGCAAGGGTTTCGTAACGCCAGCCGGTTTTTGCATCAGTTTTGCATCAGCGCGGAGCTTTCCGCCGCCTGACATTCTTTCGCGCTTTCGACCTTTCCCCGCCGTTCCTTTTCTTTCCCGTCAGCGCGGACTTGGAAAATTTTTCCAAGACAAAATCGCAACTTCTCGTTGCAGAAACGCCAACACCCAATAAAACTATTTATGGCTATTGGTGTTTCTTCCAAGGAGAGAAAACCGGTTGCGACCGTGACGGTCGGATCGGTTGCCATTTCCATTTACGCCGCGCCCGTCACGGTCAGGGCGGCAACGCCAGCGGCGGCAGATTCAAGCAGCGCGGCCAGCGCCACTGAATCCAAAGTTTATCAATCGTTTCAGGTCGCGCACTACGAAGGCGCACGCCGAATTTTGCAGCGGCGCAACACGCTGGACAAGGCGAAGGCGCTCGCCAAGGAAATCGCCAGCCGCCTGAGCCGCGACGGTGCCCGCGCCCAATACCTCACGGAGAAAGACCGGCGCGTGCTGATTCTGGCGCAGACCGCCACCACGCCGCTAGGCTTGGAGGTGGACGAGGTTTGCCGCCGATACGCCGAGTTTCAAGCGCGGCTTACGACCGGCACGCTGGACGAGGCCGTCAGCTTCTACCTTGCCCACGGGCAGCGCGTCCGCCACGGCGCGACCATCGAAAGCGTTTACGGCGAATACTTGGAACACCTCGTCAAGCGCGGCGTCGGCCATTACCACATGCGCGACGTGAAGCGTTACGTTGGCAATTTTGTCGCAGCCTTCCCCGGTTTGATCAGCGCCATCCAGACGACCTCGATTGATGCTTACCTGTCACGGCTTGGCGGCAGTGCCCGCAATAAAAACAATCACCGGCACGGCATCATTGCCTTTTGCAACTTTGCCCAGGAGAAAGGATTTTTGCCGCACGGCATCATTCACGCCGCCGCCGCCACGACCGACTACCGCGACGCGCGCACGCAGATTTCATCCGAACAACAGGCGCTGGACTTGCTCCAGCCCACCGACATTTATTCGCCGGAGGAAATGCGGAAGATTCTGGCCGCAGCCGATGACAGTCTCCGCGCCACGCTGGAGATCAAAGCGTTCAGCGGCGTGCGCACGGAGGAAATTGTCCGCCTGTGGTGGGTGATGGTGGCCGAGGCCGAAGGTTGCTTGAAGGTGCCCGACGCCGTTGGAAAAATTTCCGCGCGGCGCGTGCCGTTGCTGCCCAATCTGCAAACGCGGCTGGCGAAATACTCCGCCGAGTTGAAACGCGAACGGATTTCGGCGGACTTGCCCAGCGCCAATTCGCTGACGCGCGCTTGGGCGCGCATCGCCGCAAAGGCCGGTGTGCCTTACAAGCGCAACGCGTTCAGAAATTCTTACATCACCTACCGGCTGATTCTCACGGACGACATTGCCAAGGTGGCCGAGGAGTGCGGCACAAGCCCGAAGATGATCAGGAAAAATTACCAGTCGCGCGCCGCCATTTCCCGCGCCACCGCCGAGGATTGGTTTTCGATTTAAGACCAACCCCGCACCAAGGGGAAAAAATAGTTTGCGAATTTTCCGCAAGGGACACTTCGGGAGATTAAAATTAGTGAGAACCAAGGATTATGAATCAGGAATTTCAGATTTTAAGGAGTGACGTGTCCCGCGATACCACCGACAAGGCGGGATTGGCAGAACGTTACATGGTCGGCATCCGCACCATTGAGGCGTGGCAGAGTGCCAGAATTATTCAGGGCACGCGCCAAGGAAAACGCATTTTTTATGATGTCAAGGATTGCGACCGTCGCTTGCTGCAATTCAAAAACCCGAAGGACAATTATGCACACAACTGAAAACCCCACAACGGATCGGATATTTGCCGATAAAAAAACACTGGCTGAACGCTACGGCGTCAGTCAGCGAACCATCACCAACTGGATGAATGCGGGTTTTCTCGTGTTCATCAAAATCCGCCGGGTTGTGCGCTTCGACATTCCCGCCTGCGATACCACTTTGCGTCAGCAAGGATTGACCAACCGCTTTTGAATTTTATGCAACTAGAAATGCAACCCAACGACGGGCTTCAGCCGGAAGGCCAGAAGCAAAACAACGACCAACCACTTCCCGCCAAGGCCGTGCCCAAGCCGGAGGTGACGATCACGAACCCGCTCATCAAAGCGCAGATGCCCGGCCCGAAGCCGTTGAGCTTGGCGGCAGCGGATGAGGTGGACAAGTGGGTCAAGGCTCACAGGCTCATTCAGAATCCGTCACAGCCGGGCATGGTCGAGCTTTCGACCGAGCATCGGCAATTTTACATTGACCAGATTGACCTGCTGCGGCCAACGATTTATGACGGCGCAGCCGCCATTATCTTCCGCTATCAAGACCGGACGACCGGCCAGACGCTGGTTGTCATCATCAAGCTGGATCGGCGAGACAACGCCATCCCATTGGCTCGTGCGATTGCTTGGCGACGGATTCAACTCTTTCCTTACGGTCAGTTCATCCAGGGCACGGACAGCGATCTGACCGATTGCCCGCCGTTCAATCCCGGCCAGTGTGTTGACCATTATTTCCGGCAGCGCTGGCTTGCAGCGGCCAAGGCTCGACTCGCCGCCGACCAAGCCGCGATTGCCGCGTCGCTCGAAACGGCCAATAAGCGGGCGCAAGAGTTAAGCGAGCGCATCGAAATCGAGGAACGCCGTTACAATTCGACGATGGCAACTTTGGTCGAAACCGAAACACAGGTGAAACAAACCCACGACCGCGCGGAATTTCTCAACCGCATGGTTTGGTGGATCGGCGGCATCTTCTTCATAATTATCATCATCATCTTCGTGGTGCATCGCCTATGGCCTCAACTCTAAAACCCTCGATGGCGAGCATAGTCGTGTGGCCACAGGCCACACGACGCTCGCAAGGAGGGTGTCCCCTCCTTGACCTCCCATGAAAACCCGCCGCCAGCACGTTTTGAAAATCCGCCTTTCCGACTCGGAGCGGGCGCATTTCCAAAGCGTGTTCCCACGGCGGGCGCTCGGAACTTCGTTGCGGGCGCTGGCGCTCGGCCAGCCGTTGCCACGGCGCAACGAAGTTGCCGACAGCAAGCGCGATGTTACACGCCAACTCGCGCGCATCGGAAATAATTTGAATCAAATCGCGCACGGCTTCAATCGCGCCGCCCTGACCGGCGAGCGGATTGACGCCGTGAGAATGGCGGTCGAGTTGGCCGCCATCCGCGCGGCAATGGAGGCGTTATGGTGATCAAGATGCTCGGCGGCAGGCGTGCTTCCATCCGTTACCAGTTGCGGAACCAGACCGCCCGCGTCTTACGCGGCGACCCGGCGATCACGCAGCGGTTGATTGACCGCTCGAAGTTCTCCCAAAAATACTGCGGCATTGTCTTGAGCTTCGAGGAAAACATTACGGATGCGACGGCAGCGGCCATCCTCGATGACTTCCGCAACTTGCTGCGCGGCGGGCTGGAGGATGATGCGTTAGACGTGTTGGTCGTCGGCCACACCGACAAAGTGCATCCGACTACCAAGGCCATCCGGCCTGACTACCACATCACCGCCGTTGAAACCGACCTTCACACCGGCAAGCACGTTACCATCTACCACCACCGCCGCGACCACGATCTGTTTTACGCTTGGGAACGCATGACCAACATCAAATACGGTTTGAGCCGCCCCGACGACCCCGCGCGGCGGCGCACGATCAACATCGGCAAAAAACTCGGCCAAACCCGGAAGGATTTGCTCGCCGCCGTGGACGCGGCGGTGTGCGCCGAGGTGAAGGCCGGGCGCATCGCCGACCGCACCGATGTTGTCCGGTTTCTTGAGGAGGCGGGGTTCACCGTGCCGCGTCAGGGCGACAATTATCTCACGATTGCCGACAAGGACGGCAACCGGACGCGGTTGAAAGGTTTATTTTATGAACGCGAATTCACTCGCCAGCGACTTGAAGCTGGCCCAGCAGCAGCGGGAGCAGGAGGCCCGGACGAACTCCGAACGGCAGCAGACCGAGTCGCAGAATTATTTGAGCGCCGAGTCGCAACTTTTCAAAAACTTTATCGCCGGGGCGGAAAGCCGGTGTCGGAGGTTGATGCTGCTGGCGCTGGCGGTGACGACGCTGGCGGCGTTGCTGGCATCGGTTTTGATGTTGACGGCAGTATGGCGCACGGCACGGGCGGAGTCGCAGCTTCACCAGTTGCAGACGGAGATCATGCAGAGCCAGGACAAGCTGGCGAAGTTGCGCGCCGCGCAATACGTCCCCGTCGGCCAGCCCGTCCGCACTCAGGGCAGAACTTTTATCGAAATCCAAAACGCGGAGTGAATTATGAAAAATACCCAGTCGGAATTAACGCAGATGTTGTTGCGCACATTGGAAGAATTGTTGCGCGATCACGAACAGCAACAGCAGGAACAACAGCAATTTTTCGCGCAGCAGCAGCGGCAATGGGAACAGCAGGTGGCGGACTTGGCCGGGCAGGTGCAGGACTTGCGGCGGCAGTTGGAAGCTTTGTCGGCATCGTTGCAGCCGTTGACCGCGCAGTTGGATTCTGTCAGTGCCCTCTACAATTCCTTGCCCAAATCCTGATTCACGAAATCCAGCGGCGGCAAGCTTCACCGCGTCCCGCCCGGCCAATCATGCCGCCGCCAAGATTCACGCCGCCAGCCATCAAATAGCCTCCCTGTTTTTCATCCCGCTTGTCTCTGGCACCCAGCCAGCGAGTTTTGAGCTCATCCTGATTTCTTGGTGATTTTCTTCAATTTAATCATCCAACCTTTTTTGTCGGCAGTTTTCAACACGGAACAGGAAGCAGGCCCGAAACATTTCGCTATGTCGCGGATAAGTGTGGAGTGTGCGCCTTCGATATAAACTGCGGGCCCTCCCACAATCAAGCGATCTTTATTTTTTGCAAAACCGTTAGTGTCATCACTCAAAAGACGCCCGGATTTATTCCAGGCAACCTTCTTCTGCTTTCTTTTGCCATCCGGGCCGATATATGTGGCTACACGGTTGCCGTAGGTTCCTTCCAACGTAATCACGATCTCATTTTGCCTGGCGTCATTCACGGCCGTAGCACGGTCTTTCGCGCCCCCTGTATAAACGGCTTGAGTGCCGGGTTTCTGTTTTTTGAAGTATTCGGCTAGTTTGTGCCGGGTGGAATACTTGTTCAGCCCCATTTTCATCCGATGAAAGGCGGCGACTTCTAGCGACATCCCCCATGAAATATTCGTATTTACCACGCTTTGAAATGGAATCCGCAAAGTCGCGCAAGCAGCGATGGCTTTGGTGATCAATGGATTTGAATCTTTGTCCAATTCGTAGGCTTTGATTTGATCTTCCCTAAACTTGCCCTTGTTGGCCCTCATCACGTCCGCCAACTCCAAGTAAGCAGCCGCGTGGTTTTTCTCTTGTGCGGTAAGCTCTTGTTGGGTCAGTGTTGCATTATATCGCCTCCAATATGGCTTGTTGATGGCCAATTCTCTTTGCACGGATTCGCGCCAAGTTGCCGGTGCTTTCCCTAACAGCAAACGTTGGACCCTTCTGGTTTTTTCATTGGGTTTGTGTCTTCGCACGTTATTAAACCTTACAAACGTGGCCAAGCGATTTCCATGCTTTCCAGCGAGCTTGGCCGCGACACCCGCCATCCTGATGCCTTCATTTGCGTTGGTGCATTTCCACGGCCCGTCAATCAACACAACCCGGTCTCCCGCCTGCGCTGAATTTATTTTAAAGTGAGATGCCACACCAGCCACTCCAGACACCTTTGTCACGCCCAAGTCCATCTGGCGGAATTTATCCACAGCTTCCTGAGCTACCTTGAGCCGCTTCGACTCGACCAACAATTCATCCACTACCACCGCCTGAAACGGAATGCGGAGAGCTTGGCAGGCCTCAAACGCCTTTTCGACATTGGCGATGGCGGCAAGTATTTCAGCGACCGGTTTGCCATGCCGCTTGGACAATTCCTGCCATAAGATGACGGGGGGTGTGCTGCTATCCGGCACCATTTCATTCTTGGCTAGAAAGGCATCAACCTGCCAGCCGCTGAATTTTGCCCGGTTGGATTTCATGGCTGACGCCAAGGCAAGTTGAGCAGCGGATATGGTTTGTTGCTGGTTTTCCCGCTCTGCTGCCGTGAAATGGTCGGCCAATTTTGACCAATAAGGTTCGTTGCAGCTATTTTCGCTCTTGATGCAGTTTTGCCAGGAATCATTCCTTCGCTCTGGCGGGTAATCAATATGCTGGGTCTCGATAAATGCCATCTGGTTGGCTGATTGCGCATCGGTTTTCATGGTTACTATCTATGTTCGTGGTTAATGTTGAGATTTATTTTTGGGGACAGTTTTGGTCTTGCTCACCATTGCCGACGAGGCCAGCAACTTTTCATTATCTGTTCTGAATTTTTCAAGCGCATTGGTTATTCATGAACTCTTGAGATTATTCTGATTTCTCAGGGATTTTCTTTAATGTGACCTGCCAGCCTTTCTTGTCGTCGGTTTTTGCGAAGGAACAGGAGTCTGGGCTGAGATGCTTTTTGACAGCCCGGCCAAGTGTCTTACGCGCGCCTTCGATATAAACCGCAGCTTCACCTTCTTTCAAGTCATTCACTCTATTGGAAAAGCAAAATGTATCATCATTCATATCGCGCCCGGATTTTTGCCATTCAAGCTTCTTCGCCTTTCTTTTTTCATCCGGTCGGATAAATGTAGCTACACGATTGCCATAAGCTCCTTCCAATGTAATTACTATCCCATTTTGCTTGGCGTCACTTACCGCTGTAACACGGTTTTTCGCGCCCTCGGTATAAACAGCTTGAGCACCCGTTTCCTGGCCTTTGAAGTATTCAGCCAGTTCATGTCGGGTGGAGCACTTTTTCAGCCCCATATCCATTCGATGAAAAGCGGCGACCTCCGGCGACATCCCCCATGAAATATTCGACGTTACCACGCATTGAAATGGAATCTGCAAAGCCGCGCAAGCGGCGATGGCTATGGTGATCAACGGATTTGAGTTTTTGTCCAATTCGTAGGCTTTGATTTGCTCTTCGCTAAACATGCCCTTGTTGATTCTCATTGCTTCTGCCAATTCCATATAGGCAGCTTTATGGTCTTTTTCCTGGGCGGCAAGCCGTTCGGGTGCCAGAGTTAAGTTATATCGCTCCCAATATGGCTTATTGATGGTAAATTCGCCCTTTACGGAGTTGTTCCAACCATCTGGCGCTTTTGGTAACAATGCCCGCAGGGTTTTTTTCGATTTTGCGTTCGGTCTGCCTCTCGGTTTCAAGGTTAGTCGGACAAAGGTGGCCAGACGATTGCCGTGCTTTCCGGCAAGCTCAACCACGGCACCCGCTATTCTAATGCCTTCGCGTGATTTTTTACATTTCCACGGCCCATCCAATAATACGACCTGTGCGCCTGCCTGCGCTTCGTTTTTTTTGAAGTAAGATACCACTCCTGCTACCCCAGACACTTTCGTCACACCAAAGTCCATTTGGCGGAATTTATCTACGGCCTCTTGAGCTGCCTTGAGCAGCTTCGATTCTGCCGGCAATTCATCCGCGACCACAGACTGAAATGGAATCCGAAGGGCTTGGCAGGCGTCAAAGGCTTTTTTGACATTCGCGATGGCGGCAGATATATCAGCAACCGGTTTGCCGTGCTGGGCGGACAATTCTTGACACAAGTTGGCTGGCGGAGTGCTGTCGGACTGAGCTAATTCATTTTTAACCAGAAAAGCGTCAACCTGCCAGCCGCTGAATTTCACCCGGTTGGCTTTCATGCTCGTCTCCAAGGCCACTTGTGCAGCACTAATTTCTTGTTGCTGTTTTTCCCGCTCTGCTGCCGTGAAATGCTCGGCCAATTTCCACCAATAAGGTTCGTTGCAAATGTTTTCACCGTTGACGGAGCTTTGCCAAGGAACATTCCTTCGCTCTGGCGGGTAATCAATATGCGGGGTCTCAATAAATGCCAGATGATTGACTTTTTGCGGATCTGTATTCATGGATGTTTTCTTGCAATCGTGGTTATTGCCTAAATTTTAATCTCCCTCCCCATTTCCGACGAAGCCAGCAGCTTGTCATACTCCGCCCGGAAACTTCGATAGCATTTCTCCGCCCGTTGTTTCCAATCCCGCCCAAGCGCATCCGGGTATGGCTGGCAAAATGTTTTGTCAAGGTGTGTGGCAAACAAGTCTTTCACCTGTGTCTGGACGGCGGCACTTTTGACACCGAGGCACGCCGCCGTCATCCGGCTGACAGTCATCGCGTAGCGTTCCATCGCTTCAAGCTTGCCGTCGTTGCGACGTTTATAGACGGCAGGTTCGACGGTGATTTCGTCGGCATAGGCGACGACTGTATCCGAATCAATCATCACCAGCCGTTTCTCCGGCGTAAAAACATAGTTTGAATCCCGAATGTCCCAAAACGCCGTGCCTGCCGCCCACAGGGGAATGACGATCCGGCCAAATAAATCATCCAGCATTTTCAAAATGTCGGCACGCTCCATTTTCCCGATGATTAAATCTTCCAGCGTTACGCCCTCGATCCATTCTTGAATGAGGAAGTCGTAAGCCACGCCATCGGCGGTCACTTCGTTCCCGGCGTGAAACACTTCCTGGACGTATTCAGTTGGCAGGCCGGGCAAATCTTTTCTTAACTCATTGTGAAACTTGACCAACCGGGGTGATTCCTTGCGCGTGTCCTCGTTGGTCTTGAAAATTTTCAGCGCCAACTTTTCCACCAGCTCGGAATACTTGTGCCGGATGTCCGGGTTGATGCTGATCACCGTTGCCGCAAATCGTCCGGGCGGGTGCGCAACGCCCCAGCAGGTTTTGGCATCCGCCTTTGAAAGTCCCAAAATTTTCACGCCCAACCCTTCAATGATTTCCTTTTCCGCCGGAATCATTTTTGGCTGGTTGACTTC
>Ga0182016_10004494_pt1 | contig 15388 bp, 11 predicted proteins | sample 712S2MmetaG_FD_120491 | JGI IMG/M metagenome (GOLD analysis project Ga0182016, IMG submission 120491) | Permafrost microbial communities from Stordalen Mire, Sweden - 712S2M metaG | ecosystem: Environmental > Terrestrial > Soil > Wetlands > Permafrost | place: Sweden: Stordalen | collected...
GAGCCCTTCGGGCTGGTCGCATGACTTTGTGGTTGATGCCCGCGCCGGAGTATTTCCAGGCTTACTACTTCGCCTGCGACCAGCCCGAAGGGCTCCCGGCAATCGTGGATGCCCTGCGCCCTCTGCGTCTGGACCATACCATTCGGGGCGCCTCGCATATCGCCAACGATTACAAGGTGTTGTCCGCGCTCGGACAGTACCCGTGGGAGCGCGCGGGCGGGCGCACGCCGTTGCGCGAGCCCCTCATGCGGGAACTCCGCCGCGAGCTCAAAATCGGCGTCTGGAACGGATCGGGCGCACTCTATGGCACCAGGGCGCAGGTGAAAGAAGCGCGCCGCCTTTTGCGGCTGGCGCTCCGCGGCACGGCCAGCAAGCTTCAGTTCCTGGACGACCGCATGCTGCGGGTCGCCTCCGCTTTCGCCCGGCCTTACGAATTCTTCACCGGCTGGAACCTCAATCGCACGCTGGCCTTGCTGCGGCCCGTCTACGGCCTGATGAAAGGCATTCCCACGGCGCATCCTCTGCTCAGTACGTACTGGCGTAAGCGCACCCCCCCTGCCGGCACTCCGGATCCCGACCGCGACGGGTGCGGACTGCTCTGGGCCAGTCCCGTGGCTCCGGCTGACGGTCGCGAGGCCCGCGGTCTGTGCACACTCGCCAGCGGCGTCCTGCTGGATCACGGGTTCGAGCCCATGATCTCTCTGACCATGATTACGGAGCGCTCCCTGGCATGCGTGGTCTCCATTGCCTTCGACCGCGAGTTGCCCGGCGAGGACCAACGCGCGCTCGACTGCTATCACGATTTGATGGGGCGGCTGGCATCCGGCGGATATTACTCTTACCGGTTAGGCTTGGCCGGGATGGCCGGTGCGGAGCAACCCGGCACTTATTCGGAACTGCTCCAGGATATAAAACGCATGCTGGACCCGGCTGGCATTCTGGCGCCCGGCCGCTATGTGGCTACTGACGAGGCGGCTGCGCCGCGCTTTGCGCCGGCGCAGGGTGAGCCGATGGACGGGACCGATGGCCGCGTGCACGCAATGCAATCTCTGTAAGTGCCCCGGCGCCTGGACCGAGGCGGCGGAGGTGCGCAAAGTCGCGTGTAATGTCCGCCAGTTTCGGGACCACGTATTTACTCTCTGGCGATGCGCCGGGTGCGGCTCCCTGCATTGCCTGGAGGATGCCGACCTTCCCCTGTATTACGAAGAGTACCCACTAAAGAAGCAGAAGCTTACCTTCAGCGAACGTATCGGCTACGGCAACCGCCTGAAGTTGATGGAGCGACAGGGAGTCGGCCGCGCGGACCGCGTTCTCGACTACGGTTGCGGCGCGGGATTGTATGTGAACTTTCTGCGGCGGAAGGGATATACAAGTGTATTCGGATACGATCCTTTCGTCCCCGCATATGCCGGCCCCGGGACTCTCCAGGCACAGTATGACGCCGTGGTTAGTTACGACGTCATCGAGCATGAAGACAATCCCGGCGAGTTCGTGCGCCGTCTCCGGCGGCTGGTTCGTCCGGGTGGCCTCCTCATCATCGGCACTCCCAACGCGGACCATGTGTCCACCGCGCGGGGCGGCGATCCCAACTTGCACGTCCCGTACCACCGTCACATCCTGTCGGAGAGGGTGCTCCTGGCCCTGGCGCGGGAACACGGAATGGAAGCCGTGCACATTTACCGGCGTTCTTTTTACGACAGTCTGATTCCCACCGTGAATTCACGGTTCATGTGGCGCTACATTTCGAGGACGGGAGGGTTCCTGGACGCCGCGGTAGAACCGCCCGACGTCTCGCTCGTTCTGCGATCGCCGGAGATGGTGTTACTGGCTTTTGGAGGTTATTTCTGGCCGCGCCATGACAATATTCTGGTGACATTCCGGGCTTAGTACACCTCGTATTTTGCGCACAGAGGCGAACGCTCCCTCACGGTCGCGGCTCGGTGTGCAGCCTCGTTCCGAGCCCGGCCCAGAGGGCGCCCCGTGAGGGAGCGATCAGGCAGCAACACGTTAGAAACCGCAGCGTTACAGAGCCGCGCGCGCAAGCAAGCGGTCCTTGCCACTTGAAAGGAGTTTCGCGACAGAAAGTAATCAGGAATCCTGCGCGACTCCTTAGTGCGCCTCTTGTGGCTCGCGCAATCGAGTGGCAAGTCCGCTCTCGGTGTGCGGTAGTGCGCCGCGATGCGCCCAAAGCCCGTCAGCCGTTGAGTACGTCCGCGACAAATTTCCGAAACAATCCCCCACTGTCGTAGCGCGCGTACACGCCGGCCCACTTCCGGGCTGCCGCGCGATACTGCGGCTGGGACAGGAGTTTCTCCAGGGCGGACTCCAGACGTTGCTCGGAAGCCTCCTCCACCCGTACCCCCAGACCCGCGCCACTTTCTTCGAGCACCGCTGTCGAGAGGTGCTGGTCCGCGTTGCCGGGTATTCCCAGCACTGGCGTTCCCGCCGCAATCGCGGGGTAGAGGCCCCCGCTTCCACCATGAGAGACGACCACGCTCGCTTCGCTGGCTGTCTCCGTAAAAGGAAGCAGGCCGGCCACATATGCGCTGCCCGCCGCCGCCGGCAGTTCCCGCCCGGATGTCGACAGAATTACCGCCACGGGCCTTCTGTCCAACACCCGCAGAAGGCCGGGCAAAACCCGAAGGGGTCCGGAACTGCCCAGGCTGACGAAGACCTTCGGCCTTCGGTCGGCACGCATTCGGTCCCACCACTCCGGTTTCGCCGTGGCGGGCGTCCACTGGCAGATGCCCACATAGCGATGAGTCCTGGGCAGATTCGTTGTCGGCACGAACTCGGGGATGTCCGCATAGAGCACGTAGTCTCCGTCCGTGTACATTGCACGGATATCGCGCGGAAGCTCGGTCACCCCGAATTCCCTTCGCACGCGATTCATTCCGGCCAGATGGATGGCGTAAACCAGGGGCTCGGTCAACTTATAGAGCGGACTCAGCAGGCGGGGCGGTACAACTGAGGTCAGTGGCAATGAGGGTAGGATCGAGCGGCGGCGGCCATACGGACTCCAATAGGCATTCATTATGACCGCGTATGGTATGCCGTCCAAACGGGCGCTGATGGGAAGGGACAGCCGCATATCCCCAATCACCAGGTCCGGGCGGATGCTCGCAAACAATTCGCGGTCCTGTTTCACGTAACCCCGGAGGACATCCGCGGGAAACAGCGGCGCGCCCCTGGCGATGTTGGCCAGGAACTGCTCGCCGGGCATGCTTGCCAGCGCGCCAACGGTGAAAGGCTTATTCCGCAGATGCGGAGAGAACTGCGGCGGCGCGTAGAAATAAATCTCGTAGCAGTTTGTGTCGAGGGAGTTGGCCAAAGCGAGAGGGCGGACGAAGTGCGCCATGGTTGCGCCTTCCGCCAGGAAAAGGATTCGCTTGCGAGACATTCGGGGCTCTGCCAGCCCCCTATCTTACCATCCGAAACTGAGTAACAGGCCGACAATTTCTCCGCATCGACCCGGTTCCGCTCTTGAGCGTGCGCTCACGCCCGCGCTTTGCGCCTCTTGGAAACGATCCAGAAAGCGATCAGTCCTGCTCCGAGCATAGTCCACGAGCCCGGTTCCGGAGTTACGAGAAAGCTGCCGGACTGCGTGTTGGCGGGTATGGTTCCGCCCCCCAGTATGGTGGATTGAACGGTGCCAGTGTCCAGGTTCAACTGGGTCGTAAACGAACCAGTCCAATTACTCAGAACTCCGTCGTCGAGAACGGTGCCGTACGCCGTCAAGCTGACCCCGGTATTGCCGCCGCCGAGATTCGTCAGTAGGAACGGAGAGTCAAATGGGCCGCTGCTGGCGATATTGAAGGCGACGCACGTCTGTGACGCGCTAAGGCTCGCGCAATTGGTGCTGGCCGCCGGGAATGTCAGAAAGCCGGTCAAACTGAAATCCAGGGATGTCCCCGGGAACGTCATGAAGTCATCCACCACCGCGCCACCACCAGCCATCAGATCCATGATGTCGCCCGTAACGCCCGCTCCCAACGTCCCGCCGGAATATGTAATGCTGGTGCCGGCGCCCGTGGTAATGCAACCCGTTCCGGCCGCCGTGCCGACAGGCAACCATGTAATAGTGGTCGAAGAAACCGTCACGCCGCCGCCGCCGCAGTTCGCCTCGCTAATGGACCCTATGGCTGTAGCCGAAGCGCTAGTAACCAGGCTGAAGAAGGCGAGTATCCCGATTGCCGGGGATCGCCACGACGCCAAAGTAAGCCGCGCAAATCGCGTTTGCATGTTCCTGATCCTTCCTCTGCCAAACACATTGTTGACCATGTTACCCACAGGACCTAACGAACGATATCACTAAATTGATAACCTGGTCAATAACTATGCGTTTACACGATCCATCGAAATAAATACTTGGACTTATAAGAAGCGGGGCGGACTAGTCCGACCTCTACTACCTCGCCCCAACAGCTTGTGGTCGAGATGTCTGGAACGACTACAGGCGGATGCGGACGGCATTCCCCGGACAACTCCCCGAAGCCCTTCGGCGCGTGGATTCTGTGGATTTTTGTGGGACCCTAATAATGCAGAAATCGTTAAGTTCCCGAATGTCTCTTTACCGGAGACTACCCAACCCAAACCGGATTGTGAATGTCTGGAATGGAAGAACCTGATCGAGAAGCCCGGACTCCGGCGCCGATTGTCGCGAGTCGCCCCACAAAATAAGAATCTTCAGGCCGAACGAAGCGGCGCGTGGTGAATACTTACTTCTTCCCAGTAAACTCCCGCTAGCTGCCCCGGGTCCGGGACCGGCCGTTTGAAAACTGAGCCGCTCGTCGCCGGCATCGCGGTCTCCGTGAACCACCAGCGTCCCCGCCAGGAAGACGGCCAGAGTCAGGAACGGAAGGGTTTTGCGCATGGTTAGTCCGCGGCCCTCATTCCGCTGCCGGGATGCCGGACGTTCCCCAACTTGTATGGGGCTTCGGCCCGAGTTGGAATCGCAATACCCCGCCTGCCATAATCTGCCGGTGTTCGATCCAGCACTTGTCGAGCGGTTGGCCGTTGAGCCAGACGCCCTGGACGTAGATATCTCCCGGCGCGGTTCTGCCGGCCTCAACCGTAAACGTCTTCCCGTTCTCCAGGTGCAGTTCGGCGCGATCGAACATGGGGCTTCCCAGGGCGTAAACGGGTTGCCCCGGATTCACTGGATAAAAACCCAGAGCGCTGAAGATATACCAGGCGGACATCTGCCCGGTATCTTCGTCGCCGAGCCAGCCGTCCGGACCCGGCAAATAAAACTTGTCCATGATGGTGTGGGTCCACTGCTGCGCCTTCCATGGCTGCCCGGCGTAGTCGTAGAGGTAGATCACGTGGTGGACCGGTTCGTTGATGTGCGCGTACTGCCCGGTGCCGGCCAATTTGGCTTCGGTCATCTCGTGGATCACCTTTCCATAGCCGCCCACTTTGTAATCGCCCGTCATGCTGAAGAGCGTATCCAGCCTGGCCCTAAAGGCATCGGTACCTCCTAGAAGGGCCGTCAGTCCGGCGACATCGTGCTGCACCGACCATAACCATTGCCAGGCGTTGCCTTCCGTATACACGCCACCCCACGCCAGCGGATCGAAGGGCTGGGCCCACGAGCCATCGCTGTTGCGTCCGCGCATGAAGCCGACCGCCGGGTCGTATGCGTTGCGATAGTTTTGAGCGCGCTTCTCGAGCACCTGCGCGTCCTCCGTCTTGCCGAGCGAGCGCGCCATGCGGGAGACGCAAAAATCGTCGTAGGCGTATTCCAGAGTGCAGGATGCGGACTCCTTCACCTTGTCCGCCGGGACCCAGCCCAGCCGGATGTAATCCTTGATGCCGTTGCGGGCTTCGTATCGTCCGGTGCCGGCTTCCATGGCATCCTTGCGCAACGCGGCGTAGGCCTTCTCTCCGTCGAAGTCCCGAATGCCTTTAGTCCAGGCATCGGCAACCACGGAATCGGCGTGCGTGCCGATCATCACATTCGAGTATCCCGGATTGGGCCATTTCGGAAGCCAGCCGCCCTCGTCGGAGGCATTCAACAGGGAGCGTATGATTTCCGCGTCGCGCGCGGGCTCCATCACGGTGAGCAGCGGAAACTCCGCGCGAAAAGTGTCCCAGAAGCCGGTATCGGCATACATGGTCCCCGGATGGACCTTGCCATCGTAGGGGCTGTAGTGCACGGGTTCGCCATCTTCCGCAATCTCATGCAGCACTCGCGGAAGCTCCAGGGAATGATACAGGGCGGTATAAAACGTGCGGCGCTGGGCAGCCGTGCCCCCGCTTAATCCGATCTTCCCGAGCTCGTGCTCCCAGGCGGTCTTGGCCCGCGCCGCCACCCGATCGAAATCGTTGTCGGGGATCTCCGTCCGCAGCGTGCGCATGGCCTGCTCGGGGCTGATCAGAGAAGTGGCGATGCGGACCGTGACGGCTCGCTCGCCGGACTCGGCAAAGCGGACGAATGCGCCCACATGTTCGCCGTGGTGCTCCTTCGATCCATCCCGCACGCCGCCTTCGTCCCACGCGCCATATTGGACGAAGTCGCGGTCGAATACCGCCACGAAGTACTGCGCGAAATTGCCCGGAAAGCCATCGCGTATTTCATGGTTGATTCCCGTAATGGTGCGGGTTTCCGGGTGGATTTCGATGGAACTGCCGCCCGCGCTGGCGTCCAGCACCAGCCATGCCTTCTGCGTGGGAGGGAAGCTAAACCGCATCGCGCCCCCACGCATGGTAGGCGCCATCTCGGCCCGCACGCCGTTTCCCAACCGGATGCTGTAGCGGTATGCCTTCGCGCTTTCGTCCGCGTGTGCGAACCTGGTGGCGCGAGCCTTCGGAAGCACGCGGAGTTCCCCCGTTTCCGGCATGAGGGAGAAAGGACCGTAGTCATCGGTCCAAGCTGAGGGGCGATGCGTTGCCAGGAATCCTTGAATCGTATCCTTGAAGTATTGGTAGGGCCAACCACCCTCCCCGGTCTGCGGCGTCCAGTCCACCATGCCGAAGGGGACGAAGACCGCGGGGTAGGTGTTGCCATGCGAGAGCTCGTATTTCGAGTCTGTACCCACGAGGGGGTCGGGCAAGTCGGCCAGACTGGCCGGCGGGGTTTGTGCCACGCCGGCGAACGCAACGGCGATCGCGGCGGATAGGCGAAAAAAGTGGCGGGGCAATGAATCTCCTTTTGAGACCCGATTCGGGTTGAGCGCCAAGCGGGCTTGGCCCGTACCAGAGGCAAGCTTCAAATGGCATTCTGGCACGAGGCGGTTGCTTTGCAAAAGGAAAGCTTACCGCAAAATTCACCGTAAAGATGGTCCCGGAGATCATGCGCAACATGGATCTCGACGCCAACGGCTGGTGGAACAACTATCAGGGTGCCGCGAAGGGACGCGACACCCAGAACGATTTCGGCGCCGAAGTCGCCGGACCGGTCTGGATTCCGAAACTCTACAACGGCAAGAACAAGACCTTCTTCATGTTCAATACGGAGTTTTACCGCTACAAGAGCACCGGCAACGGTCTCACGACCGTACCTGACGCATCCTGGGTGAAGGGCGATTTCTCCAACCTGCTGCAGCCCACCACGGTGTTGGGGCAGGTACGAGCGGCCCACACCATCTACGACTGGACTACCTGCACTCCCGGCCCGTGCCAGGCGTTTCCCAGGAAGATTATTCACCGAAGGAAAGTGGGCGGCGTCCTCGCAAACGCCGTACACGAGAGTCCCGCCGGCAGAATTCGCAAAAGCAGAGACGTCCTTGCTCAGTTCCGCTTTTTTCTTGTCAGATTCTTCGAGCGCAGCGCACGCCTTGTAGTCGAGGCTGAGATCTTCCTGAACGCGGTTGGAAATCAGCGACGCAATGTCAGATTCTACCCATTCCCACGGCTGTTTCATATCACTCCTCACCGCGAATGCAGACTAGAAATATCCGGGGACTTGCGAATTATCATGCCCCAGTGAATAATTGAATAAGAGAACCATGGATCTTATGGCGAGAATAGGGCACTCGGATTACAAGCTTTCCGACCGAGTCTCCGCACGTTGCGCCATCGGTACCCGAGGAGCATGACGCCACGATTTGGCGTTACTTACCAGCCATTATGGAAAACGCCCCAACTCCATAAGCAAGCGCCGTTCGGCAACACGCTTATCAAGGTTCAGCCTGAGAAGCCGCGCTGTGACCTCGCCACGAGGCGTCAGAGGTTCGATGACGAATCCTCTTAGCTCGAAGCGATCGCTCCACTGATCCCGACGAGGATTGAAGAGGGCGACCAACTCTCCTGTCCTAGGAACCAGGGACGCGATATCGGTTCCTTTCCACGTGTTGCAGCGGAAACACGCATAGGCCAAGTTGCCCGTTTCCGAGAGCCCTCCGTGCTTTCTACTGATGATATGGTCCACTTGATGCGGGAAGTAGGCGTCGTCTTCATGCAACCAGCAATACTCGCAACGATGTCGCGCCCGGTCGGCGACTAGCCGGCGCAACTCTTCCCGTACATCAGTGGCCAAGTCGGATGTGCTGCCTTGCCCGAGCCTTCGCCATCACCATGATGTGCTCGAGTTGGAGACAATCCTCCAACTCGGAACGCTCGTCGGCCGAGATCGTCCCATTATTGGCTCGCTCGTTCAATTCCATGACCCGGCGCTGTGATGCCGCGGACGGACGAAATGCAACCACAGATTCGGGCGTCGTGCCCCTCGCGATAAAGTCAACGATCTCTACGTACGAACTGGCCGCGTCCATCGGTATACCTCATCCGGCCCGGAGGCGAATTCTTGGAGGCGAGCATCGGGATCGAACTTGCCCCCAGTACTCTATTCTACACAAGTTGTTGATTCTATGGTGCGCCTAATTCGATACTAATCGGATTGCGCCGGTTTATTGATGATGCTGTTAATTCCCCCAGATAGCCTATGAAATGAACCGGGGATATCTAAAGCAAAACCTAGACAACCACTCCCTCACGACCGATATGCTCTCTCAGGATGCATAACGTTGGCATCTGGATCGTCTTGGGGCTTCTGGTCTATTTCGGGCCCAAGATCTGTCGGCCGCCGGAAAAAGGACCGGATACGGTAGGCTTCGCGGGTTTTCGCGGGTCAGGTACCATTTCTCACAATTCTAGGGCAACTTTTCAACGTTTGGTTGGCCAGGAGGCCATCAATCTCGACGGTTCGCGGAAACTTCGTTCTATCGGTAAACGAATCGTCGCCTCCGCTCGCCAACTTGACGAACTGATAAGGGCGAACACTTTCCAGCGGCCATGACGCCAAGCCAAGCCCACGGCAGGCCCACGGCAAACGGGATTTTCGAGGATTTCCACAGGCCGGAACGGTGGGGAAATCGTGCAATGACGGCATAACCGAGGCATGTTGCTGATTTGTCGGACAACTACAGCGTTATCCGACTGGTCCGAAGAGGAAGGTTTGGAGGCGCGGGTCGGGATCGAACCGACGAATAAAGGTTTTGCAGACCTTTGCCTTACCACTTGGCTACCGCGCCGGAATTGGAGGCTCTAGATGCAAGTTACCGCGCTTCGAGCCCCCAAGTCAAACTTCAGGCCTCCGCCAGCCCATGCTCCGTACCGCAAATATTCACCGCAATCCCCATTTCGGTGAACATCGCAGCCTTCGCCGCCAACGCCGCGTTGGCCGACGCGGCATCGCTGCCGTACGCCACCTGCACGTGGTTGCCCTTGTGCTTGGCCATCAACTGGTCCCGCGACACGCCATACAATACGGCGTGCATGATGGGCCACTGCGGCGTGGTATCGCGCCACCTTCGCTCGGTCTCCTCGCGCGGCAGTTCCACCACTTTGGCCCGGCCGATATCGGCATGCAGGCGTCCGCCTTCCACGTAGATCCGGCTCCAGACAATCTCGCCCGGCTTGCAGACGCCTTTCACCGTACCGCCGCCCAGACGGAAATACATCTCCGGTTGGCGCTCGCTCACCGCTCCCGCGTACCCGCCAATCAGGTGCTGGGGCGGCACCGAGCCCGAAATTTCGAAGACCCACACGAATTCGCCGTTGTACGCCTCGCCATAGCGCACGTCGTGGAGCGTGGTCTCGGGATCGTAACCCAGCCGGGTCCAAACGCGATTGGTCGCCAGCGCGTCCAGACCGGCGCACTCGTCCACTTCGTTGAAGTGCGGCAGCGGCCGGCCTTCATACAGCACGCGGCCGTTCCCGGCAGCCTTCACCGGCGGACGGTCGACGTTATTCAGCAGGCCCTCGGCCAGGTCGGATGCCGGGGCCAGATCCTTCAACCCCTGCTGGTACTGGATGCCGATCACATCGCAGCCGAAGTCGTCGGCGATCCGCAGCGCCGCGATGTACATCTTGCACTGATCCAGGATCTGGGCGTCGGTAAGATCTGTCTCCGGATGCGGCCCGGTATGAAAATGCATGCCCTTGTCGTCCAGCCAGTGCCGCACAGCGCGCGCTTCCTCTTCGGGCACAATGCGCATGGCCGCGTACAGGGCGGACTGGCTCAGCCGCTCTTTGAAAACCCCCATGGGCATCAGGTTCTCGTCGGGGATGATGGCGTTGTACATGCCCATGCAGCCCTCGTCGAACACTCCCATGATGGCCTTTTCGTGGCGCAACTGGCCGGCCAGGTCCTTGCCGATGGCGGCAGCCTCCGCCGGCAACCGGAACGCCTCCAGGGGCCGCGCGTGCGAGGTGTCGTGCCGCACCTGGCCCCCGCCCAGCCATTGGCGCAATCCGCTCAGGAAATACTCGTCCGAGAAGTCCTCGCTCCACAGCGTGGAATAGGGGACGCCCGCCTTGGTCAGACAGGCATTGAGATTCAGCATCCCCACCAGTCCGGGCCACTGGCCGCTCCAGTTAGCCACGGTGAGGATCGGGCCCCGATGGCCAACCAGCCCGGGCAGCAGATGATGGCTATACTGCCACACCGCCTCGCATACCACCAGGGGAGCTTCCGGCGGAATGCCGCGAAATACCTGGTTGCCGTACTTCTGGCTGTCGATAAAACCGTGGCCGCGCGCCTCGTCGTACGGGTGCGCGCGCTCGATCTGGCGGCCTTCGCGGCGGATGGCCTCCATGATCGCTTGCTCCGCCTGGTTCTGGGCATCCCAGCACTGGCGGTTGGCGGACAGGCGTAAGTCGCCGTTCGCCACGAGATAGATGAGATCGGACATGGATCGTTTCCTGTTGTCGTCAGGCGGCGCGGCGGGTCAACTCCACTTCCAGGCTGATCGCTACATCTTCGCCCACCAGCAGGCCGCCGGTTTCCAGCGCCACGTTCCAGACCAGGCCGAAATCCTTGCGATTGATCTTGGCGGCCGCCGTGGCCCCGGCTTTCACATTGCCCCAGGGATCTTTCATTTCGGGCGTGGGACCCTCCACGTGCAACGTCACTTCCTTGGTGACGCCGTGAATAGTCATGTCGCCCTTTACCAGAAGTTCGCCATCGCCATGCGGCGCCACACTCTTGCTCACGAATTTGATTTCGGGGAAGTTAGCCGCATCGAAGAAATCGGCGCTTTTGAGGTGGCCGTCGCGCTGCTCGTCGCGGGTGTGCAGCGACGCCACGTCGATGGTGGCCTCCACTTTCGACGCGCCCGGATCGTCCGGGTCGTACGTCACCGTTCCGGAGACTTTGGTGAATTCGCCCTTCACGTTGCTGATCATCATATGGCGCACCGAAAACTGTGCGCTGGAGTGGGCGGGATCGATATCGTAGACTATTGCGGGCATTGGTCCTCCTGTTCTTATTAGACACCTGAAAGCCATTCCGGCTTCACGTTTCCTGGGCCGCCGGCAGAACTTTTCCGCGGCGGAACCCCGGGACCTCGCACCAGCGGCGCTGCGTGACCTCATCGCCGTCCTCCAGGGATCTCCGGAGTTCGCCTGTGGGAAGTTCCAACGGCTCGGCGCCGCGCCACGACACTGCCAGCAGACAGCCGCGGTTTTCCCTACTCTCAGAACTCCTGATGTCGTGGAATTTGCAGTGAGCCCGCAGGTGGGGCAGGCGGTGCTCGCCTTCGCTCGTTCCTATTCGAGCAGTGGGTCTAACTAATTTCTGTCGCGAAACTCAAGAAACCGCTCCCTTGCGCGCGCGGCTCGGAAAACACTGCGATGATTCCACGGGACTTGTTACTGAGCCGCGACCGCAAGGGAGCGGTTTTGCCGTTACGAGTCGGAGTTTCGCGACAGAAACTGGCTATTCAGTGCGGGTGGGGCAGGCGGCACCGCCTGCCCCACCTGCGAAGCTCTCGCCATCGGAAGGGAATGGCTCAGCCCATTTTCCCCGCCAGTCAGAAATTGCGGGGCGACATCAGGAGTTCTGACTCTGCGCTGCCCTCGGGTCTGGCGTTTCTCTTCGGAACCAGGAGAGCCGGCGGTCGCGCTGTGCCTGGGTGAAGGGCGCCCGCGTCTGGTGTACCATGGAATCGGCCGCCCTCGCGCCCGAATTCCATGCACACCAACCAACTCGCCAACCAGAAGAGTCCCTACCTGCTGCAACATGCCCATAACCCCGTGGATTGGTACCCATGGGGACCTGCGGCGTTCGAAAAAGCACACCGCGAGAATAAGCCCATCTTCCTTTCCATCGGCTATTCCACGTGCCACTGGTGCCACGTCATGGAACGCGAGTCGTTCGAGAACCAGCAGACCGCCGACATCCTGAATCGCGAATTCGTGGCCATCAAGGTGGACCGCGAAGAACGTCCCGATATCGACCGTATCTACATGACGTTCGTGCAGGCCACCACCGGCAGCGGCGGATGGCCTATGTCCGTCTGGCTGACTCCCGACTTACAACCATTCTTCGGTGGCACTTACTTCCCGCCGGTAAATCGCTTCGGCCAACCCGGATTCCCCGCCGTCCTGACTCAGATCGCCTCCGCCTGGCGCACCCAGCAGCCGCAGATAGTCGAGTCGGCGCGCGACGCCGTAGAGCACCTCCGCAAACAGGTGTCCGTCGAGCCGACGCATACCGGATGGGCCGATATCGACGCCGCCACCATCGACACCGGCTTCTTCGCCTTCCGCCGCACGTTCGATTCGCACCTGGGCGGATTCGGCGGCGCCCCGAAGTTTCCGCGCCCTTCGGTGCTTAATTTCCTACTCCGCTACCACGCGCGCACGAAGAGCGAAGACGCCCTCGAAATGGTGCTGAAGACCCTCCGCGAGATGGCCAAGGGCGGCATGCATGACCAGCTCGGCGGCGGCTTCCATCGCTACTCCGTGGACGAGCGCTGGTTCGTGCCGCATTTCGAAAAAATGCTCTACGACCAGGGGCAGCTCGCCATCGCTTACCTGGAAGCTTTTCAGATTACTCACGACGAGCAGTACGCCGCCGTGGCCCGGCGCATCTTCGACTACGTGCTGCGCGACATGACCGATGCCGGCGGCGCCTTTTACTCCGCCGAAGATGCCGACAGCGCCGCCGATCCGTCCCAACCCACCGTCAAAGGCGAGGGCGCCTTCTATATCTGGAGCGCGGAAGAGATTCGCGCGCTGGTGGAAGCGCCTGCCACCGACTGGTTCTTTCATCGCTACGGCGTCATCGAAGCCGGCAACGTGTCTAACGACCCGCACGGCGAGTTCACCGGCCGCAACATCCTTTACCAGGCCAACGAAATCGAAGACACCGCGTTGCACTTCGATCGCTCCGTGGATGAGATCCGCGCCGCGCTCGGCCGCGCCGAAGAGACGCTCTTGGCCGCTCGCGAGAAGCGCCCGCGGCCGCACCTCGACGACAAGGTCCTCACTTCCTGGAACGGCCTCATGATTTCGGCCTTCGCCAAGGGCGGCGCGGTGCTGGACGATCCGCGCTATGCCGAGGCGGCGCGCCGGGCAGCGGAATTCCTGATCGATCGCATGTACCAGCCCGAGAGCGGAATCCTGCTGCGCCGGTACCGCGAGGGCGATGCCGCCATCCCCGGCTTTCTGGACGATTACGCACTGTTCGCGCAGGCCCTGCTGGATCTGTATGAGACGCAGTTCGACCGGCGCCATCTCGACCTGGCCCTGCGGCTCACCGAAAAGCAACGGGAGCTGTTCGAAGATACCGCGCAGGGTGCGTTTTTCAGCTCTCAAGAAGGCGACAGCGAGTTAGTGCTGCGCGTCAAGGAAGACTACGATGGCGCCGAGCCCTCGGGCAATTCGGTAGCGCTGGGCAACCTGCTGCGGCTGGCGCAAAGCACCGATCGGGAGGATCTGCGGGCATCGGCCGAACGCCTGCTGGCGGCTTTCGCGGCGCGTCTGACCGCGGCTCCCGTGGCCCTGCCGCAGATGCTGGCGGCATGCGAATTCCGTCTGGGCCAGCCGCGCCAGATTATCCTGGTAGGAGACCGCGACGCTGCCGATACCAAGGCGCTGCTGCGCGCTCTGCACGCGCGATTTGTGCCCCACCGGATTGTGCTGCTGGTGGATTCTCCGGAGGCCCGCGCCGCGCTCTCGGCGGCCATCCCGGCCATCGCCGCCATGGACAAGGTGGACGGGCACGCCAGCGCGTATGTCTGCCGCGATTACACCTGCCAACTGCCCGTCAACACGGCAGAGCGCTTGGACGAGTTGATACAATACTGAATTCACTTGTAAGAAGATAATGGAGGAGTCATGGAAAGACCAGGAGCAACAACCATGAAGGGAAAGCCTCTCACCCTGATTGGCCCGGAGTTGAAGGTGGGCGATGCCGCCCCCGATTTCCATTTGGTGGACAACGGTTTGAAGCCTGTCAGCCTGAAAGATACCGGCCGCCAGGTGCGCATCATCAGCGTAATCCCGTCGCTCGATACGCCGGTGTGCGACGCGCAAACCAAGCGGTTTAACGAGGAGGCCGGCAAGCTTCCCCACGTCAGCATTATCACCGTGAGCATGGACCTGCCATTCGCCCAGAAGCGCTGGTGCGGCGCCTTTGGCGTGGATAACGTGAAGATGCTCTCCGACCACGTGGACGGCTCGTTCGGCTCCAACTACGGGACGCTGATCAAGGAATTGCGCATCGAGAGCCGCGCCATATTCGTGGTGGACCCGGAAAATAAAATCCGCCACGCCGAATACGTGAAGGAAGTGGCCGATCATCCCAACTACGAAGCGGCCCTCTCCGCCGCCCGGAGCGCCGGCGCGGCAACGGCGTAGCGCCACGCCGGACCCGGAGGTTCCGCTGAGTTCCACGCCACCATCTCCGCCCATCGCGCCCGGGGGCGTGCTCCTGCGCGCGGTGGAAAGCCCCGTGGTGCGGGGCGGATTGACGCTGGTGGCGGGCGTCCTCACCGGCAATCTCCTGGGCTTCGGACGGGTGGCGCTGACCGCCTATTTCCTGGGAACGCACAGCCGGGCCGATTCGCTGGCGGTAGCCATGGGCCCGCTGGACACCTTCAACTCGGCATTGATCAACAGCGTGGTATTCGCCTTCGTGCCTATGCTCACGGCGTGCGGC
>Ga0182016_10004496_pt1 | contig 15385 bp, 8 predicted proteins | sample 712S2MmetaG_FD_120491 | JGI IMG/M metagenome (GOLD analysis project Ga0182016, IMG submission 120491) | Permafrost microbial communities from Stordalen Mire, Sweden - 712S2M metaG | ecosystem: Environmental > Terrestrial > Soil > Wetlands > Permafrost | place: Sweden: Stordalen | collected...
ATCGAGATTGTTAGTGTAGCGCAGCGGGAGAGTTAGATATCTGCCCGTCGCAGTAGTCGGCGGTGTGGGAAAGTGGGAAGCGTTCTTTGCTTTCCACTTTTCCATGCCGCTGGGAAGCCTCGGACTGCCGTGCTGCCGGCGCTGGCGGTCTGTAGCCCAGCGAAGAGTGTGGACGCTCGGTGTTGTAGTAGACGCGCCAGCGTTCCGCCAGCACCCGCACCTCTTTCAGCGAATAAAATATCTCGCCATTCAGGAACTCGTCGCGCATTTTTGAGTTGAAGCTTTCGCAGTAGCCGTTCTCCCAGGGAGAGCCGGGTTCGATGTAAAGGGTTCGAGCACCGGTTTGCGCCAGCCATTTGCGCAACTCTTTGGCGACGAATTCCGGGCCATTGTCGGAACGAATGTAGTCCGGGATGCCATGCGCGATCATGGCGTCAGCCAGAACCTCTATCACCTGGCTGCTATTGATCCTGCGCCCCACGTAGATCGCCAAGCACTCGCGTGTGTACTCATCGATCAAGTTCAAGAATCGCACTGTCCTTCCGTCGTACGTGAAGCCGCTCACGAAATCGTATGCCCACACGTGATTGCGCCCCTCCGGCCGCAGGCGCACGCAGGAACCGTCGTTGAGCCACAAACGACCGCGCGGCTTCTGTTTTTGCGGTACCTTCAGACCCTCGCGGCGCCAGATCCGCTCCACGCGATCCTTGCCCACATTCCAGCCCGCTTCCTGCAGCTTGATGGTGATGCGTCGATATCCATACCGGCCGGACTGGCTGGCTAGCGCAATGATGGCCCGGGTCAGCGCGTCCTCGTCGTTCCGCTGTGTGAGCTGGTAGCGTTGCGTGCCGCGCGGTTGGTGAACCAGTTGGCACGCATGACGCTCACTTGCCCCTTGTTGCTTAGCGTGTTCCACAGCGGTACGGCGCCGCTCCGGGCTTAGAAGTTTCCCCTTGCGATGTCCTGAAGGATCTGCTTGTCAAGACTGAGTTCGGCTACCAGACGCTTCAGCTTGCCATTCTCCTGTTCCAATTCCTTCAGCCGCTTGGCCTGGTCGGTCTTCATCCCGCCGTACTCCTTACGCCAACGGTAGTAGGTCTGCTCGGTGATTCCAGCTTCACGGCTTGCCATCGGCGCCGTCTTGCCATTGGATACAGCCACTTCGATCTGCCGCAGAATGTTCACAATCTGCTCAGGCGTGTGCTTCTTGGCCTTGCCCATTCCATGCTCCTTCCATACCAGTTTGTCTCATTCCCACTGGTACAGAATTTGCCGGGCACTCCAGGTGGTGCCCCGTCGCGGCAGAAGTCAACATTCCACGTGGACGAAAAGGTGGCTTTCTCTGCGCAGCAATTCGCCTCAAAGTTGGGCTTTCTTCGCCTGATCGTGGAAAGTTTCGCGTGCAGGGATCTGACGCCACCCAAGTTGCAGCTGGCACGTAACGCATCATGTTTCAGCGATGCAGGTGTGTGCTAAAAGTTGCCAGAATTGCTCGCTTGTTTGTAAAGTTGCCAGAATAATTGTCACGGTCCAGCCCCCGGCTTCTGACTTGCCCTTTACTCCACCGTCACGCTTTTCGCCAAATTCCGCGGCTGGTCCACGTCGCAGCCCCGGCGCACGGCAATGTAATACGCCAGCAGTTGCAGCGGGACAATCTCGATCAGCGGAGAAAGCAGCTCCGGCGCCGGCGGAATATAAATCACTTGTTCCACGAGGCCGCCAATCGTGTCATCGCCCTCCGTCGCCACCGCGATCACGCGGCCGCTCCGCGCCGTCACTTCCTGGATATTCGAGAGCGTCTTCTCATAGCGCAGCTTCGACGCCGGATCGGTCGCATCGCGCGTGGCCAGCACCACCACCGGCAGCGTTTCGTCGATGAGCGCGTTGGGCCCGTGCTTCATCTCGCCTGCGGGATACCCTTCTGCGTGGATATAGGAAATCTCCTTGAGCTTGAGCGCGCCCTCGAGCGCAATCGGGAAATGAATGCCGCGACCCAGGTAAAGAAAATCCCGCGCCGTGGAGAAATCCTTCGCCAGCGCCTCGCACTGTGCCGACCGGCCCCGCAGAACCTCTTCGATCTTGGCTGGAATGCGGCCGAGTTCCTCGATGTAGGCGACGGAGTGCTCCTTGTCGAGACGCCCGCGCAACTGGCCGAGCTTCATGGCGAGCAGGAACAGCGCCGTCAACTGCGCAGTAAACGCCTTGGTGGAAGCGACGCCGATCTCCGGGCCGGCGTGGGTGTAAATGGCGCCGTGCGCCTCGCGCGCCACCATGGCGCCCACCACATTGCAAATGGCCACGGTCTTCGATCCGAGCGCCTTCATCTCGCGCTGCGCTGCGAGCGTGTCGGCGGTTTCGCCGGATTGCGTAATGAGCAGGCCGAGAGCATTGCGGTCGGGGATGGGGTTGCGGTAGCGGTACTCGCTGGCGTAGTCCACGTCCACAGGAAGACGCGCCAGCCGCTCGATCATGTACTTGCCCGTGAGCGCGGAGTGCCAACTGGTGCCGCACGCGGCGATATTGATGCTGGAGGCGTCGGCGAGTTCTTCGTCCGAAATCTCCATCTCGGTGAGGAAGATTTTGCCCGAGTCCAGCGACACGCGCCCCAATGTAGTATCGGTAATGGCCCGCGGCTGCTCCCAGATTTCCTTGAGCATGAAGTGCTTGTAGCCGCCCTTTTCCGCCTGGATCGGGTCCCACTGCACGCGCGTCAATTCACGCTTCACCGGCTGGCCGTCAAAATCCGTCAGCGTCACGCCTTCGCGCGTCAGGATTGCCATATCGCCATCGGCCAGAAAATAAATGTTCCTCGTGTGATGCAGAATTCCCGGCACGTCGCTGGCGACAAACGCCTCGCCCTCGCCTACGCCGATTACTACGGGCGGACCCAGTCGCGCCGCCACAATTTTGTCCGGCTCGGCCGCGCTCAGTACGCCCAGCGCAAACGCGCCCGTCAGCCGCTTCACCGCCCGCCGTACCGCGTCTTCAAGCTTGATTGGTTTGCCTGCGGCCTCCGCTTCTTTCTGCACCTGCTCAATCAGGTGGGCAATAATCTCTGTGTCGGTCTCGGTCACAAACTTGTGGCCCTGCGCGGTCAGCTCCCGCTTCAGCTCGAGATAGTTTTCGACGATGCCGTTGTGCACCACCACGATGCGCCCCGTGCAGTCACGATGGGGATGCGCGTTCTCCTCTGTGGGCCGGCCGTGCGTGGCCCAGCGCGTGTGCCCAATGCCGAAAGTGCCGTCCACCGGGTGCTCGCGCAGCACCTCTTCCAGATTCCCGAGCTTTCCCGGCGCGCGCCTGATTTCCAGTTTTGTATTCCCCGGCTTGCCCACGGCAATGCCCGCCGAATCGTAACCGCGGTATTCAAGGCGCCTTAGGCCTTCAATGATGACGGGAACGACTTTCTTTGGTCCGACATATCCGACGATTCCGCACATATCTGGATTCTAAGCGACCCGCGTCCCTCCTGCTCTGACACAAATGGGGAAGAGGTCGTTCACAATTCGTCGCAGTTCGTCGGACGGCCGGGCATTCTCCCTGGCCGCCCGCCAATGAGTGCCCTGGATCGCCGTTCGTCTTCTACGCCAGTAGGCCACCTTCACTTCTGAGGCGGAGCCACATGTAGCGATCCTGGTGGCTCGGCCGGAGGCGTTCCAAATTGGTGCGCACTGCAATGCCGGTTCCCGCTCTCGCGTCTGTTCGATCGCCGCATCGCACATCACTGGCTAAAAAGAACCGCGCCGGGAGCACTCTTAGAAAGGCACGGGAACGAAGCCGTCGCCAAAGGCGAAACTGCGCCTCCAGTCCTTTGCGCCCATTGAAAACGAGGGGTTTTATGTGGAGAGCCAGTCAGACACTTTTTCCTTCATCTGCTGCAACGCAGGAACCATCATCGATTTCTACCCCCGAACACAAATTGCCGGCGCAGGTCTGCGACGATCTACGTTCGCACTCTCATGAAGAAGTGAAAATCGGGAGGGGACAGTTCGTCAAAGGGAAGATCAGCGGCTCGGGCCCGTTATTTATCGACGGCCGCGTCGAGGGCGACATCGATATTCCCAACGAACGTGTCACCATCGGCGAGCACGGAGTCTTCGTTGCCCATGCCCGCAAGGACGGACAGTTTGGGATTACCGCTCGCGAGATTGTAATCATGGGCCAGGTGATCGGCAGTGTGTCTGCCTCGCATCGTGTGGAGATTCTTCAGAGCGGGTCCATCACCGGCGATCTAGAGACGCCCCGGTTGCGGATCGCGGACGGCGGGTTCTTAAGAGGAGGAGTCAACCTCCGCGAAGACAAGCGGGAACTACCCGCAGGGACAGCTTAGACGAGAAAAGGCCGGGCACAAGGGGTTCTACGGGAATCGCGCGGCAATCAATTTGGTTTGGGCGGCGTGGGCTGCTTGGTCTGCTTGGAAAGCGCGTCCTGGAGGAATGTGACCACGCCAGTCATTTCATCGGGAGCCGCGTGCTCGCGATCCAGTTCTGTCGCAATGGCGAGTGATTTGCGCAGATCGTCCATGGCCTCGGTCTTATTGTCCGACATCTGGCTCAGAGAATAGAGATCCCAGAGGAGTTTCACTCGAATCTGGGGAGTGTCGCGATGCGCATCCACGATGTTCTGAAACAGGCGCGCGGCTTGCCGGATCGCATTGGCCGCTTCCGCCGGGTGGCGGCTCCAATAGAGAGCGCTGCCGAGTTGGTTGAATGTTTGCGCCGCATTCAACTGCGCATCAACATCTTCGGGGGCGGCGTGCAGCAACTGCTCGCGAATGACCAAACTCTTTTGATAGGACGCAAGCGCCGCAGTGACTTGTTTGACACTCTCAAGTGCGTTGCCGGCCTGATTGGACGTCTTCGCCTGCGCGAATTGGAGGTCGCCGACCTGTTCTAACGACTGCGCGGTTTCTTGCTGCCAGGTCTTATTGCCTGAGTCTCGGGTTTCGAGATTCTGGTAAACATAAAGCTTGTTATTGAATGCTATGAGCGCATTTGCAGAATCGTTTTGAGCGGTCAAGGCCGCTCCAAGCTTGTCGAATCCGTTTGCTAGGTCCGCTTGACGGGTCAGGTCACCGGGGTGCGCATTGACTTCCTTGTCGAGATTCGCGATTTCGTCGCGGCGAATGGTGAGCTCCTGCGCGGGACAGATGATGCGAAACGCGTCGTAGCCGATGTTGGTGTTGCGCATTCGCGTCGGGCTCAGGATCTTGAAGATCAGTTGCTTTGGGTAGTTGTCTCCCAACATCTTGGATTGGTAATCAACCTCGAAGTCATGCTCGTCGATCAGTTTGTATTTCCATGTACAAACGTCATTCTTCGCGTCGATCTCCTGGCCGTTTTGGTACAAATGCCTGCTCACGCACTTGCCGTCGCTGTGCCAATCCATATCCGTCGATGCAAACCCCTCGTCCACATGCCAGACTCCCACCATGAAGTCGGCAGTTGCGGGCGGCGGCGGATCGTTGTTCAGGCGATTGGTGGAATCGATGCACGCGCGCAATTGCTCACCCGTGCCGTGCGAATCTAATTGTTCGTCGGCGGCCGCCGCCCACACGACGGCGCGCCAGCGTTGCTGTTCCTTTTGAGCGGCCTCGCTCGTTGCCTTGCTTGTCGCCGCATCCGCCTTCTCCAGAGCGTCTGCCAATTGCAATTGTTTTGACTTGGCGAGTTGCTCCGCACTAACCGCACGGGCGCTTTCGCTCTGCGCGAGCTTCTGTTGCTCGATAGCCCGCTCGGCCTGTTGATCTGCTCGTTGCTGGGCAGAAACAGCTTTGATCTCGGCCGCAACGGCTTCTCTCTTTCCCCGGCTCGCGAGCACCGCCAGCCAGGAAACCCCGACTAGCGCCGCCACCAGAACCGCGGCCCACGCCGCAACGATTCTCTGGCGCCGCCGCTGCCCGGCCAGCAACAGTTGCGCGGCTTCGAGCGCCGCAGCCTCACGCCGTGCATCGCGGCTGGCCTTGGCCACGATCGCCAGAACATCGTGGATCAGCTCGAGCCGAACCAATCCGCCGCGCTCCTCGCGACGCAGGATGCGTCGGTCCACCAAAGTCTGAATCGCCTCTTCGCTGACGCCGGGCTCTGTCAGGGCGTTCTCCAGAGCGCAACTGTCGCGGTAGCCGGCGGCCGTCAGGAGCCGATCCTCGACGAAATAGCGAACCCTGGCGTCCAATCCGGCAAAACCCTGGCTGTAAAACTGCGCAATGATCTGTTGCGTGTTTTCGCCCTGGAGGAGGTCGGCGCTGATCTCAGCTTGCCGCAGGGCAATGCGTTGCTCGTTGAGCTCGCGACAGACCAGCGAAAGCAGTGCGGGTTCGACAGAAATCTCCGCGAGTGGCGCGGCGCCGTCCATCCGCGCGCCGCCGACAAACTTCACGATGCGCGCCGCGACGGCTGCGCTCAAGCGGCCGGCGCCCGCCTGCTGGATCGCCTCGGACGCCCGGTCGCCACGCATGGGCGCCAGGCGCATGCGATTTTGCATGATGGGGCGAATCAGGGTCTTCAGACCCTCGAATTCCGCCAGATAATCCTCGCGGAAGGTGAACACGATCTTGACGTTTTGGCGCAGCAGATCGAATTCATCCATGCGCTCTGGATGCTTCGTAAGTTCGCTTTCAAGCGCAGGCGGCAGCCGGTTTTCGATCAGTTCGCCCAACTGTTGCAGCAGCACTCGTGTGCGCGCGGATTGCTCCGGCGTTTGCCGGCCCAGCGTAAAAATCTCTTCAAACTGATCGAAGGCCAGCACCGGTACGACGGGGCGTCCATGAGGATTGAGAAACCGCGTGCCGGGGCGATGCAGGTGTTCCCAGAAACCATCGCCCGGCTGGGGCGGGGTCGCTGTCACCTCGTGGTCGACGCATTCGCAGATGAGCGCATGCCACACCTGCTCGATGAGCTCAGGCGCCGTAGCATCGAGACTCAGGCGCAGGTACACCGGCAGGTAACCGGCGCGGCGCAGGTTCGGAAACACGCCGGCATTCAGCAGCGACGATTTTCCCAATCCGGATTGGCCGAACAACACGGTAAGCGGCTCGCGTTCGATCAAGCGAAACAAATCATCCGTTTCGGCTTCGCGGCCGTGGAAATACATGCGCGCGTCTTCGGTGAACGGCAACAATCCCGGCCACGGGCGTTCGGCGTCGATCATGGGAAGTTCGATCATGGCATCCCTTGAAGGCGAGCGCGCATGGCGTTGAAGGCTTTGACAATCGCATCAGCCTGGTGCGCCTGCAAGTTGCCGGCAGGGGCTTGTTCGATATGCACCGTCTTGAAGGACGGTGGGATTTCGTTGCTGGTCACCACGGGAGTATCGTCGATCACCAACGGGCACAGGAAGGCGAGGCTGCTACCGGTAAAATCCAGGTTGCGCTCGCTGGCCCACGACCATTCCTTGCGAAAGAATCCGGTGCGAAGCTCTGCGGTGCGCGACAGCACCGGCACAAACAGAGCGCATTGCTGAATCGCAAGCCGAATGCGGGCAGTGTAGTCGCTGCCCCAATCGAGTTGCTGGCGGTCGAGCCACACCGGCAGTCCGGCGGCCTGCAGTTCCGCGGCCAGACGCAGCGCGGCCGGACGGTCTTCGCTGGCATAGCTGATGAACAAACTGCCGGGCGGCATGGTCTCCGGCATCGGACCGGGTTCCGGCGCCTTGGCTGCGGCATCGCCGCCCTGGCGTTGCTGCCAACGCTGTGCGAGTTCGGTTACGAAATCGAGCGGGTCCAGCGCCAGCACCTGGGTTTCGCGGCTGAAGCTGGTAAGGAAAGCAACCAGGGGTGAATCGGATTTCGCGTCGGCGTCGACTAAATACTCTGAGAAGCCGCGCTCGGCGGAGAGCTTGCTATTCTTGGCTGTGCGCAGAATGAAACGCGCCAGCCAGTCAGGAAACCGGCAGCCGAGAAATAGCAGATGATTGCGCCCCAATTCATCGAAGAGCCGCTCTGGACGCTTTTCGGGAATCTGCAACGCGGTGACCCACTCGAGCTCGTCCTCTTCCGCAACAACATACTTGGGCAGCACCGATATCCGTCCAAAAAGCGAATAAACCAGCGGCACATCGCGCGCGCCGTCGGGCAGGTCGCCGGCTTCGCTGGGATTGAACGACAGCTCGCGCGTTTCCGCGCGTCCGCTAAAACGCGCCGCGTTGATCGCCTGAGCGAGCAGATTATCGGTCGAAAAACTTACATAAAGATTCAGGTCGCGTATGCTCGCAAGTTGCAGCAGGGGTTCTGGAATTTCAACGGAGAGTTTTCCGGCGATATCTCCCAACTCGCGATAGACCGACTGCCGTCTGCTGCCGGGCTTGGCGAGATAAGCTCCCACTACCTGGTCGAGCGTCGCCGCTTCACCGGGATTGTCGAGCTTCAATCGCGTCGCCAGCTCGCGCGCCAGCAATCGATAGTAGGGTTCAATTCGTCCCTGATGCTCGACGACGACCAATTCCGGGCCGACAACGGGTATGACACTATGCGCCTCGACATAGGTCAGCAACTCATCCCAAAAACTGTCGTAATCCGGCATCATGCTCCGGTGTCCTGTCAACGTCGGCTAAATGTCACGCTGGTATTCGAGTATAAATCGGTGGCGGGCCTCAAAAATAATCTACCGCCGCGGGGGACGGTCGAAGTCGAATCGGGACGTGCATTCTTGCGTGCGGCGTGGTGTGTTCCGTTAAGTCCCGCAGAATCAGGCTAAACGTTGGTTTGGATGGTGCTTTTACCCGGCCAAATGTTCGCGTAAGTGGTGCGGCGCGCCCCGCGAAGGTTCGCTTGGGTGGTTGCGATTCTTTGAGACAAATACCGTGAAATTGGGCACTTGAAGGGTGAGTGTAACCAAAGAATTTCCCGAATAAGAGCGCGTGTGACTAGCGAATTGATTCGCAGGTGATCTATATCACGGCGAAATACGCCCACCATAGTAAGCTGAAACCATGTTGCATGGCGTCTTCCAACGCGCGGCGGTAGCCATTTTGTTAATTGGCGCCCTGGTTGCGCCTGCTCAGATCTGCCTGCAACATGCGCACAAGGCCCGACACGCTTGCTGCGTTTCCATGTCCGAGCCTGGCGCGACCATTCACAGCGATTGCTGCGCCGTGCGGCCAACGCTGCCGGCCGTGGTAGTTGCTCCTGCTGTTTCCGGTTCGGTTACGGTGTCCGGTGCGCAGGAGTTTGTTTCTTCAACTGGGCTCTCATCGCCGCTTGAGTTTACGGTTTCGGCAGTCATCCCTCCGCAATCTCCGCCTACGGGCGCGTCTATCCTTCGAATCTAGCTCTTCTCATTCGCCGTGGCTTGCCGGGGTGTGCATCTTTGCGCCCTGAATCATTCGCCTTGCCTTCTTCCACGGAGTTGAAGAGTGAAATCCAATTTTGTTGTTGCGCCGATGTTACTGGCGCTGTCCCTGGTCTGCTTCGGGCAGTCGGAGCCACCTTCTGCGCTGGCCCCGAGTTTGCCACAGAGTCCAACTGCCGCGCCGTTGTCAGTGAATGAAGCGGTGGCGGAAGCCCTCCAGTCCAATCCTGAGATTCGCGCGGCGGTGCGACGCTTGTCCCTTGCTCAGCTAAAGACAACCACCGCGCGGAGCCTCGACGATCCCATGTTCATGGTGCGCGACTGGGATACGCCGCTCAAGAAGCCATGGGATTTGAACCAGGCTCAGTTGATGTTCAGTGTGCAGCAGACATTCTTGAGCAAAGAGAAGCGGGATGTCCGTTCGAAGGTCGCCGGGGACGATGCGGAAGCAGCGGCCAGCGATCTTGAATCGACGCGGCAAGAAGTGGCTGCCGAAGTGCGCAAGGCCTGCGCCGACCTAATGCGGAACGCCGACGAGAGGAAGCTGTTGGATCGCCAGGCGTCGCTGCTCAAAGAGGCGCTGTCTGTAACGCTCGTTCAATATACAACGGGCAAGGTTCCACAGGCCGATGTTCTCCGGGCGCAGATGGCGATCACGCGACTCGACGAGCAAGAGATTGAACTGGATGAAGAGCGGGACACAGCGCGCGCCGGGCTGGACGTGTTGTTGGGGCGGCGTCCGGATGAGGAGTTGGAGATTGCCGGCAACTATGCGGCCGCGAGAGAGTTGCCGCCGATTGAGGAACTGGAGCGGTTGGCGATTCTAAATCGCCCCGAGCTCACTGGGCTGCGCACGCAGATTGAGAAATCGAAGAACGAAGGCGTGGCCGCGCGCTTGGCAATGAAGCCCGACTTCACAGCTGCGCTCGGCTATATGGTGATGCCCGCCGGTTCTACATCGCGCAACGCGTACATGGCCGAGATGACCATGAATCTGCCCTGGTTGAATCGCGATCGCCATGAGGGCGAATCGAAGCAAGCCGACGCGGCTACAGAAGTTGCGCAAGCCGATCTGGAAGCGCGGACTTCTGCTGTGTTCCTTGAGGTGCAGCAGGCGCAGATCGCAACGCTCGCTGCCGAGAAGCGCGTGAAGCTCTATCGCGATACGTTACTGCCGCAGGCAGAGGCGGCATTCAAAGCCTCAACGGCCGCATATCAAAACAATCGCGCTGAGTTTCTCACCCTGATCGATAGCCAAAATCTTCTTCTTGACATTCAAGTTGCCTACTACAAGGCATTGTCAGCCACCGATGCCGGCGTGGCGGAGTTGCAACGCACTGTCGGCGTTCAGATACCCGAGATACCGAGCGCGGTGCCTGCCCAACCGAATACTGACTCTTCCTATACAGGTACTTTGAGCCCAAACCTACCCAGCACTGATTGGAGAAGCAAATGACTTCCAGAGAGAAGAAGTTGATCGCACTCGGCGCGGGGGCGGGCACACTGACCGCTGTGCTGATATTTGGACTGCTTGGCGCGCGAGGAATGCATTTCTTCACAACCGCTTCGGCAGCCGTCGCGGCGCCACCTGCCTCATCCCCGCAGCCAGTCGCCACCTCATCCTCCGCGCAGGGTACGCAACCCGGCACAACCGTGGAACTGAGCCCGGCCGAGATTACAGCGGCCGGAGTGCAGGTTGCCGAGGTTCGCACGGCATTGCTCAAGACGGACATTGACGCGTTTGGACGCGTGGAGCAGCCGGAGGCTCAGCTTGCGGCGGTGAGCGCGCGCATCGGTGGACGCGTGGACAAATTGTATGTGCAATACACGGGAGAGCGTGTGCGCAGCGGCCAGCCGGTGGCGGAAATCTACAGTCCTGAAGTTGCAACCGCCGTTGAGGAATATCGCCTGGCCGAGGAAAACCGCAAAGGGCTCCAGCAGTCGGACGATTCTTTTGCGCGCACGCAAGCCGATGCGCTGGTGAAGGCAAGCCAGCACAAGCTGGAGCTTTGGGGTATTACCGCGAAACAAATTGAAGCGCCCGGAAAAGATGGCATCCCGCACGTGACCATCTACGCATATGCCTCGGGGACGGTCGTCGATCGCAAGGTGACACAGGGGCAGTACGTCAACGCAGGCGACACGCTGTTTACTGTTGCCGATCTCAGCCAGGTCTGGATCAAGGCCGATGTCTATGAGGAGCAGTTGCCTCAGATTCAGCAGGGTCAGGAAGTTGACATCACAGCAGAGTCGATGCCCAACCAGACCATCCACGGCCGTGTCGACTTTATCGAGCCTGCCGCCAATCCGCAGACGCGCACGGTTCCAGTCCATGTGCACGTGGCCAATCCGGGAATGCGTCTTTTGCCGGGCATGTTTGTCAGCGCAACTTTTGTGAGCCGTGCAGCGCAGCCGTCCATCGTGGTTCCGCGCTCGGCAGTGCTCGATACAGGGACGCGGAAGATTGTTTATCTGGCCCGGCCCAATGGCGTCTTTGAGGCGCGCGAGGTCCAGGTGGGCGCGCCCTCTGACGATCTGTTCCCGGTCTCGAGTGGACTGGCGCTCGGCGACAAGGTTGTGCTGAACGGAAATTTTCTGATCGACTCGCAGGCGCACCTGAGTTCAGGCATGTCCGGACTCTATGGCGGTTCAAAAGAGTTTGGTGGCGGATCGCAAGGGCAGACTCCGACAGCAACTTCACCGGAGAAAAGTGCCGAAGCCGGCGCGGCGCAGATTGAGTTCCACGCCGATGCTGATGCGCTCAAAGCAGGCGAGGACAATTCGTTTCACGTCAAGCTAACCGATGCCGGCGGCAAACCCATCGCCGATGCCAAAGTCACGGTCACGCTTATCATGCCCGCGATGCCTTCGATGGGCATGCCGGAGATGAAGAGTTCCTTCGAGTTGACGTGGGTGGCCGACCGCCAGATGTACGTGGGCAAGGGGCAGCCACCGATGTCGGGAACATGGACTGTGTTTGTCGAGGCGCGCAGAAACGGCAGCGTCATTGCATCAATGCACACTCACTTGAGCGCGAAGTAGGAGCCGGCAATGATCAATCGCATCATCGAATTCTCCATGAAGAACCGCTGGCTGATTCTGGCTGTTTATGCGGCGCTGGCGATTTGGGGCTACTGGGCGCTGTTGCACACGCCTATCGATGCCATTCCCGATCTGAGCGAGAACCAGGTAATCGTCTTCACCGAATGGCAGGGCCGCAGCCCACAGGAAGTTGAAGACCAGATTACCTATCCCCTCACCGTGAACCTGCAAGGGCTTCCGCATGTGCGCACAGTTCGTTCCGCCTCGGCATTCGGGTTCTCTATGGTGAACGTCATCTTCGAGGACTCCGTAGACATTTACTTTGCCCGGACGCGTGTGCTGGAGCGGCTCAGTTTGGCGGGCAGTTTTCTGCCCGTGGGCGTAACGCCCATGATGGGGCCCGATGCCACGGGAGTGGGACAAGTCTATTGGTACACGGTCGAAGGGCCGTACGACAGCGGCACACTGCATTCCATTCAGGATTGGTTTGTGAAGTACCAGTTGAACTCCGTGCCGGGCGTGGCTGAAGTGGCCAGCGTGGGCGGATTTGTGAAGCAGTATCAGATCGATCTCGATCCCATCAAGCTGCGCGCGTACAACGTCGCACTCAAGGATGTGGTTGCCGCCGTGGAGCGAAGCAACAACAACGTGGGCGCGAAGGTGGTGGAAGCGGGCGATACCGAGGAGATGGTCCGCGGTATCGGACTGATTAATGGCCTGAAGGATATTGAGAACATCTCCCTCGCCGCTTATAACGGCACACCCGTGACCGTGGGCAACGTGGGCAGCGTTCAGCTTGGTCCCGAGTTCCGCCGCGGTGTTCTCGACAAAGATGGAAAAGAAGCTGTGGGCGGGGTGGTCGTCATCCGCTACGGCGCCAATGCGCGCGAGGTCATTGAAGCCGTCAAGCAGAAGATCGCCGAGATTCAGCCGAGCCTGCCTGCGGGTGTAACGATCGTTCCTTTCTATGACCGCAGCATCCTGATCGATCACGCGGTCGACACGCTGCGCCATGCGCTGATTGAAGAGCTGATTCTGGTCACACTGGCGCACGTGCTTTTTCTGTGGCACTTCCGCAGCATCCTGGTGGTCACCATTCCGCTGCCTCTTGCGGTGCTGGGCGCTTTCCTGTTCATGAAAGGCGCGGGCATCTCGTCGAACATCATGTCCCTGGGAGGAATCGCCATCGCTATTGGCGTGCTGGTCGACGCGGGCATTGTGATGACAGAAAATGTAATTCGCCAGGCGGAGCAATACGAAGCGGAGCATGGCAACTATCGCGACCACATCGGCGAGATCACGCTCAAGGCCGCGCGCCTTGTGGGCAGACCAATTTCCTTTGCCATGGTGATTATCATTCTGGCCTTCGTCCCGGTTTTCGCGCTTACCGGCATGGAAGGCAAAATGTTTCACCCTCTGGCTTTCACCAAGACCTTTGCCATGGTCTGCTCCACCATCCTTGCCATCACGCTGGTTCCGGTTTTGTGCACGTTTCTGATTCGCGGCAAACTGCACAGCGAAAATGAGAACCCGATCATGCGCGTACTGCGCGCAATCTATCGGCCTGTTCTGCGCTGGGCACTGCGACACAGGATCATCACGCTGAGCGCGGCCATGGCGTTGCTCATCGGCGCTCTCTATACGGCCACAACTATTGGCTCGGAATTCATGCCGCCGCTCGATGAAGAGACGGCGCTTTTCATGCCCATCACCGATCCGCGCATCTCGCTCACTGAGGCGACCCGCATCCTTCGCCAGCAGGACCTGATCATTTCCGCGGATCCGGCCGTCGCGATGGTGGTGGGCAAGGTTGGTCGCGCGGAGACATCCACCGATCCTGCGCCGGTGAACATGAGTGAGACGACAATTACTTTCAAGCCAAAGGACCAGTGGCCCAAGGGACTTACAAAAGACGCAATCCTCGCCCGGCTCGACGAGAAGTTGCAGATTCCCGGCGTCACCAATATTTGGACACAGCCGATTCGCAACCGTATCGACATGCTGTCAACAGGCATTCGCACCCAGATTGGCATCAAGGTTTTCGGTCCCGACCTTGACGTGATTGAAGCCAAGTCAGAAGAGATCAAAGAAGTGGTGGCGCAGATTCCTGGCGCCGCGGATCTCTATGCCGAGCGGACTACGGGTTCACCGTATCTGGAGATGACCGTAGATCGTGCCGCCGCGGACCGCTACGGACTGAATGTCGCCGATGTCGAAGACGCGATTGAAACCGCCATTGGAGGAAAGAATCTGACCACAACCATTGAAGGGCGGCAACGCTTTCCGGTGCGGGTTCGCTATGCGCGCGATTTCCGCGAGAACCCACAGCAACTGGACGAGGTTCTTGTGATGGGAAGCGGCGGCGCACAGGTGCCGCTCAGCAAAGTGGTCACGATGAAAACAACCATGGGGCCGTCGATGATCACGAGCGAAAACGGTCTGCTGCGCGGAGCGGTGCTGTTGAATGTGCGCGGCCGCGACGTGGGAGGATTTGTCGATCAGGCTCAGCGCGTAGTGGCCGAACGGGTAAAGATGCCGCCGGGATATTACATCGAGTGGAGCGGCCAATATGAAAACCAGATCAGCGCGCGGAAGCGCCTGGAGCTGGTAATTCCTATTGTGCTGCTGGTCATTTTTGTCCTGCTCTATCGCACCTATCACTCAGCCAGGGAAGCTGCACACGTTCTGCTGGCGGTACCCTTTGCGCTGAGTGGCGGCATTTTCCTCGTCAAGATTCTTGGGCTCAACTTTTCCGTTGCGGTCTGGGTCGGCTTCATTGCTCTGTTCGGAACCGCTGTGCAAACCGCAGTAGTGATGGTCATCTATCTTGAGGAGGCCGTGGCGCGGCGCAAAGCGGCCGATGGACAACTGACCCGCGCTGGACTGCATGCAGCAGTAATTGAAGGCGCCCTGCTGCGGCTCCGTCCCAAGGTAATGACCGTGGCCACAGTCGTAGCCGGATTACTGCCACTTCTCTGGTCCACCCGCACAGGCGCGGAATTTATGAGGCCGCTTGCTGCCCCCGTGCTGGGAGGGATGCTTAGCTCTCTGCTCCA
>Ga0182016_10004497_pt1 | contig 15383 bp, 20 predicted proteins | sample 712S2MmetaG_FD_120491 | JGI IMG/M metagenome (GOLD analysis project Ga0182016, IMG submission 120491) | Permafrost microbial communities from Stordalen Mire, Sweden - 712S2M metaG | ecosystem: Environmental > Terrestrial > Soil > Wetlands > Permafrost | place: Sweden: Stordalen | collected...
CCTATTTGCCCAAGTGTCTTGTTAAACGCTGCATAGGCTGGAGCTTCTTGTTGCTCGAAAGAGGACTGATCGCCTGATGCCAACCCAGACAAATGGGAAAGCCCAGCGTTAGCCCCTCCACCCGTTCCACCAATAAGCGATTGAAATAGTTGTTGCATCTGTGGTGTCATATTCGGTAATTGCTGTAAAGAATGACCAGAGATGTTTTTATTACCTTGGGCGTATCCAGTAGGTGAACTCATGAGAGCCTCTTAATTTAAAAGATATTCTAGTACTATATTACCACTAACGATATTTGGAGAGCTAGACTCAACTAAAATTATTATTTGAGTTGAGGTAACACGCACATCAATTGCCGCATTCGTTCCGGCCGAAACATAAGGAATTGGACGGAAATCTGGCAGTGCAGTTACGCATGTCCCATAAATCTTGGTACACATTGTAATACCAGTGATTCCATGATTTATTGCAAGTGGTGTCCCAGCAGTAATTGCACCAAAAGGAAATGATTTACGATATGATTGCCGTTTTTTTAATGCATTTACTGGATCAATGGAATACCAACGCTCTCCCGTCACGATTTGGATATTCTCAAATACGCCGATAATTCGAATATTTACAGCCTGTGCGATTTCGATATAAGATTTCACCAATTCAGGTTCCAAATTTGGCAAGTTATTAACCGGAAATTGACGAGATGTAGGCAAATAAGGCTGATTCTGTTGGCCGGAAGGGGTTGAAATCGTCATACGAGTATTGGCCCTGGGTAAAGATCAATTGCGATCGCGTGAATTGTGATTTCGGCTTCTGTAATGGTGTTATTTCTCATTTGCGCATCATTAAGAGAAAAACCGATTTGAACCGTATCTCCATTGAATGAATTGCTCATACGATGCCAGATCTGCGCTTGGCTCGATTCAAAAGGCTTTAATGGATCTGGTGACGACAATAAAATATTCGATTGGATAAGATACGCAAAATTTGGGTCGCTGCTGGGGAAATTAGAGTTTTGCGATGTGAAAATATTTGCTGTAAGTTGACCATCTTCCGCATTATCCAACAAATAACGTTGAGTACCGATTCGTGTCTTTCTTGCTGATTCCCAATAAATTGGGAATTGTTTTGTCATGACATTTATGTTGGTCAGTCGTCTGTAAACCCCATTTCCAAGATATGTTCCAGTAGGTGGATTGCTTAATTGCTGACTGTTCAGTTGTAAAGTAAATGTATTTGTCGCCCCTCTTGGAACGGAAATCAAGTAGACTTGCTCATTGAGATTATTGACGCCAATCGCATTGAAAATTTCGATATAATCGCCATCATTTAGACAATGATTTGGTGAGGTTACCAAATATGTGGATGTATCAAACGCGGAAATGTATTGGGAAATTGCTTCGTATGTTCCATCATCTTTTATTAAAACGAAACCCTGTTGAGTGCCACCGACGATGTGAGGATATCTTGCTCCCGTAGAACCAAAATTCCAAGGATCTGTCCATGCTGCCCATGTGGGATATCTTTGATTAAGGGTTGCCCATGTTGTGTTTTCTGTATATCTGAATGTTCCATAATGGGTGAAATTCTCTTCTAAAGTAGCCCATGTATTATCGCGATAATTGTATAATAATGTCTTTGAATTAAAAATATTATTTGTTCGTTCTTTTGGAGGATATGAAAAATAAATGAATTCATTGCGGTAATCTCTTATTGCTGTGACTCTTCGGTTTCCGTTATTCAAGGAGGAAATGTCAAAGACTTGATCGGGTATTTGCAAATCAATTCTTTGGGCGCTTACTTGCGTTGTAAGCGCAATACCGTAATCGCCGATGGTAATGGCCCCTGTATCCAAATTAATGCCAGAGAACGTCGATTGTGAGCCTAATTCGCTGTTGATAGTTTGATAAACGAATGGGAGGGTATCATCACCAGTAAATAATAATTTTAATTGCTTGGATTCAAACCCTGTCAATAAAACGTCTTCGTTCTCTTGAATCGTGACAATATATTGCGAAATTGGCGCCCCAAGAAATCCCCCAAAACCAGCCACATTTTGAAACCATGCCATTGCGTTGGATGTTTGATTTGGTGGAACTAAAGAATTGTAATAGGGTGTTCCATCTTGCGAATAAACAAACCGATTAGGATAAGGAATTGGCGTAAAGTTCCCATTACCAGGCACAATGATTGGCCCAAAGAAAAGTAATCTATTTTTAAAGGCTACAACAGCACGCGCACCCACAAGATAAGGAGGGTTAACAGAATTAGACAATGGAGGAGCAAAATTAACCCATCCTTGATTTGTGGTAGTAGGATCGCCATAATAAAACTTGATTCCGTTCCCTGTAGTTCCGGTTGAGTTTGTTAGCAATTGAAAAAGTCCAACATTAGTGACGGTTAATCCAGTGCTATTCAAATCAATGGTGAATGTCGTGGAATTGGTCACAGTCACACTAAAGGCTAATAAATTTATCCCTTGGGCAATAGTTCCTGTGACTTCATTAACGAAAATCATATCCCCTGTAACCAAAGGATTAGCCGCATTAGTAACAAAAGTGGTGACAGTTCCAGGGGTTATACTCTTAGGGATTAAGTAATTAAATCCGTCGACTTCATTACATGCCCACATTGAACCCGCCCAATTGGTCGTCCAGAATTGCTGGTAATCAGCGCCATCCCATGTGAATGGCAATCCGGTGATAGCGTAAAATGTGACATCATAGAAATTACTAGTTGTCTGGTTGTATTGATAGCTGTATTCGGTATCAAAAGCGACCAAGTTGGGAAAATTTACTCTCCCAACTTGGAAGTCTTCCAACCCCATGACAGGAAGGTTAGGAAAGTATGAGAATGTGGCCACAACGGCAGTCGTCGCCAATACGGGAGCGGTTTGAATGGTAATTACTCCAGTGGCGTAATTAATTGCTCCAGTTCCAGCACCTCCATTGGAAAGAACCCCATTCGTGTCGGTGAATGTCTGGCCCCCAATCACAATAGAAAACGATGCAGGATCAAACGATGACAAGGCATCTAGAGATAGAATCGTGATAATGTTCCCAGTGAATAAGCCAGAACCATTTGTTGAACCCAACGCAACGCTAGTCTCCCCACGTTCCAATCGGCCAAGTAATGATGTCCCACGCTTCTTTCGCAATCTCCCACGCCACACAAACATGTTATTAAGCACTGGAAAGGCATCATTATTTATAAGAAAAGGCTCTCTGTCTGTCTCGTAACCTGTTGCGAAATTTGAGATTACTAAAGAGCTGCTCATTTAAACACCTATCGCAAGATAAAATGCGGATACCGTCTTTAAACTGGAAATATTGCTGGCTTGTCGCGCTTGAAATTGCGTTAATCCATTCGGATTCATTTGTGTTCCAATACGTGTCAGTGCAGGTGGATTTGGCAACAAAATCGATCCTACGATTGAAAAGAAAGTACTTACAAAAGGAATTGGCAAATCAAATGTTTGTGATGAGGTGGTTAATGACAATTCGCCGAAATTTATTTTAATTCCCCAGGGTGTTAATACCCCTTTTCCATTCGTATTAGAAGTTGAAACGATTGGAAGATCTGTTAATTGCTTTTCAAAAGATGCGCCTACATTATTTTGAAACCATAATTGAGCTGCAAATTTCTTAATCATGTCTTTGGGGTCAATATATTCTTGCGATTTTGAATAATAAGCAGAATATGGCGCACCACGTGGAGGACTTGTATTTGGCCCTTGTGATAATACATCTGGGAAAAAGTTCTTCTTATGGAACCCATAATTGAAGTTTGGAGAGTAAAAAGCTCCTGAATTTGGAAAATATGGCGCTTGAGTGCTTGCATTTACGGCCATTGAAAACGTGTTGGCATCAATAACCGTAACGGTATAAGGGCCGCCATTAATCGACCAAGGGACTAAAACATCGCCAATCAGACTGCAAAAATGGACAATATTGACGGTATTCCCAGATTGAAGACCATGATTTGGAGATGTACATACGCATGGGTTAGCACTGGTGGCAAATGTGACAGTGTTCCCAAAAGCCACATGATCGACCCCAAAAGAAGAATTTATGATTTCAAAATTCATCAAGAAATCATCTTGCGATTCATTTGGGATATCTGGCGGTTGTGGTGTTCCTGGGTTATAGGGTGTCATCAATATCCTATAACGGTGTAATAATATAAATTGCTTGCAGATGGAACGATAGTCATTCCAATTCCAGTAATACCTGTTATGATGGGAGTAGTCAAACCACCAGCCGGAGGACTTCCATTCGATAATTGTGCCGTTAAAATAATGTTATTAGTCATCGGAATTGCAAATGTTGCGCCTGTTCCAGTCGCAGCAATTGAACCCATATTTATGGTAAATCCCCAAGGTGTTACAACCCCATAATTAGTCCCTACTGTTACTATGGGTAGATTTGTCAATTGAAAGACTTTTAAAACGTTTTCAAAAAACAAAGCCGGATTCCCGTCAGGGCCAACTTTTGGATAAACAGCACTTTGTAGTCCTGTTACAGGTGGATCACTTGCCAAAACATTGGGAAATTGAACCATTTTATGAAAGCCATTATTTCCACCAGATGTCAAAGGGATATGATTGACCGCCCAATCCGCATTTAATTTCCCAAAGTTTCCAAGCAAATCGGATTGTGACGCTGTTGGGTCATCATTGGCCTGCGGAATATTCGGATTAAAAGTCATTTTTTAGACCCTTTTTTGACAGGTTTACCAAGACTTGGATATTTAGAATGGACAGCCGATCTTATTCCCGAAGGATTGGGGGCATTATGGGCATATGACAGGGCTGATTTGGCTCTTTTTTCTGTGTTAATTGGATAACTGCCTTTTGGCGCACCGCCAGCTGTGCCAGCAAATGATTTTTTGTCGACGTTCTTGTATTTTCCGACATTCGATCCCCCTGGTTTCTTTTTCATCTTGGCTTCTTTTCCGCGAGGCACTGACACCCCTTTTGCTATACGTGGCATAAAGACCTCAATATTGGGTATAATTATACGGATTCGGGCCACTCACTTGGTTGAAAATGGTCGTTGTCCGTGTTGTTGTTAATTGTCGGCTTGTGCGCCGGAGAACAAGATTTTCTTGTTCTTTGAAAAGTGGTTCATAGAAAGCGAATTGGTCGTAGTCCCCATTGTCTGAGAGGATCTTTCGTGCTGCCCCCCTAGCTAAGTACTCGGCCATATACGCAAACGGCACAGACGAGCCTGTATTGAGAAATTGGGCAGGTGTAATGAATGCGTCGAACTGGATTTTATATGGTCGATCTGGCACTGGGTAAAGTTTGATAATATTATTGAAAAATAATGATATCCGCGGCATCCCTGGGGAATAAGGAGACGTTTGAATTGTAATGGGGGAACCAGCCAAAGTAAGATTATTGAATGTGACAGAACCTAACCCATTGATATAATTAATTTTACCGGCAGCAATTGGAGGACTAAAACCATCTGGAGCAAATTGAAAAGATTCATCAGTCTGAATAAGATTCCCAAAGCCATCGTCGACAACAGTCATTTGAGTGTTATTGATATCAAAAGCATTGATAAACACATAAGGAAGAAGATTACCAAGATCATCTGTATGACCCCTTAAAATGGGTAAGCGTTGTAGCATGATAAGAAATGGGCCAATTGTATTATCTCCCTGAAAAGGTTGGGCATTTAGAACCAATTCGGGAAAGACATTATAAAATTGTTCATTGGATTGAAAACGTCCAATCTGCACCCCATCGCAATAAACTGGCCCCTCAATCAATTGGTAATTCTCATAAGGCAATTGATATTGAAAGATGTTCGCAATAGTCTCAAAAGTATATTGGCGCTTTAATTCAAACAATTGAACACGTTCGGACATATCATAGATATAGAAACGATTGATATAATCCCCGATCAATACATCAGAAATGGATTGATCGGAGTTTTCTTTAATCAAACGTCTAACCCAAATAATTATGTCGGACAATATCCCACCAGAAGTGGGTAATAAAGCGGTCATGCGAACGCTCCAATGGCTCTAAATTTTCCACGGTATTTTGTGGCTGTTGGTGCGAAATATTCGATCTGATCTCCTGGGCGCCATTTACTTTGTGGTTTCTCCACCATTGAAAATTCGTGATATTCCATGATCTTTTCGAGATGGTTGGCGACATGTCTAGGCACAAAGACGGGGACGTTGGCCGGAATCTCCCACAAACAGTCTGGATCACCTGGATAAAGAGATAACCAGAAAGTGAGAGCCTCGCCATTAACAATTATGTTCTCGAACATACCCTTGACATATTCCCATGCGTGTTTATGTTCTCGTTTCAATTTCTCTGGAAGAGTGCCAAATCCCCTAAGTTGTCGTTTTGGTTCAATAAACACTGCATTTTCCAAAGCGGCCATTTCACGGTTGGATAGTGGCTTATCTTCTTCAATTGGTGCTGGAGACAGTTCATTAATTTTATCTACATCCAAAGCATTCATATCTTCTTGCATTTGGATAACTTTATTTACTGTTTTGATATCATCTGTTTTTTTTGTCATGGATTGTCCTTATAAAACGGTTGGTAAATAGGCCCCTGGTATGGTTTGATATGTTGGCTGCACAGCTCCAGGCGCTAAATATCCACTGTTGGCATCGCCAGCAGGGATCGCAAGTGCAGGATCTAAAACAACGTTTGACGGCACAGAAGGCACAAAAAACGGATCGAATTCTGTTGAATCAATCGTCACCATGATGGCAAATTCTGATGTGGTGACAACATACCCCTTTAGTCCATCCAATTGACGCATTCCATAGGCTTGTGGAATGGAAAATGCCACAAGTGAGCCATCAACAAATGAATGAGGCAAAGCGAAGGTCACAACCGTTTCTTGGCCTTGTGATATGGCGGTTATATTGCAAATGTAAGGCGTGTAAATCTGTAGTCCCATAAGCCTCCAAAAATGGGGGGATATTAAGTCCCCCCAATCCGTTATTGATTCGAAATCAATTCGGGGTAAATAGCTCGGTAATGCCACACATCGCCTGTATTGACGAGAATGGAAGAACCGATCAGTACGCCTTGATAGGTGTTGGTTTGGTAAGCTCCAGGGATTGTTAAGCTTGTTAGAACTCCACCTGGGGCCAGTCCGCCACTGTTTTGATCTCCAATTGGAATAACTTGTGGAAAAGTCAACCCAACAGCCGCCTGGGCACTTGTCGGATACGCAAAAGCAGTGAAAGCCGAACTGTTAACGTTGACTGTCAATGTATTTGCTGTTACCGAAATGATATAGGCGGTAAATTGTGGATTGATTTGATCCTGATACAAGGAATCCAATTGGAACATTCCCCATTGTGGAGGAATAACAAATGCCACTTCTTGCCCCACCACCATATTGTGATTGACAGATGTGGTTAGAACTGTGTTAGCCATAGAAGAAGAAATCGCAGTTATATATCTTAAGCCTGGCAAATACAGATTTGGGTAAAGAATTTTCTTTACAAAACCGGCCGTTGCAGCACTTGCGAAACCAGACGAATTCACATCAATAGTGAAATTGTTGGCATCCACCACTGTTTGAACGGTGTATGGAATCCCCGCAATTTGTAGCATTGCAGTTGTGCCATAAATCAAGACCACATCCCCCACGGAATAACCGTGAGATGTGACGGTCACATTGGCTGCACTTGCTTGGGTAACAAATGTGGTCGCCATCGATTTAACAGGTCCATATTGTGGAGATCCAGCACTAATGAATGAGAATCCATTAGCCGACAGAATGGTTGGTGTATCCACTCCCCCAGAAGAATTCGATTCAATATAGGCAGTCCCTGCTGGATCTTCTGCAAACCCGATTGCTCGGATTATTTGAGAAGCAGTTGCCCATTTGGTTTTATTCCACATCTCAAATGAGACGGGCTGATATGGCAGTTTAACTGTCTGAGCAGTTCCCCCGGCTACGACAGTTACCGTCCCTTCGGCTATTTTATTAAATTCGCTCATATGTACCTCCTATTAAGAAACTTGAGTGCAGCGAACGTTTCGGAGCCATGTTTCTTGCAAGAGTGCTTGTGCTTGCGCGAATTTAACGCCCAAAGTTCCATTCAGTGCCAAAGGCCCAGAGAAGATTGGAGGTCTGTAGAGAAGTTGGCTAGAATAGCCATCTTGGTCGATGTGAGCGTATGACTCACGAGCCACGGCCATGTTGTTGTAAACATCATTGCCATTCATGGAAGCACCACGCTGGACAGCAGATTCCGAGCTTGTAAATATGCGGAAGTTCAATACCGCCCCATATTCGCTGTAAATCACGTCGTTTTGATTGGGATAATTCCAAGACGATGTGAATTTATCCAAAGAGTCAAAAGTGGGCTGTAATTCTGTGTTTGTTAAAAAGAAATAAGCTGCCCGAATTGGTGACGACCCGAAACGATCCTCGCCAAGTTTTCCGGTTAAGAATTTAAATGCGTTGGCTGTATCCAAAGCAGAAGCCACATTGCTTAAATCTCGCAATGTCAATTCTGTTGGATTGTCTCCGTCCTGTCCGCCCTTACAGTTATAGACGGACGAGCTTGAGAGTAAATAATCTCTCAAAATGATATCTTCAGCCTGTCTCATGGCCACACCGAGTCTTTCGGTTACCCATGAAAGTACGGGGTCTTGATCCTGGATCACGACCTGTTCGTTTAAGATTACGGACGTTCCATAGAAAGCCATCGCGCTGTCTATGATTTCGCGTGTAGCGACCTGAGAAGGTGGCTCGATACCTAGATTGCCCAATTGGACAATTGGTGGTTGCAGTGGGACAGGGCGCAAGAAACGCATTGTGGTTCCACCACCACGGGGCATTGAATACTTTTCAGCAGGGATAATATAATTGAAATTGGGTGTAGGCACACTCAACATTCCAGGCGCAAGCGACTGGAGGATTGGAGCTGGCAACTGCCCAGTAGTTGTGATAGTCATCGTTCCTCGATTGGTTAACGGTTTTAAATCAATCCAGAACGCTCTGGAATGACCTTATTTCCGATAACTACGCAAGGAAGCCCCAGACTATCTCTGGGGAGCGCCGTTACCTATGGGCCTTCGTTGTGCTTCTTTAAGCTTTGCATATGCTGAATCACGGGCTGATTTAGATTTAATATCAAAATCCATCGCTGTGGGTGTTCCACTGCCGGGAGGCACGTAATAGGGATTCTGTTGATTCTCTTCTACGCGTTGCTTAATTGATGTTCTATCTTCAACTTTGTTCGCTTTCTTGGCCTTTAGATACTCATAGGTCAATAAGCGCCGTTCATAGTCATCTGCAATCTTTAAAACACTGTTTACAAAGGCTGGGGAACTTTGTTCTAACTCGGCAATGTTTTGCTCTGTCATTACTGAATCGTAATCGCCAAATTGCGACTTCAATTTTGGTAAAAAGTTCCGTTTATCTTCATCTTTTCTGCGAGTCTCATAAGTCCGATTTGCGATCTCTTCCGCTTCCTTCTGGAAAGTAGCTCTATCTTTTTTACGGATAAGCTGAAGGCGTTCTTTATCAATGTAATCATCAACCCCATCCAGCGGATCTGGTTCTTCTTTCGAAGATTGGGCTAATTTCATTTCGTTGATTTGCTTTTGCAGCATCTCCCGTTCCATTTCCGCACGGATACGGGCATCTCGTTCAACTTGCTTGCTAGCTTCTAGTCTTGCAAAGTTTTCACGCGCCTTATCGCTGGCCAATTTTTGAGGCTCTACTGTCTCAGGTGCGGCGGCTGCCTGATTTATTACGCCATCTGTCATGTGATCTCCAATTGCAGGTGCGACTTCTGCGTTACGCAAAATTTAAATTTGACCACATATGCGATCATTGTTAAATTCAAATTTAAATTAACAAAAAGGGGAATATATATGCAAAATTTTATTTTACAGAAAAATCAAGTGTTGGATAACGTCGAATATTTCAAACAGAATTCGGAAGATGGTTATGTAAAAATGGTTGAAAAGATCATTGCACAACGACCGTTCGGTAAACATAAATTCTATATCCTGCAATTCGTCAAAAGAGTAGATGACAGAACAGGGACTAAGAAGATGCACCATCAAGCCCGTTTAACGAAGCCTGAGCCCTTCCCAGGCTCTACATTGTTAAGGGTAGACCCTAACCAGACTGAACAAGTAACAATCGTCTGGACGATCCCTAATCAAGAGAATTTTGGATTGTACAAATCTGGCAAGATGTTTGCCGATCCGTTTGTCCATGAATGTATTGAAAAATTCTTGAAAAGTCCGCAAGAATTAATGCAACCAATGGAAGGAGATTTGACAGAAGATCAAATGAGAGAGGCTTATAGGGAAATGAAATCAAGAAAAAAGATTATAAATTTATTTTGAATTAAGGGGTATTACCCCTTAATTCATTCGTGTTGGTGGAGTGCCTTTTTGTTGGCTTTCTGTGGGAATCATCGTTGTGAATGTTCCCATCTTTTTTCCTGTTTTACCACGGATTCCGACTCCATGATATGTCCCTGAATTTTCCATATGCCTGGTATTGAATGGCAGTTGAGCGGATCCGCTCGTCTTAGCCTTCATGATCCCTCGGCACTTTCATTTTTTTCTTTTCTGGAGGCATTGGTTCAATGGAAGATGGGTTTTTCTTACCCACTTTTCCAGCTTCGCCAACACCCCTATATTTACCAGCACATTCATAATTTCTATGGTCATATGCGGGTTTATTTGGTTCCGAAAAATCAGGTCTTTCAACGAAAGGCTCTTTGATTTCGTTATCCATTTTAATGCCTGTAATCGGGTTTTGCTCGTGCTTTATTTGCATCTTTAACAAAAGATTGCTGATCGCTATGGATATCTTCTTCTGTATCTGGATACTTAGAATTGGTTATCTCACCAACTCTTGGCAATTCTTTTCTATGGGCTTCTTCGGGAAAAAATTCTTTCGAATCTGGCTTTCCTGGCTTCATATCCATTTTACGGTCTTCCATTGATTTCATAATAAACCTTCCATTGTTTGTTGGTTTGGTTGTGCATTACCACTGTTTGGTTGTGCATTACCGTTTTGTTGTTGTGAATTGTTTTGCATATTTTCTAACAAGAAATCAGTAGAATGGGTTTCAATTTTCGCATCCAATTTCTCTTTATCATCGTTATCTTCTTGAATATTCCCCAATTCTGCCAGTCTATTAGCCGTCTTAGCTGCTTCAATCTCTCCATGCTGTGTTATGATTTCTAACAACTTTTGCAGGGCTTCCACTTTGTTTTTAAGGGCCATAGATTTGTTTTGCGTAATTTGAGATAAACGCTCTTCATATAATCCCACATCTGCTTTGGAGCGTTGATCTCGTTCTTTCGCCCATGTTAATTCGTTGACTGATTTTGCATGTAATAAATGCAACTCAGCTTCCATTTTCGTATGTTCAATTATCATCTGTTGATTTTGTGCTTCCATCTGGGCTTTTTCGCGTTGTTCCACTTCCTGCATGATCTCATTTTTGCCTTGAATGGTTGCGTATTGCAAAATGAATTTGGGTGGGATGATTCCCCCCAGCTCTTTATTGAGATGCAGCATTTGCATAAATTGCTGTTGCGCTTGAACCGTAGTATTAAGACCTTCCGAAACAAGAACGTCATATTTCGAGAACGTTTTGTTAAGAAATTCAACGTTCGGCTGTTTGCCAAGAATTCTTGCGATTTTGGCAGGACTCCATTTATTTTGTATGATCTTTTGTTCGAGTCTTCCAAGTGATTTAAGAACGTTATCCCACTGATCGAAATACTTCTGCAAAGTGACAAGACCAGCTCCTTGGCGTAACATAACTTCGATTCCGGTTGTAGAATCGTCGGCCATGCCCATAAGCTCTTGGTTGACGCCAGATGTACGGAAAATGAAGTCTGCCAATTGATTTGCCAATTCCATGTCTGAAGGTGGTACGGCATTAGGGATAATTTTTTGTATGTCTGTGAGAACATTTCCTTGCTTGACAATGATGTCACCACCATAACCACCCTCCTTGAGAACCTCTGGATTAACAATCGAATTCTCTATATACATCCAACCTGTATTTAAAGAACTTTCTGATATCTGGTGGTTCAAAATTATTCGACGATTCATCAAGAACTGCGTATCACGCATGGCCCTAGTCAAAGACCTATCCCGTAGGTCAAATTGGGCCACGTGTGCGTCATGGTTCCAATATACGGGGATCATGGGGCTTTCATCGAATCCCATAGGGTTATGGCCGATGTACATCATATATTCATTCAAAACGACAGCGACTTTCCATGTTGGGACTTCAACTTCTATTACCTCATAAAAATCTGTATTAGCAATCATTTCGTCGAGATATTCGTCATTATCCGCATAGTCATACGTCATGCCGTCATTCTCATTATACAGCATCTTCTTCATGCGTTTGGACTTGTACCAGATATGGGAAAGCACTAAGAGATCATTTCTAGCCAGATTATAATTCTCTGGAAGGAAATAGAATTTTCCATAACGGTTTCCGTACCCACTCATAGTCATAATGAGATCGCGCTTAGTCTTAAAGCGGTTCATCGCTTCTTGCTTCGATATATATTGCTGAGTCCACCAAAAATTACTGTCAGATCCATCAGGTTCACGGAAATAACTATCACAGAGAAATGAGTTGTATGGCCATATCTTCAAGTCCATCGTTCCATTTACCGGATCGTCAGTATAATCAAGATAGGGTTGAATCAAACATAACCCCGCGATAGCACTTTGTTCATATGCTATAGAAAGCTTTTCTAGTATGCCTCTATAGTTATTTGCATACGTCATTAGTTTTGTGAGATCGTCAGCGAATTCTTGTTTAGAGCCCTCGATGGGAGTGTAGTTAATAGACTTTCGATGTTGGCGTTGATAGCCAGTTACCATATTTATGGGCTGTTGAAGCAAATTAAAATGAAAATTCTGGAAGTTTTGCTGGGGATAGAAATTGAAATACGAATTTATAAAACGCTGCTCTCCGGCATAAAAAAGCACATCAATATTGGATTGATTCCATCTCGCTTGTTCAATCGGTTCAAATTTTCCGTATAGATTATCCATCCAAGTTTTTACGTTGGATTCGTTCGGCTCGGTATCCGTTTCCCACGGAGGAAAATACATCGGCATAGACATTCCCTGTAAGAGGCGTATATTCAATATAATATTAAATATTTGTCTTTATAGCAAAAATTTATAGAAAATTTTTGAGATTAAATAATATTAATGATAATTTTAAGTTGATAAAACAAGGGGGAATTATGTCAGGTTTACAGGTATATCAAGAAGGAGGGCAAGGGGTAGTAACCGCGCAATTTCCTCCGGTCGCATCTCCAAGAGATCCAATTTCATCAACTGTTAGTGCTTTTCCAGACATTGTTGGAAGTGATGGATCGCCTTATAATTTATTGCGTATGTGGATCAATACAACAACAAAATCCGTTTTCATGTATTTGGGACAAGGTGTTTGGGTTTTAATCAGCACCGGGACTGGAGATGTTACATCCGTAACCGGAACCGCTAACCAAATCTTTGCTAATCCGAATACTGGAGCGGTTATTCTTTCTCTTATCGGCCCATATACACCATCGACATATACTCTTGATGGAGTTTTATATGGTAATACAACAAGTTCAATCGGAGCCACAGTGGCCGGAACAAATGGACAGACTTTAATAGGAAATACAAGTCTCGCACCTTCTTTTGCTGCCATAGGTACATTATCAGGGCTTACAGAATTTGGCGTTATCACTATGGGGGCTACTGCATTTGTAGCGACAACAGCCGGATCGGCAGGTCAATATTTAGTATCTAATGCGACAAGCGCTCCAACATTTCAAACAGCTACTCCTCAATTAGTTGTCACCCCTGTTGCAGTTGCAACTCAGGCAATGACTTCTAATCACAAATATATAGCCAATGATGCTTCTTTAACCACATTCACCCTTCCAACAAGTTCTTCAGTTGGCGACATTATTCAAATTGTGGGTAGTGCGTTGAACACAAACGGATGGAAAGTTACATACACAACAGGGCAAATCATTTGGGGGCCTGCAGGCTCTTCAACTGCTACTTCTGGAAACGCAGCTTCAGCAACGCTACCAGCACAAGCAATGAGTATTAGTTGCGTTGTGGCTAATACAACTTGGGTTATCACCGATAACAGCGGAACAATCACTTTAACATAAACAAAAACCAATAAGGACATGACCATGAAAAAAGATATGAAAGAAAAGATGAAAGAAAAAGTAAAAGAAAAAATGTCTTCCAAAGGCTGTGGAATGGGCAAGAAAGAACCAATGGGTAAAAAAGGGAAATAACATGAGTTATTCTGGGCAAGTGCAATTTCAAACATTAACGGCCGTAGCTGCTTCAGCGATTACGACTGGCTATGTGGCAGTGGTTACACTTGCCCACCCTACTATCGTGGCTCATATGAAGAATGGGACGAATGGTGATGTAGAACTCGGAATAGATGAAACGACCGCCAAATGGGGATTCCCTCCGCTTTCAGGAGCCGCGTACGATATACGCACAAACGCCCCACAAAATGATGAATTGATGTTAGCAGCCAACACAACCATTTATATAAAATGGAATGGAAGTGCTCCAGGAACGCCAACGGGTAATTTTTATCTCGAATTTATGCAGGTGACACAATGAGCCAGGCTTATGTTGGTGGAGTAACTGCTTCTGGTTTACCTCCAAGTGTTCCAACTTCTTTTGTGACAAATATCAACTCTCCAGCAATTCCGGAATCCAATGTTTTAAATGTTGTCGGTGGCAGTGTAAACACCAATAATAATAATGGTGTACAGACTGATGGAAGCTCTGAAAGTAATGTTTTAACGATTGAATTAACAAATAGAATTGTGGGAAGCGTCACCACAACAAACGCAACTCCAACTACGTTGGCCACTTTCGCTTTAGGTTCTACTCCCGCTGTCTATACATTTGATATTCAAATCGCGTCTTTTAACGAAACAGATGTTAACGGAGATGGCTATTTTATAAGCGGATCATCCAGGACAGACGGAACAACTGCATATCTTTGTGGAACGCCTGACAAGATTGTTAATGAAGAGGTTGGAGATACAGCCGACGCAAACATGATTGTCAGTGGCAATAACGTGATTATCCAAGTCACAGGTATCGCGGGAAAAACACACCATTGGCGAGCATTAGCAACATATATTGAGGTGACATAATGGCTGGTTTTACAAATGACGTTGTTTATGCAAAAAACGGCGATTTTTCCCAAGCTGCCTCTGTGAAAGGTCAACTATCAAATGGTTTATTGACAAACGGTCAAATGTGGATTGGAACGACTACTCCGAACGTTGGAGGAACGAATATAAACGTTGGGACTATTACATCCCCCGATAGCAGCGTAAC